>Ga0075026_100001002_pt1 | contig 11885 bp, 15 predicted proteins | sample Str012_2_FD_71392 | JGI IMG/M metagenome (GOLD analysis project Ga0075026, IMG submission 71392) | Freshwater sediment microbial communities in response to fracking from Pennsylvania, USA - Straight Creek_MetaG_SC_2012 | ecosystem: Environmental > Aquatic > Freshwater > Creek > Sediment...
GGTGATCACCGAGTTCCCCGGCTCGGTGTAATACACGTAGCTCCCCGCGAGGATCACCACGAGCGCGCCCGCGCCGGCGACGAACGCGAGCAGCCGCTGCGCGATCGGCACCGCGGTCGGTTCGTCGCCGTCGCGCTGCAGCGCGTTCACCACGTAGACGGCAGCCACCAGGAACGCGATCACCCAGCCCCAGTGCGTGACACTCGGGCCGACGTCGGCGAGCGACTTGATCCAGCCGAGGATCTCGTTCCAGATGGTGCGCACCATGTCGGTGGCGAAATCCCACGGCGCGTGCACGAGTTGGTGCTTCTGCACCTTCGGCTGCGTCTTGATGCCGAAGTAGCCGGCGTCGGTGCGCCAGAGGTCGCCCACTGCCGCGTTCCAGCCCGCGGTGGTGAGCACCGCGGCGATCGGCGCGAGCACGAGCGGCCAGCGTTCGCGCACCACCTGCGCGCGCCGCACCCCTTCGGGGAGGTGACCGAACAGCGGCAACAGGTACAGCACCGCGACGGCCGCGTAGCCCGGCTTGCACGAGCCGAGCAGCACCGCGAGCACCACCGCCTCGATCACGGTGTTGCGGAAGCGCGCGCCCTCGGGTGGATCGGCCGCGCGCAATGCCGACGACACCACGAGCAACACGAGCGCGGTGGTCATCGCGTCGTGGGAGATCGACGACGACGCCTGCATGATCGCCGCGGGGAGCAGACCGGTGGCGACGAACGCCCACTTCGCGCGCGGTGCGCGCTTGATCGCGAGCGCGACCAGCAGCAGGTACACCACGAGTGCGGCGAATCGCCCGGCGATGAGCATGCCGTCGGCGCCGAGGCCGGCCTTGCGGGCGATCAGGATCGCGGTGGCCTGCGGGAGGTACGGCACCGGCGAACCGAACGTGGAGAAGCTCACGAAGCCGCTCGACGGGTCGCCCGCGCACCGCTTCACATCCGCCGCGGTGGGCTCGGCTCCGCCGGCCGGCACCGTCTTGCCCTCGAGGGTCAGCAGGTGGTGGTAGTACACGAGCGCGTCGCGGTCGACCGCGACCACCACGTCGACCGGGATGCACGCGCCGCTGAACTGCGAGCCCGCGGGCTTCTCGGGGACGAACTGCCCCGTGGAGATCTGGTAGGAGCGGTAGAAGTGCGCGGTCTCGTCGACCCCACCGAAGTGCGGCACCACGCACGCCAGGTACACACCCGCGAGCACGCCGAGCACGAGGAACACGTGCAGCGGGTTGCGCAGGACGCCGAGCGCGCGCGATCCGCCAGTGGCCGTGGCGCGACCGACGGTGCCGGTGTCGTCGGTCGTGGTCGTCTCGTCCACTCGGATGCGGATGGCTGCGCCGGCGTCAGTGCTGCTCGTGGGCCTCGAGCGTGTCGAAGATCAACACACTGCACGGCGCGTGGTGCGACACCGTGTTGGGCACGCTGCCGAGGAAGCGGCGACCGCCCTGCATCCCCCGGTTGCCCACGATGATGAGATCGGCGCTGAGGTGGGTGGCCATGTCGCAGAGCACCTCGGCCGGGTTGCCGAACCGGGCGTGCGTCTCGATGGTGAGCTCCTTGGCTCCGTGACCCGCCTCGATCGCGGTGTCGGAGGCCTGGTGGAGGAGCTTGTCGAGCTCTCCCTTGATCTCGTCCTCCCAGTTGGCCTGGGCGGCGACGGGCGCAGCCGCGGACATCTCCGAGGCGGCCAGCGCGGTGGGCGACAACGGCTTCTGCACGGTGACGATGTGCAACGTGCAGGCGCCCTGGGAGCCGGCCAGCTCCGCGGCGGCGAGCACCGCCTTGTTGGCTCCTGCGCTGCCGTCGGTACCGACCACGATCGTCTGGAACATCACTGCCTCCGCCACGGGACCTACGGGATGGGGCCGGACCGCCCCTCGCGCCCTCGCGATCCCGTCGGGAGACGCTACCTGCCGGAATGGAGCAGGGCCCGCACCTCGGCCACGTGGTGCACCGTGCGTTCCGGCAGGGTGACCGTGCCCAGCCACTGCTCCCCGAAGTCGAGGCCCAGCGCGGGCGCCCATGTGTGCGCGCTCCCCACCCACACCACGTACAGGGTGACGGTGTGGTCGCCTCGCTGCGGGTAGTCGGCGGGTACCGGATCGTCGATGCTCCCGGGCCCGGGCCGCACTGCGGCCGTGCCGTCACCCGGCAACCACGCATAGGCGATCGGCCGGGCCCGTACATCGACCGCGAACCCGGGGAGCGCCACCGCCGCCCGGGTCTCCGGGAGCCCGTCGGCCCAGAAGCGCGACTGGAGGTGGACGACGCCCGGCCAGGTCCGCGTGCCCGGCGGGTTGGCGTGGATGCGCGCCCTCGGCAATGGCGTCTGCTGCCAGATGTCGGCCGCGGTGGGCGGGGTCGGCGGCAGCGGATCGCCGGGCAGCACACACCGCGGGATCACGATCATCACGAATCCCGGATCGACCGGCGCGGCGACGTCGGTGACCAGGTCGCCCTGGTAGGCCAGCCCACCGGGCAGCGGGTCGGGCCCGTCGTACCGAAGACCTCCCATGGGCGCGCCCATCAGTGGTGTGACCTGCAACGGGAGGTCAGGGAAGAAGAACAATCCGGGCAGCGGTGAGAGCCTCGAGAAGAACGGTGACGCCGCCGGTGCATCGATGACCACTATGCATCGAGCCCCGGTCGCGACCCGCTCCCACGAGTACACCGGCGCGGTCGAGGGGGCGGCGTTCGGGACCGGTGTGGCTCCCGCATAGCCACCCGCGCCCAGGTCCGACGCGGTGGCGCGCACGTAGTCGGGCCCCAACTGTCCCCCACCCGTCTGCGCCCGCACCGCGTGCGCCCGCACCGCAGGCGCACCATCTGCCGCAGGCGCCACCGCCAGTGCGAGCCCGAACACCGCCACGGCGACCAGTGTCTTCACGTGTGTGCCTCCCTCACTCGGATCTCCGGGGTACGGCGGTCGCGTGGACCTGTACCCGCATCGGCTCCTGCGCGAGGAGGCGCAGCAGCGAGAGGTCGACGTCCCCGTCGACCACGACCTCGACGTGCTCGCGATCGGCGAACACGCGGAACCCGCGCAGCGCGCGAGTGTCGAACTGCCGGGCGAGGTCGTCGCGCGCTCGCGTCTCGGCGAGCGCAGGCACGAGGAGGAGCCGGCCCGTGGCTCGGTACTCCGCCTCGTCGATCGCACCCGCCCCCGCGAGCGCCGCCGCGTCAGCCGCGGCACTCAGTGCGCGCCGCTCCGAGAACCCGCGCCCGAGGTCGACACCGAGACCGCCCAGCACGAGCAGCATCACGCAGCAGCCGAGGAGCCAGAGGGTGATCGTCCCCCGCTCCGATGTTGCCCTCGATCGCATCACGGCGGACCCGCGTACCGGTCGATCGGCTCGGCGTGACGCGCAGTGAACGACCACGCGCCGATCCCGCCGATGCCGGGCACTCGGAGGCCCGGTTCCCGCACCGTCACCGCGACCGGGACCACACCACCCGCGGGCAACAGCGCGCCCGGCGCGCACCCGAGCACCACCGAGACATCGCGCGCCGCGAGGCCGTGGTTGGTGGCGACGACCGCGGCCAGTCGACGAGCGGCACCGGTCGAGCACCGGCCGTCACGCGCCACCGTACGACCGACTTCACGAGCGACGACCCGGGCCACGGTCTGGCGCTCCACCCAACTCGGCAACGCGAGCACGAGCAGCGCGACGGGCAGCACCAACAAGGCGATGCCCGCCGCGAACTCGACCACGACGAAGCCGCGATCGGGTGACCCACCGCGTCGGGAGCAGACGGTGTGCGTCGACTCCCGCGTCACGGCGCACGCTCCTTCGGCGCGGAGCCGGTCACCGCGACCTCCCAGTCGGGCACGAGCGGTAGCCATGAAGTGAGCCGGACCTGCACGGTCGCCCGCATGCTCCCGCCCACCTCACGACAACGCAGTACGGCCGATCGCGCGTGTTGACGGCCCAGCAAGGCGTCGATCACCTCACGCGTGCGCTGCTCGCACTCGGCGGTGCCGGCATCGATGTCGGCCCCCGCGCGCGCCCCCTCGTCGACGGCGGCAACGATCGCACCGCGTTCGTAGCGGTCGACGAGGAGATTGGCGAGCATCACGAAGACCACGAGGCTCATCGCCACCGCGGTGACGTACTGGGTCGTGGTGAATCCCCGCTCGGATCTCAGACCCGCAGCTGGCCGCGGATCCACATCATCACATCGAGACCGAGCACCTGGAGCACGCTCCAGATGGCCACGAGCGCGGCGATACCCAACGCCGCGTTCCCCAAGAGTTCTGCAGTCGTCATCCCGGCTTCGGGACGGGGACGGGCGCCGTCGAGCCACTGCTGCCACCGTCGGAGGGTGGCGACGAGGAACACGGAGATCGATCGGGCGAGGTGCATGGTGATGCTCCTGGGGTGCAGGCCCGCACGGGCCGGTGGAACCGACGGACGACTGCCCGCCGGGGAAGGGGTGCGTCATCGCGACCCGAACACGATCGAGGGCAGCGGCGCCGCGATGAACAGCAACATCACCGGTGCGAGCACGGCGATGGTGGGCACGAGCATTGCGGCGCGGCGACGCACGGCGGTCTTGCGGATCTCTTCGCGGCGGGTGTCACGCAGGTCGTCGCTGAGCGCCCGCAACCCGTCGGCCAGGTCCACGCCGCGCTCGACGCCGGTGGCGAACAACCGGTAGGTACGCGCCGCCGCAGGCTCCGGCGTCAACTCCGCGGCGCGACGAAAGGCCGCAGGCTCGGACGCACCATTGCGCAGCGCATCGAGGACGTCGGAGAGCTCTTCCACCACCGCGCCTTCGCCTCGCTCGACGATGCGGCGCACCGCCTGCACGGGGCCGGCGCCGGTGCGCAGGTGCATGGCGAGCAGTTGGTCGACCGTCACCAACTCGAGCCGGATCCGTTCACGCCGCTCGGCCTCGAACCGGTCGATCCGCCCTCGCACGCGTGCGATCCCGGTGACCGCGCCCGCGAGCGCGAGACCGAGTGCGGCCGGAGCGGCGTGCAGCGCGAGTGCACCGAGGGCCGCGCCGGCCGTCGCCCCGAGCAATGCCCCGGCCGCGACCCGCGCCCGATGGTCGTCGGGAGTCGTGTCACGCAGTCCCGCACGGCGCAGCGCGAGCCGAAGTTCTTCGTCGCCGCGGCGTTCGAGTCGGCGGCCGGTGGCCGTGACCCAGGCCCGCCAGGGCGCAGCGAACACTGCGTCGAACGCCGATCCCGGAGCTGCGCGGTCGACGGGCACACCGCCACCTCCCAGCGTCGGCGCGGTGTACTGCCGGAGGCGGCGGCCCAGCCGGGTCGTGGGCGGCGACACCAACGCCACCAGACCCGCCCCGGCCAGCGCCGCACCGAGACAGAGCAGGAGCAATGCCGGGCTCATCGGGGGCCGCCGCGCGCCAGCACCCGGGGCTCGTCGTGGCCCCGGCCGAGGTGACGGATCCAGAGGTACCCTGCGCCGCTCATCAAGGCGCCGACCACCACAACGAGGAACCCGGCCGGCGACGTGTAGAAGACGCGGAACGCTCCGCCCCGCACGCAGAGGAGCACGAGCACCGACCAGGGCAGCACGACCACCGCTGCGGCGTTGATCCGCATCTCGAGGCCCTCGCTCTCGATCTCGTCGAGCACCTTGAGATCGCGCGTGGTGCCGATCACCAGGTCGTCGAGGATCTCGGCGACGATGCGCCCGCCTCGCTCGTGCGCGAGCACCAGCACTTCGACGACCCGATCAGTGGTGGCGTCGGCGAGATCGTCGGCCACGACGCGCAGGGCGGCCGGCGTCCCGAAGGCCCGGGCTGCACTCGCGAACCCGGCGAACGCCTCCCGGAGTGGAGCCGGGCCCGAGGCGCCCAGTGACTCCAGGGCCTGGGTGACCGAGCGACCCGACGCCACCGACGCCGCGACGTCGCGCAGGCCGTCGGGCCAGGATTCACGGACGGCCCGAACCCGGAGCCGACGGCGGTGCGCGTACCAGGCACCCGGAGCGCCGGTGACGACCACGGCCGGCACCACAGCCACGAGTGGCGCGCTGGTGAGCACCGCCCCGACCAGGAACGCGGCCACCCCGGCCGCCGCCGACACTGCGAGGAAGCGCACGGGCGGTACCGGCGCGACCGCAACGGCGAGCCGGGTCCACCATCCCGCGCGCGCCGACACCGCAGCCGACGAACGTCGACCCACCGCGACGCCGACGAGTTGCCCGGCAAGGAGGAAGGCAAACGCGCCGATCGCGACGGCCGCGAGCGCGCTCACAGGCCCGGCTCCGGCACTCCGGCGCCGCCGAGCCGCGACGAGAGACGCGCCGGGACGACGCCGGTCCAGCGGAGTGGGGCACCGAGTCGTTCGCGGACGAAGATCGGCTCGACGCTGAAGTCGTCGCGCATCGCGGGCACAACCGCGGCGATCTCCATCACCTGCCTGCGGATCGGGCCACCCTCCGCGCTCGTGCCGTCGTCGCGGTCGAGGTGCACGACGACGTCGAGCGCCTCGGAGAACACCTTGCGCACCACGCGCTCGGTGACGTTCTCACCCGCCATCAGCGCGGCGTTGACCAACGCGTCGAGCGCCTCCGCCGCACTGTTTGCGTGCACGGTGCAGAGAAACCCGCACCCGGCGTTCACCGCCCGGGAGAGTTCGAAGGCCTCGGCGCCGCGCACCTCCCCCACCACGATCCGGTCGGGACGCATCGCCAACACGAACTTGACGAGATCGCGCAGGCTGATCTCGCCGGTGCCATCGAGGCCCGGCGGACGGACCTCGTAGTACGACCCGTGGGCGAGCGGCACCGCCAACTCGCGGATCTCTTCACACGCGCGGATGCAGTGACCCGCGGGCACCGCCGCAAGCAATGCGCCGGCCATGGTGGTCTTCCCCGCACCTGGCTCACCCGAAACCGTGACGCGACTCCGCATGCACATCAGTGCGTCGAGGAAGGTCGCCGCCTCCTCGGTGAGCGAGTCACGCGCGACCAGATCGGAGAGGCGCACGTCGCGCACGACGTAGCGACGCAGCGTTGCCGACAGCCGGTCACCCACGGGTGGCAACGCAGCCGTGAGCCGCGCGGTGCCGCCGAGCACCCGAGCCTGCACGAGTGGGTGCTTTGCGTTGAGCTGGCGATCGGTGGCTGCGAGCAGCCGCTCGATGACGCGACGGTTCTCGGCCTCGCTGGTCGGCACCGCCAACCCGCGCAGGCGTCCAGTTCCGTCGAGGTATGAGACGCGCGCCCCTTCGAGGAAGATCTCCTCGACGTCGCGCCGAGCCAGGAGGTCGGTGAGTGGACCGAAGTCGGTGACCGCGCGTAGCAACTGCTCCACGACGGTGTCGGGATCGGCCAGCGGGCGCGCTTCGCCGAGGTGCGCGCGGTGTTGATAACCCGCGACCGCTTCGCGCACCTCCGCGCGGACCTGCTCAGCATCGACATCGGGGCGGAGGCGGCGACGTTCCAGCCGCTCGAGCACCTCGTCGCGGATCGCGTCGTAGGCGCCGCCGACGACGACGGCGTCGCCCATGACGGTCACGCGCGCGCTCCCAGCTTGCGGCGGCGCAACGGGCGCGGCCGACGCGAGCGGCGCGAGCCGGTGTCGCCGGCCAGGAGCGCGGCCAGGACCGAGACCGATCGGGTGAACGCACCGTCCCCGACGACGACTCCGTCCCAGGCCGCGTCGCCGACGTGTGCGTCCTCGGGGAGCACGTGGACCGATGACACCCCGTCGAGCGCGCCCACTTCGGCGCGCAGCTCGGCGACGCGGAACCGCTCGTGGGGCGCACGATTCACCACGACGTGCCGCCGGGCTCCCGCGAGTTCGTGCAGCGCTCCCGTCGTGCGGGCGACCCCGAGCGGGGTCGGCGCGGTGACGAGCACCACGACGGCGTCGGCCGCCAGGGCTCCGCGGACCTCACCGTCGGCCAACACCACGAGGTGGGCGAACCCCCGGCGCAACGCCGCGATCACCTCGAGCACCTCACGCCCCGTCACCTGCCCCGCCGATGCCGCATTCGGAAAGCCAGTGAGCACGTGGAGGCCGCTGCGCGCCAGGGTGAGCACGCAGTCGGCAGGGTCGCCGCCGCAGAGGAGTTCGTCGACCGCGCTCCGGAGATTCGGTGCGAGCGGGAGCCCGAGCCGCACCGAGGTGCCGGCGCCGTCGAGCCGGGCATCGAGCAGCAAGGTGGAGGCGCGAGCCGCCAGTTCGACGCCGAGCGCGAGTGCCACCTCGGTCGCGCCACTGCCGGGCGCGCCGGTCACGAGAATCGGTGCGATGGGCCCGAGCGCGTCGCCCGACTCAGAGCCGGCGTGATCCCCGGCGTGCAGCTCCCCCGCGCGGGCGCCGAACGCCCGGTGGGCGACCTGCTCGCCGATCACTGCGGCGATCTCGGCCGGCGGAGCATCGCCGGCGATCACCGCGTCGGCACCCACGCCGAGCAGGTGGTCCTTGCCCGCCGGCTCTTCGGGGTCGAACACGCCGACCACGAGCACGCGCCGCGCGTGCATGCGCCCGACGAGCGCGGGAGTCAGGGAAGGCCAGCGGTCGCCGGTGACCAGGACGTCGAACTCCTCGTCGTTCAGCACCGACGGGTCGACGACGAGTTGGCGCACTCGGGCCCCACCGTGATCGGCGAGGAAGCGATGCAGCTGTTCCACCCACGGATCGGGTGAGAACACCAGCGCAATCGTCGGGTCGGCGGCTGTGACAACCATGTCAGCGAACCCCCGCCGCGGTGCGAGCGAGTTGGTCGTCGCCCACGGCCGGGGTCGCACCCGTGGTGCGAGCGAGCGACAGGCCACCCGACACAACGGCCGCGGCGACAAGCTTCGACTGCGCCTCGTCGACCGCGATCGTCACGGTGAACGGGCTCGCGGTGTCGCCGATGCCGCCGCGACCCCGGGCGTCCACCGCGAGCACTTCGGCGTCGGGGACGATGATGGCGACCCCGTCGTCGCCCGCGACGAGCACGTCCACACGATCACCCGCGGCGAGCCGCCCACCGACGGCACGTGCCGGATCGACGGGGATGCTGATCGATCGTCGTCCATCGCGAGCAGCACGGGGCCGCAGGACACGACGCGGCACCAGTTCGCCCCGCTCGATGGTGGCGCCGGCGATCTGCCCCTCGGCGCCGCGCACGTCAGCCGCGGTGACCAGGCGGCTGAGACCTGCATCGCCGAGCGCCACCGACACGATCCGGAAGTCACCGTGACGTAGCCGCTCACCCGCACGGATCTGGTGGGTCGCGACGGCAACACGCTCGTCGCCCGGCTGCGTCCGCAACGCACCGAACGCGAGCACTGCGGCGGCGAGCCCGACGATCGTCATCAGGAGGTGCCCCCGGGAAACCCGGGGAGTGCGGACGAGCCGGCGGGCGGGCTCGCTGACGGTCGGCGTGGTCATGCTCGTGGCTCCGTGTCGGGGACATCGGTGGTTGTCCGGTTTGTCCGAAGTGCCGAGAGTATGCGCGAAACTCGGGATTAGGTCAAGTGCCGCGATTCGGACTACACTCCCGGCGATGGACGAGCCCCATGCCTTCCCGCCGGTGCTCACCGCGGCCATGGCCGCCGAGCTCCTGCAGGTGCACGTGGAGTACCTGCGCAAGCTGGTGCGCGACGGCGTCGTCCCCGCCCACCGGTTCCCCGGCGGTCGCGAGCTCCGGTTCCTCCGCGACGAACTGCTGGCCTGGCTCGGCGGCCTCCCGGGGCCGGCCGATCAGTCGCAGGACGGCCGCAACCGAGCGAGCGCGCCCATGGGCACGTAGGTCTCGTCACCGCCTGCCGCCACGACCACGTGGTCACCGCCCAGCAGCACCGCGCCGGTGAGCTTCTCGCCGGTCGTCAGCTCCACCACGCAGGGCCCAGCAGTGACCTCGAGCTCGAGCAACCGGGCCCGCCAGCGCGACGGAACCGCGGGGTCGCCACCGCATCCGCCGTGCGACGAGCGCTCCACCACCCGCACCACCGGACCCGACGCGGTCACCGGCAGCTCCACCACGCCGCCGGTCGCGTCGAGCCGGCACCAGTCCTCCCCGACGTGCACCACGACGCCGCGGGGCGCGCCCGGACCTTCGCCGAGGACGACGACATCGCCGCGGTGCATCACGTCCCGCAACACGTCGATCAGCGTGCGGCCGTGGCGGAAGTGCTCGAGCGCGGCGCGCGACCACTCCTCCTCATCGGCCCGCCACTCACGCCGCAAATCGGCGGCTCGGGCGCGCAGGTCGTCATCGAGATGCAGGTCGTCGGCCATCGCGCCACATACGTCCGCCGGGCGAACCTGTCACACGCCGCGTCATGCTGACGTAGCCTCCGCGCACACGACCGGGCACGTCGAGGGGGACACGATGGCGGTGGAGGACTTCCGGAGCGTCGGGCAGCGGCTGAGCAACTGGGGCCGTTGGGGCGACGACGACGAGCGCGGCACCACCAACCTCGTCACGCCCGAGCGCATGGTGCGCGCCGCGCAGATGGTGCGCAGCGGCAAGGTGTTCAGCCTCGGCATCCCGTTCGACGAGTCGGGCCCGCAACAGGGTGGCGGCATCCGCTCCAACCCGCTGCACCTGATGACCGCCACCGGCCAGGCGCAGGACCACCTCCCCGGCGGCTTCCGCTACGCCGACGACTACGTGGTGATGCCGCTGCAGTGCGCGACGCAGTGGGACGGCCTCGCCCACGTGTTCTACGACGAGGAGCTCTACAACGGCTTCCCCGCGAGCGACGTCACGCCGCGCGGCGCGCTGCACAACGGCATCGAGGCCCAGGCCACCGGTATCGCCGGGCGCGGCGTGCTGCTCGACATCGCCGCGCTCGAAGGTGTCGACTGGCTGCCCGGCGGATTCGTGATCACCCCCGCGCACCTCGAGGCCGCGATCGAACGGCAGGGCGTCGTCGACGTCGGCCCCGGCGACATCCTCCTGTTCCGCACCGGCTGGCGACGCATGCTCGTGGAGACGGGCGACAAAGAGGCGTTCATGCAGTCGGAGCCGGGCATCGGCGTGGAGTGCTGCGAGTGGCTGCGAGAGCGCGACATCGCGGTGATCGCGAGTGACAACTTCGCGATCGAACCGATCCCGCCGCAGGAGGGCGCGGGCTTCATGTGGGTGCACATGGTGCTCATCCGCGACCTCGGCATGACCCTCGGCGAGATCTTCGACCTCGACGCGCTCGCCGCCGACTGCGAAGCCGACGGCCAGTGGGACTTCTTCTTCACCGCCCCCGTGCTCAAGGTCACGCGCGCGGTCGGCTCCCCCATCAACCCGCTCGCGATCAAGTGAGCAAGTGAGGTCTGCAGTGCATCACCAGGTCGACGACGAACGCCTCATCCGCCGCCAGATCGAGCTCTACGCGCACAGCGCCGACCGGCGCCAGCCGGCCGTCACCGCGGGCGTGTTCGCCGCCGATGGTGTGCTGCAGATCTACACGGGCGACCCGAACGAGGGCGGCACCCTCGATCGTGAGCGCAACGGCCGCGCCGAGATCGAGACCGCGATGGGCGGACTCGCCCGCTACCGCGCCACGTTGCACGTGCTCGGGCAGTCGTCGATCGACGTGCACGGCAGCGAGGCCGTGAGCGAGACGTACTGCACCGCGCACCACCTCACCGACCACGACGACGGCACCGTCACCGACCGCTTCATGGCGATCCGCTACCTCGACGACTGGACCCGCACCCACGAAGGGTGGCGGCTCGCCCGTCGCCGCCTCGCCGTCGACTGGATCGACACCCGCACCGTCACCCACCCCACCGACTGACCCGACTGACCCCACTGACCATCTCCCCCACGAAGTTGCGTCGCTCGGATCCGAAGAGGGGCGTCGAACGACGCAACCTGGGAGACGGGGGTACCGTCGCCCGCATGTTCCACTACGAGGTACGCGGCAACGTCGCGGTGATGACCATCGACCGGCCCGAGGCGCGCAACGC
>Ga0075026_100001003_pt1 | contig 11885 bp, 9 predicted proteins | sample Str012_2_FD_71392 | JGI IMG/M metagenome (GOLD analysis project Ga0075026, IMG submission 71392) | Freshwater sediment microbial communities in response to fracking from Pennsylvania, USA - Straight Creek_MetaG_SC_2012 | ecosystem: Environmental > Aquatic > Freshwater > Creek > Sediment...
GTATTTATATCAATTTGGAGAAAACTTTAGTATTAAGTATTTATATATATGACAGACTAATAATAATATTCAAATATTATTCGTTTATATATAGTTTGTTATAAATAAAGTACTATACGGTACCCTAAATCCAAGATTTTATGAAACAAAGGAGTCCGATACCCCTTTCTTGTAAAACTAATACGGCATTACTTCTCAATCTTGCTTTGCTGCTGATTTCGGTATGTTTTTTCATACCGGCATTTTCCCAGGATAAATATTCTAAAGTCAGGATTAATATTACCAAAGACCATGTGCACGACCTGCAGGTGCTTGGAATGGAGTTTGATCATTGCTATTACGATGAAGAACAGCAGTTCTTAATGACTACGCTTAGCACCCATGATTTGAATTTATTAAAATCGAGCCGTTTAAAATACACGGTTTTGGTAGATGACGAAACGCAAGATTTTTTAAAGCGTAACAAATCCGCAGATTTTTACCAGAACGATAATACAAGGCAGGGTGCAAATGCAGGCGCCAGGATGTCTTTTTTTGAATCCCCCAGCCAGGGTATTGCCAATAAAATTATAACACCTGCTGCATTTACAGCCGGCAGCATGGGCGGTTATTATACTTTGGCCGAGATGAATACCAAGATAGACGATATGGTAGCCAACTACCCTACTTTGGTAAAAGTTGATATCATTGGTACAACTTACGAAGGCCGCCCAATACGGGCGGTAAAAATTGCCAGTAATGTTACCGTCACAAAATTACAACCCGAAATTCTGATAGATGGCCTGCACCATGCACGCGAACCATTGGGCATGATGAATATTATCTTTTTCATGCAGTACTTGCTTGAAAATTACAGCACCAATGCCCGAATCAAAGAAATTGTAGACAACCGTCAATTGTATTTTATCCCCTGTATTAACCCGGATGGTTACGAGTATAACTATTCAACCAACCCTGCCGGTGGCGGGATGGTGCGCAAAAACCGCTTCCCCAACGGAGACGGAACCTTTGGCGTTGATTTGAACAGAAATTATGGTTACGACTGGGGCTATAATAATGTGGGCTCATCCAATGTTACCTCTGCAGATAATTACCGCGGTACTGGTGCATTTTCTGAGCTGGAATCAAAAGCGATGCGTGATTACGTGCGTACCCGCAAGTTTAAATTCATGCTGGAGTATCATTCTTACGGCGGCTATTGGATCAATTCCTATTGCGTACCTGCAAGAACACTTACTGTAAAAGATGCCGCGTTTTTGAAGCAGACGGGCTACCAGATGACCAAATATAGTTTTTACAAAGTAGGCACGCCGCTGAATACAGTTGGTTACGAAGCAAATGGTGGCTCCAACGACTGGTGGTTTGCAGGTGATGTGGCAAATATTGGCGCCATCCCCAGCTTTAGCCCCGAAGTTGGTTTGGGCCTGGCCACTTTCTGGCCTACTGCCGGCACCATTATCCCTTATTGCAAAGAAGTATTTTATGGCAGTTTACAATCGGTATTGGTGGGCGGTGCATTTGTAAAGGTGGAAGATAGAACACCGCTGAACCTGCCAGCAGCCACCAGCGGCAATTTCAATTTTGCAGTACGCAGGCTGGGTGTTGCCGATTCAAGCATTACGGTTAGCGTATTGCCAATTGAAAACATATTGTCAGTAGGTAGCCCGGTTACCATTAGCAGTTTACCCAATTATACAGATACAGCCAACCGTTCTATCAGCTATACTCTTAAAACCGGTATTCCAGCCGGTGGTCGCGTGCGTTTTGTATACAAATCAATTACGGGTGGCATTACACAGCTGGACACTGTTGTGGCCTTCTACAATCCTACCGTTGTTTTTTCGGACGATATGGAAACGGCGCCGGTTACTACAAAATGGACGGCAGCCACCTGGAATTACAGCACTAAAAAAGGGGTTAGTGGTACGCATTCTCTGGCCAATGTGCCTGCAACTGGTACCGCCAATTATTCAGCCAACGTAAATGTAAACATTACAACAAAGACCGCACTCAACTTAACCGGCGCTACTGCTGCTTACCTCAGCTTCTGGACTTATTACCGGGCTGAGAATGGCATGGACAAAATGCAGGTGCTTGGCGCGTCTACTGCTACAAGCAATGCTTATGTAGCACTTCCGGGCATTAATACCGTTGCTGAGACGAATGCAAATATCGGGGGTGTGCCTTCTTTTACCGGACAGCAGGGGTATTGGGTACGCGAACTGATTGACCTGACGCCACATGTTGGACAAAGCAATTTTAACCTGCGGTTCAATTTTACTTCCAACGCATCTGTTGCCGACAGTGGTTTTTTTGTGGATGACATCACGATTATAAAAACAGCTGCAATTTTGTTGCCCGTTCAGTTCAATTCATTTAACGGAAAGCTGCTGGACAATATGGCCATTCTTGATTGGGATGTTACGATGGACGCACAGTTTAACCGTTTCGAAGTAGAAAGATCTTTAAACGGATTGAGTTTTGTAAAAATCGGAACTGTGGATGCCAGCCAGCCATTTAAGTTTTACGATACACAAACTGCGCAGGGCGATAATTACTACCGCATCAAACAAATAGATAACGATGGCAAGGCCGTATATTCTAAGATTATTGTGCTGAATGTACCCGTAACACATAAAATTGGTTTGTACCCAACATTTACCAACACCAGTGTAAACCTGGGTATTCACCTGGAAAAAGATGAAAACATATATGTTCAATTTATAGACCCCATGGGCAGAATGCTGAAACTGGTTAATTACAATGTTGCAAAAGGAGATAACAACTTTTCAATCAACATCAGCAGTCTGTCTTCACAGCGGTATTTTGTTAAGGTTGTCAACAGCAATAATGAAGTACTCGGAGTGAAGTCATTCATTAAATATTAATACACATTAATAAGTCCCAAACTATGAAATCAAGATTTACTATCTACCCGGCAATGGTCATTCTTATTTGCTCAATGACGGCGATGTGTTTAAAGGTGCAGGCAACCATCTATACGGTTGTCAACACGGCCAATACCGGAGTGGGATCGCTCCGTACAGCCATCACCAATGCAAATGCAAGTATCGGTTTGGATACGATACAGTTTAATATACCGCTGCTTGGCCAATATTTTGAGAGCAGTGGCCTTAATACCTGGCCGGTGATAAGAGTAGGCAGTGCTTTGCCCGTTATTACAGACCCTGTGCTGATAGACGGCCTTTCACAAACTGACTTAAACCTGGGTTCCGTGCCTGGTAAAACGGTTGGCGTAGATGCGTATACGCAGGCGTCCATCAATTACCCCAATGTGTATATAACACCGGCAACCGGATTCTCTTTTCCCAACAGTGCTTCTATTGCCGGAAACGGATTGACTATCAGCGCCAACAACTCCACGGTAAGAGGTATTTGCATTTCAGGTTTTGGGATTAACAATTCAGCCAGCGGTACCGCTTCTGCTGGTGCAGATATTGTAATACTGCGCAATTCCACACCGCAGACCAGTAACATCAATATCAACAATTGTTTTATCTCCTGCGATCCCAGGGGTGCACAGCCTACCCTTGCTGAAAGAAAGACAAAAGGCGACGGTATTTTAGTACTTGGCTATATGTACAGTGGTACTATCATTAATAACTACATGAATTATTGCGGTACCTATGGCATACATTTTAACGGTGGAATTGATCCGTTGGGAGTAGGGCCTGCCGGCACCAATGTACCCAACCAAAACTGGCTGATCCGTGAAAACCAGATCATCAATGGCGGTTCAAATACGGCTACTACACTGGCCACCAGGGTGGGAGATGCCGTAAATTTTATGCATTGCCAGCGCCTTTTGGTCATTTACAATTATATTGACAATGCAGAGCAGGTAGGTACTGATATCGGTTACAATGCCAGCGACAACAGGATTGATAACAATACTTTTACCAATTTTACCAATACTACCCAGGCGGCTCCCTGTGTTGCCGTACGTATTTCATTAAACTCTCAGCGCGATACCATTATTAAGAATATTATTTACAATAACAGCAGTTCAACATTTAAGGCAGGTGTGTGGATGGATATGGCCAGCCTTCCTGCAACTACCGGTATTAACAATACGCTTGATAACAGCAACAGTTATATAGCCCTGAACAGAATATACAACAATACGGGTTCGGGCATTGTAATGAGCACCAATACAGTGGGCGGACCTGCTATCAACGCACAGGCCAATACCTTTACGCAAAACGCTATCTACAACAATACCGGTTTGGGTATAGATCTTAATTACAATGGTTATGTTGGGCCTACTGCTGTTACCCTCAATGACAATACCGATGCAGATGCCGGCGGTAACAACCTGCAAAATTTTCCGCAGATAGATTCTGCAAAGCGGGTGGGTACCAATCTTTCCATATGGGGTAAAGGACCTGCCGGTGCAACCATTGAATTTTTTACCTGCGATGGGGGTATCAACAAATTTCCTGCCTACTCACTTAACTATGGAGAAGGTAAAGTATACCTTGCTACTGGTGTAGAAGGCAGCGCAGCAGACCTTTTGGCCGGAACAGGTACAATTGCAGACGTAGATGGAAATGCCGGCACCGGTGCAACTGCTTCTATGTTTAAGTTTTCATTTACGCTTTCGGGTGCGCAGGCTGCAGCCATAAGTTCCATTGATTCGCTTACATCAACAGCAACGGTTGGCGGAAGTACTTCCGAGTTCGGCCCCCAGGCCATAAAATTCACCATTTTGTCCTGCGACCTTAAAGACATTTCAGGTATTTACGCAGATAACCAGACCCTGCTTTCCTGGAATGCGGTTTGTGACAACAAGTTTAATTTATTTGAAGTGCAATACAGTTCCGATGCCGTACATTTTACTGCCCTTGGAAAAGTATACGCAGATGTTAACGATAACAATCCAAAGAATTACAGCTTTACGCATGGCAATCCCGCGGCTTCCAGTAATTATTACCGCCTTAAACTGGTTGACAAAGACGGCAATTACAAATACAGTAATGTTATCTTAATCAGGTTAAAAACAGTCGCCGGTATCAGCATCAGCCCCAATCCTGCGTCTGACAACCTGTACATAAATATCAACTCAACCCGGAACGATGTTGCACAGGTGCGCATTATTAATGCCGGCGGCAACCTTGTGCTGACCCGCCAGGAGCACCTTTCTGTTGGTACAAATTCATTTACCATTAAAGATGTAAGCCATTTTATACCCGGCGCATACATTGTTCAGATTGTAACTACCAACGATGTTAAGAGCGAACAGGTAATCATAAGGAAATAAAACAAAGTGCTCAATATTAATTTTACAGCCCCTCCGCAAAAGGAGGGGCTTTTTTATGGGTATTTCTTTACGCCTTACCCGTATTTTTGCTGCATGTACACGCTTAAGAAATCACTGGGTCAGCACTTTTTAAAAGACGAAGCCATATGCCAGCGGATTGTAGCTGCACTGCAGCAAAATCCTGTTGAGCAGTTGCTTGAAGTGGGACCCGGCGGCGGTGCACTGACCAAATACCTGCTGCCACTGCAGGGTATCCAGTTTAAATGTGTGGAAGTGGATGATGAAAAAGTACAATGGCTGCTGCAAACCTATCCGCTGCTGAAAGATAAAATCATTCACAAGAGTTTTCTTGATATTGAAAAGCCCTTTGAGGGGATGTTTACTGTAGTGGGTAATTTTCCTTACAATATTTCTTCACAAATTGTTTTCAAAGTGCTGGAATGGAAGGCGGACGTGCAATGCATGATTGGCATGTTTCAGAAAGAAGTGGCACAAAGAATTGTGGCAAAAGAAGGCAGTAAAATATATGGCGTAACCAGTGTGCTGGTACAGGCATTTTTTGATACAGAATATTTATTTGAAGTGGATGAAAATGCGTTCAATCCGCCGCCCAAGGTTAAAAGCGCTGTTATACGCCTGCTGCCTGTAAAAGATACCATGGCCATGAAAAGTGAAAAGCATTTCTTCCTGCTGGTGAAGACCGCTTTCAACCAGCGAAGGAAAACATTGCGCAATGCTGTGAGGGGTTTGTTTGAACCGGGTTTGCTGGAAGATCCGCTTTTTGACAAACGTGCCGAACAACTGAGCATTGCCCAGTTTGCTGCCCTGACCTTTAAAATGAGATAAACCCGTTTATGAGAAAAGTTATTATTACGGCTAAAGTGCACGAATACCTGAAAGACCGGCTTTCAAAAAATGGATTTGAAATTGTGTACGAACCACAGATAGACTATCAGCAGCTGGAGACCATTATACCAGAAGCAACCGGATTGATTGTGACCACCCGGCTTACCATCGACAAAGCCATTATTGACAAAGCACCTTTATTAAAGTGGATTGGCCGTTTGGGCAGTGGCATGGAATTGATAGATACAGTGTACGCAGAAGCCAGGGGCATTCAGTGCGTGAGCAGCCCCGAGGGAAACCGCAATGCCGTAGGCGAACATGCATTGGGCATGCTGCTGAATCTCATGAATAATATGACCAAAAGCATGCAGGAGATAAAAGAAGGGAAATGGATACGCGATGAAAACCGTGGCGTTGAACTGGGTGGAAAAACGGTGGGCATCATTGGTTATGGCAACGCCGGTTCGGCCTTTGCGAAAGTGCTTTCTTCTTTTGATGTAACGGTACTGGCTTTTGATAAGTACAAAAACGGGTTTGCCAAAGGAAACATTAAGGAAGCCAGCCTGGAACAGCTTTGCAGGTATGCGGATGTAATTAGTTTTCATGTGCCGCTGACCGCTGAAACACAACACATGGCCAACGATGCTTTTTTTAATGCGCTGGAGCAAAAGCCTTATTTCATCAATGCATCGCGTGGTAAAGTACATGATACTGCTGCCGTTATTAAGGCATTGCAGCACAAAAAAATTGCCGGCGCCGCGCTGGATGTACTGGAAAACGAAAAGCTGGCTACTTATACCGAAGCGCAAAACCAGCAGCTGCAATGGTTGCTGGCCCAAAACAATGTAATGGTTACACCCCATATTGCAGGATACACGCACGAGGCATTTTACAAAATGGCCAAAGTGGTGCTGGACAAGCTTTCGCTGTAAAAGAGAATGCGCATAGACGTTAGCTATTTCAATTGGTTTAATTGAACAAAAAATTAATTATTTTTTTTCAGAACCTTTCTGCGCACCCGCCTTTTAACAGTTACTTACCATCATCCGGTATACTTTTTTAATGAGTATGATAAACTCATTATTATGAAAAGAAATCTACTCCTTGTTTTATCTGCCGGGTTAATCATGCTGCTGGCTTCTTCTTGCCGCAAATACGTGGATGCACCCTATGTTCCTGCATTAACCGGCAGGTGGTACCTGCAAAGTGCCGAACGGTATGATGCTTATAAATGGCAAACCTTTAGCACGGGTTATGAAAGCGGTACTTTTGTTTTTAAATCAAATGGCGATCTTTCCTACAGCGATGCACTTGGGGCATTGCATGGCAGCTGGAACATGTACCCGGTAACCGATGGCTATTACGATGGCAATGGCCATTACCGGGAGGGTTACCACAATGTTTTTTCCATACAGCTCTATGAAGCAGGCAATGGCAACCCGGCCGCCGACTGGGTTTTTGACGACAACGATTACAATGGCGGCACAAGTTTCAAAGCGGTTTATACAACGGGCAGCTATACCTACGCGTACAATTTTGTTCGCGAATAGCGGGCAGCAAGCGGCCCGGGGTATTAAATACATGCTTGTTATTGTCAACAAATGGCCCCGACAAGCATCCTTATCAGCCGCACCGGGCATTAAATTGGCCTTAAAAAGCCCGTGATTTTCGGCCCAAAAATTTCGTATCTTCGTAAATATGGCAACGCTTCAGTAACACATCTGGGGCGTTGTTATTTTTTTCTGTTCACTAATCAAAGAAAGTGTTATGAGTGATGTAATTTATGTGACAAAAGAAACGCTGGAGCAACTGAAAGCAGAGCTGCAGCGTATGAAAACGGTTGACCGCCCCGCCGCTTCCAAAGCCATTGCAGAAGCCAGGGAAAAAGGTGATTTAAAAGAGAATGCTGAATACGATGCCGCCAAAGAAGCCCAGGGCCTTTTGGAAGCCAGGCTTAAAAAAATGGAGAGCGACCTTGCCAACGTGCGTATTGTTGATACCAATACCATCGATACTTCCAAAGTAAGCATCCTTACCAAAGTAGCGCTGGTAAACCTCACTACAAAAAAGCAGGTCAGCTACCAGATTGTTTCTGAAAAAGAAGCCGATTTGAAACTGGGCAAGATTTCTGTTACTTCACCCATTGGCAAATCGCTGCTGGGCAAAGTAGTAGGCGATGTGGTAGACGTAAACGTGCCTGCAGGCGTTGTCAAATTTAAAGTAGAAAGCATATCTGCTTAGGAATAAAGTATTGTATTACCTTTTGCAAGGGCCGGAATTTTTCCGGCTTTTTTTATGCGTTCCGGCGCTATCGTTTTTACTGAATTGGTTTAGGTTTAACTTTGCCTTTTCACCTATGCTTTCTGTTTCAATCAGCCATTTAGCAAAATATAAAAAATTGTTATGACCCTCTTTTCTAAAATCATTGCCGGACAGATTCCTTCCTATAAAATTGCCGAAGATGAATATTTCTTTGCTTTTCTTGACATTGCCCCTTTGCGCGAAGGGCATACACTTGTTATTCCAAAAACAGAGACGGATAAATTTTTTGACCTGCCCGGCGATTACCTGGCCCGCATATTGTTGTTTGCAAAACCCATTGCCCATGCCATTGAAAAAGCATTTGACTGCAACCGCTGCGGCCTTACTGTAATTGGGCTGGAAGTACCACATGCGCATATCCATTTAATCCCCATCGATTCCTTACAGGATATGGATTTTAAAAAAGCCAAACTAAAATTATCTCCCGAAACATTTGAAGCAGTGCAGCAAAAAATTGTGTCGCAGCTATAGCCAATCGGACCTCCATAAACTTTTACTGTAATAGAAAAACCGGGACTTACATACTCATTATCGCAGCCAGCGTCTCAATCCCCTCGTATAAATAGCTGATTTTTACATTTTCATTTTCTGCATGCTGGTTATTGTCATAATTCACAACCGGTACACTGATCACTTTTGCGCCCAGTTGTTTTTCAAATAAATACAAGGGCAGGCTGCCACCGCTGGAAGGCAAAAGCACCACGGGGTAATCGACGGTTGATTGTATGGCTTTAATAACAGGCTGCGCAGCGGGCAAATCCATGGGTGTGCGTTGTGCATTGTAGCCATCACTGCCAGCAATAATTTTTATCAGCCTGGCATATTGCGCCCTTTCTGCATCAGTGGGTTCATGGTCTATGATGTGGTATCCCCTGGCCGCTATATGATCTTTTACTTTTTGTGTCTGGCGTTCGGCATCATTGCCCAAAACCAGCCGCAAATCCAAAGTGGCGCTTGCAATGGTTGGAATAATATTGGCGGCCAACTTGCCCGTATTGGCGCTCTGTATTCCATTTATATTTAAGGTGGGTTGCATCAGCAATTCAAGAAAAGGCTGGCCATCGCCGTCGGGCTGCGGAATGCCCAGTTCTTTTTGCAGGGTGGCTTCAATATTGGGTATTTTGGCAATGGCCTGTTTTTCTGCTGCGCTAACGGGCACCACATCATCATAAAATCCCTTCACCAGCACATGGCCTTTTTCATCTTTCATACCCGCCAGCAATTGTACCAGCATCATGGCAGGGTTGGGCGCCCAGTTGCCATAGTTACCGCTGTGCAGCGGGCGTTTGGGGCCATACACGGTAAGGTCCATATGCGTATCGCCCCTTACGCCAAAGCCCACCATTTTTTTACCGGATACATGCCTGGGCCCATCCACAATCACCCAAAGATCTGCCGCCAGCCTGTCTTTGTTTTTTTCAAAAATTTCTCCCAGGTGCAGGGATCCAACTTCCTCTTCGCCTTCAAAAAAGAATTTTATGTTTTGTGTTATTTTGATACCCTTTTTTACCAGCGCATCATAAGCATTCAGGATCACCATTACGCCGGCTTTATCGTCTGAACTGCCGCGGCCGCTTAAACGCCAGTTTGCAGGGATACTGTCGCCGGTTTTATAGTCCACAACAGTACCACCTTGTTCAAGCGGTGCCGTTATAAAAACGGGTTTAAAAGGTTCCAGTCCCGCAGCCCATTGTTTTGGGTTTACGGGTTGGCCGTCGTAATGCGCATAATATGCAATGGTTTTTGTGGCGCCGGGTACTTTTATCTCGCCAAAAACAGCAGGCGTTACACCCGGTGTTTTGCCTTGTAATAAACTGGACGCTATGCCGCGTTGCTGCATCATCTGCACAATAAACGCCGCATTCAGTGGCATGTTGGCAGAATCTGCCGAAACATTGGGCAACGATAAAAACCGGATGTATTCACCAATGATGGCTTTTTCATTGGCTTTGCAGAACCGGGTAATTTTTTGTTGCGGTGTTTGCGCAATAGCCCTGGTTGCTGCCAGTAATACAAATGCCATCATTGAAAAACGGTACAGGTATTTCATCTGGTAATTTTAGGGTGCTTTTAAAAAAGGGTTAAACGTGGAAGCCCGGTTGGCAGGGCAGGTAAAGGAAGATAAGCAATTATTTCTTTTTAATGCGGCCGGGGTTTTGGGCAACAAATGCATCCCAGCCTTTTGTTTTTTTGGCAACTGCAGCAGTCGTTGATGGCTTTACGGCCGACTTGGTTTGATAGTGGTGACACAATGCTACAGCCAGCGCATCGGAGGCATCGTAGTATTTAATATCGGCATCTGCCAGTTGCAAAATATGCTGCAGCATCTTCCATACCTGTTGTTTGTCAGCATTGCCATTGCCCGTAACCGATTGCTTGATTTTTTTGGGAGAATATTCCGTTACCGGTATGCCGTTCTGCATGGCTGCGGCAATGGCAACACCCTGCGCCCTGCCGAGCTTTAACATACTTTGCACGTTTTTGCCAAAGAAGGGGGCTTCAATGGCAAACAGTTGCGGGCGATGGGTAACAATAAGTTTGCAAACAGTGCTGTGTATAATTTCCAGGCGCTCGTAAATATCTTTCTTGCCTCCCAGTTTTAATACGTCCATCTCCAATACCCGTATCGCATTGCCTTGTACGGCAATCAGGCCATAACCCATCACTACGGTACCGGGGTCGATTCCCAAAATTATTTTAGACCTTGTATGCAAAAAGGAACTGTTATTTTTGAAAAGATGTTTATTAAAAACAAAAATATCAAAATACTGGTCAATTATGGATTGGGCCCGCTTTTATTCATCTGGTTTTCTTATGTTATTTACCAGCAGGTAAAAACACAACCTCATTTGCAGGAAGCACTGCACAACCTGAAACTATCGGTAACGGGCAACCAGGCGTGGATGATTTACCTGGCTTTGGTGCTGGTGCCGGTAAACTGGGGGCTGGAAGCAAGAAAGTGGCAGGTATTGATACAACCCGTTGAAGCCCTTGGTTTCTTCAGTGCATTTAAAGCCGTGCTGGCCGGGCTTGCCTTTTCAATGAACACACCCAACCGTATTGGTGAATACGGCGGTAGGGTATTGTATGTGCATGAAGGGCATCGCTGGAAAGCATTCTCATTGACAATTATCGGCAGTTTCAGCCAGCTGATTGTAACACTGCTGATGGGTGTGGGCGGACTGATCTTTTTATTGCTAAACAAGGCAACCGTGGGAGGCATTGCCGGCTACGCCATCTGGATTCGGGTACTGCTTTGGGGAACGGTGCTGGTAACGGTTTTCTTGTTTCTGTTGTACTTCAGGCTGGGACAAATTATAAAATGGGTAGAAAAATTGCCAAAAGCAAGAAATTTTGTACAGCATATCACTATAATTGAAGATCTTCCTGTTACAATTTTGTTAAGAACAATTGGTCTTTCGCTGCTGCGTTATAT
>Ga0075026_100001004_pt1 | contig 11881 bp, 6 predicted proteins | sample Str012_2_FD_71392 | JGI IMG/M metagenome (GOLD analysis project Ga0075026, IMG submission 71392) | Freshwater sediment microbial communities in response to fracking from Pennsylvania, USA - Straight Creek_MetaG_SC_2012 | ecosystem: Environmental > Aquatic > Freshwater > Creek > Sediment...
GAAAAACAAATGAGGATACGCCTGTCCGCAAAACAATAAAGCACAATACTATTATATTGCTGCTGATGGCCGGGTGGCGTTAACGGAACAACGGAAACCATTGCAGCAATTGCCCCAAGCACTGCCACCGGGCCAGCAGCAGTTTGCGGCATTGCCCAAAACGGGTTTTGTATTCCGTAACGATGGCTTTAGAATGGTGGCCGATGTTTTTACCGGCAGGGCATTTACGGCAATTGCATATTAACCATTGAGCAAGGCGAGCAGGTTTGCAGCGAGCTGGATTTTACCACCGCCCGCATCCGGGGTGCAAAAAAAGAGATTAGCGTCTGCTGTGTGCATTTCTGAAATGCCCGTGGCGCTTTACATCCTGTTCACAATATTTTTTACCTGTTTATATTTAATTATATTATCTTTCTGCCAGCTAACTACTACTGCGTGTAGCCGTTTGCAGCGCCGTACATTATTACCTTTAGATGAACCTTCGGATTACTACTAAATCCATTACGCAAAGTCAGTATCTTGCTGAAACCATTTGCAGCCGTGTACTTTTATTGATATAATTACGTTTTGATGGTACCCCCGCTGCTTTTGAACCGTTTTATTTTTTACCCTGTGAAATTGTTAATCGCATGACAAACACCTGCCATTTCGCAAAACAATGTTTCGCCGTTGCCCTGCTTGCCTGCACCTTATCCTGTACGGCTTTTAGCCAGGTCATTCCATTGCCACATGCTTACGCCCACAACGACTACTGGCACAAGCGGCCACTGTTTGATGCCATGGCCAATGGGTTTACCCATATGGAGGCCGATGTGTATTTACGCCACTCGCGGCTTTTGGTGGCACACAGCCTTCCCTGGTGGAAAAAAAAGCATACCATTGAAGGTCTTTACCTGCGTCCTTTTTTTAACCAGCTTCCGCATGCCGGTGGCCGTGTACAATCGCCGCTGGATACCGTGGTGCTGATGATAGACATTAAATCGAACGGCAACAAAACCTATGCGGCCCTGCGCAAGGTGCTCAACAAATACAAATCCATCCTTTCTACTTTTGACAATGGCAAAGTAACCATCCGCAACCTTACACTGGTGCTCACCGGTCATCGCCCCATGCGCGAACTGAAGAGCGAAGAACAGCGTTATGTTTTTGCCGATGCAGATTTGCGCAAAATAGATCCGCAGCAAACAACGCCCGAAATGTTTACCACGGCCAGCTGCAAATATTCTAACCTGATTACCTGGCGCGGAAAAGGACAAATACCCGAACTGGAAAAAGAAAGATTACTGGATTTGGTAGACAAGGCGCACCATTCTGGTACAAAAGTACGTTTGTGGGCCGCGCCTGAAAATGAATTGGTCTGGCATTTTCTGCGCAACTGCGGTGTAGACCTTATTAACACCGACAAGCTGGTGGCACTCAGGGATTTTTTTATGAAAGACATGGAAAACCAACACCTGCCCGGCCCGGTAAACTACGAAAGTCCGGACAACTAAACGCATACAAACAAACAGCATAAATAGAAAAGCTGCCCAACCTGCGGGCAGCTTTTCTATTTATGAAAGCCGTTGTAATTGAGTGGATAAAATAAACCCGTTTTCGGGCCGCTTTTTTGTTTCTTTTTTGGCGAAGTAAAAAGAAAGAATACACTTAATGATTCATCTTAACCACCCTCCGTGAAATTGATTGTTGCTGCCATTCCACTTTTAAAGTATAGACGCCATTGCTCAGGCTATTGTAAGCGGGTATCTTTATAGCGGTTACGCCACGGTTCACCTGCGGCAGGTTGTATACTTTTACAGATCTTCCGTAATTGTCGAACAGGGTTGCTTTTACATCGCCGCTGCCAGGCAGCACCAGGTCGAACTGCAGCGTATTGGCGAATGGGTTTACCAGGTTCTTCACAGCAAAATCTATCGAGTTGGGCGTTAGCAGGATGGTCTTGCTGTATTTATAGCCGGTTTCTTCCGTTACTTTAATGCGGTAGTAGGCAGCTTCATTCAGCGCCGTTGGGTCGTTAAACAAATAATTGCCATTGCCGTTCAGGGCACTTGCTTTTACTTTGCCAACCGCCGTAAAATGTACGCCGTCTGTACTCTTTTCAATAGTGTAGCTGCTGCCGGCTGTTTCATTTACCGTACTCCATTGTACCGTTGCATAATTGTGCTGTACTGTGCCATATACATTTACAAAATCTGTTTTCAGCAACCAGCTGCAATTGTGCACAAATACCTGCACGGTTCTTAAGGCGGCAAAAGAGCAAGCGGGGTCTGTAATGTTGGCGGCGGTACTGGCCACGCGCAGGCGGTAAATATTCATGTTGGTGGTAGAATCGCCAATAAAAGAGGGCCCCACGGCGGTGTACACATACTCGGTTCCGTTAAATACCGGTGTGGCAGAACCGTTGTAGCCCGTGGGCGTATAGGTAACGCCGTTATCGGCACTTTTCTCCCAGGTATATTCTGTATAGTTGTCGAAGAAACTTTTTACCAGTGCCGACAATGAAGCGCCATCCCCGAAACACACATTTACGGTGGGTGAAGACGGATTCAGATCCAGCGTGGGCGTACAGGTAGCCACGCCAATATCGTCGATGGCCCAGTCGTTGCCACCGCCGCCCGGCGCATTGTTGCGGATATTAATGGCCATCTGCGTTTCGGAGGGCCCGGTGCGGTAGGTAAATCCTTTTTTCACCCACTGGCCGGTATAGCCCATATCGCCGGTGGTATAATAGTCGTAACCATTGATATTAAAAGTAAGATTGGGATGCACGCCCGATGAATCGCCGGGGCCAGTTGGCACGTAAGAGCCCGATGAGGAACCTGTGCCGGTAGAATCGATACCGCATTTGCGGCAGATATTGCGGAACCAGGCCGAATACTCGTACGAGGTATTTGCGCATAAATTTTTTACAGTATCACGGAAAGCAGTATCCGTTCTGTAAGATGCATTGATGACCACCATATAGCCGCCGCTTTGCCCGCTGTTTACATCTGCCGGCAGGTTGCCCGTTAACGGATTAGAAGCACCGGTATGGTCGCCAATGATATCCCATACACCAAAAACACGATGGGCTGCGGTAAGATCATTGGGATTGATGGAGTAATTGGCCACTGCTGTGCTGGCACTGGTATTGTTGGAAATGCCATAGAAATAGTCGGCCGGGTTACCGGTAGTAAACGATGTGTACACATAGTTGTTGGGCACATTGCCAGACGCGGCCCTGTCTTTTGTACCACCCGAACCAAACGTACCACCATTTTCTGAAAGGATGCCATTGCCGCCAATGGTATTGGTGCAAATGCCATAGTTTTTATAGACTACAGCGGTTACTGCCGGAAAATTGATATTGGTAACCGCACCGGCAGCATTGGCATAGCGAACGTTTCCGCCGCCTACACTTACCAGGCTGCCAAACGAAACCGCATTTACAATAACATGGTAAGATACAATGATGATGCTGGCACCGCCGGTTACCGGCCTGTCAGTATTTTTTATGATGCCACCCATGGTTTGCGTGGCGCCATTGCCCAGGTTTATCGTAACGGCTGCACCGCTTATCGTGGCCGGGTCTCCGTCTGCTGCATCGGTCCATTGTTTGTATATTTTGCCTTCGTTGGTAAGTATGCGGAGGGTATTGGGCACATAGGTAGTATTGGCCGGGATGGCACCGGTAAAAGAAGGGTTGAATGCCATATTGCTTCTAACAGCAATGGTTGCACGAATTTCCAGTTCATCGCCCGGTTCAATGGTACCGCCGCCGGAACCCTTGGTAATGTTTACATAGCTCTTACCATAGTCTACCAGCGGTGCTGCGGGGTCGGTTACACAAATATTAAAGCCCCAGCCGGTGCCCGCCATTGCAGATGCATTGGTGTACACCCTGATAAAATAAGTATTGCCAATAGTCAGTCCCGCACCGGCCGTGCCCAGGTAAGCGCTGAGCGATGTGGCATTTACACAGGCCAGGGAAACAAAACTTCCGCAACTGCCCGATAACAATTGTATTCTCGGACTGGCGGCACTAAATTGTGCGCCAATACTGCCCAGGGTAATATTGGGGTACATGCTGCTGGCCACAAAACTGTACCACACTTCCGGAGAAGCGGGGTCGCCGCAATCGCCGGGTACAGCCGCAGTGGGCGTTGCATTCAATAAGGTGCCGGTAGTAGTGGTACAGGACGTACCTGGTACCAGTGATACCGCACCAGCACAATTGTCGTTGGCTGGTGGCAGCGGATCCTGTATACAAATATCAAAATTACCCAGCGTACCCGGTACGGGGTTGGCTGTAGTTGAATATATCCGCACATAATAAGTTGCGCCAACCGTTAAACCGGTGGGTGTATACGGGCTTGTATTGCAGCCCACACTGCTGAGCGCACCACAAGTTCCGGAAAGCACCTGTACCCTGGGCGTTTGACCGCTAAACGTGGCTCCCACCGTAGACAATTTGATGGCGGGGTTGGTGGTCTTCGCCACAAAACTAAACCACACATCGTATTTGGCAGTACCAGAACAAACACCCGGCACAGCAGCACTGGGTGTTGCATTTACAACCGTATAAGTATTGTTATTGCAAGTAGTCGAAGACGTTAGCGTGATGGCGCCTGCACACTCATCGTTTACAGGCGGTATCGGGTCCTGGATACAGATATCAAAATTACCGCCCGAATTGGGCGTGGGGTTGGTGGTGGTTGAAAATATGCGGATATAATATACAGTACCAATGGTAAGTCCCAGTGGGGCTGTAAGACTAAGTGCAGGCGACACGCTGCATCCTTTGTTGGTAAGCGAACCGCAAGTACCAGCATAGACCTGTATCAGCGGGTTTTGTGCAAAAAAATTGGCACCCACATTACTCAATGTAATGCTGGGGTTGGCAGACTGTGCGGTAAAAGAATACCACACATCGTATTTAACGGTACCGCCCGCGCAGGGTGCTGCCGGGCCAGCTGTATAGTTGGCACTGTTGATGGTGCCGGTGGTGCTGGTACAGGCCATACCCGAACTGAGGGTGATGGCATTTGCGCAAAGATCGTTTGCCGGCGGATCGGTAATACAAATAGCAAAATCCCAGGCCGAACCACCGGTGGGCGTCAGCGTACTGGAGTAAATGCGCACATAATAGGTAGTACCGGTTGTTAATCCGGTGGGATATGTAACGTTTGTATACAACACATTGGTGCTTACACAACCCAGGCTGGTAAGGCTACCGCAGCTGCCGGAAAGCAATTGAATCCTGGCCGTAGCACTGGTAAGGTTAGCGCCCATACTGCTCAGGGTAATGGTAGGATAGGCTGATTGTGCAACAAATGAATACCATACATCTCCACCAGCGGTAGCGCAGGCAGTGGCTACTGCCGGAGCAGAAACCAGTGCATTGTTGAGTGTGCCAGCGGTGGCACTGCAGGTGGTGGAAGAAGTTAATAATCTGGCATTGGTACAAAGATCGTTGGCAGGCACCTGTGCATAGGTTTTACCAGCCGCCAGTATCATAAATACCACAATGAGCATTAACTTAAACCTGTATAAGGGTAAGGGTACAAACGTTTTCATAGATAGTGATCTTACAAGTATTTCTAATAACAAATACGCAAACCTGCTAAATAAAGTTTCAGGGCCGGCGGAAAAAATCTGATTTTTTTATAGATGTAACAACGTACACAATGGCGCAAATGTAATTGCGCATTTGCAGGGAAGCAATCTTGTCAGCTATCCATTCGCTCAAAACGCTGTTTTTAACGTTCTTTGAATCGTAGTTATACTATCAGCACAATGGTACTTAACAATTGTTAATGTAAAACGACGACTAAGTAGTAATTAGTATAAACTAAATACGCATTTTTCGGGATTTAAGATAATAATCCAATTACCCGGCCGTTGGTAACTATACAGAAAATCCAAGATCCTGATGACTAAACGTTTACACTTAGCCGGTATACTTCTATTGGTATTGTCTGCCCGCTCAATGGCACAGAATATTATTTCCAGCCGCACCAACGAGGTCTTTCTTAAATCAACGGTTTCCAATTCAGGCTTAACCACACCCTGGGAAATTACGTATGGCCCTGACGGTTATCTTTGGGTAACCGACGCCAAAGCCTATAAAGTATACCGGATTGACCCGGCTACCAATATAAAAACACCCATCCTGGATTTGAGCGAAACAAGCACGTTTACGCCATCTGTCTTTAAACGCACGTTTACCAGTACGCAAAGTCCATGGCCCCAGGGTGGTCTTGCAGGCCTGGCCATCCACCCCGACTTTATGAATCCTGTAACGCCCAAAAAATATGTCTATATCTCTTATGTACGCAGGTTCGACAGTACTTCTGTTTTAACCAACGGAGGCTCTTTTTTTACGAACAGCGTGGTGCGTTTTACGTACAATACCGGTACCGGTTTGCTGGAAAGCCCGGTAGCATTGTGCGATACATTACCCGGCAGTGTAGATCACAATTCGCAGCGCATGATCATTGTGCCCATTGCAGGCGTTTCTTACCTGATGTACGCCTCGGGCGATATGGGCGCGGGTCAGCTGGCCAGCGCTGCACGCATCAACTACGCACAGAAAACAGATTGCTACCAGGGAAAAATATTAAGGTTTAACCTGGAGCCCGATGCCGATGCAGGCGCCTACGATCAGTGGATACCTGATGACAATCCTTTTAACGGCGCCAGCCAGAGTGCGGTTTGGGCAACCGGTGTCCGCAACAACCAGGGATTTGCGTACGACAGTGTCCGCAATATCCTGTATGGCGCTTCGCACGGGCCTTACAGCGATGATGAAGTAAACATTATTGAACAGGCCAGGAACTATGGCCATCCCAATGTGATTGGTTTTGCAGCCGATGAGAACTATGCCAATTCCAGCGCCGGCGCCAATTCAGGTTCCAGCCTGCCTGTAATAACCAGTGAAGTTGCCAACGCTGCGGCTATTGGTACCAGTTATAAAGATCCTTTGTTTACCGCCTACCCCAGTACCCAGGCCACCATTCATGGTTACTGGGTTACGCCGGGCAGCAACAACAACTGGCCTTCCGAGGCATTCTCCGGCCTGGGCCTCTATAATTACAGTATCATCCCCGGCTGGAAAAACTCATTGTTGCTGGCTGGTCTAAAATGGGGCCGGATGCTCCGCCTGAAACTGGATGCGGCCGGTACCGGTATTGCATTAACCGGCGGCGCCGACACGGTCATTACTTTTGACGGCACACCACGCTACCGCGATATGGCCATCAGCCCCGATGGAAAAGACATTTATATTGCGTACGATAATTCGGGATCAGGCGCAGCGCCTACGGGTGCCAACAACCCATTGCTTCCGTCGTGCAACAGTTGCATTCAAAAATTCAGCTTCCTGGGTTACAATACATCGGGTGGTACCAGTTCCATATCCACCACGGTCCCTATTGCCAGTGGCAAAATCAATATTTGTGAAAACGCCAATACCGTTACCATCAGCGGCAGCAACAATAATTTATGGGTACCCATTACCGATACCCTGGGTAATATTGTAGCAGAGATCAATGCCAATGGCAATAACCTGGGCGCAGTATCAACTACCTTGTATACAAGATCGGGTACCGTTCGGGAAACAAAAACCAGTCATACGCTCTACCTCGACAGAAACCTGACCATTACACCCGCAACGCAACCTGCTACCAATGTCAGCATTCGTTTGTACCTCAGCAATGCGGAGTTTACTGCGCTGCAAACTGCCACCAATTCATTGAGTCAGCCCAGCGGTGTAACCAGCATATCAACCCTTTCTATTTTTAAAAACAGTGATTTATCCTGCGGCACTGCCATGGGCGTAATTGCCACTGCTATACCCACTACCAACCAGGCGGCATTTGGTGCAGGCGGTTATGTGGTGCAGGCCAGCATCAGTTCTTTTTCTACTTTTTACTTTGCCAGCGTGAGTGCCTTACTGAACGTAAACCTAGTATCGTTTAAAGCGGCGCTCAGCAATGATATCAGCAGGCTGAACTGGATAACAGAAAGTGAAACCGGCGCAAAAAATTATACAGTGGAACGCAGCCTCAACGGCCACGATTTTTATCCCATCGCAACAATACCGGCCGCCAATAACAGCGGCCAGCAGCAATATGCTTATGCAGACAGTGCCATCAGCCAGCTTTCAGCAGCTGTTGTCTACTACCGGTTAAGAATGACCGACGCAGATGATAAATCAACTTATTCGCAGGTGGTAAATGTGTTTACAGGCTCGGGCAAAGGACTTATCCGCATTCACCCCAACCCGGTTATCAGCAATGTAATGGTGGATGTAAATGCCACAGTGACCGAACAAGCCAACTGGGAAATAACAGATATGGCGGGTAAAACGGTGTTACAGCATACCGTGGTGCTAACCAAAGGAAAGAATACGCTGAACATCAGTCTCAGTAAACTGGTTCCTGGCACCTATTACCTGAAACTGGCAGGCAACAACATCAGCCAGGCGGTAAAACTGCAAAAACAATAATCAATTACATCCCATAAAAAAAAGATGCCCGGGCAACAGTCCGGGCATCTTTTTTTACAGCAGCAACTGGCTAACGTTAATCTTTTATAAAAGACAGGCTGGCATGGTGGTAAGCCGGCTTTTTAACCTGTTCGCGCAATTGCTTAAACGTTTCAAATGGGCCTTTGGTGGCAAACAGATTGATTAGCCATGCAGGCACACTGCCTCCGGGGTCGGCTTCCAGTATGTATTCAATTTTTACCAACCCGTTCTGCAGCGGCGTAATCAGCCATTTTGAAAAAGAACGCTGAATACGCACGATGTTTTTATAAGGCGGTATGTAATCGGGTTTATTGTACCCAATTACAGAAACAACTTTTGTTTTGGGATCCTGTGTTACGGAAAGCAGTACAATAAAATCGCGGTTGTTGACAGGCCAGGGAATGTTTATTTCGGAATAATAAAATAGTTCGGTAAGAGAAATTTGTTTTAATACAGTGATTTTTTTTGTTGCATACACCCAGTCGGTGGTATTCTTAATATCGAGCAAAACGGCAGTGAGTACCGAGAGTGAGGCATTGATGGTGCAAACAGTTTTAACAGCCTTCAAAGGAGAATTGTCCATCAGCCGGGTATACACTTTGATCCCTTCTTTATCCTGTTTCAGTTGCCAGTCTGTTTGCGACCTGGCCGCTGCCGTACAAAAAAACAAAACAATGCCTGTCAGAAATACCCATTTGCCCTTCATATGCCACGATAACAGTTTTAAATCCAATTTGGTTGTGGCAAATTAACCAAATATTCGCTCACTGGCTGATAATTTTGGCGCAATTGCGGGTTAGGGCCGCCATTGTAAAACAGCTTTTTACGCAATGTCAATTTTATCTTCCAGGTACACATCCTGGATGGCGTTCAGCAGCGCAACACCCGCTGGCATTGGCTTCTGGAAAGATTTGCGCCCGGAGATCATGCCCATTCCCCCTGCCCTTTTATTAATAATGGCCGTACGCACGGCATCCCGCAGATCCTTTTCTCCGGCCGATGCGCCACCGGAATTGATAAGCCCTGCCCTGCCCATAAATCCATTGGCAACCTGGTAGCGGCAAAGATCAACCGGGTGGGCACTGCTAAGTGTGCTGTACATGCGTTCATCATATTTACCATAGCTGATACCGCCCGTATTCAATGCTTTAAAACCGCCGTTGTTCTCAGGTAGTTTTTGTTTGATGATGTCGGCTTGTATGGTTACGCCCAGGTAATTGGCTTGCCCGGTTAAATCGGCGGATACATGATAATCTGCTTCGCTTGTTTTAAAATGCGGATTGCGCAGGTAACACCATAATATAGTAGCCATGCCCAGCTGATGCGCTTCTTCAAACGCTTTTGCTACCGCCACCAGCTGCGCATCCGATTCCGCTGACCCAAAATAAATGGTTGCACCAACTGCCACAGCACCCAGGTTCCACGCTTCACGTACCGAACCAAACATGATCTGATCAAATTTATTGGGATACGTGAGCAGTTCGTTGTGGTTGATCTTAACAATAAACGGAATCTTATGTGCATATTTTCTTGCCACAATGGCAAGTCCGCCAAAGGTACTGGCTACGGCATTGCATCCGCCTTCAATGGCCAGCTTAACAATGTTTTCCGGATCAAAATAAATGGGATTGGGGCTGAAAGATGCACCTGCACTGTGTTCTACGCCCTGGTCTACCGGCAATACAGACAGGTAACCGGTGCCCGCAAGCCGGCCTGTTTTAAAAATACTTTCAAGACTTCTCAGCGTTTGTACATTCCTGTTACTGTGCAATAACACCCGCTCCATAAAATCGGGCCCGGGCAGGTGAAGGGTTTCCTTTAAGATAGCCTGGCATTTGTGCGAAAAAAGATCTTCTTCCTGTTTACCAATCAGGGCAGCAATGCTTTCGTAATTCATACCCAAAAATTTATCCTTTAAATTAATGATTAAATCAAACCGGTTGACAATAAATCGCCGCAATAACAAAACCTGCGCAAGGCTGTGCAAAAATTAGTTTGAACATTTTAAAGCCCCTTACTGTTATCAACTGGTAACACAAAAAATACAATCATGAGCAACAGAAATTTTAAGAAAGTGTTCAGCATAGGGGGAAATATGCCGGTAAACCGCGTTGGCTTTGGCGCCATGCGCATAACCGGCAAGGGTATTTTTGGTCCACCTTCAGACAGGGCAGAAGCCATCAGGGTATTACAAAGAGCAGTTGAACTGGGCGTTAATTTTATTGATACGGCCGACTCTTACGGGCCCAATGTGTCAGAAGAATTGATTGCAGAAGCATTGTACCCCTACCCTGCAGGCCTGGTTATTGCTACCAAGGGGGGGCTTGAAAGACCCGGCCCCGATGTGTGGACCCAAAACGCAAGCCCGGAACACCTGGAAAAAGTACTGAACGGCAGCCTGAAAAGATTAAAGCTGGATGCCATCGATCTTTACCAGCTGCACCGGATTGACGCAAAAATTCCTTTTGAAAAAACATTTGAATTCCTGCAAAAAGCACAGACCGCCGGAAAAATAAAACACATTGGTTTGTCGGAAGTAACGGTTGATCAAATTAAAAAAGCAAAGGAATATTTTGAAGTAGTTTCGGTACAAAACATGTACAGTGTAGACAACCGCAAATGGGAAGAAGTGCTGGATTACAGCACCCGCGGGAACATCGCCTTTATACCCTGGTACCCTTTAAATGCCGGTAATGTTAAAAGTATTGAAGTACTGAAAGAAGTGGCGGCCAAACACAAAGTAACGCCCCAGCAGATAGCGCTGAGCTGGTTGCTGCACCGGGCCGGCAATATCTTACTGATACCCGGCACATCCAAGGTAGCGCACCTGGAAGAGAATGTAAAAGTTGCCGCTATTCAATTAACCGATGCAGATTTACAGCAACTGGATATACTGCAGACGGCCTGATAACATCATTGCATAAATGTAAAATGCTGCTAAATAAAGTTAGCAGTATTTTTATGTGTTTACGGTCTGGGCAATACAAAAAGTGCAACTGAACAATAACAATGCGATGGCTGGTAATAATTTTATTGACATAGCAACCTGATTTTATTTTTCATTGTATTATTTCATGCAACTATCATTGCCGGATCGCTACAGCGGTGTTAACCTGAACATAGCGGCTCCATGCGGATTGATGGCTTGCTTATACTCTTTTTTAAAAATGCCCAGGTCCTGCTTCTTCCACAAATCACGCACTTTTACCTTTTGCTTAATTCCTATGGACGCAAAATCTACCGACACCTCTTTTGCTGTTTCATAAAGATTAAAAAATGCCCGCCAGCATTGTACAAATCTTCATATTACATTTTTGAATTTCGCCGGATGAAAAAAAAATTATTCAGGCAAAAAAAAATCGCCTTAAAAAA
>Ga0075026_100001005_pt1 | contig 11872 bp, 9 predicted proteins | sample Str012_2_FD_71392 | JGI IMG/M metagenome (GOLD analysis project Ga0075026, IMG submission 71392) | Freshwater sediment microbial communities in response to fracking from Pennsylvania, USA - Straight Creek_MetaG_SC_2012 | ecosystem: Environmental > Aquatic > Freshwater > Creek > Sediment...
AATTTCGGCCGCCTGTGCAGCAAGGGCAGCACCCTGCATCTGACTGCGGCTTCGCACATCACGCAGCAAGTGCGGCTCCTGCAACCGCAGCGCCGCGCACAGCGCGGCGGCGCTTTGCAGCCGATCGGCTGGGATGCGGCGCTCGACCTGGCGGCCGACAAGTTCGCCCATATCGTCAAGACCCACGGCCCCGACGCGGTGGGCTTCTACCTCTCGGGCCAGCTGCTGACCGAGGACTATTACGTCTTCAACAAACTCGGCAAGGGCCTCATCGGCACCAACAATGTCGACACCAACTCGCGCCTGTGCATGAGCAGCGCGGTGGCCGGCTACAAAGCCACCCTGGGCAGCGACGCGCCACCCAATTGCTACGACGATCTGGCGCTGGCGCAGACGGTGTTCATAGCAGGATCGAACATGGCCTGGGCGCACCCGGTCCTGTTTCGCCGCCTGGAAGACGCCAAGCGCGCCAACCCGGCGCAGAAATGGATCGTCGCCGACCCGCGGCGCACCGAGACCGCCGCCGCCGCCGACCTGCACCTTGCACTGCTGCCCGGCACCGATGTGGCCCTTTTTCATGGCCTCATGCACCTGCTGCTGTGGGAAGGCCTGACCGATGCCGCCTACATCGCCGCGCACACCAGCGGCTTCGAAGCCCTGCGCGACCGCGTGCGCGAGTACACGCCCAAGCATGTCGCGCAGTTGTGCGGGCTGAAGGAAGACGACATCGTGCAGGCGGCGCGCTGGTTCGGCTCGCACACACCCACGCTGTCGCTTTACTGCCAGGGCCTGAACCAGAGCAGCAGCGGCACCGACAAGAACGCCACGCTGATCAACCTGCACCTGGCCACGGGCCAGATCGGCAAGCCGGGCGCGGGGCCGTTCTCGCTCACCGGCCAACCCAATGCGATGGGCGGGCGCGAAGTCGGCGGCCTGGCCAACCTGCTTAGCGCGCACCGCGACCTGGCCAACGCGCAACACCGCGCCGAAGTGGCCGCCTTGTGGGGCGTGCCGGACGTGCCTGCCGCGCCGGGCAAGGCCGCGGTCGAGATGTTCGAAGCCGCCGCCGACGGCGCGATCAAGGCGCTGTGGATAGCCTGCACCAACCCCGCGCAATCGCTGCCCGACCAGGCGATGGTGCGGCGCGCGCTCGAACGCTGCGAGTTCGTCGTGCTGCAGGAAGCCTTTGCCACGACCGCCACCGCACGCTATGCCGATCTGCTGCTGCCCGCGGCGACCTGGGGCGAAAAGGAGGGCACCGTCACCAACAGCGAACGGCGCATCAGCCGCACCCGCGCGGCGGTGGCCGCGCCGGGCCAGGCACGCGACGATTGGGCGATCGCGGTCGACTTTGCGCGCCGGCTCGAGACGCGCCTGCCGCGCCGGCGCGCCGACGGCGCCACGCTGTTCCCCTACGCGAATGCCGAACAAGTCTGGAACGAACACCGCGAGAGCACGCGCGGGCGCGACCTCGACATCACCGGCCTGTCCTACGCCGCGCTGGAAGCCGCGCCGCAGCAATGGCCCTGCCCCGAGGGCCAGACCGTCGGCCGCGCACGCCTCTACGAAGACCGGCGCTTCGCCACGCCCGACGGCCGCGCGCGCTTCGCCGCGCCGGCCTGGCGCGCAGTGGCCGAGTCGCGCGATGCACGCTTCCCTTTTTCGCTGACCACCGGCCGGCTGCGCGACCAATGGCATGGCATGAGCCGCAGCGGCACGCTCGGCCGGCTGTTCGGCCACACGCCCGAGCCCTGCGTCGAAGTCCATCCGCAGGAGCTGGCGCGGCGCGGCTGGAACGACCGCACGCTGGTCCATGTCACATCGCGCCGCGGCTCGATCCTGCTGCCGGTGCGCGGCAGCGACAGCGTGGCGCCGGCGCAGGCCTTCATCGCGATGCATTGGGGCGAAGAGTTCCTGTCCGGGCGTGCTTCGGCCGGCGCCAAGCTGGCGGGCGTCAACGCGCTGATGTCCGGCGCCGCTTGCCCGCAATCGAAGCAGCCCGAGTTGAAGCATGCCGCGGTCAAGCTGCTCCGTGCCGAGCTGCCCTGGCATCTGGTCGCCGCCGCCTGGTTGCCCGAAGATGAAGTGCTGACAGCGCAGCAGCGCCTGCGCGAGTTGATGCCGTCCTTCGCCTATGCGCATTGCGTGCCGTTCGGACACGAAGGGCGTGAAGGCCCTGGGTCGATGATGCAACGCAGGGTCGGCCTGCTGCTGCGCGCCGCCGCGCAAGAGCCTGCGGCTGAAGGATTGCTGGCGCAGATCGAAGCCACCCTGGGCATCGCCGGCAGCAAGGTGCTGCGTTACGCCGATCCGCGCCGCGGCCAACGCCGCGCGATGCGGCTGATGCCGACGGACACCCGGCAAGCCGGCGGCGCCACGCTCGACGGCTTCCTGTTGAGCGGTGATGCGGCGGCCGCCGCGTGGGTGCTCGGCCTGCTGCAGGATGGGTCGCCGGCGCTGGCGTTCGGCAGCGCGCTGCTGAGCGGCCGCGCCACGCCGCCCGTGGCCGTGCCGCCGCGCGCGCCGCAGGTGTGTAATTGCCTGGACGTGAACGAGATGGCGATCATCGAAATCCTGGCCCGCTGCGATGGCGACGCAGCGGCGCGGCTGGCGCAATTGCAGCAGCGCCTGGGCTGCGGCACGCAATGCGGCTCGTGCCTGCCGGCGGTGCGGGCCCTGGTGGCGCGTCATCCGAGCGCCGCGTTGGCCGTCTGATGAGCATCACCGCCTACCTCAAGGAGATCGGCCGCGGCAAGGACGGCGCGCGCTCGCTCAGCGCCGCGCAGGCCCAAGACCTGCTGCGCCAGGTCTATGCCGGCGAGGTCAGCGAGGTGCAGCTCGGCGCCTTCGTGATCGCGATGCGCATCAAGGGTGAAAGCCCGGCCGAGCTGGCGGGCTTCCTGGCCGCCACGCAGGCCTGCATCGCGCCCGAGATCGCGCAGGCGGTGCGGCGCAGCGAGCGGCCTGTGGTCTGGCTGCCTTCGTACAACGGCGCGCGCAAGCTGCCCAACCTGACGCCATTGCTGGCTGCCTTGTTGGCGCGCCAGGGCTTGGCGGTGATCGTGCACGGGCCCAGCTTCGACCCGCTGCGCGTGACCAGCCATGCGGTGTTCGGTGCGCTCGGCTGGCCGGTCGTCGAGGCGGCTGCCGATGCAAGCACGATCAACCGCGTCTGGGCCGAACAGTGCCCGGTGTTCGTGACCACCGCTGCGCTGTGCCCGCCGCTGGCCCGCTTGCTCGACGTGCGCTGGCAGGTCGGACTGCGCAACCCGGGCCACACGGTGGCCAAGTTGCTGGCACTGGCGCCGCCGCAACCCTCGCTTCGCGTGGTCAACCACACCCACCCGGAGTACGGCGAATCGCTGGCGCAATTCCTCGCTGACACAAAGGCCGACGCACTGCTGCTGCGCGGCACCGAAGGCGAGCCGGTGGCCGACGCGCGGCGTACACCACGCATGACGGCCATCGTTGCCGGTCAGCCTGTCGAGTCGCTGTGCGTGCCGGCGCAGGACGGTGTGCTGGCGCGCATGCCGCACCTGCCGGCGGCCATCGACGCGGCGAGCACCGCCGCGTTCATCGACGCGGCGCTGGTCGAACCATCGCTGGTGCCCTTGCCCTTGCGGACGCAGGCCTGCGCGATCGCCGCACTTTCATTGCACGTCGCGCAGCCGCGGGAGCACGCCGCATGACGCCAAAGGTGTGCCTGGTCGGCGCCGGCCCCGGCGACCCCGAACTGCTGACGGTCAAGGCCGTGCGCGCCCTGCGCCGCGCCACGGTCGTGCTGGTCGACGACCTGGTGAATGAGGGCGCGCTGCGCTATGTCCGCCGCTCGGCGCGCGTGATCCATGTCGGCAAGCGCGGCGGTGGATTGTGTGGCCCGAGGCCGCAGCAGGCTGCGGCCGGCCGGGCGCCGCGAACCTTGGAGCGGCCCGGCGGTTCGCCCAGCACGCCTCAAGCCTTCATCGAAAGGTTGATGATCGCCGAGGCCCGACGCGGCGAGCGCGTGGTGCGCCTGAAGGGCGGTGACCCCTTCGTCTTCGGCCGCGGCGGCGAGGAGTGCGATGCGATGCGAGCGGCCGGCATCGAAGTCGAAATCATCAGCGGCATCACCGCCGGTATCGCCGCGCCGGCGGCCATCGGCATCCCGGTCACCGACCGGCGCTTCACTCAGGGGGTGATTCTCGTCACCGGCCACGCCGGCAGCGAGCATCGGCCCGACTGGGCGGCCCTGGCCCGCAGTGGCCTGACGCTGGTGATCTACATGGGCGTGGCGCGTGTGCAGGCCATCGTCGACGCGTTGAGCTCTGGCGGCCTGGCCGGCGACACACCGGCCGCCGTGATCAGCGCCGCGCACACGCCCGAGCAACGCCAGGCGCTGTGCACGCTCGACAGCCTGGCCGCGACACTGGCCGATGCGCAACTGCCGAGCCCGGCGATCATCGTCATCGGCGACGTGGTGCGCGCCGCACCGTCGATCAGCGGAATTCGTACTTCGCCGTCAGTGCCAGCAGAACACCGCGCGGCAACGCCGGCTCGAAGAAGCGGCGGTTGGCTTCGTTGACGATCACCGAGCCAGCATAGCGGCGGCCGGTGGCATTGTCGATGCGCAACAGTTCGTTGAAGGTCCACGCGTCGACCTTCTGAACCAGGCCGGCGCGCAGGTTGAGCACGGTGCTGGCCGGCGCGCTGTCGCTGTTCGCATCGTCGACGTACAAGTGCCCCAGGTACACGACTTCGACCGCGGCGTTGAAGCCGGCCCAGGCGCGCGCCGGCGCATAAGCCAGCTCCGCGAACAGGTTGCGGTCGGGCGTTCCCGGCAGGCGATTGCCGGCGGCGACGGGCACCGCGGTGGCACCGCTGCCGCTGGTGAAACCGTCGCGGAAGGTCGCGCGCAGCGCGGTCAGTGCCAGTGTCGCGTGCCAATCGCTGCCGATCGCGCCGACGTATTGCAGCTCGGCACCGCGGCGCGTGGTGCGGCCGGCGTTCTTGAAGGTTGCGCGGCCGCCGTTGTTGGTGTCGGCCACGATCTCGTCACGCGTGCCGATGTCGAACAACGCAAAGCCGATCCGCTGCCCGGGCGCGGGCTGCCACTTCATGCCGATCTCGGCATGCCGGCTGTGCGAGGCGCGCAGATCGAGGTTCAAGCCGGTGCCGACGGCGCGATAGGCCAGCTCGGTCGAGGTCGGTGTCTCGAAGCCCCGCCCGGCGTTGGCATACAGGTTCAAGCTGGGCAGCGCGCGCCAGGCGATGCCGGCCACCGGGTTGGTCGCGCTGTAGTCGACGCCGCCGCTGTCGTCAGGATTGCCGGGCAAGACGATGAAATGGTCGACGCTGCGAAATTGCACCCGGCTCGAACGCAGCCCGATGCTTGCCGTCACGCCGCCGCCCGCTTCCCAGGCGGCCAGGGCAAACGCATCGCGGTTGTCGACCGTGTTGTGCTCGTTGCGCTTCAACGCACCCTGCACGCCGTTGTTGTTGATATAGCCCTGGCGGTCTTCGGCCTGGCGGTCGAGCTCTATGCCGGCCACCAGGCGCAGGGCCCCTGCGGTGCCCAGCGGCATGCGGTGCGTCAGCGTCGCACCCAGGCCGTTGTAGCCGCGCTGGAAGGCGACGACGCCGCCGGCCGATGTGACCGGCAATTGCGCAGCCAGCGGCACGCCCAGCGCGTTGCTGAGCTCACGCGTTCCGGCATAGGCGCGCGCAGTGAGTTGCGTCGCGGCGCCGAGCGCCTGCTCGTAGACCACGCCGAGCTGGTTCTGCGCCACCGCCTTGCGCGTATCCAGCGTGGTCGCCGCCGCAACCGCCTGGCGCGGATTGGCCTGCCACTGTGCGCGCGTCAGACCGAGCGGGTCCTGTGAGACGGGTTGGTCGAGCGAGTTGACGACCAGGCTGACCCGGCTGTCGCTGTTGAATCGGTGTTCCCACTTGGCATTGAGCTGGGTGCGCTCGGCCCGACTGTGGTCGCGGTAGCCGGCGGTCTGAAAGAGCGAGCCGTCGAGCAGCACATCGTCGCCGACGCCGTTGGCCGCGAAGGTGACGCCAGCCTTCACCAACCCGTCGCGGCCGACCGCAGTGCGCAGCGTGGTGGTCGGTACCGTGGCATCGCTGCCGGTGAAGATTTGCACCACGCCGCCGGCCGCGTTGCCGTAGAGCTGCGCCATCGGGCCACGCAGCACCTCGATGCGCTGGGCCGAAGTCAGAGCGACGCTCGAGGCCTGGCCCTGGCCATCGGGCATGGTCGCGGGGATGCCGTCGATGATCAGGCGCACGCCGCGGATGCCGAAGCTCGAGCGCGCGCCGAAGCCGCGGATCGAGAGTTGCAAGTCCTGCGCGTAGTTCTGCCGGTTCAACACCGTGAGGCCGGGCACCCGGTTCAAGGCCTCGGACAGGTTGACCTGCGGCCCGCCGGCATCGATAACATCGCGCGTGACCGCGCTGATCGCCGCCGCCGCATCGAAGCTCGACTGGCGCGAGCGCTCGGCGCTGACCACGACGGTCTCGTCCGGCGCGGTCTGCGCCTGGGCGCTGTACGCAGTTGCCAGCGCAGCGGCAAGCACACTGTGCGCGAACGCGCGCCTCATGGCGCTTCCCGCAGCATGATCTGCAGCGAAGAAAACCAGGCCGCCAGATCGTCGATATCCTGGTCGCTGAGTGGCTTGGCCATCAGGCTCATCACTTCGTGGCTGCGCTTGCCGCTGCGGTAGGCGCGCAGTTGGGTGGCCAGGTACAGCGCCGGCTGGCCGGCCAGGTTCGGCGCATCGGGCTGGACCGAGATGCCGGCCGTGCCGTGGCAGACCGTGCAGGCTTGCGCCTTGACCCGGCCGGCGCCGGCGTCCTGCTGAGCGAGCGCGGCGGCGGCCGTCCCCAGGAGGACGGCCGCCGTCGCGAATCGATGCAGGCCACTCGCGGGGTTCGAGGCCTTCACTCAGGGGGCGTTGTAGGTAACGCGGTACAGCGCACCGGCGAAGTCGTCGCTGATCAGGAGCGACCCGTCCTTCATCACCGCCACGTCGACCGGCCGGCCGCGGTAGAGGCCGGTGTCGGTATCGAGGAAGCCGTCGGCGAAGACCTCGGACTTGTCGGCGCTTCCGTCGGCCTTGAGCGAAACGAAGTTGATCAGCGCGCCCGTCGGCTTGGTGCGATTCCACGAGCCGTGCGAGGCGACGAAGATGCCGCCCTGGTACTTGGCTGGGAATTGCTTGCCGGTGTAGAAGGTCATGCCGAGCTGCGCCTGGTGGGCCGGGAACTCGATCTGCGGCTTGGTCCACTGCGCGGGCGGAGCCATGCCCTTCAAGTCTGGCGCGGCGGCGGTACCCGCGATCTGCACGTTGTTGCCGTGGATGAACGGGTAACCGAAATGCTCGCCGCCGGCCTTGGTGATGCGGTTGAGCTCCCCGGGCGGCGTCTCGTCACCCATGCCGTCGGTCTGGTTGTCGGTGAACCACACGACCTTGTCCTTGGGGTTGATGTCCATGCCGACCGAGTTGCGCACACCCCGTGCCACCACCTCGCGCTTGGAGCCGTCGAAGGGGTCCATACGGATCATGCCGCCGATGCCCAGCTGCTCGTACAGCGCGACCTTTTCCTTGGGCTGCACGTTATACGGCTGGCCCAGCGTAATGTAGAGCTTGCCGTCATCGCTGACGCGGCAGGTGCGCGCGCCGTGGTTGTAGCTCTCCTCTTCGGGCGGCACCAGCTTGCCCTGGCCGACCACCTCGATCACCGCCACATCCGGGCCTTCGTAGAAGAACTCGGCGGCCGGGAAGTTCAGCACGCGGTTGTGCTCGGCAACGATCAGGAAGCCGTCCTTGGTCCAGCACACGCCGTTCGGGTTCGTGAACTTCAGGCTCGGCGCGAAGGACTTGACCTCGGTGGCCATGTCGCCGGAGTTGCGGTTGGTGACGGCCCAGACCGTCGTCTTGCGGGTGCCGACGAACAGCATGTTGGTGCTGGGTGCGACGGCCATGTGGCGCGCGTCGGGAACGATGGCGTAGAGCGAAATGGAGAAACCGGGTGGCAGCTTGACGCGCTTAAGGTTCTCCTTGATCGCGTTGGCGTTGGCGCCGGTCTGCGGCACGACCGGAAGGTTCAGGTCGGTGGTCGCGACCTTCATCTGCTTCAACTTCTCGATGTTGGTCTGGGCCAACGCCGAGCCGACGGTCGCCACGGCGGCGGCCGCGATCCAGCTCAGTGCAAACAGGGAGCGATTCTTCATTGGGGGAGTCTCCATTCGTGGGTGGTTGTCGGGCCGTTGTCTGGCGGCGCGCGCTCCCGACGGTGCTGCGCGCGTCAAGGAGCTACTGGTAGTGGCCGTGCCGCTCCAGCATTTCGATCTTGTAGCCGTCGGGGTCCTGGATGAAGAAATAGCGCGCCAGCAGTTCGCTGCCGCGCTTGAACTCCTTCACCTCGGCGGGCTGGTAGCCCTTGCCCAGCAGCTCGGCGCGCGCGCTCGCCGCATCGGGTACGACCACGCCGACATGGCCGTAGCCCGTGCCGTGGGTGTACGCCTCCTCACGGCCCTTGTTGAGGGTCAGCTCGATCTCGAAATCGTTGTCGTCGTTGCGCAGGTAGACCAGCGCGAACTCGGGGAAGTCCAGGCGGTGCGCCTCGTGCAGGTCGAGCACGTCGGCGTAGAACCTCAGCGAGCGCTCGAGCTCGAGCACACGGATCATGCTGTGGATGACCTTGGCCATGCCGTCTTGCCTGCCTTGTCGAGCGGTCAGCGTCAGGAGCGGGCGACCAGGGGAACGACCACGGGGGTCGCTGCCACCGGGGAAGGCGAGGGTCTCACCGCCCCTTTCGCCGAACCGTTTGGGAGTTCAGCTCCGAGCGCGCGCTCCGCCTCGGTCAACTTGCGGCGCAGGAAGCGCATGCCGGTGACGCGCAGAAAGGATGCGAAGTTGGGCACCTCACCGCGGTGCGCCAGGATCTCGTCGTGGAACTGGACGATCAGGTGGTTGGTCGTGCAGCGCTCGGCTTCGGCCATCTCGGCCAGGATGTCCCAGACCATGTTCTCCAGCCGGATGCTCGTGAGCACGCCGTGGATGCGGATCGTGCGGGTGCGTTGCTCGTACTGGATCGGGTCGGCCTTGACGAAGTATTCACACATGCCGAACTCCTTGCGCGAAATGCTTAGATGGTTCGTGCGTTCATTTGCTTGGCGATCTGGTCGGCCTGGCGGATCGCCAGCGTGACGATCGTCAGCGTCGGGTTCTCGGCGCCGCCGGTGGTGAACTGGCTGCCGTCCGAGATGAACAGGTTGGGGATGTCATGCGTCTGGCCGAAGGCATTGCACACACTGCTCGATGCCGATGAACCCATGCGGCAGGTGCCCAGGTTGTGCGTGCTCGGGTACGGGGGCGTGCGGAAGGTCTTGATCGCACCGGCGGCCTGGTACACGCGCTCGCCTTGCCTGAAGGCGTGGTTGCGCATCGCGATGTCGTTGTCGTGGTCGTCGAAGTGCACGTTGGGCACCGCGTTGCCCCACTTGTCCTTCACCTTGTCGTTGAGCGTGACGCGGTTGGTTTCGCGCGGCATGTCCTCGCCGACCAACCACATCCCAGCCATCTGCGTGTAATGGTCCATCCACCAGGCAAAGTCCTCGCCCCAACCGCCGGGGTTGAGGAACGCGGCCATGAAGGGCACGCCGAGTGACAGCGTCTCCATCTCGTAGCCGCCGGCAAAGCCGCGCTTGGTGTCGTGCGTGGCCTCGTCGCGGATGATGCCGGCCATCGTCGTGCCGCGGTACATGTGCACCGGGTTCTTGAACGCGGCGTAGACCGAGCCGGTCATGTGGCGCATGTAGTTGCGCCCGACCTGGCCCGACGAATTGGCCAACCCGTCCTTGAACTTGGCCGACGCCGACAGCAGCAGCAGGCGCGGCGTCTCGATCGAGTTGCCGGCGACGCAGACGATGCGCGCCTTTTGCCGCTGCTCCTTGCCGTCCTTGTCGTAGTAGATGACGCCGGTGACCTTGCCGGCCTCGTTGTGCTCGATGCGCGTGACATGCGATTCGGGCCGCAGGTCCATGTTGCCGGTCTTCTCGGCCTTGGGCAGCTCGGTGTACAGCGTGCTCCACTTGGCGCCGCTCTTGCAGCCCTGGAAGCAGAAGCCCAACTGCAGGCAACGGCCGCGGTCGTCGCGCGGCTGGCTGTTGATGGCCATGCGGCCGGTGTGCACTTCCTTGTAGCCCAGGCGCTTGGCGCCGGCGTACATCACCTTGAAGTTGTTGTTGCCCGGCAGGCCGGGGATGCCGTTGGTGCGCGTCACACCCATCTTGTCTTCGGCCTTGGCGTACCAGGGCTCGAGATCCTTCAACGTCAGCGGCCAATCCTGCAGGTTGGCGCCGGCGATGTCGCCGTAATGCGTCTTCACCCTGAATTCGTGCTCCTGCAGGCGCAGCGAGGCGCCGGCCCAGTGCGTGGTCGTGCCACCCACGGTCTTGCAGATCCACGCCGGCAGGCCGGCGAAATCCTTGGCGATGCGCCAGTTGCCCGAGGTGGTGCGCGCGTCGAGCCAGGCCAGTTGCACGAACGACTTCCATTCGTCGTTGATGAAGCTGGCGTTGGATTGCGTGGCACCGGCTTCGAGCACCACGACCTTGACACCCTTCTGGCACAACTCGTTGGCCAGCGTTCCGCCGCCGGCACCCGAGCCGATGATCACGACGACAGAGTCGTCACCCATGTCGAATTTGGCCATTGCTGTCTCCGAATCGAATTCAACCGAACCAGGGCTTGGGGCTGGCATCCAGCGGCGGCGCAGGCAGCCATTTCAGGTCCTGGAAGCCACGCGTGATGTAGCCGCCTTTTTCCCAAGCCGAGCCGGGGTAACCGAAGGTGGCGTAGGCCATGTCGTTGTCGTACAGCGAGGTGATGCACTGGCCGCGCACGGTGTTGAAGAAGGGCTGGCCTTCGATGCCCTTGACGATCTCGAGTTGCTTCTTCGCGCTGGCCTTGGCGAAGTTGCCGCCGGCCGCCTTGTTGAGCGCCGCGATGCCGTCGCGCAGCAGCTTGGCCGTGGCCGCATCGCCGCCGGCCTTGCCGTCGAGGTCCTTGGCCAGCAGCGCGTACACCGCGTCGGCCAGCTTCTTGTGCGGATACAGCGCGCGGCCCATCTTCATCAGCGCCTGTCCTTCGGCGGTGGACAGCGTCTTCAACTCCGCCGCCCAGGCCGACGACGGCGCCAGCGCTGCGAGCGCGCTACCCGCGGCAATGGTGCCCATCAACACCCCCGAGCCCTTGAGGAATTCGCGCCGCACCAACGGCAGGTCGAGCTTAGGTACTTGACCATCGCCTTCGCTGCAAGCACCGTCGGCGGCACTGGGGGCGGCAATCGGGATCACGCGCATGGCTTGTCTCCTGTGTTCAGGCTCCGAGGCCGAAGCGGCGCAGTGTTGCACCGTGCTCACCAATTAGGGTGATACACGGCTACCTACGGGGAGCGGGATTTCCCGCGGTCTCGCCACCTGCTGCTTCGCGTGGCGAGATGCTGCAGCTCAATTTGCTGCAGCAATTCTGGATCCACGCCACCTGGATCCCGACGCTCGATTGGCTCGAGTGGGTGTGGAACACGCTGTCGGCGCACCGCTCAGCTCTTCCCGCCCATCGGCTGTGGCTTCAACGTCCGCAAGTAGCCGATGATGGCGCCGATGTCCGCATCGTCGATGTGGTTGTAGAACTCGTAGGCCATCGGCGGCCGGTAATGCTGACCGCTGCGGTCGACGCCTTCGCGAATGGCCTTGGCGATCTGCGCGTCGGTCCAGTCCTTCAGGCCGGTGGGCGTCAGGTTGCGCGATACGGGCTTGCCCCACGGCCCCTCGATCACCTGTCCGCCCGCACCGAGATGGGCGCGCACGAGCTGGCCCTTCTCG
>Ga0075026_100001006_pt1 | contig 11870 bp, 13 predicted proteins | sample Str012_2_FD_71392 | JGI IMG/M metagenome (GOLD analysis project Ga0075026, IMG submission 71392) | Freshwater sediment microbial communities in response to fracking from Pennsylvania, USA - Straight Creek_MetaG_SC_2012 | ecosystem: Environmental > Aquatic > Freshwater > Creek > Sediment...
CTTTCAATGTTTTGCATGCTGTTGGCAAATGAAAAACGCACGCAATTGGGCTCGCCAAACGCATCTCCCATTACAGAAGATACATGCGCGGTATTCAGCAAGTACATGCAAAAATCCGAAGCATTGGCTACAGTGGTGTTACCATCGCTTTTTCCATAATAATAACTCACATCCGGAAAAATGTAAAAAGCGCCTTCGGGTTCAAAACATTTTACACCCGGCACTTCCTTAATAATCTCCAGTACACGTTTTCTGCGGCGCGTAAATTCTTCGGTCATTTCTTTGGAAGGCCGCAAATCGCCAGTAAGTGCAACAATGGCTGCACGTTGCGTTACCGCCGTGGCACCGCTGGTAAACTGGCCCTGCAATTTTTCGCAGCCCTTGGCTACTTCAGCATTTGCAGCGATGTAACCAAGGCGCCAGCCGGTCATGGCAAAACCCTTGCTCAGTCCATTTATGATGATGATACGGTCTTTTAAATCGCTGAACTGTGCAATACTTTCATGGCTACCCACAAAATTGATGTATTCATAAATCTCATCGGAGATAATATAGATTTGGGGATATTTTCGGAAAACAACGGCCAGGGCTTCCAGTTCTGCTTTGCTATACACCGAACCTGAAGGATTGCAGGGAGATGAAAACAAAAACATTTTTGTTTTGGGCGTTATCGCAGCTTCCAGCTCAGCCGGCGTTATTTTGTAGCCATTTTCAACGGTCGTTCTAACTTCCACCACTTTGCCCCGGGCAATTTTTACCAGCTCGCTGTAAGTAACCCAATATGGTGTTGGAATGATTACTTCTTCATTGTCATCAACCACGGCAAGTATTGCATTGGCCAAGCTCTGTTTGGCGCCTGTGGAAATTACAATGTTCTCCGCTTTATAATCCAGGTTGTTGTCGCGTTTCAGTTTGGCACAAACAGCTTCGCGCAAATCAAGATAGCCCGCTACAGGTGTATAGTGAGAGTAATTCTCGTCTACTGCTTTTTTTGCAGCTTCCTTTATATGCTGAGGTGTGTCAAAGTCTGGTTCGCCCAGGCTTAAGTCAATTACATCTATGCCTTTAGCCCTAAGTTCTCTTCCAAGTTTAGCCATTTTTAACGTCTCAGGCTCATTGAATCGTTGAAGTACTGATGAAAGTGCCATTACTTTGTTTGTTTTTTTGAGGGCACGAAAATAATGAATAGTTGATAGTTTTCAGGTTATGATTGATAGTTCTTTTCTTTGGCAATCATGAGTAACAAAGAACTTTCCGGCATGGAGACTGATCCCTGACGTTTGGATAAATGAAAAAAGCTAATTACGGACACGAAAAAAGCCCTCCTGGGAACAGGACGGCCTCTAACGATTGCTTGCCATATGAAAAAAAGGTGAAATTATTTTTTCAGAGAGTCAACTTTAGCTTTAACTGTATCAATTGCAGCTTTAACAGTTGAATCAACTTTTGCTTTAGCGCTATCGCCAACAGCTTTAACAGTTGAATCAACAGTAGCCTTTGCGCTATCTACAGCAGCAGCAGCTGAATCAGTTGAGTTGTTGCAAGATGCTACGAATGCGCCGATGGCTAAAACTAACAGAAGCTTTTTCATTTGTTTGTGTTTTGTTTGTAAAATAATGGTTCGGTGCTTTATACGGCAAAAAGGAAAAGGTAACCCGGTTTTTTAAAAAAGTTTTTTGAACCTTTGTTTGGGTTACAATTAGTTAATTTGAGTATTAAATAACAGCGATACGTGAATACTGCATTCCAGGAAAAAGAATTACTGAAAGGACTGGCTAAAAGCGATAAGAAAGCGGCGGAAACCATCTATAAAGACAATTATAACATGGTTCAGGCGTTGATTATCAACAACAACGGCTCATCAGACGATGCGAGGGATGTTTTCCAGGAAACAATGATAGTGCTGTACGAAAAGGCAAAATCCGGTACGTTTGAATTGAATTGCCAGCTGAAAACTTTTATTTATTCTGTTAGCAGACGCTTGTGGCTCAAGCGTTTAAACCAGATGCAGAAATATGGCGGGCAGATTGAAAACATGGTGGAGACCGTTCCTGTGGAAGAAGAAATTGAGGGCCATGAGCAGCGTAACGACCAGTTTCAGGCCATGGAGAAGTCGATGATGAACCTTGGAGAGCCCTGTAAAAGCCTGATTGAAGCCTATTACCTGCAAAAAAGAAACATGACCGAGATTGCAGGCAGTTTTGGATATACCAATGCAGACAATGCAAAGAACCAGAAGTACAAATGCCTGATGCGTTTAAAGAAACTGTTCTTTGCTCAACATAAAAACAAGGAGAAATGATGGAAGATATTCAATTATCAGATGCAGTTGAACGCTTTTTGCTGGGACAAATGGATGCCGGAGAATTATCCCGCTTTGAGCAGCTCCGCAAATCCAACCCGGAAGTGGATCAGTTTGTTGTTGAACACAGCCTTTTCCTGAATCAATTGAACGAATTTGGCGAAAGAAAGCAGTTCCGCTCCGGGCTGCAGGAAATTCATAATAATTTACTGGATAAGGGGTCCATCAAGAACCTGGCGCCTAAAGCCAAAGTAATAGACCTCTTTAAAAAATACAGGCGTGTTTGGGCTGTGGCGGCCTCTATTGCTGGCATTATTGCCATCACGATAAGCGGTCTGGTAGCCTATTTTATCCCCAACTTAACCAAGCCACAGCTTGAGCAATTGAGCCGCGAGATTTCGATTCAAAAGAAAATAATCAGGGCTCTGACAAATGAAGTAAGAGATAGCAGCAAAATAACAAGGGTTCCCATTAATGAAACATTCAAATTTGGTGGTACGGGATTCCTGATTGATGCAAAGGGCTATATGGTTACCAATGCCCACGTTATAAAAGGTGCTAAAACAATCATTGTTCAAAGCCGTGGGCAAGAATACAAGGCTGCCCTGGTAAGCGTAGATACAGAACGCGATCTGGCTATCCTGAAAATTGATGACAACGAATTTAAACCCTTTGCCAGCCTGCCATATGGTTTCAAAAAGAGCGGGGCTGATTTGGGCGAGCAGATATTTACCCTTGGCTTCCCCCGCGATGAAATTGTTTACGGTGAAGGTTATATGAGTGCCAGTACTGGTAATAATGGAGACACCATGAGCTGCCAGATAACCATTGCCGCCAATCCTGGTAACAGTGGCGGCCCGGTATTTAACAAAAACGGTGAAGTGGTTGGTATTCTAAGTACCCGTCAGCTGCAGGCCCAGGGATTTGTTTTTGCGGTAACAGCAAAAAACATCTTTAAGTCGCTGGAAGAATTGAAAAAAGATACCACGTATCAAAACATAAAAATTAATACCGTTTCTTCTGTAAAAGGCATGGAACGTCCACAGCAAATCAAAAAAATTGAGGACTGCGTTTTCCTCGTAAAAACATACCAGTAATTAACCATTTTCCTGATTAATGCTTATTACAAAGCCCCGATTAACGGGGCTTTGCTGTTTTATTTATTGCCGCAGTTGGGCAGGCTATTTTATTGTGTTCTATTTTTTGCCAGGCAGGGTACATAAATTAAATCTTCAATAAATACCAGGGGAGCATAAAAAATCTGAGGCATTAATTACTTCCCCCATAAACTGGTGGGATACTCGCCTGCATTCACCAACGCATCCAGGCTTGCTTTTACACCTGGCGCATCTTCTTTGTAGGTTACCCCAAACCATTGCGAAGAAGTTGGAATCACCTTAATAATACCACTGCCGCTATTGGTAAACTCGTCAGCCACAATGGGGATAAAAAATTCAGACTTCAGGTTATTGAGGTTTTTGCCCAGGAATTCATTGAACAATTTCTCTGAGTATGGAAAAATAGAAGGTGAAAAGCACCAGAAATTCATTGACACACTCGATTGCAGCGGCAGTTCCTTGGGTTCCTGGGTATCATCGCAAACAATTTTACCATTTTGTCTTGAAATATTAATGCGCTCTGCAATGGAGGTAAGATTGCCTTTGTCATCTACCTGGCAAACGCCGCGGTTTACGGTACCATTGTCAGACAGGGTCTTTAACAAATCGTAACCAATAATGGAGTACACTTTCTCGTCTGCCGCTGTGGTTAAAAACTGGTAAGCTTTTTCAAACGCATCGCGTCCGTAAAAATCATCTGCGTTGATGACTGCAAAAGGCTCGTTAATGGCCGTTTTTGCGCACAATACTGCGTGTGCAGTGCCCCATGGTTTGGTACGATCGGGCGGTACCTGGTAGCCATCGGTAAAAGCATTCAAATCCTGGAAAACATAATCCACTTCTACCCTTCCTTTTAGCTTGGGTTCAAATATTTCTTTAAAATCTTCCAGGAATTCTTTGCGTATAATGAACACAACTTTTTTAAACCCGGCGCGGATTGCGTCGTATATTGAATAATCAACAATGGTTTCCCCACTGGGTCCAAAAGACTGAATTTGTTTCATACTTCCGTAACGGGAGGCCATTCCAGCGGCAAGGATCAGGAGTGTGGGCTGCTTCATTGATTTTTATTTTTTTGCAGGCACGAAAATATAAAATAAAGTTGTGCAACAAAGTATGGCCATGAATTTATTACCGGAAAACATCGTAAACCTGCTGAATGCTGTTACAGAACATGTGCAATATCCGGTAAAAGACCCGCATGAGATTGTGCTGGATGTGTTACGCCTCGACAAAATACACCCGGTGATTTCGGGCAACAAGTGGTTTAAACTAAAATATTACCTGGAAGACGCTTTGCGCAAAGATCAAAAAAGACTACTCAGCTTTGGCGGCGCCTATTCAAACCACATCATTGCTACCGCCTGCGCGGCCCAACAGGCGGGCTTACAAAGCACCGGCATCATAAGAGGTGAGCGGCCTGCCATCCTTTCTCACACCTTATCGGCGGCAGCAGCATTGGGCATGGATCTGGTGTTTGTCAGCCGCAGTTCATACAATCAAAAAGGAGATCCGGCGTTTATTGAAATGTTGCAACAGGAGTACAACAACCCCTGTATTGTACCAGAAGGTGGTGAAGGCAATAGCGGTAAAAAAGGAGCTTCAGAAATTTTGCAACTCGTCAACAGGGATAATTATACACACTTGTTATGCGCCGTTGGAACCGGTACACTTTTAGCGGGATTGGCGGCCAGTAAGACCCAAAAGCAGCAATTGATTGGAATTCCGGTTTTAAAAGGATTTGAGGGTTGGCCCATGCCTTTGCTTAGTACCCGCGAAAAAGAAGGTACACATATCGTCAACGATTATCACTTTGGCGGATATGCGAAAAAAAACAGTTTGCTTTTTGATTTTATGAATGAATGGTACCAGGCTACCGGCATTCCATCCGATTTTGTGTACACCGGAAAACTATTTTTTGGCGCTATTGATCTAATTAAAAAAGGGTATTTCCCAAAAAACAGCCGGATACTGGTTGTTCACAGTGGCGGATTACAGGGCAACGGCTCTTTGCCCCCAAAAACACTGGTTTTTTAACGGAATACTTGCACCGTCGCGGTTATATTTGCATTTTTACAAAAACAGGCTCTATAATTTTCAAGAAAGCATGCTCCGACAGTTTGGATTGTTATTACTGGTTTGCTGTTTAAGTGTTGTGGCAACTGCGCAAGACACACTTCCTTCGTTTAAGCTGGTCAATAAGGGCAATAACCGCATTATCATCAGCTGGAACAATCCGTACAAGGATATCCGCCAGCTAACCATTCAGCGGTCTGCAGACAGTACCAAAAATTTCAAATCCATTTTAACGCTACCCGACCCCACGGTTCCCCAAAACGGCTATGCAGATACAAGATCCTATACAGAACACATGTATTACCGACTGTACATTTTACTGGATAGCGGAAAGTACATTTTCAGCAAATCTAAAAAACCTGTTTTAGACAGCAGCCGGAGTTTAGAAAGACCAAGAGAAGTTAAACCCGTAGAAATTCCTGTCTTTGTTGATGAACCCAAACCTGTCATCAATAAACCCGTTACAACAGAAGAAGCTAAACCGAAAGAAGAACTTAAGCCAAAAGAAGAGCCTAAGCCAAAAGAAGAACCCAAAGCAAAAGAGCCAGAGAAGAAAGAAATCGTAAAGCCAGATATTATTAAACCCAAAGAAATTCCGGAGCGGATCATTTACATCAAAAAAAATGATACCCTTATCGGGCAGCTCGGCGAAAAATCCATCCGAAAATACAAAGATTCTGTTGCGCTTAAAACCAAAGACACCCTCAGTGTTGTTACACCCGATACCATCAGTATCAAAACATTTGTGCCCAAAATTGTTTACAAGCCATCAAAATTTGTTTTCACCGAAAAAGATGGCAACGTAAAAATTGCATTGCCTCTTGCAAAAGAAAAAAAGTACACCATCAAATTTTTTGATGAACTGGGTATTCCGGCTTTTGAAATAAAGCAAATCAAAGAAACTGTTCTTACACTCGATAAATCAAATTTTGTACATGCCGGCTGGTTTAAGTTTGAGCTGTATGAAGACGGGCAGGTGAAGGAAAAAAGCAAATTGTTTGTGCCGAAAGATTTTTAATCCAACAACTCCGCGTCAAAGACTTTCTCAAAATTGCGCTTGATTTTTTCTTTTGCAATCGCAAAATCTAGCGGACCTCCCAGTTCTTTTGCAAGCGATGTTACCTGCTTGTTTTGAATTCCGCAGGGTATGATATTGTCAAAATAACCGAGGTCTGTATTTACGTTGAAAGCAAAACCATGCATGGTTATCCAGCGGCTGCAACGCACCCCAATGGCGCAGATTTTTCTTTCCTTTCCCGGAATACCCGGTTCAAGCCAAACACCGGTTTCACCGGCAGAACGCTCTCCTTTCAGCCCGTATTCCGCCATTGTTAGTATGATCACTTCTTCCAGGTTGCGCAGGTAGCGTCCAATATCGGTATAAAATTTTTCAAGATCCAGAATGGGATAACCCACCAACTGTTGCGGCCCGTGGAAAGTAATATCGCCTCCGCGGTTTGTGTAAAAAAAATCAATGCCCCTGGCCTGCCTTTCTTCTTCACTGATCAATACATGCTCAATCTTTCCGCTTTTTCCAAGGGTATAAACCGGCGGGTGTTCCACAAAAAGAAGCGTGTGTCGGGTTATCGGTGCAGGGTCTTGCAAAATGCCTTGTAATAAGGGATCAGGGCCGCTGACCACTGAAGCCCGGCTTCTGGCCAAAGATTTAATTTCAGTATTCTCACGCAACAATTGCTCCTGATAGTCCCAGGCAGTTTTATAACCCATCTGTCCCAAATCTTTAAAATATACCTGCTGCATAACCTGCAAATTTACGGCGAACCAAACAAAGTGAAAAGGCCTGCGCAAAATGAGCGATGGACTGTTTCCTGGAAAACTGGTGCAGGCACTCAAAATTATTGCTATGGCACAAAGGCAATGCCTTTCCAATACAAGCCGGGTGCTCCGGATTAATTTGTTTCAGCATCTGGCATCCTCTCGCCAGACATCGGCCGTTAAAATGGAGTATCTTCGCAAAAATTTAATCCATGCACAAAGAGACTGAACAGGATGATTTACTTGAACTGGATGGCCCGGAAGAGCTCTACGAGCGGCTGTCCATAAAAGTAGACAAAGGACAGGAGCCCCTGCGACTGGATAAATTTTTAACCGCCCGTATTGAAAACATTACCCGCAATAAAGTGCAGAAAGGAATTGATGCAGGCCGCGTATTGGTCAACAACAAAACAGTTGCGGCCAACTACAAAATAAAGCCCGCTGATGAAATTGTGGTGTACAGCGACAAGGAAGTTCACGGCGAAGAAATCATTCCTGAAAATTTTCCACTCAATATTGCCTACGAAGACGATGATGTACTGATCATCAATAAGCCTTCAGGCATGGTGGTTCATCCCGGTTGTGGCAATTATACCGGTACACTGATTAATGGAGTGGCAGGTTACCTTACCCAAAAAAACAAAGCCATTTCGGAAGAAATACTGCCCCGCTTTGGCATGGTACACCGCATCGATAAAAATACCAGCGGTCTGATGGTACTTGCCAAAACCGATAAGGCCGTGGCATCGCTGGCAAAGCAATTTTTCGATCATACAGTTTACCGCAGGTATTATGCATTGGTTTGGGGAGATGTAGCTGCAGACACCGGCACCATTGTGGCACATGTTGGCCGTAACCAGAAACACCGCAAACTGTTTGCAGCATACCCCGACGGTGAACATGGAAAGGAAGCCATTACCCACTATACGGTACTGGAGCGTTTCGGTTATGTAACACTGGTAGAATGCAGGCTTGAAACCGGTCGCACGCACCAGATACGCGTACACATGCAATCCATCGGCCACCCGCTTTTTAACGACGATACCTATGGCGGCGATACCATTGTAAAAGGAACTGTATTTGCAAAATACAAACAGTTTGTAGACAATTGTTTTGCCATTTGCCAGCGCCAGGCATTGCACGCCAAATCCATTGGGTTCACGCATCCCACTACACGCAAAGAAGTATTGTTTACCAGTCAACTGGCCGAGGATATGGAACTGGTAATTGAAAAATGGAGAGGTTATGTAAAGACCAAGGGAATACCGGAGCCTTAAGGAGGATCGTAGAATTTAATACCTGGGGTGAACGTGTTTCGCCAGGCTGTTTTGAATTTTATCTTTTACTGTACGCCTTTGTTAAAGCCAAACAAGGTGGCGGTAAACACGCCGCGTTCCCGTTTCTTAAAGATTGCATGCCAGTTACCGTTGTATCGGATCAATTTTGGCACCAGTAGATCATTAAATTTGTCCATCTGCACTTCCATCTGCACATTAAAGTCATATATGGCCGCATCATAGCTGATGTCGTAATTGCGGGCGACGATTTCAAGCGTTTTATTGTTGAACCAGGTTACCATTTCATTGATAACAATATCATTTTTCTGGCTGCTGGTAAGATCTGCGCGGGCCCTAACGGTAAAAACATAACAAAGCTGCCCCTGGTATTCGGCCATGTCAATAATAAAATCGTACAGCGGCGAAGCGGCGTCATCAAATATGGCTATCTTATCGCCAATAAACGGAATGCCCGGTATCTTTTTGCCGGGGTTAAAGAAAAGCATCTTCAGCTGCTCTTTGTGTTTGTCGATGCCCTTCTTATTTTTTATACTTAATTCGCTTCCTTTTACAATATTGTTTTCACCGCAAATAGTTCCCTTCGCAAACATCAGTCCGGCATAAAGTTCACCAGTATAATAATTCCAGTTCCTGCTCTCGTCGTAGATATCGCCCGTTATTTTTTCTTCCAGCAAATGCGTGGAGCGGCAGCCCCTGTTTTTAATTTGCTCAGTCCTGCTCTGCAGGGAGGCAATCTCTTTGCCATCTTTATCATGCATGCGGATATCGTTCAGCGCTGTGTATCCCAGTACTTTCAGGTTTTTGAATGCTTTGTAAAATGTGGTATCGTTTTTAACCCGTTCAATAAAGCCGGGCACGTTCAGGTTGTTACGGATTACCACTTCTTTAAGGGTAACCATTTTTTTGCCAATGTTTATGGAAGAATCCTGCTGGGCAGCAAGCTTTGAAGAAAAGAAAAAAGAAAGGCAACCACATGCCCGGTATAAAAATATCTTCATGAATACGTGTTCATTTTTGCCAGCACCGGGCGCATTGCAAACCTGCCCCTGTTTTACTTTATTTGGAAAATACCATTTTATAATCCACTTTTATTTTCCCTTTGGAAATATCATCCAGTTTCCCTTTCAGCAATTTGCGTTTGAGCGGCTTTAAATAGTCAATAAACAATTTCCCTTCTATATGATCATATTCATGCTGGATGATGCGGCCCGTAATACCCGCAAAGATTTTGGTGTGCTCTTGAAAATTTTCGTCCATGTATTGAATGGTTACTTCTGACGGACGCTGCACATCTTCCCTGATCTTGGGAATGCTGAGGCAGCCTTCGTTGTAAGGCCATTCTTTGCCCCCCAGCTCAACAATACGGGCGTTGATGAACAATTGTTTGGTGCCCGGTTCGTCGGGATAAAGCCCCTTGTCTTCATCGTCCTGGTTGGCAAAAACCTGCTCGCTGTCAATAATGAACAAACGGATGTCTTTGTTTACCTGGGGTGCTGCCAGGCCTACGCCATTGCTGGCATACATGGTTTCCCACATATCTTCAATAAGTTTTGCCAGGCCAGGATAATCGCTGCCGATGTCTTTTGCCACAGTCCGTAATACCGGGGCGCCATAAGCCACAATTGGTAAAATCATTACTTGTTGTTTCTGTTTAAATTAAGCTGCTAAATTATCTGTTTCCGCCGACATTTGGTTGAGGCTACAGATTGCCCATCGCCCCGGCCCTTTGTTCTGTACGCATTGCCATTTCCGGTGTCTTTATCAAACGCTTCTCCACAAAAAAGCAATTAGTCAATCAACTGTTTCTTTCCATGTATTCCTGCAAAAGAATGGTAGCCGCAATCTTGTCTACCATTGATTTATCGCGCCGCTGCATTTTTTTCATGCCCATTTCAATCATGGCGCCTTTGGCCATTTTGGAACTGAAACGTTCGTCTACCGTTACAACGGGTATCGCCGGAAATTCCTTTTTTAGCCGTTCAATGGCCTTTCGCACATGTGGCGTGGCATGCGTATCGCTGTCGTCCAGGTTCCTGGGGTCGCCAATAATTATGCGTTCTACCTGTTCTTTTTTAAAATAGTCTTTCAGAAAATTAAACAGCTGCGGCGTTTCTACCGTCGTCAATGCATTGGCAATGATCTGCAGCGGGTCTGTAACTGCCAGCCCTGTTCTTTTTACACCGTAATCTATTGCCAGTATTCTTGCCATTTTTATTGGGGTGAATTATTCTGCTGCAATGGGCGCCACCGCTGCAAAAAAATGATCGGCTGCATGCGGATCTGCAAAAAAATGCCGCCCTTCTTTTATTTTATTATTTTCAAATGTCCACAACACGCAAACATGGTGATCAACATTGTTGCCATCCGGGCGGTGGGTGCTGATGTGCTGACACTCTATTAAAAAGTGATCGTTGCTGCCGGAAACCAGTTTTGCCGCCTGTACTTCTGAAGTGCCCATAATGGCACTCATGTTATCAAAAAAAGCAACTACCTCTTCGATACCATTTTTTACACCGGCCAGGGGATGCTGCCCTAAAAACACCCAGATAACATCTTCCTGCATTACTTCACGAATGGCCGCAAAATCATGTTTGGAATAAGCCTCAAAAAACCGGCTGATCAACGTTTCGTTGTTTTTGCTCACTGATGGTTGTTTATGCATGAATGAACAAATCGGCAATGACGAATACGGCAAACACTACACTGGCAATGCCATTGGCCGTCATAAAAGCAATGTTTACTTTGGTGAGATCATGTGGTTTAACGATGGAATGCTGGTAAATAAGCATGCCCACAAATACAAATACTCCAATCCAGTAACTCCAGTGAAAACCGCCGTATACGCCTGCAAAAATAACGCAGGCGGCACTGAGCATGTGCAATGCTTCTGATACCCGCAGCGCTTTTTCCTTTCCCAATGCAGCGGGAATGGAATACAATTGCTGCGATTTGTCAAAATCAATATCCTGCAACGCATATATAATATCAAAACCACTAACCCAAAACACCACAGCAAACGAAAAGAGGATGGGCAGCAATGCAAAATGACCGGTTACCGCCAGGTAGGCACCAATGGGCGCAAGCGATAAACCAATGCCCAATACAATATGACACAAGGCCGTAAATCGTTTGGTATAACTATAGCCCAATACTACCAGCAAGGCTACGGGTGATAAAAAGAAACAAAGCGGGTTGATGAACCAGGTACACAAAACAAACGCCACACAACTGAAAATAACAAAGCGCAAGGCGCTGCTGGCTGAGATAATTCCTTTGGGGATTTCGCGAATGGCCGTACGC
>Ga0075026_100001009_pt1 | contig 11830 bp, 17 predicted proteins | sample Str012_2_FD_71392 | JGI IMG/M metagenome (GOLD analysis project Ga0075026, IMG submission 71392) | Freshwater sediment microbial communities in response to fracking from Pennsylvania, USA - Straight Creek_MetaG_SC_2012 | ecosystem: Environmental > Aquatic > Freshwater > Creek > Sediment...
GTAGAGGGTGCTCATCGTCCTACTAGCTCCGGTCCGTACTCGTAGTCCTTGCCGCAGGCGTAGTCGGGGTACCCGCTGCAGGTCTTGTGGTCCACGAGGGGGTTGGTCCCGTGGTGGTTGTGGCTCACGAAGTTGAGCCCCATCAGGCCGTAGAAGACCCAGTCGGCATGACCCATACAGAGCGCCTGGGTCACCTCGGCGTAGCCCTCCTCGCCGGGCGAGGTCAGCACCTTGATGTAGATGAGCGTGGGCCAGCCCTCGTCTTCGGCGGTCCGCTCGCAGCCAGGCCACGAGCACGTGTCGGTCTCGCGCTCGATCCCATCCCAGGGCTCGGCGTCGCACTGCGGGCGCTCGGGCTCCTCGTTGTGGTTGGCCACGAAGCAGCGAGGCGGGCAGGGCACGATCCGCACCTCCTTGGAGGGGGACATGCACCGGCACTGGGTAACCAGGATGCCGTGCTCGCACTCTTCTCTGAAGTGGCTCATGGCGTGACCTTAGCAGAGTAGACGCTGTTGGTCAAGTTGGTGGGCCGGGGAGGCAATGATCCTCCCATCCGTGAGGGGGAAACCGCAGCGGCTCGCTTCGGGTTCTAGACCCCTCAGCGACCGAAGCCAGCTCCTTCCCTTTGTCAGCTACCCGTCGGTAGCCTGCGCTCTACCCTTGAGCTACGGCCCTTGGCCCCCGGTCGAGATTTGACCCCGACCGGGGATGGTCCACACGCAAGGGGTTGAACCCCGGCCCACGGTACCCCCCTCCTGGCGCTTGCAATCGCCATCGGGCTTCTTCCGTGGGTGTCACCTCCACTCCACGTCCCCGGCGTCGACACCGGAGGGCTTATGTGGCTGACCATGTGGTTGGTGGCCGGCCAGGCTTTGACACCTGACCGACCATGGCGCCCCTCGTGGGACTTGAACCCACAACCAAGACTTTTAGGGAGTCCTGCTCTGCCAGTTGAGCTAGAGGAGCTTGGTCGCCGGCCAGGATTTGACCCCTGACCGGCGTTGGTGCCGGGGCAGGCTTTGACTCCTACCCCAGCATGGCTCCCCTGGCAAGTCGTGACCTTGCGTCTCCTCACTGATGTGAGGCGCTCTACTCTGAGCTACAGGGGAATGGTGGGTGGCCCGTGCTTGCCCACGGACCACCCAGGACTTACACCGCGACCCCCTTCCTGAGGATCGTCTCCCGCTCCCAGCGCGAGTCGCTGGTGTCCCGAAGGGCGAGGGGGAGGGTGTCGAGCGCAGCGCCGATGTCGTCGTCGGCGAACAGGGCGATGGCAGTCAGCTCATCACCGATGTCGGGCTCGTAGAACGGGGTGACTGGAAGCCCCTGGCCGGCGGCGTAGTCGAAGAACTGCCGAAGCTGCTCTTCGTTCTCCACGGCGAGGAGGACCAGCGAGTTCGAGGCGGCTTCCCACTCTCGGACCATGTGTTGCTGTTCACTGGCAAACGCGATGCCAGCGTGGGTGGCCATGGTGGCCTGGTACCCAGGGCTCAGATCCTGACGGGTCAGAACGTAGAGCTTGGGTCGGTGAGTCTAGGTGAACGTTTCCATGATGATGGGATGTCCTTGGGGTTGTGGTTGGTGGAACGAGAGAGAACCTAGCACGGCCCGAGGGCCGTGTCAAGTCAGCCGTCCAGAAAGAGGATGAAGAAGAAGATGAAGAACATGCCGGCCATGCTACACCCGCAGGCGCGGGGTCTGTCAACCTGGCCCGGCTAGATCCGGCGAGCGACGGCCAGGATCAGGAGAACAACGAGGAGGACGATGAGCAGTGTGAAGAGCATCTCCCCACCCTACTCGACTCAGTCGACCTCGATGAAGATGCGAATTGTTCCAGACCCGTTGGTCTTCCTTGTCCCGGTCTTACTCATGTTTATTCATCTTCTACGATGTATATACATTCACCCGGGCAATCCTCAGCCGACTCGATGCAGGCGTCCAGGAGCTGGTCGGGCACCTCGGCGAGCCCCCAAGCCATCTTGTAGACGGGGACACCCGGACCCGCTGGGGTCACGTCGGCCCAGTCGGCTTCCTTGACATAGGCGAGGCCATCCGAGTGCATGGCGAAGAGTTCGGGGCAGATTTCGCTGCAAATTCCGTCGCCCGTGCATAGGTCTTGGTCAATGTAGACCTTCATGATCTCACCCTACCTCGACTTCGACATCACCGAGGAGTTCTTGCGGATCTTCTCGATCGTGACCCGGTAGTCGGCCCCCACCTCGAAGTGGTCCAGGAGGTCGGGGTTGTTGACCGTCAAGCTCAGCTCGCCGGCCGGCGTGTAGGACGCCCAGTCGCGGTTCGGGTCATCGACCTCGTCCCTTGCTGAGACCGCCGTGAAGCACACGGCAGTGGAAGAGTGGCCCGTGATGCTCCTGATGGCCACGGCGTCACGCAGCCACGGCGGCAGGCCGTAGTAACCGTTGAAGGCCTCCGGCGGCTCGGCATCGGGATGATCCGGGCTGCACGCTACCCATACTGCCCCACCCCGCGCCTCGGACTTGCTGCACATCATCTTCGCCACAACAGCCATCGAAATCTCCATTCTGTAGGAATGAGATCATCCTAGGCGGTTTCGAGGGTGAAATAGTGGATCTTGGGGGTGATTTCTCTGGATTCAGGATTTGGTGGCTCCCCCGCCTCGATTCGAACAAGGTCTCTGAGCTTCAAAGGCTCCGGTGCTGCCGTTACACCACAGGGGACTGGCACCGGAGGTAGGGCTCCGGTATGGCTCTCCCGCAGGGACTCGAACCCCGAACTAGCGGTTAACAGCCGCTCGCGTTTCCAATTACGCCACAAGAGAATGTGTATTTCTGCGTGTCCACGGGGGGACTTGAACCCCCAAGCTCTTTCGAGCACCAGCCCCTCAAGCTGGCGTGTTTACCAATTTCACCACATGGACTTGGTCTCGGAGGCGGGACTTGAACCCGCATGACTTTCGTCGGCCGGGTTTGAACCGGCTGCGTCTACCGTTTTCACCACTCCGAGTTGGTGGGCCAGGAGGGAGTTGAACCCTCACGACATTTCTGCCGGCGGCTTCTGAGGCCGCTGCGTCTACCAGTTTCACCACTGGCCCATGGTCCCCGCCCTCGGATTCGAACCGAGAACCTCACAGACCTGAGCCGTGCGCCTCTGCCAGTTGGGCTAAGCGGGGAGGATGCTTGAAGCCACTCCCCGGCGCCCGTCACTGCGCCCGCTAGGGGCTACAGATTGACCGGGCCGCGTTGGAGCGGCAGGCTAAGTAGCAATCGGATCGAGAACGATCCCTGCGACTGGTTGGAGGCGGTCTTGCGCTGCATGGATGGAACCCTACCTGGTCCAGGACGCCATGTCAAGTCTTTTCCCAAGATTCTCGCTGGCCGACTAGCGGCTGGCATCCATCTCCACGAAAAAGGGAGGCTCCTCGGTGGCTCGCCTAGCCAACACCTGAGTGCCCATCTCGAAGATGTCGCCGCAAGTGGGGCATTTGAGGTGGTGGGCGAAGTAACCGTCGAAGTGGCAATGCTGGCCGCACGGGCACCAGAAGTCGATGCAGAGATTAGTCCCCTTCCATTGAATGAACATCTCAGCATCGGTACCGGGGACGGCCGTGAAGGGAAACTCTTGGTTCTTGCCGGCCATCTAGGCCTCCTGGGGGTTGAGCAGGACGGCGCCGCAGAGGGCGGACAGTTCCTCGATGCCGACGCGCCTGGTGTTGTAGTAGGGCGACAGGGCGGCCATCATGCGGTCGCCGGCCGGGGCGTTGATCGTGTGGACCATGATCTGGCCGACCCAGTAGGGGTTCTCGTGGTAGGCCGTTTCCTCCAGCCAATTCACGATGGGCTCGATCGTGTCGTCATCCCCGAGGTCGTGGTCGAGCCACAGCTCGTCGAGGCGCAGGCCGGCGGAGCGCAACACGACCATCAACTGCTCGCCGAACCAAGAGGTCCGGGCGTGGTTGACCTCACCCTCTAGCTTGAGGGTCCGCTCATCGTCGATGACCAGGATGCGCTTCATCCAGCATGTGTAGCACGGGCAGCCACGAACTGCAAGTTGGCATCCCGTCTAGGCTTCGAACCCAGAAACTCTAGCGTCAGAGGCTAGCGACTTTACCAGTTTATCTAACGGGATATGGCTCAGGGGGAAGGGTTCGAACCTCCGACGGCAGGGTCAGAACCTGCTGTGTTACCGACTACACTACCCCTGAATGTGCCGCCAACTTCTGCCAGTAACCCCTTGCGGTGTTCAAGAACCCGGCCGTTGGGGCGACGCTCCTCAAACATGCCCCCTTCCCAGGGGACTTCAACATAGCTCCAGTATCTAGTCGTGGGGCCATGCTACAGCAGGGGTGCCAGGAATCGAACCTGGTCGTGTATCAAGAGTTTTGGAGACTCTCCGGCTACCTCAGCCTCACCCCTTCGGGTTACTGCTGGCAGCTCCGGCGTCTACTGTGTCGGGCGGGTGGGATTCGAACCCACGACCACTCGGTTCCGAGCCGAGTACGCTGACCGCTGCGCTACCGCCCGTGGTGGGCTGGTAGGCTCCGCTGCGCGACGTGCCCTACTAGGGCTGCTGTCGGAACGGAGCCACAGTAGGCTCCGGAGCATTGGTGCGCCATCGGTCGTTCTTCATGTGGAGCACCGTAGCAGGGCCACGGAGCCATGTCAAGTACATTCTCCAAAAAGATGAAAGGCGGGACCCGAAGGCCCCGCCCAACATCCCCCACTCCCCCTGGGACTAGTGGCTGCCGTTGGAGCTGCCGGCGGTGGCGAGCGGCCGGCTGGCCAGGGTGCTCATCACCGACTCCATCGGGGTGCCCTTGAAGAGATTGTCGAGCACATCGGCTGTCGAGACCCCAGCGGCGAATCCGGCCGGCCCGATCGTGGTGACGATCTTCTTGACCAGATCCTGCTCCCCGAACGCCTGCAGGGCGGCGATGAGGTTGGGGTCCATCGCCTCCTGGCGGCGGACGTACTCCGTCGTCTCCAGGGTGAGGCGCTCCATGGCGGCGGCATCGCCGAGCTTGGTCAGCTCGACCTGCTGCTCGCGACGCTGGCGCTCGATGCTGAGGTCGACCGTGGTGATCGAGGCCTTCTGCTGAGCGACCTGCAGCTCCGAGGCGACCTCGGCCAGCCGCTCGTCCAGATCGCGACCGATGCTGCCGAGGTTGATCTCGTTCTCGATCTGGGAGGTCTTGTCCCGCTCCTGGATCGACTTGCGCTTGAGCGTTTCGAGCTGGGCGTTGCGGGTGGCCTCCTCCTCGGCGATCGAGAGCTGGATGGCGCCGGTCAGGGCCGTCGACTGCGCCTTGCCCAGCAGGGCCGCCACGTTCTCGTCGCGGATGGTGACGTTGAGGACCTCGACGTCGTAGACCCGCATGCCGTTCTCCGGGAAGAAGAGGCCGTCACGGGGGCCGTCGCCGGTCGACGCGCCCAGGAGCGTGTCCCGGGTGATGTCGATGGTGTCGGTGTAGAAGGTGCGGATGTCGGACCGCTTAGCCACGTTGCGGAGACGCGAGCGGCAGTGGTCCGTCAGCACCTGCACGTAGTTCTCGACCTCGAACCAGCGGAGGGTCTCCTCCTCGGTGGTGCCCTCGAAGTTCACTCGGTACGAGATCTCGATGTCCAGGGCCACGAGGTCCCGAGTCTCAACCCGAACGATGTCGCTCACCACGTTGTTGGCGACCCGGAGGTAGCCGGTCTTGAGCAGGTTGCGGTCGTTCTTCGGCCGGCCCGTCGACAGCTCCATGGTCATGACCGTCTCGTCGTAGGCGAGCTGGACGACCTTGGGGCCGATCTCGACCCGACGCGAGCCGGTGCGGTCGGTCACCAGGACGGCGTAGCCGGGCCAGATGCTGATGGCCACGGCACCTTCGTACTTGGTGTCGAGGGTGATGGTGCGGGGCTCCTGGTACGACGTCGAGCGGGCGAGCCCGGGGTCTCCGGCGAGCGATTTGCTCAGGCTGCGGCCACGGGTGCGGGGCTCCTCGCTGTAGGCGTCGGTCGTGTAGGACGCAGCCGATGTCACGACGGCGTTCGCCACGAAGTTCATCGTGGTGGACATCTCGCCGCTGGCGAGGTGCTCGGCGGCCGAGACCGTGTCACTGGCCTGGCGGTACTGGGCGTTGACCGCCAGCGCCTCCTCGTTGCCCGGGTACAGGATCTCGCAGTCGTGCGGATCGAGGATGCGCCGGACCACGACCTCGTGACGGGGATCGGGCAGGAACATCTTGGGACCCTGGACCAGGTTGACCTGGCCCTTGTCGCGGTCGAGCACGTAGCGACCCTCGCCGGCCGGGATGGCCACGGCGTAGTGCTTCTTCTGGTCGCCGTAGGTGATGATGCTCTCCTCGGCACGGGGGAAGTAGATCGCGGTCTCCTTGCCCGTGATGAACAGCTCCTCACCCACGGGGTGGAAGACGCCGGCCTCGTCGGTGTAGGCGTCGATGACCTTGACGTAGAGGCCGCTGTTCTCGTTCAGCTCGGTGGCCCGGAACACGCGCTCGCCCGTGCCGTGCTTGCTCTCCACGAACTTCTCCGTCGGGGACGGGAAGACGACGGCGGGGCCACGGACGTACCGCTTCTGGCCGTTCTCGTCGAGCAGGAGGCAATACTCCAACGTCTCCAGCGTGACCGCCGAGCGCACGAACTTGCCCGAGGCGTCGGGGACGACCTCGATGCCGGTCGAGGGCATGTAGAACGAGACGTCCGTGCCCTTGATGACGTTGAGCTGGCCCATCGTGAGGGCGGCATCCGACACGACCGGGACCGGGATCTCGGCGATGGCGTCCTTGGAACCGTCACCCTTCTCCTCTTCGGTGCCCGTGCTGGTCGCAGTCTGAGGAGCGAGGACGGCCGACGAGCGGTTCTCCCGGGCCTGGTCCTCGTCGTAGACCCGCGTCAGCAGGTACTCGTTGTGGCGCAGGTGGTGGCCGTCGATGACCTTGGCGGTCTGGCCGGGCCAGAGGGGGAAGGAGACCGGGCCGGCGATGATGACGCGGCGGCCGAACTCCAGGTCCACGGCTTCGGACGAGTTGCCCTTGGGCGGATGAGCGCCGGCTCCGGTGGTCGAGGTGGGGTTGGCCAGGACGATGTACTGGCCCTCCTCGGCGGTGACGAAGGTCGAGATGGCCGCCTCCACCGAATCGGTCGGGCGCACGCGCTTCTGGCTCTCGTCCCAGACCACGAGCTGGTCGGTGTTGGAGAGGCTGTTCTTGTACGGCCCGACGTAGGCGCTGACCTTGCCCTTGGTCGAGTCGAGCACGAAGGCGAAGGTCTGGGGCGGGAGGACGAGGTCTCGGTCCTGGCGCATTCCGTCCCTCATGGTGTCAGACATGGATCTTCCTTGTTGGTTGTCGAGGTGGTTCAGCCGGAACGTAGCAGGCCGGCGAGTAGGAGGTCAAACTGACTGTGCACTCATCCTGCCGTAGCGGGTGGCGCACTCGGAGCATTCCGGGAGGCGATCCCATTGGAGATTGCCGAGGTCTTCGTGGCCCGGGGAGGCGACGTGTTCGATGTAGCGATCCCCGGGGTGAATCCAGTTCCCACAACCGCAGTGGCGCAGCTTGCGGGACACCCGAAGGGTGCTACGGATCATCAGTGGTCTCGCCGGCCGTGGTAGGCCGAGTACCAGGTGCGGGAGCCGCCGACATGCATGCTGCCGTCCTCTTGCCACAGCAGGCCATGCATCTCGACGGCATTGCCAGGGTTCTCGGCTCTGGTGGCCTTCTCGTCGGCCCAGTTCTCCTCGATCTTGGCAAGGGCAGCTCTGGCCCCTGGGGTCTCGAAACGGTGCCGGCAGAAAAGGCCGCCCTTGCATCCCTCGGTACCAGTCGGACAAGCGGGGTCTCGCTCCTCGTATTCGTAGGGCTCCACGACGTCGAACACGGCGTGCACGGCGAGCTGCGCCAGATGCATGGGGTCGAGATCACGCCCGATGGCCGCGTGCGACAGCATCTCGTTGCGGATGCGCTCAGCAGCGATGGGCACCAGCTCGGCCTCGCGCTGGCGCAGGGGCGCCCCGGGGCCGGCGGTCAGTTGCCACAGCTCGTCTGGGTAGGTCATGCCCCCAGTGTAGCAGGCTCGACTACACGGGTCAAGGTGGTCTCGGAGTCCACGAGGTCGAGATTGACGGGGTCGATACCCCGGGACACGTCGAGCTGACCCACCTCGATCTTCGCCAGCCGACGAGCCAGCTCCTCTTCGTGTAGGGGTGCCGGAAGAGCGGCGATGCGCGCCTGCTCCTTGGCGACCAAAGCGGCTTCCTTCTCCCGCTCTTCCCGCTCCTCGTTCTCCTTGATGATCTCCTCGTGGAGAACGAAGGCCTCCTTCTGGAGGCGTTCCATCTTGGCAATACCCTCCTCGGTCGACGGGCACAGCTCGAACTCGTCCGCCAAGGCCTCGAAGCGGGCAACGTCTTCATCGTTGGGGCGCGTCTGTAGGCTCAGGGCCTCGTGCATCAACCCGTAGACGTAGGCCCGACGGTGGTCTCGCATGAGGGGAGTCACTGGACTTCCAAGCAACGGGCCTCGGCGATCTTGATGGCCTCGGAGTTCTTGTCGATGAGCCACACTCGCCGGCCGGCGGACAGGGCGGCCACACCGGTCGTTCCCGAGCCACACATCGGGTCAAGCACGAGGTCACCCGGATTCGAGTAGAGCCCGATGATCCGGTCCATCAGCTTGAGGGGCTTCTGGGTGTTGTAGCCCGTGCGCTCCTTGCTCGTGGTGGACATGATCGAGATGTTCCAGACGTCCGTGAGCACGCGGCCCTCAGGGTGGAACCCTGGCCGGCCCTCGACGTCAGGGGTGGCGTAGGGCTCCCGCATGGTGTTGAAGGTGTACTTGGCCTTGGGTCCACCCTTGACGTAGTGGAGCAGGTTGTCGTGCTTGCGCGACAGGCGCGTCTTGGATGCCCCACCCGAGGCGTAGTTCCAGATGATCTCGTTGACGAACGCGTCGTAACCGAAGATCTGGTCGCACATGACCTTGGCGTAGTGCACGGCATGCCAGTCAAGATGCAGAATGAAATTGCCCCCAGTCCGCATCAGTTGCTCGACTGCCCCGACGTTCTCGTGCAAGAAGTCCATGTAGGACTCCATGTCGGGAAATCGGTCGTCGAAGTCGCCTCGGTCCCGATCCGTGTAGAACGGAGGGTCCATGTAGACGAGATCCACGAAGCCAATTCCGGCCACCACGTCGCCGGCCTCGCCGAGCTGGATCAAGCAGCGATCGTTCATCGTCCCTCGTTCTCGGCCCGGAACTTCTCGGTGTCGAACATCCAGAAGGCGTCCATCGAGCCATCACGACCCAGGCTCTCGACCACGCAGGATGCCCACGGCAGCTCGTCGTAGGCCCCGTTGGGGGACGCGGCGATGTAGTCCAGCACCTGGGTCTTGCGCTGGTGCCAGTGACCGTGCACGACGATCTCGGGGCGTGTCTGCTTGATGGCGTCCTTGATGATGGCCCGGCCCCGCTCAGCGGCGTTGAAGGTGCCGATGTCGAGCCTGAAGGGCGAGTACATCTTGGCGCCCTGAGGGGAATCGTGGGTGATGAGGATGTTGACCTTGTCGTCGCCGAGGTTGAGGAGATCCTCCTCGTTCGGCTCCTCCTGGCCCGGCCACCAGTCGACGCCCGGCGTGCGTCCCTGCCAGTCGACCGAGAAGGCGCCACCGAGCGCGGCGAACTCGACCCCGTCCCAGTTCCAACGGTGGCCGTTGTGGGCGTGCAGGAGCATGCCGGGGATGCACGGGACGACGTCCACGAAGCCCTCGATGTCCCGAGGGTTCTCCTCGACGTATACCTCCAGGGAGTCGTGGTCCTCGTGGTTCCCCTTGATGAAGTAGGCGGGAATGCCGGCCTTCTTGGCCTTGCGGGCGATGGAGGCGAGGAACTCGACGCCTCTCGGCTCCCCGAGCTTGGTCACGTAGGCCGGGTAGAAGCCGAAGTCGCCGACCTGGACGATTCGGTCCGCGTCAGTGTCGGCGGCGACCTTGATGACCTCCTTCCAGAATCCGCTATTGAAATGGGTGTCGCCGACAAACAGAATTCTCATGGGGCCACTGTAGCAGATTCGGCTACTAATCGCCAATCGAGATTCTGCCAGTCCCGTAGATGTACTCCTTCCAGTACATCCACTTGGCGTCGGTCACCCAGAAACCCCAGAAGCTCTCGCCGGGCTCGACAGGGTTGTCGCGCTTGGCCCCGGAGAAGACCAGCGTCCAGGTCTGCGAACCAAGCAGCTCGTCAATCCTGTGGCGGTGCTCCGACGGGTGATAGGCGAGCGACCCCGGCCGGCGACGCACGATGTCGTGATCCGGTCCCATCTCCTCGACGTAACCCCCTTTGAGGACCAAGGTGGCGAAGCTCCAGGGGTGGTCGTGTTGGGCTCGGTCAGCGTCTGGACGTCGAATGTGATGGATCTTGATGCCGAACCAGGGAGTCGTAAGCACGTTCCACCGAGTAAGGTAGATGTCACCCGGGTCGCTCACATCCTCAATATCGAATCGCTCGAAGAGCTTCCACTTGCCGATCTTCATGGCGTCGACTGTAGCAGGAGGTACTACTCCTCTACAAGCTCGTCTACCAGATCCAGCCCGTTGGTGTAGTCCTGGCGCCGGCTCATCGCGCCCCACTCCCAGTCGCCCTCACGGAGCACCAAGAGGTCGCCGGTCTCCTCTCGGACGATCTCGGGGAACTCCTCAACAAATCCGTTACAGGAATTACACGCCGGCACGAGGTTTGAGGGGTTCGTGAGGCTCCCGCCCGAGGACCGCTTGCGGCGCTCGTGCATCCCCTGAATCTGGGTCGTGCAGTCCGGGTTCGGGATGTCGTAGTCGGCCAGAATCGGGCCGATCTCGCAGGTGTAGCCGGCGTTGATCAAGGACACGATCATGGGGATTCGCTCTTCGGTCATGAGCTTCTGGCGCTTGGCCGAACGCTTGGCCAAAGGAGTCCTGGTCAGCTCAGAAGTGCCGTCGAGCGAACTCGTTCGCTTCAGCTCTTGCCGCTTCAGCGTCGACCGTGGGGACAGCCGAGAACGGTCGTTGCGCTTCAGGGGACCAGACCGCTTGAGGGGCTTGCCACGGTTCATCACTACCCCGAATCATAGCCCAGGCGTGAGGCACTCCTTGCACTCGACCAGGCTCCCCCAGGCGGTGAACTCCGGGGGGAGCACACCGTCCTTGGGGAACTTGATCTCGTAGTCGCACTTGGCGACGATCTTGCCGCCGTCCTTGTCGCAGGCCTTGAGCTGGTGGACCATCAGCTACTGGAGCTGGCCGCCCCAGCGATGCCCACCTCGAAGAGGATGCCCCAGAGTAGGAGGAGCCAGGGCTTCTCCCACGCCAGGTGCCAGCCGGTGTGCCATGGCATCGAGAAGAACCAGGCCGACCCAACCGCGAGGGCCAGAGCGAACCAGAGCATCCCGATGAGGACACCAAGGGCTAGGAGGATGAGGACGGCGATGACGAGCAGCAACTTCTTCATGCGGCTTCCTTGTGGTAGTAGCGGGCGAAGGCCACGGCGTAGCCACCGAACATCACCAAGGCGAACCCGATGACGAAGAGGAGCCGCATCTCGAAGGTCATGCCCGTGACAGGCAGGCTCTTCTGGGTCGGCGGGGTCGGAGCGGTGACCGGGGGCTCGTTGCAGAGCACGACGGCGGCCGTGGATGAGGTGTTGACCGACGTGTCCGTGGTGCAGACCGTGGTGGTCGTGGCCGGCGCCGTGGTGGTCGTGGCCGGCGCCGTGGTGGTCGTGGACCCCTGAGCCGTGGTCGTGGTGGTGGCCAGGGCCGTCGTGGTCGTCGTCGGGGCCTCGGTCGTCGTGGTGACGGGCTCCGTCGTGGTGGTGGTC
>Ga0075026_100001010_pt1 | contig 11825 bp, 10 predicted proteins | sample Str012_2_FD_71392 | JGI IMG/M metagenome (GOLD analysis project Ga0075026, IMG submission 71392) | Freshwater sediment microbial communities in response to fracking from Pennsylvania, USA - Straight Creek_MetaG_SC_2012 | ecosystem: Environmental > Aquatic > Freshwater > Creek > Sediment...
CAAGTTCAAGGGACCCCGGCTGGAGGGCACATTCCTCTCAGGCTACAGCTGGTCGCCGCATTACACCGGCATGCTGGGGGATAAGGAAATCATGCATTACGACGTCAAAACGCTCCTCCAGACAGACGATGGAGTGCCAATATTGATGAGCTATCTCGGCACGAAACCGGCCGCCTATGATGGTACATATATGACCGCGACTGTCTTCGAGGTGCCGGAAGGCCCCTATGATTGGCTGAACCAGGTTCAGGCGGTCGGTGCAGGGCGCTGGATGGGGGATGGTGCGCAATATACCGTCTTCGCATTGGCATAGGCCAAGCTCACCGAATGGCGGATTCCGATCTGAATCTATCGCGCGGAAATGGACGAAAATGATGAAGCAGGCAGGTGTCAGCAGCGGCGAAAGCAACCTTCAGGAGCAACGGCCCGATTGGGTGCCTGCCGCAAGCTGGCTCAATCCAAACAGTGTGCATCTGGAACGCGAACGCCTGTGGCCGCAGGTGTGGCAGATGGCGTGCCGCGAAGAAGAGCTGACCACGGTTGGCGCTTTCGTCAATTATGAGATTCTCGACGATTCGATCCTGATCGTGCGGACCGGCGAGCGCGATGACGACCTGATGGCTTATTACAATGTCTGCCAGCACCGCGGCCGCAAGCTTCGCACCGAAGCCAAGGGACAGCTTGGCCGCACGATCTCTTGCCGGTTCCATGGCTGGCAGTGGACGCTGGATGGCAATATCGCGTCGGTCTATCAAAAGGAAGACTGGGAAGATTGCCCGCTGTTCACCGATGAGGCGCTGGCCCTGCCCAAAGTGAAGCTGGCGCGCTGGGGCGGCTGGATATGGCTTCACCAGGGCGAAAATCCGCAGCCGCTGGAGGAGTTCCTCGGCGAAGCGGCTGTGGTGCTGGAACCGTTTGCTCCGCGTAAAATGCGCGCGCTGTGGTGGAAGACGATCATCGCTCCGGTCAACTGGAAGGTGGTCTGCGAAGCCTTCAACGAGGGCTATCATGTCTGGTCAACGCACATTGGCGGCGTCAATTACAAGAGTACGGGCACCATGTCGCGGGCCGTCGGCGATCATTCCATGTTCCGTACCAAACCGACCGCGAAAATGCTGTCGGAATACAAGACTGAAGATGGCTCCTGGAAAATGGCGGAAAGCCTGCCGGAATATCTCTGGGCGGTCGAACGCCATACCTATCGCTCGCTCCACGCCATGACGCTGGAACCGACCATGTCGGCGATGGACCGGGTCAAGGAACTGCCTGTAGATACGCCGCTGATGGAGGTCATCGGCACGATGCGCGCCTTTCAGAAAGAGGAATTGGAGAAGCGCGGCGTGGAATGGCCCGAAGACCTCACGCCAGAGGCTCTCGTGGCTGGGGGGCTGGATTGGCACATATTTCCCAACACCATCATTCTGCCGACCGTAGATGGCGCCCTGTGGTATCGGATGCGACCCAACGGCTACAATCCCGATAGCTGCATATTCGACATCTGGTCGTTCGGCCGCTTTCCCGCCGACGAGGAGCCCAAGGTGGAGCAGGAAATCTACAATGGCTTCGAGGAGTTTGCCGGCCAGTGCGAATTCCTGGAGGAGGATTTCCAGAACCTGGAAGCCGTCAACCAGGGCATGAAATCGCGGGGCTGGAAGGGTGCCCGCACCAACCCGGTGCAGGAAATCCCGATCAACAATTTTCACCGGGCGCTGAACAAATATCTCAGCGATCCAGAATAGCCGGGCCTGAATCGCCAGAAATGCCTTGTCGGCACCCGGTCGTGGCAAAAAAGGATGGGAAATAAGGTGATTGGCGAACTCAAAAACAAGGTAGCTTTCGTTACCGGCGCTGCGGGCGGAATAGGGCTGGGCATGGCACGGGCATTCGCCGACGCCGGCATGAAGGTCGCCATCGCCGACATAGATGCGAAAACCCTTGAAGAGGCCGGGGTGGAACTGGAACAGGCGGGCGCGACGGTGTTCACCGTTCCGCTCGATGTGGCCGACCTGTCCAATTGGAAGACGGCTGCTGTAGCAGTTGAGCGGAAGCTTGGGCCAGTACAGATCTTGTGCAACAATGCGGGCGTCAGCACACTCGGCATGAAGTTCGACACGATAAGTCCGGAACTATGGTGCAAGGTTGTCGACATCAATCTGAACGGCGTTTTCAATGGTGTGCACACCTTCCTTGAGGGCATGCGCTCAGTCGGCGGCGGCCACATCGTCAACACTTCGTCGATGGGCGGAATGTTCGGCGTCGCCAATCTCTCGCCCTATGTAGCTACCAAGTTTGCGGTCGTCGGCCTGAGTGAGGCATTGCGCGCCGAACTGGCCGCCGACGGCATCGGTGTCAGCGTGCTTTGTCCCGGAAGCGTGCGCAGCCGCCTGTGGCGCACGTCGCGGCCAATCCGCGGCCTGCCTGACATCGATGTGCCCCCCGATGACATCAGTGGGCAGTCGGCTCTGCCCACGGCTATGGACCCTTATGAAGTGGGCCTGCGCGTCGTAAATGGGGTGCGGCAAAACCAACTTTACATATTCACCCACGCCGAATTCAGAGCGCCGATCGCGGGTCGCAGCGATAGGCTGATGGAAGGGTTCGATTGTACCGACGCGTATAATGCTGCGAAACCAGCTCCCGCATAGCCGATCAATGCCAGGATAAGTGCGAGACCAGCAGGGTTTGCTGATCGCTCAGGGAGCAGGCGCCCTGAACTGATATTCGCCGCCCACCTGTTTGAGATAGCCGGCGGTCGGCCCACCAAAATGGGTTCCGATCACCAAGGTGGGCGTGTCGGCATATTCCCGGAAGAAAGCGCGCCTGGTGGCCGTGGATTCCTGCGAATCGCTGTCAAAGGCGGCAGCCCATTCCGGCCGGGCGACTTGGCAGGGGTGGTGCATCATGTCTCCCGTAATAATGGCACGCTCCCCAAGCGATTCGACGACGACGCTGACATGACCCGGTGAATGACCCGGCGTGGGGATCAGGCGGATACCCGGCACGATCTGCGCGTCGCAGTCTACCAACACTTCCAGGCCCGCATCGATGACGGGCTGGACTGAATCGGTGAAAGTCGCGCGGGTATCCATGATGGCGCGAACGCCGACGTCGTCGGGGGCCATGCCAGCCACTTCACGTTCCCAATAGACATATTCACTGCGAGCCATGAAATATTGCGCCTTGGGGAAGGTTGGTACCCATTGGCCATCCACCAGCATCGTGTTCCAGCCGACATGATCGACGTGCAAATGCGTGCACAAAACGCCATCCACGCTGTCGCGCGACCAGCCAAACGCTTCAAGATCCTGCAAGAAACTGGTCGAAAGCCTGTTGAAGTACGGCATCACGCGATCCTTGTCGTTGCCGACACAGGTATCGACGATCAGCCGATAATTAGGCGTCTGGACAAGCAGCGCGTGCAGGCTGAAGCGGGCATGGCCCTCTTCGGTGACGAAATCGGGAATGAGCCAGTCGATCTGCTTGAGAACGTCGGGATAGGCTTCGGCCAGAAACGAGTCCGGCCCACCCATCGGGCCGGTGCCCGCGCTCTCCACCAGGCGAGTGATCTTGATATCGCCGATATTCCATGACAGACAGTCCATGTACATTTCTCCCGGCCAACATTGACCCGTTTTCTTCAATATTAGCCCGTGTCAGCCGTCCAATCCGCTTTCGTTGAGGACCGTCGTGATCCAGCCTGCCGGCTTTTGCCATCCGATGGCATGTCGACCTAACCATTCATTATCGTAATACGTACAGCTGTATCGGGACCCACCATCGCAAATCAGGGAGACGACACTGCCTACCTCACCTACAGCAGCCATCTCTTCGATTATCTTCGCGCAGGCCCAGATATTGGTCCCCGTCGATCCGCCAACCTGTCTACCCAAGCGGGCAGACATTGCATGCATCGCGCCGATACTCTGAATGTCCTCGACGACCATCATCCGGTCGATTGCGCCCGGTACAAAGCTGGGCTCAACCCTTGATCTGCCGATGCCTTCGATAAGGGAGGCGCGGCCCTCTGGAAGTTCAGTCAACTGATGATCGACGTAATGTCGGTGGAAAACCGAGCTGACCGGATCGGCTACGCAGAGCCTTGTCGTATAACGCCGATAACGGATGAAACGTCCGATCGTCGCCGAAGTGCCGCCGGTACCTGCTCCGCAGACGATCCACGAGGGCACCGGGTGCTCTTCCTCGGCCATCTGGGCGAAGATACTTTCTGCGATGTTGTTGTTGCCGCGCCAATCGGTTGCACGTTCGGCATAGGTGAATTGGTCAAGATAATGGCCGCCCGTCTCGGCAGCAAGACGATCAGCCACATCATAAATGGTGCGGGGATCATCGACCATGTGAATTTCGCCGCCATGAAAGCGAATGGCATCGAGTTTTGGTGCGGCCGTGGAAGCAGGTACAACGGCGATGAAACGGAGCCCGAGCATCCTTGCGAAATAGGCTTCCGATACCGCCGTCGAACCCGATGACGCCTCAATGACAGTGGTATTGGGGCCGATCCATGCATTACAGAGGGCGTAGAGGAAAAGTGATCGCGCCAGCCGGTGTTTGAGGCTCCCCGTTGGGTGCGAACTTTCGTCCTTGAGGTAAAGCGTTATACCCGGATAGCGTGGCAAACTTACACGGACGAGGTGGGTGTCGGCCGAGCGGTTGAAGTCGGCCTCAATTTGCCGAATCGCCTCTGCGGTCCATTCGCGATCAACCATTGTGACCTTCTCGTTCTCTCGCGATATAGTGCTCGCTGACTAATAGGGCGCAATGCATTATTTAGTCGCCGTAACTATCAGTCGCTCATAGATTGCAATTGCGCGACCAAAATTATTTATTTCAATATGCTCATTATTTCCATGAACCAGATTGGAGTCGCTCGATTTAAGAAGTGTCGGGAAAATTCTGTATGTGTCTTTTGATATATTTTTGAAATAACGACTGTCGGTTGTTCCAAGAACCAGTACGGGATAGGCTGGTGCACCTTGGAAATCTGACGCTATGGAAGCGTGAATAAATTTCCAACCTTCCGATTGCCATGAAGAGACCGGTGAGGGTTCATGGGGTGGTGCGTTCCAGTTAAGTTCAACCGGAATGCCCCCCACCGCTTCACGTGTCTGCTTCATTATATCAGATGACGTCTGCCAAGGGGCGATGCGATAATTTATAAGTGCTGATGCTATTTGCGGAAGGACGTTTTCTTTGGGGGAAGCTGACAGCATCGTCGGAGCAATGGTCGTGTGCAGCATGGCGGCACCAGGAGCGGTCGACGCCATCTTGTTTACAATCGCACCTTCAAACAACCAGCGGTTGGCAATGGCCATCCGGGTTTTTACATCGCTCTGCAATGCCATAAGGGCAAGAAAACTTGAAACGGGCGGCCGCAATTCAGAACGAAACGGGTGATCATTGATCGCCACAATTGCTTTTGCCAGATTGACAGCTGCCAGGTCATGGGACGGCATGGAGGAGTGCCCACCTTGTGTTCGCGCGGCCACGCGAAGCGTTGCATATCCCTTTTCTGCCACCCCTATCATGATAACGGGCCCATTGATCGATGGAACTTCACTGCTGACAGCGCCTCCTTCATCGAGAGTGAATTGGGCCTTGACGCCTCTGGATTCGAGCAATTTTGCCGCCGCTTGCGCGCCGCTTCCGCCAACTTCTTCATCGTGCCCTGAAACGAGATAGATAGTCCGCCGCGGACTGAAACCTGACTTCGCGAGTGCCTCGAGGGACTCAAACAGCGCTATAAGCGATCCCTTGTCATCAAGCGCCCCTCTGCCCCAAATCGCGTCATCGGCAATCTGGCCGGAAAAAGGCGGATACTTCCAGGCCTTTTCGCTTCCCGCTTCGATCGGAACAACATCCTGATGCGCCATTAGAATGATAGCGGGCAAAGCTGGATCGCTCCCTTCCCAGCTATATATAAGCGTCCCAACTCCGACAATTTCACGATGCATGGTCTTTGCAACCGTGGGATATGTCAGTTCAAGCCAGCGTTGCTGATTGGACCATTCCTCGGTTTGATTCTCGGACGGGTCTTGATGTGAAATGGTCTTGAACTGAATAATTCGTCCCAGTCTCATCGCTGCGGTGGCGATATCGACCTTGGGGACAGGATCTATTTTGATCCCATCGATATTCGCGGTGGGTTCTGGATTGAACATTGCAGTGCGGATGGCGATGATGGCGGCGAGTACGCATACCAACGCCCCCGCAGCGATAATTACCTTCCTGATCATCGACATCTTTGCAGCTTCCGCCAGATTTAAGGATGCGCAGGTGTTGCCGAAAGGCTGCGAGATACCGCTTCTACAGCACGGAACACGCGCAAATAATTGCCGCCCCAAATCTTGTCGATGTCGGCGTCGCTATATCCCCGGCGCACGAGTTCGGCAGTGACGTTCTGCGCTTCGCCTTCATTGTTCCACCCGACCACACCGCCGCTGTGGTTAAAGTCTGACGAAATGCCAACATGATCGACGCCAATTCTTTTCACGGCATAATCGATAGAATTGACAAGATCTGTTACCGAAGCGACCGGAATCATGTCGCGAATCTCGTGCAGATACGAAATACGTTGAGTCCCCAGTTTCTCACTGCCTCGATAGGTATAGTCCATTTTTTGCTCTGGGGTCAGTTGATCGTCCACACCCGGCGTTTGCGAAAAAGTAGGTGCCAGGCCATATTTGGCCCGCGTCGCTGCGATCCTGGGAAACAAGTCTGTCACCGGTTTCATCAGATAAGGTTTGAACGCGACAATCTGGATCACGCCGCCATTGGCCTTGAGTGCATCCAGTTCGCCATCCGAAAGGTTGCGCATGATATCGACCACACCCTTCACGCCCGAATGGCTGGCGATTACCGGTGCCTTGGTGAGCGCAAGCGTCTGCATCACGCCAGCCGGCGTCAACTGCGAGATATCAAGTATCATACCCAGCCGGTTGACTCTGCCGACCGCTTCCTTGCCCAGCGGTGACAGCCCGCCCCATTCGACCTTCGGTTCGCCGATGGGTCGCGAGGAATCGGCATAGTCGTTATTGCCTTGATGGACGAAGCCGAAGGAGCGCACCCCGGCCTTGTAGAATTCGTCGATGGCATCAAGATTCTTGCCCAACGAGTAGGCGTTGAGAAAGCCGACGATGATTGCGCGCTTGCCCGCTATGGCGGCAGCTTCGATATCGTTCGCGCTCAGAGCCAGAACCGCGCGATCAGGATATTTTTCGGGAATGGCGCGGATTGCCGCCAGTTTGACATTCGCCTCCTCGCGCGCCTTGGCATAACCTTCAGCCGTTCGTGCACCCTGATTGACGAATACCGCCAATGCGACGGCATCAACCTGCCCGCGTTCAAGCTTGGGGAGGTCCACCTGTGAATCGCTGTCCACTGCTGCATCATGGTGGCCGATGCCCAGATCAAGCGGCACATCGGCATGGGCATCAATAACAATCGCGTGGCTATGGATGGCAGAGACATCCCGGTCTGCCGCAGACAGCGGAAAAGCAGCAAAGAGCGAAGCCCCGCCAACGAAAACAAAAATCCTGCGCATAAACATTCCTCAAGAAGACAGCGAAAAATAGTAAACTCATGCTATGGTGGCTGTTGCCTGTGTCACCCCATTGCGGCTTCGGTGGTCCAATCCCATTCGGCTCCGGGTCCGCGCTCGCTAATGCCGATATCGGCTGCGATGTCCTCGAGTGGCCAGTCGAGATAGTCTTCCCACTTGACCATCATCAGCGGCTTACGCAGCTCGCGGCCCATCCTGAGCCCTTGTTCGACGCCTTCCAGATAGGTTGGCAGGACATGATGATAATGCAGCGCGGTGCGCATGATGCCACCCGCCGCGACGAAAAACAGCCCATGGCTGAGGAAATGGGCGAATTCGGGGTCAAAATATCTGGCGGTCGAAGTGACATTGCACAGGGCTAGCGCGGCCTCGCCCGCCGTGTTGGGGCCAAGGCCTGTCACCATGTGCTCAATATCATGTCCGGCGTTGCGGCGCTGGAGAATATATTTGAGATCGTTGGTTTCTGGGACGGTCGTACTGCCGAGATGTATGTCGAATCCCTGGCCCTGGAATTCCCGAATCGCGGCGCCTAGCGTGCCGGGTGCGTAACCGCTCAGGTCGAGCGTCTGGTAATTGGTGAAGGTCTTGGCGTCGAGCCAGGCGGCGAATTCAGGGTTTCGCGCCTTTTCCTGCTTGATCAGCTCAACTGTTGCCGCCGGGTCAGTCAGTTCGTTGATCGCCCGGCGCATGGCAGGCACATTATACGTTGTGGGAAGGTCATGACCATGGCGACGCAGCGCCTGATGCGCAAAGGCGTCGCGATAGAGAGGACTGCTGAGATAGATGGAGTTGGACGTAAGGACGCTTGAGCGCACAGGCTCCTGTCCGCCCTGCATATAGGCGCTCGCCTTCGCGTCGGTCGAATAGCCGGCAACCAGGGGGATCTCTTCGTGTTCGATCGTCTCGTCGTTTTTCGCCGGTTCCATGTAACTCTCCGTTTGCGCTTTCAGCACATCATTGTGTACAAAGATAGCAGTGCGCGGTCACTTGCGTCAAGCACGACAGGCAAGACTTGCGAATGCCGCCCTGCTGTATACAACCATTGGTGACGCGAGTCTTGCCTTGTGTCGCATTCGTCCGGAGAGAGCCTAGATGAGCGGTTTTGTCACAATATATCTCCACAATCCTGCCACCGGCCGGGAAACGGATCTTGCCCAGGCTGTCCGGGGGGGGCATTTTGAAGCTGCCAGCCGTCTGCGGGGCTTCAGAAGCGCCCAGCGGTTCGAAATTACGCCAGAACAGGTCATGCCGGCCATTCCGCAGCCGTGGCGCTATGTGACAATCTATGATTTCGAATTGGAAAGCCCGGAGATCGACATTCCCGCGATCGCGCCGCTGTTCGCAGACTTGCGTGACGCCGGACTGATTGCCGATGACGGCACCGAGCGCATCCATAGTTACGAAATGTTTTCGCCATGGTTTTTCAGCAGCAATTATGCGCCCGGCCCGCTGAGCCATGTCATGCTGCTGCTGGCCAATTACACCGCCGGAAGGGAAGCTGAATACCACCAGTGGTATGACGATCAGCATCGCCATGAAGTCAGCAATTCGCCGGGCTATGTCGGCATGCGGCGCGGCCAGCTTACCGCGGTTCAGGCCCCGCCGGTTCGCTATTGCCCCGGCAATCAGCTGATCATGGGCGGATTGCAGACCGACGATCTGCCTTTTGCGATCAAGGATTTCGCTGCCAGGGCAGGGGGGACCAGCCCCAGCGGCGTCGCCTGGGGAGATCGATCGAGCGCTGCATCGACGGCCCGCACCGTGCATTTGTTCAAGAGCATCGACGGGCCTTTTGAGGCCGGCTAGGTCGCTGCCTGCCGATCAAATCTCACGCCAGATAATAGCCGCCATCGACCAGAATCATCTGGCCATTGATGAAGCGTGCGGCGGGGCTTGCCAGGAACAGGACGACCGGCGAGAGATCATTGGCAAAGCCCATTCGGCCCAATGGCCGCGACATGGCTCGTTTGCCTATCGCCGTGAGTTGATCCTGCGTCCACGCGGGGCTGTCGCCAACCTGACTGACTCCGCCGGTCATGATGCCGCCAGGCGCAGCACTGTTGACCCGAATGCCTTTGGGTCCCCATTCCAGCGCCATGTCGCGGGTCAGGCTGTCGAGTGCTCCCTTGGTGGCATGATAGGCAGACAGACCGGGGAAGGGCGGGCGCACGCCGCCCAGTGAGGATATGTGGATGATTGCGCTGCCCGGTGCCATGATCTTGGCTGCCTCTGCGGAAAGATAGAGCAAGCCTTTTACGTTGACCGCGAACATCCGCTCGACGACGTCTGGATCCAGCCGGTCGAGCGGGGTTGGCGAATAGATCCCAGCGTTATTGACGAGGACGTCCAGCGTGCCAAACGTTTCAACCGTGGCCGCAACCATGCCGCTGATACAGGCGGGATCGCTGAGGTCCCCGGCATAGTGTGCGGCGCGACCGGCATAGTTCGCGAGCTGAGGCATGACCGCACCGAGCGCGACTTCATCAATATCGTTCACCAGCACGTTGGCACCAGCCTGAAGGAACTGCTTCACGATTGCCAGGCCGATGCCGCTCGCACCTCCGGTGACCAGGACGTTGCGCCCCGTTACGTCGAAGGGTTGTGTTAGAAATGGCTTTTCATTCGCCCTTAGATCGGGATTTGCATCAGTCGCGACTTGTGTCGTCATGGTTTGCCTTCCAGTGCGACAGGAGTGGAATTGTTTTTTGGTCCGGGTTGGTTGCCAATCTACAAGGCGACGCTGTAGCCGCCATTCACCGGGTAGGTCTGTCCGGTGATCCATGCTCCGGCATCGGATGCCAGGAGGAGCGCCATCGCGGCGACGTCGTCCGGCTTGCCAAAGCGGCGCACCACATACTTCGAAAGGCGCGCCTTGGTCGAATCTAGAGCCAGAAATGCTTCAAACTTTTCGGCAGGCATGGCCGGTTCCATCGTCGATATCGAAATGCTGTTCGCGGTGATACCAAAACGGCCACCATCCCCGGCGATACCGCGCATGAAGCCTGCCGCACCGGCCTTTGCCGCGCAATAGTCGGCCATCCGCTGCTCAGTCGTGCGCGAAGCATCGGAGACGATCGTGATTAGGCGACCATATTTGCGTTCGGCCATACCTGGCAGTACCGCGCGCGAACAATTCATCACACCGAACAGATTGACTCGGAAGTATTTGTCCCAATCGTCAGGCTCGGTCGTCCAGAACAGCGGAAATTCAGTCGCATAGCCGCTAGGCCCAGCATTGCCCGCGTTGTTGACGAGGATCGAGACAGGCCCAAGTTCTTCTTCCACCTTGGCGATGCTCTCGGTTACCTGCGCGTAATCGCCGACATCACAGACCATCGGGATCGCCTTGACGCCGATTTCGGCAATCTCTGCACAGACGGTTTCGGCGCGGTCAGCAAAAAAATCATTCACCGCAATGCCCCCGGCATTGTGCGCGGCGAGCATGTGGGCAATCCCCCGGCCGACGCCCTGACCAGCGCCGGTGACGACCGCAATCCTGCCCTTGAGGTCAAACGGACTTCCCTGCGAACTCATGACAACTCCCGAAATGATTGCGTGATCGCCTTGACGGCCTGGCAACAGCCAGACTGCATTGTTGGCATGGGGCCGTCGCCCAGGTCAGGCTTTGGGGGATCAGACTTCAGGCATCGCCACGGTCTTAGTTTCCAGATATTCTTCGAAACCGGCGACGCCCATTTCACGACCGATGCCGCTCTGCTTGTAGCCGCCAAAAGGCGCATCGCCGCCATAGTAGAGGCCGCCATTGATGCTGAATGTGCCTGAGCGGATGCGGCGAGCGACCTTCAGCGCCCGCTCAGGTGAGGCCGAATTCACCGCTCCTGAAAGGCCATAGGGACTGTCGTTGGCGATACGGATGGCATCCTCGTCATCCTCATAGGGGATGAGAACCAGCACCGGGCCGAAAATCTCTTCGCGGGCAATGCGCATGTCGTTGGTGACATCGGCGAACACGGTCGGTTCGACGAAGAAGCCACCCTTGTCGGTATGGGCGGGGATGCCGCCGCCTGTGACCAGTCGTGCGCCCTCGGCCTTGCCGATCTCGATATAGCCGAGCACACGCTCGCGCTGCTTTTCCGAAATCAGCGGCCCCATGACCTGCATGGGCGAATCCAGATCGCCATATTGCACCGACTCAAACGCTGCCTTGAGGCCGGCGACTGCCTCTTCATAGCGGCTCTTCGGCACGAGAATGCGGGTGATAGCCGCGCAGCCCTGGCCTGCGTGATAC
>Ga0075026_100001011_pt1 | contig 11813 bp, 8 predicted proteins | sample Str012_2_FD_71392 | JGI IMG/M metagenome (GOLD analysis project Ga0075026, IMG submission 71392) | Freshwater sediment microbial communities in response to fracking from Pennsylvania, USA - Straight Creek_MetaG_SC_2012 | ecosystem: Environmental > Aquatic > Freshwater > Creek > Sediment...
GGATAAAGGGGTATGAGTACAGAAATAAACATGGAAGATCGTTTGTGGGACTATATAGATGGTTCCGTTAACACAACAGAAAAAACTTTTGTGGAAAATTTGATTGCCACCCAGGAAGCCTGGCGCAATAAATACCATGAACTACTGGATGTGCACCAACTGATGCATACTTCCCTTGAGCTGGATGAACCCTCCATGCGTTTTTCGCAAAACGTAATGGAAGCAATTACCAAATCACAAATTACGCCCGCCACAAAAACATACATCAATAAAAAAATCATCTACGGCATTGGCATCTTTTTCATTGTCATGATAGCTGGTATGCTGATTTATGGATTGGGGCAAATCAACTGGGCAGATACCGGCAGTTCGGGCAGCCTGCTTTCCAAATACGATAACAAACTCGACTTCAGTAAATTCTTCAACAATACCTACAGCAGCATTTATATGATGGTAAACGTGGTGATGGGCCTGATGCTGCTGGATATGTGGCTGGGCAAAAAAAGAAAAGAACGCGGACTGGGAGGAATTTAAATGATTGCCTGAAATTATTATACTTCACAATTACAAAAAACTTTCAAGGCCAAAGGCAGCAAAGATTTGCCATCTCTTTAATCTTTCTAATCCTTACAAATTATCGTCAACTTACGCTATCCTGGTTTTTTATCGGGATGGCCCGGTGAGCCCTGCTGATTCTTCAGAAGGGCTCTTTTGTCTGAACTAAGATTTTGAAGGATTACCGGGACAGTATCAAACGCTTTCTTAAAAAAAAATTTTATTTAGTTCACTTACTTCCTGAAAATCCCTTTAATCCTATACATTCCCGTTCGGACATTCTTAGTCAAATTTCTTCTTCAGCTCGGCCAGCTTCGCCTGAAAAGGATTCAATGCCACTTCCTTTTGCTTTACATTTTTATTGCCACCCGAAAACTGTTTTCTCTCGCCGCCCGCTTCTTTCCGCTCAGCACCCGCCCCGGAAGATTTCATCGTTAGCGCAATTCTTTTCCTTGCCACATCTACTTCTGTCACCGTAACCATTACCTTCTGTTGCAGCTTCACCACCTGGTTGGGGTCCGACACATAGGTATTGCTGAGCTGCGATATATGCACCAGTCCGTCTTGTTTTACGCCAATGTCTACAAACGCACCAAAATTGGTGATATTGCTCACCAGCCCCGGTACTTGCATACCTACTTTTACGTCTTCAATGGTTTTTATGGTATCATCAAACCGAAACTCCTCTATTTGCGTACGCGGATCGCGGCCTGGCTTTTCCAGTTCTTTCAGAATGTCATTGATGGTAAACTCACCAATGGTTTCAGAAATGTATTGCTTCTTATTTATTTTTTTGCGCAAATCAGCCTGCTTAATTAGATCTTCCAGCGATGCCTGCAGGTCTTTTGCCATGGTCTCCACCACATGATAACTCTCCGGGTGAACAGACGAATTGTCTAAAATATTTTCGGCGCCCGGTATGCGCAAGAACCCGGCACACTGTTCAAAACTCTTGGGGCCCATCATGGGCACTTTCTTTAATTCGGCGCGACTTTTAAACGGTCCGTTTTTTAACCGGTATTCAACAATATTTTTTGCCAGCGTGGCGCTCAAACCCGATACATAGACCAGTAAATGTTTGGAAGCCGTATTAACGTCCACGCCTACAAAGTTTACAGCACTTTCTACTACCCTGTCGAGTCCGTCTTTTAATTTGGTTTGATTTACATCGTGCTGGTACTGTCCCACACCAATTGATTTGGCATCAATCTTTACCAGTTCACTCAGCGGATCCAGCAAGCGGCGGCCTATGCTGATAGCACCACGCACCGTAACATCATGATCCGGAAATTCTTCCCTTGCCACTTCCGATGCAGAATAAATAGAAGCCCCGCTTTCATTTACCTGGAACACGCTGACATGTTTTCCAAAATCAATGCCACGAACCAGTTGCTCTGTTTCGCGGCCGGCAGTTCCGTTGCCAATACCAATTGCCTCTATGTCAAATTGGTTAACTAGGTATTTCAATTCTGCAATGGCTTCTTTTGTCTGGTGTTCTGATAAAGTAAAAATAGTAGTGTTGTGCACCAGGTTGCCCTGCGCATCCAGGCAAACCAATTTACAGCCGGTTCTGAAACCAGGATCCAATGCCAGTATTCTTTTAGACCCCAGTGGCGATGCGAGCAATAACTGGCGCAGGTTTTCGGTAAATACCTGTATGGCTTCATCGTCTGCTTTGTTCTTACCCAACAACCGAAATTCATTTTCAATGGAAGATTTCAGCAAGCGATCATAAGCATCTTCTGCCGCCTTTTTTACTTCTGCAGCATTGGCATTGGAAGCAGTAATAAATATTCTGTCCAAATCATCAATGGCGGTTTGCCGGTCAATAGTAATATCCATGATCAGAAAACCTTCTTTCTCTCCGCGGCGAATGGCCAGTGTACGGTGAGAAGGGCTTTGCGCCAACGTTTCACTAAACTCAAAATAATCCCGGTATTTCTGCGCTGCTTCATCTTCCTTTTTGCTGCTCAGTACTTTTGAATACAGCACTGCGCCTTCTGTAAACAATTGCCGTACTTTATTCCTGGCCTGTTCGTTTTCGCTGATCCATTCTGCAATAATATCTCTTGCGCCCTGTAAAGCGTCCTTACTGTCTTTTACATTTTCGTTGATGTACGCAGCAGCAGCTGATTCTGGGTTTTCACCAGCTTGTTTAAAAATCAAAGCAGCCAGCGGTTCCAGTCCTTTTTCAATGGCCTGGGTGGCTTTTGTTTTGCGCTTGGGTTTGTAAGGCAGGTAAATATCTTCCAGCGCAGTGGCTTCATAGGTATCTTCAATGCGCTGTTTTAATTCGGGCGTTAGTTTGCCCAGCCCTTCAATGGTTTTAATAACGGTTTCTTTGCGCTTTTCCAGCTCGGTAAAATTCTTGATCTCTTCCACCACATTGCCAATCACCACTTCATCCAGGTTGCCCGTGGCTTCCTTACGGTAACGTGCCATAAACGGAATGGTAGCGCCTTCGGCCTGCAAATCGTGTACGCTGATGACCTGTTTAATGGTAATGCCTAATTTCTCGCCTATTTTCTGAATGTATTTTACTTCCATAAGTTTTGCTCTGTTCAATTTTTTAACGGGGTAGCAAATGTAAAGAAGGGAAACCTAAAAACTGACAATTAAAAATTAATTATTACGCAAAATCAGCACCCGCTTACAGACAAACATTCTTAAATTATTTATGCTTACTTTTTAATGCTCAATTACAAGTAAATTTTCTAAAATTGCATTTATCTCCCTGGCCCTGTTCATCACCATTAAATGACCTCCTTTTTTAATAATGTGGGTGGGTGTTGTAAAACGCAGCGGCAGCACTTCATCTCTTGAGCCGTGGATATGTATATAGGGGCCTGGCATGGATTCGCTTTTCCATTTTAAAATGGCATCCATGGCCCAGTCAATAAATGTATCATCACTGTCTTGTATAATATGCCGGAGGATGTCCTTGTCTTCGGTTGATTCTTTTGTAAACAAACGCTTGTACCTGGCAGCCGATTTTACCAGCGAGACCGGCACCAGTTTGTGCAAACGCAGGGCCCCGGCTGCTTTAAAATAAAAAGGCAATTGCGTTGAACTGGGAACACTTGAAATTAAAATCGTAAATGCCGGCTTGTATTGCCGGGCAATCTCCGCTGTTATCATACCGCCCATTGATAAACCTACAATGGCAAATGGTACATCGGCATCAATACTTTCTGCCAGCCGCAATGCATAATGCTTCAGTGTTTCATTTTTTTGCGGGGCAATCCATTCCAGGTATACAGCTTCGCAATGTGCAGGCAGTTGAATATTTTTAAACACCCTGCTGTCTGCCGCCAACCCGCTTACGAAGTACACTTTCATGGTGTGAAGCTAAAAAAAATGGTTGATGTGAGAGAAAATGACTGATTTCTTTTGTACGATTATTCACTTGTAAAACAGGCAGGTATTTATCTCCGGCGAATTGACATATAGTCAAATCAGACATCCGAAAATCCGGCATCCTCACATCAGACATCATTTCCACATCATCCCATTTTCACATTTCCACATTATTCAGCAACTTTCAAAAACAGTATCTTTACGATATGGACATTAAGAACAACATACTGGAAACCATTGGTCATACGCCATTGATAAAACTGAATAAAATTACCAAAAGCCTGCCCTGTACGGTGCTGGCCAAAGTTGAATATTTTAATCCCGGCAACTCCATCAAAGACCGCATGGCATTAAAGATGCTGGAAGTGGCCGAGCAGGAAGGCAAAATAAAACCCGGTGGCACCATTATAGAGGGCACCAGCGGCAATACTGGTATGGGGCTGGCACTGGCCGCCTGTGTAAAAGGATATAAATGCATTTTTACCACCACCGATAAACAATCCAAAGAAAAAGCAGATATCCTGAAAGCTGTGGGCGCAGAAGTGATTGTTTGCCCCACCAATGTGGATCCGGAAGATCCGCGTTCCTATTATTCTGTATCAAAAAGACTGGCTACAGAAGTTCCCAATTCGTGGTACGTAAACCAATACGATAACCTGGCCAACCGGCTTGCACACTATGAACAAACCGGTCCCGAAATATGGGAGCAGACCGATGGTAAAGTAACCCACCTGGTAGTAGCAACCGGCACGGGCGGAACCATTGTAGGCACCGGCAAATACCTCAAAGAAAAAAATTCCAATATCAAAGTATGGGCCATCGACAGCTATGGCTCACTGTTAAAAAAATATTTTGAAACCGGCGAAGAAGATCAAAAGGAGGTATATCCCTATATCAGCGAAGGATTTGGAGAAGACTTTGTACCGGCCAATTATGATATGCAATATATAGACGCGTTTACAAAAGTAACCGATAAAGACGGCGCTGTTATGGCAAGGCGTATTGCAAAAGAAGAAGGTTTGTTTTGCGGTTACAGTGCGGGCAGTTGTTTGCAGGGCCTATTCCAGTTAAAGGATCAACTAAAGAAAGAAGATGTGGTGGTGGTCATCTTTCACGATCATGGCAGCAGGTATGTAGCAAAAATTTACAACGACCAGTGGATGATGGAACGCGGTTTCCTGGATGTAAAAACATTTAAAGACATTGTAAACGGAAGGGCTGCCAAACAAAAACTGGTGAATGTAGAACCGCAGCATACCGTATCGGAAGCAGTAGCACTCATGAAAAAATATGATATTGAACACCTGCCGGTAATAAGTAGTGGCAATATTGTGGGTTCTATCAGCGAAAATGGCTTGTTTCAAAAAGTATTCTCCAACCCCGATATAAAAAACGCGAGCGTTGCCTCGGTAATAGAGCCTTCCTTTCCGCTGGTGGATTTTTCCACACCCGTGGAGAAATTAAGTACCCTGATTAACAAAGAAAATGGCGCCGTGCTCAGTAAAGACGATACGGGTAACTACCATATTGTTACTAAGTACGACGTGTTGAATGCACTTAGTAAGTAATGCTTACCCGCTCTTTTACCAGCCCGGAAACCGCTTCCGGCCTGATTTACATCATATTAAAAATAACACTAAAGTAAAACCACGTTTTCGGACTACGTAGTTTTACATAGAATTAATGTGCATTAACCCAGCATTTGGTTAAATACCGAAGGTTAAAGATCGGTTAAAAGCGCTCTTGCCTACCCTATTCGTGGTATCTATCTTTGTACCAGAAGTTGATTGGTATTCGAATCCAATATCCAATAAAATCCAAACCAAAAGAATTCAGTATCCTAAAAACCAACCGAAACATCGGTACCAATTCCTAAGAAAAATTATAAAATCCAGTATCAGTCAACTTTCTTTTTTTAAATCCGGTATTCTTTAACAATAGCCCAGTTTTACATCCAGTTCCTTAAGAAAACCATCCAAATCCAACTTTAAAAACCCGTTTTTCTTAAATGAGAAACAAACCTTTGAAATCCACCATATCCAAACGAAAAACCCGTTTTTCTTAAATGAGAAACAAACCTTTGAAATCCATCAAATCCAAACGAAAAACCCGTTTTTCTTAAATGAAAAACAAAACCAAATCCTGAGAAAAACCATATCCATTATCACTGAAAAACAATCCTTTTAATCTCCAGTACCCTCCTGTCAAATCAACCATTTGGCAGGAGGCAAAAGAGTTTTACCACCCCCCGTTTTTGTCCAGTCTCCACACATTTTTAAATTAAACCTTCTTCTTTTACGGTTTGTGCTGCAGTGCTCAAATAGATTAATTTGCGGTAAACAGATCAGCAATGCCTATTTACACCGACCAGACCGGCCACAGCATTGCATTGAACGCAATACCCCGGCGTATTGTTTCGCTGGTACCTTCTCAAACAGAATTACTGCAGCACCTGGGTCTTAACGACGAAGTGTTAGGTATCACCAAATTTTGCGTGCACCCAAAGCAATGGTTTCAAAGCAAAACAATTATTGGGGGCACCAAATCGGTACACATTGAGAAGATATTGGCCCTGCAACCCGATTTGATCATCGCCAACAAAGAAGAGAACACAAAAGACCAGGTAGCGCAACTGGCAGCGCTTTGCCCGGTATGGACAAGCAATATCAGCAGCCTGCAGGATGCATTGCAAATGATTGAAACCATCGGCAGTATCACCGCTTGCAGCAAAAAAGCCGCTGCCCTCATTCAAAAAATCAATACCCGTTTTGATCTGCTGCGGGCAGCATCAGAAAAAATCCGCGCCGCTTATCTTATCTGGCAGCAACCCTATATGACCGTTGGCGGAGACACATTTATAAACGATATGCTTAACCGCTGCGGGTTTAAAAATATTTTTGCTGACCTGCAGCGCTACCCATCCACCAGCTTGGATGAAATAAGAAACAGGCGCTGCCAGCTGCTCCTGCTGTCTTCAGAACCGTTTCCTTTTAAAGAAAAACACATAGAAGCCCTGCAACAACAACTTCCTTCCGTTAAAATACTTCTGGCCGACGGAGAAATGTTCAGCTGGTACGGCAGCCGGCTATTGCTGGCCCCGGCGTATTTCGAATCGCTGATAAAAGCGGTGAGGTAAAAGGTATCAGGAGTACGCTGTTAAACAACATGCCCTGGTTTTTTCAGCACCTTCGGCCCTCTACCTTCCAGCTTTTGCCTTAATTTCACCATCATGAGTTTTGCAGAACAAATGAATGTCTTTTCGCAACAGGACCCCGACAGGCCTTCGCGCAAAAAGCCCATGTTTCCGGTAAACGAACAGCTGCGTGCCTACCTGAAACACCATGGCCGCGAAGTAAAATTGCCGGTAGCCTACCGGGATCTCCTGAACTATACCTATTCTGTACCCATCCTCGATAAAAACGGAAAAGACACTTACTGGGAAAGCGTAAACTACGATATGCGCGAATGGAATTATGTCCGCGACGGGCTGGTAAATATTTATGCCATCCTGAAAACAGAAGGCGACCTTACTTTTACCAAACACCTGGATGTGGCCCGCATTGATTACTGCACCTTTGGCAATTCGCACCCGTTCCGCATCCGCATCGTCAATAAATTCAACGACAATTACGATCACTATTATATCAAAATAGCCGATGCTTCCCGCATTTACGGGCTCGAGCTGGAACACATCCTGTCGCCCAACCGCATTACATTTTTTACCCAAAACAATACACTGGTAGAAGAACACATACCCGGCATACCCGGCGATGTATTCATTAAACAATACCTGGAAGCAGCCGACACCAATAAAATAAGGCTGGCCAAAGAATTTGTAAAATTCAACGAACGTTGTTTTGTAAGATTACTGGGCGATATGCGCAGCTATAATTTTGTGGTAGACATTACACCCGATATAGAAGATTACCAGTACCGCATCCGCGCCATTGATTTTGACCAGCAGTCGTACGAAGGCAGAAAAAACTTATACCTGCCGCAGTTTTTCAAAGAAAACAAAGCCTTTGTTGATCTTTCGTTGAAACATCTCGACAAAGACTCCATAGCTCAATACCAGGCGGAAGAACGCACGCTGATGACTTTCCGCCTTGCTTCTGCCCGCTACCGCATTAAAGAATTACTGGATATTATGTCGAAAGACAAAATCTCCACACCTGAAAAACTGGAGCAGCTGAGAACCGAACTGGGCCAGCAGCATGGCAATACCCCCCTGTTTAAAAAATGCCGCAGTATGGGCCAGTTGCTGAAGAGAAACCTGAAACAAACCCTGCAAAAAAACCTTTTGCTAATCCCAAAAATACAAAGCCGTTTCGAGGACTAATGGGCCACAATGCTATTTTTATTTTAGCAAATTTCCCCAATTCTATACTAAACCATCTATACAATATTCTGCTGTTTCCCCGCTATCAGCAGCCTGTAGTGTTTTTATTCCTGGCAAATAGCTCCGTGTTTTCCTGTATCTCCGTAGCTCCGTGGTTCAGCCAGTAGTTCAAACCGAGGTTTATTATAGAAACTACCCTATCTTAGCGGCACATTTACAATTGCTTGCTCCCATTCAGCAAACCAATTAATCATCAACAAAACTGCTCGTTTTAACACATGAAAAAGTACAAACCAGGGGTCTTATTCGGCGATGAGCTGGAAGCACTCTACAAAGATGCCAAAGACAACCAATTTGCCTTGCCTGCTGTAAACACCATCGGCACAGACAATATTAACGCTGCGCTGGAAACAGCTGCTAAAGTAAATTCACCCATTATTATACAGTTTTCCAATGGCGGTGCCCAGTTTATTGCCGGCAAAGGAATGCCCAACGATAAATTGCAGGCCAATATTTCTGGTGGTATCTCCGGCGCTCTGCACATCCACAACGTAGCCAAATATTATGGCGTACCCGTTATACTGCATACAGACCATGCCGCCAAAAAATGGTTGCCATGGATAAGCGGGCTGATTGATGCCGGCGAACAATTTTACAAAGAAAAAGGACAACCTTTATTCAGCTCTCACATGCTGGATCTTTCTGAAGAGCCCATTGAAGAAAACATACACACTTCTGTTGAATTTTTTAAACGCATGCAGCCCCTGGGTATGGCCATAGAAATAGAACTGGGTGTTACCGGTGGTGAAGAAGATGGCGTAGACAACAGCGGTATTGAAAACGATAAACTGTATACACAACCACAGCACGTTGCATTTGCTTATACCGAACTGAGCAAAGTTGGCCGCCTGTTTTCTGTTGCAGCTGCTTTTGGAAATGTACACGGCGTTTACAGTCCCGGCAATGTGGAACTAAGGCCCATCATCTTAAAAAACAGCCAGGATTTTATTGAGAAAGAACTGAAGACCGGTCCCAAACCTGTATACTTTGTATTTCATGGTGGTAGCGGTTCTCCGCAAAACCAGATAAGGGAAGCCATCAGTTACGGCGCCATTAAAATGAATATTGATACCGACCTGCAATGGGCTTTCTGGGAAGGCATTCTTGGTTTCTATAAAAAGAACGAAGCGTATCTACAGGGCCAGTTGGGCAACCCGGAGGGCAAAGACAAACCAAACAAGAAATTTTACGACCCCCGTGTATGGCTGCGCAAAGGACAGGAAACATTTTCCAGGAGACTTGAAACGGCATTTGAAGATCTGAATTGCATTAACAGGAACGCATAACCGATAAAGCCCTGCCAGCAATGGCGGGGCTTTGTCTTATTGTATTTGTCTTTTTCCAACATCCGTGTAAAGCTGCTGACCCTACCCGCTTCGGCCTGTAGGTTTTTTTTATTTTTTTTGATTCAAAAAAGCCGGAACTGCTTTTGTAATGGCTGCTATTGTAAAAAAGCGCTCTTTTGAGCCGGGCCATAAATCTCTATTCAGCATTCTTGCGTCGCACCCTTGTACATTTGTGCCAATATTATTTCAAAGCCATCGATTCGCGATTGAAGACAAAGGCTGAATACTAAAGCCCTGGTCCGAATTCAAAATACGATAATCTAAATACGCTATACCATTATCTGAATACTGTACCAGGAATGAACAAAATCAAAACCGCATTCGAACAACTTACCATTACCAGGCATTTATTAAAGTGGACGATACTGGTTATCCCCGTGGCATTTTGTGCCGGCTCCGTTGTGGCCTTGTTTCTCTGGTTGCTGGATAAAGTAACGGTACTGAGATGGCAGCACGACTGGTTGTTGTACGGGCTGCCCCTGGCCGGCGTACTGATTTATTTCGTCTATAAAAAACTGGGCAAGAACAGTGATGCAGGCAACAATCTAATCATGGATGAAATACATGAGCCGGGCGGTGGTGTACCCGCACGCATGGCGCCATTGGTTTTACTTACCACACTCATCACGCATTTATTTGGTGGCGCTGCCGGAAGAGAAGGCACGGCTGTACAAATCGGCGGAAGCCTTGCTGCTTTTATGGCCAGGAACCTGAAACTAACAGCCTCGGATACACGCATTTTATTAATGGCCGGTATTGCAGCCGGATTTGGTGCGGTCTTCGGCACTCCCATTACCGGCGCCGTCTTTGCGCTGGAAGTGCTGGCCATTGGCACCATCCGCTACGATGCACTGGTGCCTTGCCTGGTAGCCAGCATACTGGCCGATATCACCTGCACCGCATGGGGCATTCAGCATACCCATTACCATATCAGCAGCATTGAAACGGCCAGCCGGCTGATAGCATTTATACATGTGGATGTATTACTGCTGGTAAAAGCCATCTTTGCAGGAATTGCGTTTGGGCTTGCCAGTTACCTGTTTGCACAACTGCAGCATGGCATAAAAAAATACAGCCTCCAGTACATTCCGCAGCCATGGCTGGTTCCTTTTATTGGCGGCATCATTATCATTCTTTTGTGTTTTGTAACCGGTACGAGGGATTATACCGGCCTTGGCGTAACAGCGGCCAGCCCAAATGGTATTTCCATTGTGTCTTCATTTACTGCCGGTGGCGCTGGCACCTGGAGCTGGTTATGGAAAATGGTATTTACGGCCGTCACCCTGGGCATGGGTTTCAAAGGCGGAGAAGTAACGCCCTTGTTTTTTATCGGTGCCGCATTGGGAAACACCCTTGCACTGCTCACCGGCGCACCCGTAGATCTTTTTGCCGGCCTGGGTTTTATCGCCGTATTTGCCGGAGCTACCAATACACCCATCGCCTGCAGCCTTATGGGTGTTGAATTGTTTGGCGGCGAACACATCCTGTATTATGCCATAGCCTGCTTTACGGCCTATTATTTCAGCGGCCATGCCGGCATTTATACCGCCCAAAGACTGGCCGTTGGAAAAACAGAAAATCGCTAGCAACACAAAAGTTCCGGACCCGGGTAGCTATTTTGCATAGTCAGCTTCAAAGCGGGCCAGGGGCGATTTGTTGCCTTTGTTCAATATCAGGTGCCGGCCATTGTGTATATAATTATCGGTTTGCCGCAATGCTTCAAACAATTTGTTTTCGGTTTCCAAATCATTGCAGGCCATCATAGTGCCCATGATATTAGAAAATACAATCCGGCTGCTGTCCTGCAATTCAAACTTTCCGCCAAACCCGTTGCAGCCCGCAAAACCTTCCAGCCGGTTGCCTTCTTTTGTCAGCTTAATGTGTATCTCTTTTTTATCGGGTGTTAACGGTGCCTTTACCAGTTTACCCCGTAATTCAGTCAGCCGCCAGTAGGTATTGGTAATTTCTACGTAACCGGTATCTGCTGAAACAATTTTTTGGGGGCTACAGGCTACGATTACTGAAACCGATAACAGAAACAACCACATGCTTTTCATAAAAAATATTTGTTGGCGGGTAAAAAATAGATAACAGTTCAAAAGTAAGTTTTTCTGTTGGGGAAATAATGCCGCAGCCGGTGGTTGTTTGTTAATAGT
>Ga0075026_100001012_pt1 | contig 11804 bp, 11 predicted proteins | sample Str012_2_FD_71392 | JGI IMG/M metagenome (GOLD analysis project Ga0075026, IMG submission 71392) | Freshwater sediment microbial communities in response to fracking from Pennsylvania, USA - Straight Creek_MetaG_SC_2012 | ecosystem: Environmental > Aquatic > Freshwater > Creek > Sediment...
CCGCCCCGGTCCAACCACCCATGGAACCGACCCGGACCCAAGGCGCCGAGCCGTGCGAACGTGACAGAATCACTGAGCACATGAACTGACAAAGTCAATGAGCAGCGACACCCGGATGCGACGGGTATCATCGCGTCCATGCTCCTCGCCCTCGACATCGGCAATACCAACGTGACCATCGGCTCGTTCCGGGCCGGGGTCCTCGTCGCGACGCGTCGCGCCGCCACCGACGCGCGCGCCTCGGCGGACCAGGTCGAGCTGCTCATCGACGGCCTGCTCCGCCTCGACGATGCGAGCCTCGGCGACGTCAGCGCATTCTCGCTGGCTAGCGTGGTGCCGGCCATGACCGCCGCCGTGGAAGCCGTCGCCGCCCGCCGGGGTCAGCCCCTCCTCGTCGCGAGTGCCGGGACGGTACCGCTCGCGATCCGGACGGATCGGCCGGCGGACGTCGGCGCGGACCGGCTGGTCAACGCGCTGGCTGCCCACCGCCTGTATGGCACCCCCGCGGTCGTCGTCGACTTCGGGACCGCGACGACCTTCGATTGCGTCGCCACGGACGGCGCCTATGTCGGCGGGGCGATCGCACCCGGACTCGAACTCGGGCTCGAAGCGCTGGCCGCGCGGACCGCCAAGCTGCCGAGGATCGAGCTGCGCGCGCCGGACCGGGCGATCGGGCGGGACACCGTGAGCGCCATGCAGTCCGGCACGATCTTCGGCTACCAGGCCCTGGCATCCGGCCTGCTCGAGCGCATCCGCGCGGAGCTCGCCGATGCGTGCGACGTGGCCCCGACGGAGGTCCTTGGGATCCTGACCGGCGGGCTCTCGGGTGCACCGTGGGCGAGGGACCTCGCCGGCGTGGATCACATCGACCCGGACCTGACCCTCAAGGGCCTGGCCATCCTGCATGCCGAGGTCGCGGGCGGGGTCCCGCTGGACCTGGGGATGGCGTGATGGAGGCGCGGACCAAGGGCCGGCTCGACGGTCGCCTCATCGGACGTCTTGTCGGTCTAGGCGTCACCGGCTCGATCGCCGCGTACAAGGCCGTGGAACTGCTGCGAGCCCTGCGTGCCGAGGGTGCCGACGTCTCGGTGATGCTCACCCCGTCGGCGACGCGGTTCGTGGGGCCACTGACCTTCGCCGCCCTCTCGCGCCACCCGGTCGAGACGGATGTGCTGGACCTGCTGCCGGACGGGCGGATCGGACATATCGTCGTGGCGGATACGGCGGATGCGATCGTCGTGGCACCAGCGACCGCGCACTGGCTTGGCGCGATGGCCAACGGCCTCTCCGGCGATGTCGTGACCGCCACGTGTCTCGCCACGAGTGCTCCGGTCGTCGTCGCCCCGGCGATGGATGGCGATATGTGGACGCATCCGGCGACCCGCTCCAATGTCGCCCGGCTGCGCGACGACTTCGGCTATGCGATCGTGCCGCCCGCGGACGGCCCGCTCGCCTCCGGGCAGTCCGGCGTCGGCCGGCTGGCCGAGATCGAGGCCATCGTCGAGGCCGTCGTGGCGGTCCTTGCCGATCGACCGATCCGGGCCGCGGCTACGAGTGCTCGCCCGCCGCTGGTGACGCCCGCCCACGATGCGGATCTCGAGGGCCGCCACATCGTGGTGACCGCCGGCGGTACACGTGAAGCCATCGATCCGGTCCGCTTCATCGGCAACCGCTCCACCGGCAAGATGGGGGTCGCCATCGCAGAAGCCGCCCTGGACCGGGGCGCCCGCGTCACGCTGGTCGCGGCCAACGTGGAAGTGGCCTTGCCGGACGGCGCCACGATCATCCGGGTCGAATCCACGGCGGACCTGCGCGCGGCGCTGCTGCGATTCGCCCATGCTGGGCCGATCGAAGCCGGCTTCGATGCCCTCGTGATGGCGGCCGCGGTCGCGGACTTCCAGCCGAGCGAGACCCAGGACCACAAGCTGGAACGTGGGGCGCCGATGACGCTCGTGCTCGAGCCCACCCCGGACGTCCTCAAGCAGATCGGCCGGATCGTCCACGGCCTCGACGGCGAGGGGGGGGCCTCGCGGGATCCCGTCAAGCCACGGCCGTATCTCGTGGGCTTCGCGGCCGAGACTGGATCGCTGGATCGTGCCGCGGCCAAGCTCCAGCGCAAGGGCGTGGACCTGATGGTCGCCAACGACGTCGCCGAGGCCGGTTCCGGTTTCGGGACGGACACGAACCGCGTCGAGCTCCTGGACCGCGACGGCGGCCGCGCGGCGCTGCCGCTGCTCAGCAAGCGAGCCGTGGCCGAGCACATCCTGGACCGCGTCGCCACGGCGCTGGACGTGCGCGACGCGGCCGCGCAGACTTCCGCCAGCCCACCTCACAGCCTGGAGCCGGCATGAGCGCCACCACAGACACGCCCCGCCGCCTGACGATCCTCGACATCGCGAAGCTGTACGCCGACGGCGCGCGCATCCCGATGCTGACCGCCTACGACTTCCCGACCGCTCGGATCCTCGACGAGGCCGGGATCCCGCTTCTGCTGGTCGGCGACTCGGTGGGTCAGGTGATGCTCGGCTACGAGACCACGGTCAGCGTGACCATGGCGGAGATGGTCCATCACACCAAGGCCGTCGTGCGTGGCACGAAACGAGCCCTCGTCGTCGCCGACATGCCGTTCCTCTCGTACTCATCGCAGGAGGAAGCCATCGAGAACGCCGGGATCTTCATGCGCGATGCCGGCGCCCAGGCGGTCAAGGTGGAGGGCGGCGTCCGGACCGCCCGCGTGATCGAGACCCTGGTCCGGGCCGGCATCCCGGTGATGGGCCACATCGGGCTCACCCCGCAGGCGATCAACACGTTCGGCAAGGTCAAGGTCCAGGGCAAGAACCGCGACCAGGCACGGGCCGTCATCGCCGACGCCCAGGCCGTCCAGGAGGCCGGTGCCTTCGCCATGGTCCTGGAGCTCATCCCGGCCCAGCTGGCCAGCGCGATCACGGAGCGACTGCACATCCCCACCATCGGGATCGGCGCAGGCGCGGGTTGCAGCGGCCAGGTCCAGGTCATCACGGACCTCATCGGTCTCGGCGACTTCATCCCGCGCCACGCGCGGCCGTATGCGAACGTCGGGCAGGCCATCCGGGACGCGGCGGCCGCGTACGCCGCCGATGTCGTGGCAGGGAGCTTCCCGGGCTACGCGGAGTCCAGCCAGATGGACGAGGCGATCCTGGATGAGGTCCTCGGCCGGGGCCTCCCGGACCGGGCGAGCGGCACGATCCCGATCGGCGGGATCCCGCTGGATCGGGATCTCTGATCCGCGCCACGACCAGACCTTGACCCGGATCCTTCGGACACGCGCCGAGCTTCGTGACGCCCTGGCCGCCGCCGATCGACCGATCGGCCTGGTGCCGACGATGGGCTGGCTGCACGACGGCCACCGCGCGCTGATCGCCCGGTCACGAGCCCAGGATGCGACGACCGTCGTCTCGATCTTCGTGAACCCACGCCAGTTCGATGTCGCTGCCGACTTCACGCAGTACCCGCGGAACGAGGCCCGGGACTTCGCAGCCTGCGAAGCGGAGGGCGTGGACCTGGTCTTCGCACCGTCCGTGGACGAGGTCTTCCCGCCCGGTTCCGATACGACTGTGTCCGTCGGGGCGATCGCGCGCCCACTCGAGGGCGCGGCGCGACCCGGCCACTTCGATGGCGTCGCGACCGTCGTCGCGATCCTGTTCGGTCTCGTGGGCGCGGAACGTGCCTATTTCGGCCAGAAGGACGCCCAGCAGGTGATGGTCATCCGCCAGATGGCGCGCGACCTGGCCATCCCCATCCGGGTCGTCACCTGCCCCACGATCCGCGAGGTGGACGGCCTTGCGATGTCGTCGCGCAACGTCCACCTGGGCCCGACTGAACGCGCGGCGGCGCCGGTGCTCCGACGTGCCCTGCTCCAGGCCCGGCACGCGTGGGCCGCGGGCGAACGCGACGCCGAGACCTTGCGCGCGATCTTGCGCGACGTGATCGCCGGCGAGGCGCTGGCCGTCATCGATTACGTCTCGTGCGCGGACGGGCTGACACTGCGGGAACTGGACCACGTCGCCGGGCCGGCCCTGCTGTCGCTCGCCGTCCGCTTCGGGACGACCCGCCTCATCGACAACGAGCGGCTGACGACCGACCCAGACCCGGCTTCCTGAGGCGTGCTGGTCGCCGGTCTCCGGATCCTCGTCGCCTATCTGGTCTTCTACGCGGCCCTCGGCTCGGCCTATCCGTTCCTGCCGGTGTTCTACAAGGACATCGGGCTCGCGCTGGACCAGATCGGGCTGCTCGTGGCGGTCCAGGCGACGCTGATGCTCGTCTTCAGCCCGCTGTGGGGGGGCCTCTCGGACCGGTTCCCTCGCTCACGCCTGACCCTGCCACTCGCCGCCACCATCGCGACGGTCGGGGCCACCAGCCTGTATCTCGCCTTTGGGTTCATCGCGGTCCTCGTCGCGTCGCTCGTCCTGTTCATCGGCCTCGCGGGTGTCAGCCCGATGCTGGACGCCCGGACGCTGGAGACCCTCGGGCCGGAGCGCCGTCACCGGTTCGGCCAGGTGCGCGCCTTCGGGTCGCTGTCGTTCGTGGTCGCGACCCTGATCGTGGGCGTCCTCCTCGACCGATACGGACCGCGTTCACTCTTCTGGGTCTACATCCCCATGCTGGCCCTGACGGTGATCGTCACGGCCACGATCCCGCGACGCGGGTCCAGTCGGTCGGTCAGCCTGCGCAGCGGGGCGGCGCGGATCCTGGCGGTCCCCGGTGTCCCGCTGTTCCTGGCGGGCTTCGTCGTGGTCTGGACGGCACTGACCGGGACCAACACGTTCTACTCGATCCAGATGGTCGCGATCGGCGGGACCGGTGCACAGGTGGGGCTGATCTGGGCGATCGGCGCCACGGTGGAGGTGCCGATCATGTACGTGTTCCCGCGCCTCGCGAGGCGGGTCGGGGCGGAGCGGCTCCTGGTGCTCGGCGCGTTGTCGTTCGCGCTCCGGACCGGGCTTTCGGCCTTCGCCACGGACCCGATCCAGCTCCTGGCCATCGCGCCCCTGGAGGGGATCGGGTTCGCCTGCGTCTTCGTCGGCGGGGTGACCGTGCTGGCCGCTCGTGCCCCCTCGGGCACCACGGGCACCGCCCAGGGCATCCTCACCAGTGGCTCCGGCCTCGCGACGATCATCGGGTCCACGGTGGGTGGCGCGATCGCGGCGATCATCGGGATCCCGGGGTTGTTCCTCATCTGCGCGGCCGTGTCCATCCTGGGAGCGGCCATCATCGCGATCGCCATCGTCCTGCCGGGACGGCCAGGCGCGGGTGCGCGGATCGGCCCGGGCGTCAGCCCGGCGCGCTGAACTCGGTCGCGACCGCCAGGATCCGGTCGATGAAGAGGTGTTCCCACACGAGCGCCTTGATCTCGGCGATCTTGCCCGCGTCGGCCGGGTGGGTCTTCACCAGCAGGTCGTGGATCGCGGACGCGACGACATAGGTGTCCTCGGGGACCAGCGTCGCGAACAGGTCCGCCCGCCGGATGGCTTCGACGGTAGCCTCGCTGGGCGCATAGCCCCCGGTGAGGACGAGCCCGATCGCGTCACTCCCCTCCTCCGCCCGGTCCCGGCGCGCCCGGACGATCGCGTCGATCACGTCCGCCCGGTCACCCGGCACGATGACGAGGCTGCGCGGGCCGATCCGCTGGAGCATGTGTTCAGGCTCCATGGCCCCGATCGCGACACCGCCGATGACCTGGTCCAGGTCCGGGCCGGCGTGGAGCGTCTCGCCGTGGACACCCTCGAAGACCATCGCGAGCGTGGGGTTCGAGAGGATCGGGCGATACGGCAGGACACCCAGGAGCGGGATGCCATGGCGCGCCAGGCCCTGCTCCAGCGTGCGCGCGAGACCCGGCTTGGCATCGAGGTCCACCTTGTTGACGATCGCGCCGGCCACCTGGACCCCGTGGCGTTCGAACAGGGCGGCATTGAGCACGATCTCGTCGATCGGACGCCCGACGCCACCCTCCGAGACGATGACCGCGGGCGCACCCAGCATCGCGGCGACCACCGCGTTCGAGAGACCCACGACGGCCCCGACCCCGGCGTGACCGGTCCCCTCGATGAGCAGGATGTCGCGGTCGCCGGTGAAGCTGGCGTGGGCCTCGCGGATCCGCTGGGGCAGGTCCTCCACGACTCGCCCCTCGATGTACGCCTGGGTGAACCCGCGCGGGATATGGACCGGGCTCATCCGGGCGATCGGCTCCGTCAACCCGAAGACGCTCTTCATTAGGACGGCGTCCTCGTCTGCCGGGACGCCCTCTACGATGATGGTGCGCTGGCCGACCGGCTTCATGAACCCGGTGGACAGACCGCGCCGCTCGAAGCCATCCATGACTCCGAGGCTGACCGTCGTCTTGCCGCGGTTCTGGCCGGTGGCGGCGAGGTAGATGTGGCGCATCGTCAGCGGCCGGTCAGAGGGCCGGCCGCCGCGGCGGGGCCATCAGCCGTGGGAGGCGGTCTTGCGCTCGATCTGGGCGACCGCATCGCGCAGGCGAGTGAGGGTCTCCTCGTCCACGGCTTCGGGCTCCAGGTACGGCCCGAGCCGCTCCATGACGTCCACGATCAGGCCCATGAAGACACTCGCGTCCGCCACGAAGAACTGGGGCTCGTTGTTGTAGCGCACGAGAGTCAGGCGACCCTGCAGGACGCGCCGGTCGTCCACGTGGGCGACCTGGGTCGCGAAGTTGTGGCCCTGGATGCCGTCCGGGTTGTTCAGGAAGTTCAGGGCGTTGTCGATGGCGAGGCCGAACCGGGCCCGCCAAGCGACGAGCCGCTCATGGACCTCGGACGGGATGCGCACCTCGGCGACCTCGTCGAAGACCTCGGGGGCCACGGTCAGCAGCCCGACCAGCGTCGTGCCGGCGCGCGGCCCGAGCATCACCTGGAGGCTTCGCTCCAGCGTGAAGACCTCGGAGTCGAAGCGCGGGCTCGTGATCACGTCCGTCAGCAGGTCCTCGACGTTATCGAGGATGCCCGGCTCCGCGACCGCGTTGGCCAGGTGGAGGATCTCCTCCTTGAACAGGAACTTCTCTTCGTGGTCCAGCATGCCCGGGATGGTAGCACCGAGGGTGTTCACGTCGGGGCGGCGGGCGGCTGCCGGCTGCCGGCTGGCCCAGCGTGCATGCAATGACAATTCGGACCATCCACGTACGTCCCGTTGGTCAAGTGGTGCGTCGGATGCACCGTGCGGACATCGACCCGTCCGTTCGTTGGCCTCGCGGTGCACGGGATGCACCGAACGGCAAAGCAGGGCACGCTGGGTGTCCGATATGGTCACCACATGCACACCGGTGCCAAGCCGCACCTGAAGCGGCACCTGAAGCGGCGTCTGACGCGGCCACACGCGGAGAAGCCCGCGCCGGCGGACCGGACGGGGCTTCTGGCTGGGCGGAGGCAGGTTCGGCTTACGGGTAGAGGCCGCGCATCTCCATGGTGTCCGCGACACGCTTCACGGCCAACAGGTACGCCGCGGTGCGCATGTTGCACTGCTCCCGGCGAGCGACCGCGAGGACCTCGGAGAAGGCCCGGATCATGATCTCCTTGAGCTTGGCGTTGACGACGCTCTCGCTCCAGTGATCGCGGTTGAGATCCTGGACCCATTCGAAGTAGCTGACCGTGACGCCGCCGGCGTTGCACAGGATGTCCGGGATCATGAACTTGCCGTTCTTGAACATGATCGCGTCGGCTTCGGGGGTCGTGGGGCCGTTGGCGGCTTCGGCGATGAGCCGCGCCTTGATGTTGCCGGCATTCCGCTCCGTGATCTGGTTCTCGAGCGCGGCCGGGATCAGGATGTCGCAATCGACTTCGAGGATCTGGGCGTTGCTGATGTCCGTCGAACCCGGGAAGCCCTGAACGGTGCCGTGCTCCTGCTTCCAGGCCACGACCTTCGAGATATCGAGGCCGCCGGCAGCGTGGATCCCGCCGGTCGAGTCCGAGACCGCCACGACGGTGGCGCCCTCGTCGGAGATCAATCGCGCGGCGATGGACCCGGCATTGCCGAAGCCCTGGATCGCGATGCGAGCCTTCGGCAGTTCCATCCCAAGGTGGCGCGTCGCCTCGACGATACAGAAGACCGTCCCACGGGCTGTGGCCTCGTTGCGACCCTCGGAGCCGCCCAGGCTGATCGGCTTGCCGGTGACGACACCGGGGACTGTGTAGCCGGCATGCATGGAGTAGGTGTCCATCATCCAGGCCATGATCTGGGCGTTGGTGTTGACGTCCGGCGCCGGGATGTCCTTCTCGGGGCCGACCAGGATCTCGATCTCGGTGAAGAAGCGCCGGGTGAGGCCCTCCAGCTCCTTCTGGCTGAGCTGTTTGGGATCGACGATCACGCCGCCCTTGCCGCCGCCGTACGGGATGCCGACGACCGCGCACTTCCAGGTCATCCACATCGCGAGGGCCTTGACCTCGTCGAGCGAGACGTCCTGGTGGTAGCGGATACCGCCCTTGGCGGGTCCACGACCCAGGTTGTGCTGGACGCGGTACCCGGTGAAGACCTTGACGGATCCGTCGTCCATGTGGACGGGGAAGTGCACCGTGAACTCACGGCGCGGCTCGCGCAGGACGAGCCGCATCCCGGGATCGAGATCTAGTCGCTCGGCCGCAAGATCGAACTGGCTCTGGGCGACTTCCCAGGCGTTGATCGTCGCGGCCGCATGCTCGGTGGTCATGGATCGGAGAACCTCCGGGGCGGGTGGACCATGTCGTCCACCTCATCGGTTTGGGCCGTCTCCCGGACGACCCCACGGGGCGCATCGACCGGTCCGATGTGACCGTTGCTGACGGACGACGCGCGACTCATGCGGGCCGAGTATACCGTCAGACCGGGTTCGAGCGCCGGTACGGTGGTACCACCCTGCAACATCCCCGCAACCTTGCCGCAATGTAGCGGCCGGTACCCCTACCCCCGATAGAGCACCGCGGCTCCGACGCACCCCGGCCCGAGGTGCGGCCCGACCGACGGTCCGACCAGTTCGATGGTGACAGCGGCCGGATCGAGGTCCGGGACGCGGGCCAGGACCTGGTCGCGGAACGCCTCCACGTCCGGGCTGACGGTGTGCAGGATCGACAGCCGCTCGATGGGCCGCTCGCAGATGATCTCCAGGAGCCGTTCGCGAGCCTTGGACCGCGTCCTGACCTTGTCCGCCGTCTCCACGACACCGTGCTGGACCCGGATGATCGGCTTGACCGAGAGCAGCGTCCCGATGGCCGCCTGCGCTCCGCTGATGCGGCCGCCCTTCTTCAGGTATTCCAGGGTCTCGAGCGCGACGACCATGATCATGTCCGCGGCCCGGGCCTCGAGGATCGTGGCGATCTCGCCCGCGGACCGGCCGTCGGCGGCGAGTTCGACGCCCATCCTGGCCAGGATCCCCTCGGCCATGGACGCACCCATCGAATCGATCACGTGGATCTCGCGGTCCGGCAGCATGTCCCGGGCGATCTGGGCGCTCTTGAGCGTGCCCGAGAGGTTGTCGGCGACGTGGATCGAGACGATCGTATCCGCGCCGGCGGCGAACGCCGCCTCGTAGGCTGCCTTGAACTCGCCGGGCGATGAGGCCGCGGTCCTCGGCCACGGCGCGTCCGGCGCGACCATCCGCTCCCAGAAGGCCTCCGTCGAGAGTTCCGTCCCGGCCTTGAAGGTCTCGCTCCCGAAGGTGACCAGCAACGGGATCACCTCGATGCCCCGCGCGGCTGCCTCGGCCATGCCCAGGTCCGAGGCGGAATCGGTGAAGATGGCGACGCGACTCAAGGTCGGGCTCCTCCTGCGGTTCTGTCGGCCGGACGCTGCGGGCATGATACGGGCCCGGCCCGGTCCATCGGCCAGCCGTCGAGTATCCAGGTCGCGCGTCCAGGTCGCGCATCGGCTCGCGCGTCCGGTCGCGCGTCCGGTCGCCTATCCTTCCGACGTGGATCGATCCCTGCGAGCCGTGCTGCTCGGCACCTTCACCCTTCGCTTCAGCACCGGCCTCACGGGCTCCATGCTGGCGTTCTACCTCGCCCACCTCCATGAGCATGGCGGGCCAGCCGTCACTGGCGTGACCGTCGGGATCTATGCGGCCTTGTTCTATCTGGCCGAACTCGTCCTGTCGCCGCTGTTCGGCATCCTGTCGGACCGGTACGGCCATCACCGGATCATGCTCTGGGGCCCGATCTTCGGGGCGGTCGCGGTCATCCTCACCGGCCTGAACACGAATCTGTTCGTGCTCGGCGGGACGCGCATCCTCGAAGGCGCCTCGAGCGCGGCGAGTGTCCCGTCCATCCTTGGGTTCATCGCCCTCGCCACGGCCGGCAACGAGGTCCTCCGAGGGAAGACGGCAGCCCGCTTCGAAGGGGCGACGCTGGCCGGACTTGGGCTGGGGGCCATCGTCGGCGGGAAGTTGTTCGAGTTCTTCGTCAACATGGGCATCGGGCAGGCGGCGTTCTTCGTGAACGCGGCCATCTACGGGGTCTCGTTCCTCATCTATCGCTTCGGGGTGTCGGATCCCGCGGGTGAGTCGGAGTCGATGGCCGGCGATCATGTACGAGCGAGCCGCTACATCGAGCTCATCCGGACGTCGCACATCTGGCTGCTCGCGCCTACCTGGATCGCGATCAATGCTGCGATCGGCGTCTGGCTCAGCCAGTCGCTCTTTCAGCTCGCCAAGGGCGACCCGCGGTTTCCGGACCAGGCCCTCATGGTCGGTTTCACGGTCAACCAGATCACCGTGGGCGCGATCGTGGTCGCTGTGGTCTTCGGGGCAGGACTGCTGTACTGGGGCAACCGGTTCAAGACGATCCGTCGGACGACCATCATCGGCTACGGCATCGTGGGCGGAGCGACCCTGGTCGTGGCTGGGCTCGTGGTCAATCACCTCCTGACCACCTTCCCACTGGTCGCCATCGCGGCTGGCGCGGTCGCTGCCGTCGGGCTCTTCGTGTTGGCCGGAGCCACGCCGGCCGCGATCGGCCTGCTGGCCGATATGTCGGAGCGGTTCCCGTCCGACCGGGGAGCGATCATGGGCCTGTATTCGGTGTTCCTCGCGCTCGGCCAGATCATCGGCAGCCTGATCGGCGGCGTCGCCGCTCAGTGGCGCGGGATCGACGGCATGTTCCTCGCGACGCTGGGCTTGCTGGCCATCGCCCTCATCCCGCTGGCACAGCTCCGAGCGCAGGAGCATCAACTCGGGATCGCGGATCCGGACCTGGCCAGCGGGGGCGCGACCAGATGACCGCCCGATGACCTCCGGTCAGCCGTGGACCCCTGTCCCGCTCGTCCGCGGGACCCGTGGCGCGGTCGTCGCACCCCATCACCTGGCGACGGCCGCGGGCTTGTCCATCCTTCGGGCGGGCGGCAGCGCCGTGGATGCGGCCATCGCCACGAATGCGGCTCTCGGCGTCGTCCTGCCCAGCGGCTGCGGGATCGGCGGGGACGCGTTCTGGCTCATCTGGGATGAGGCAACCGGGGTCCAGTCCGCGTTGAACGGGTCCGGTCGTGCGCCAACCGCCGCAGATGCCGCCGCGCTCCGAGCCCGCGGCCTGACGGAGCTCCCGCTCGGTGGACCCCTGAGCATCTCCGTCCCGGGTGCCGTCCGGTCATGGGGCGAGGCGCACGCCCGGCACGGCCGGTTGTCGCGGGACGCCGTGCTCGCCCCGGCCATCGAGCTTGCACGGGCCGGCTTCGCGGCCTGGGATGGGTTCATCGCCGCGGTCGAGCGGACCACGGACCATGTCCTGGAGGATATCGGCCGGGACGCCGGGTTCTTCGCGGTCTACCGCCCGCACGGCCGCCCGTGGCGTCCGGGT
>Ga0075026_100001013_pt1 | contig 11802 bp, 10 predicted proteins | sample Str012_2_FD_71392 | JGI IMG/M metagenome (GOLD analysis project Ga0075026, IMG submission 71392) | Freshwater sediment microbial communities in response to fracking from Pennsylvania, USA - Straight Creek_MetaG_SC_2012 | ecosystem: Environmental > Aquatic > Freshwater > Creek > Sediment...
CTATTGCATTTAGCCTATATATTTCAGGGCTTTCTCGAATAGTTTTGAGGTAGAAATTATTTCCACAACCTCAAAAACTATCAGATTATGTTACTGACAAAAACTGTAAAAAAAGCGGGCAAATTAGTAAACAGCAAACATGTAGATTCTCTTCTGAGTAACTATAAAAAAGAAAGGTGGGCACAAAACTCCAAACACCTTGGAAAAGAGGATTCGTTGAGCGTTTGGTACAGCATTGAAGAATTACAGGCATTTATTGCAACTGCAAAAGAAAATGGCGCTGATGGCATTAAAATGTATTTTGGTGTTTATACTGCCGACACTGCCAATGATGTAAAGTATGTTGGCAGACAGACCGTGGTGCTGGTAGCATCAAAAGTTAAGGAACTTGAAAACGGCAGCACTTTCGACAAGAGCATTTTTGTAGACAATGAAGGCAAACCAGAAATACTTGCATTTAATGCAGGTCGTGTATGCCCCCCAAATTGTTCGGGCGGTACAGGTACGGGTACTGAAATAACCGGATTTGACTGGGACAATCCTGGTATCCTTGTTGACAAAAAAGAAGATGGAATGGTTGTCATCTGATAATCATTGAACATAGTATTTATATAAACCCTGCAATCGCAGGGTTTTTTTATACATTTACTATCGTATCGTACCATCAAACAGAATATGCCTGTATACCTTTTAGTAATCATCATCAGTTTTTTTGCCAGCCTGATAGGGATGTCGGTAAAAAAAAACCGCGTGCGCCCATTGATTTTTTTCCCTTTTTTCCTTTTGATGACGGTTACCGTTGAATATTTGGGAGACAGGTGGTCCTCAAAGGAAATCAACACTAACCTGCTGTACAATTTTTTTACTGTTTTTGAATTTATATTCTATCTGTTTTTTTTCTGGTATCTTTTTCAAAATAAATCCATTAAAAGAGTCATCATTATAATTATTCCCCTTTTTTGTGTAACCGCCATTATCAATATATTTTTTTTTCAGGGAAAGACCGGCTTTCACGCCTATACCTATATGCTGGGATGCCTGGTCATAGATATATTTTCAATTCTTTATTTTTATTTATTATTCCGGTATCCGGATACAGGAACACTAACTGAAAACCCTTACTTCTGGATTGTGACAGGCATAATGTTTTTTGAAACCTGTACGTTTACATTATACGGCCTGAACAATATTATTGCCCAAACAATGCTTCATTACGGGTGGTTTTTACAATCTGTTTCGGATATCTTAAACATATTGCTTTACACTTCACTTACCATAGGCTTTTTATGCAGATTAAAAATTCAGAAATAATCGGGGTCATTATTGCGAGTATTTTCCTTGCTTTACTGCTGGTTGGTGTTATCATTTCAATGCTGGTAGCTTATCGCAGAAGGCAATACCAGCACCAGCAGGAATTGCTGAATGCACGACTGGAAATCCAGGAAAACATCTTTAAAAACCTGTCAGAAGAGATACACGATAATATTGGCCAGGAGCTGTCGGTTTTAAAATTGACCCTTTCCGTCATATCGCTCAAAAAAGAAGAAGAAGCCGAAAAATTTATCACAGAAAGCAAGGGGATGGTGAACCACATCATCAGCAGCATATCGGATCTTTCCAAAAGCCTGCATACCGACCGGGTTCTGAAAATTGGCATTATTGAAGCGGTACGGTTTGAGCTCGAAAAAATAGAAAAGACCAATTTGTTCAAAACCGCATTCACCTACGCCGACGTGGAATTCCACATCAACCCCGGCAACGAGATATTCCTGTTCAGGATTATACAGGAGTTGCTGAATAATATCATTAAACATTCCCGGGCGCAGCACATCAACGTGGATTTAATTTATAAAGAAAGCAGGATAATTTTTACATTTACAGACGATGGCAGAGGTTTTGACGTTAAAGAAGCCATGCAGCAACCTTCTTCCAACAGGGGTATCGGTCTCACCAGTATGGTAAACCGCGCAAAACTTATCGGTGGCCAGCTTTCAATTATAAGCCAGCCCGGAAAAGGCACAAAGACCATTATTGAAATCCCTGCTGTTATTACGGGTAGCCAGCCTGCGTAACAAACCTATTTAGATAATCCCCATTCCCCATGCCAAGAAAGTATAAGATAGCTATTGCAGACGATCATATACTGGTGCGGAAAGCCCTTACCAGGCTGGTCAATTCTTTTGAGGGGTACACGGTTTTTTTTGAAGTAGACAATGGTAATGATCTGAAGAAAAAGATAGCAGATACTGGTTTGCCCGATATCGTTTTAATGGATATCAATATGCCCAACGGCAATGGTTACGATACCACTTCCTGGCTGCACCGCAATTACCCCATTGTAAAAGTACTGGCCTTGTCGATGCTCAGCGATGAAGCTGTTATCATTAAAATACTGAAACTGGGCGCCAAGGGTTATATCCTAAAAACCATGGAACCCGAGGAGCTGAAAACAGCCCTTGATGCAGTCATTAAAAATGATTTTTACCTGCCGGAAATTATCTCCGGTAAAATCATCAGCGGCCTGCAGCACAGCGTGGACGAAGACAAAAAAGAAATCATACTCACCGATAAGGAAAAAACTTTCCTGCAACTGCTGGCTTCCGAAATGACCTACAAGGAAATTGCCGCAAAAATGAGTGTTAGTTCAAGAATGATCGATAGCTATAAATCTGCTCTCTGCGAAAGGTTCCAGGTAAAAACCCGTGTTGGCCTGGTCATGTATGCCGTAAAAAATAAGCTGATACAAATCTCCGATGGGTTTTAATCCTTCAATCTTCTGCAGACAAGGCCCTGTTCATAAATGTCTTCCGGTAGCCCGAAGGGGTGTTTCGCTTTACTTTTAAAAATTGCTTATTAAAATTGGCCAGCGTATTGAAGCCACTGTCGTAACAAATGGAGGCAATATTGCTTTGTGTATCTATCAGCTGCTTGCAGGCATAACCCACCCTTACCTCATTCAAAAAATCGATATAGGTTTTCTTGGTGCATTTCTTAAAATAATTACAGAACGCAGGCACACTCATGGATACGCTCTTTGCCACATCCTCCAGTGTTACCGGGTCCTGGAAATAATTGATGGTATACTGCAGAATTTTATCAATCCGCTCCTTGTTTTTAGAATTGAATGCGTTTATCTCCTGGGTAGACAAGGTTTCATAATCCTGTAGTTGCGCAATCAGCAGAAGACAATTGCAAAGGCCGATGATTCGGTCGAAACCTGTAGCGTTTTCAAGTGCCTGTATCATCGGTGCCAGCAGCAAGCGCCCTTTTTCATTTATCTTAAGACCATGCATTGAAGTTTCGAAAAGATTTTTCAGTTGTCTGCTTTCAGGCAACTGCATAAATTGGGGGCCCCAGAAATCTTCTTTAAACTGCACTACCACCGCACTGGTAAAAAGATCCCGATCCGCTTTCTGAAAAGTATGTGGCAGGTTGGAACCAAGAAAAAAAACATCGCCCTTTTTAAAATCGCCTACATAGTTGCCAATAAAACTGGCGCCTTCGCCCGCCGTAAAAAGAATCAGCTCATACTCAATGTGCTGGTGCCAGGGTACTTCAAAATGCGGGGTGGAAAAGGTTTTTGCCAAAAAAGAAGTATCTTCTGTTAGTGGCAATTTTTCAATGATTGGCTTCATAATAAACTATCTTAAGCAAATTGGCGGCTTGCATTTGCAATTTATAGTAAAATAGTTTCACTTTTAAAAAATAAAGTTGCAGCTACGGGTTACTCTCCGGCTTAATTTTACAGCAGTAATTACCATTGCCTTTATTTAAAACATTGCTGCCAAATGCTACTCCTGGGAATTGATATAGGAACCTCCTCCATAAAAGTTGCTGTTACCGATGCGCAAACGGGCCAATGCATTGGCACCGCCCAATTTCCGGATGATACCGAGACCGGTATTATCGCTGTGCAGTCAGGCTGGGCGGAGCAGTCGCCCGAAATGTGGTGGCAACACGTACAGCAGGCCATACTAAAAGCAAATGCCAGTGGCAAATACAACCCTTCAGACATTGGCGCTATTGGCATTGCCTACCAGATGCACGGACTTGTGCTGGTGGATGCGCAACAACAGGTTTTACGCAATTCCATCATCTGGTGCGATAGCCGTGCTGTTGAAATTGGCGCAAAAGCCAATAAAGCCATTGGAGAAACAAAAACACTGGCCCACCTGCTCAACGCACCCGGTAATTTTACCGCCTCCAAACTAGCCTGGGTAAAAGCCAATGAACCCGAAGTATACAAACGCATCGATAAAATTATGCTGCCCGGCGATTTTATTGCCATGAAGCTGACCGGCGAAATCAGCACCAGCATCTCCGCATTATCGGAAGGCATTTTCTGGGATTTTAAAAACAACCAGCTTTCAGATGATATCTTCAATTATTTTGGTTTCGATAAAAAGATCATTCCAGCCATCCAGCCGGTTTTTTCTGCACACGGAAATGTAAAGGCTGCCATTGCCAATAGCCTGTTGCTACAGCCCGGTATTCCGGTTACCTACAAAGCCGGTGATCAGCCCAACAATGCACTCTCATTAAATGTACTGGAGCCCGGCGAAGTAGCCGCCACGGCCGGAACCTCCGGCGTTATCTATGGCGTAAGTGATGCGCTGACTTTTGATCCGCAATCGAGGGTGAATACGTTTGCGCATGTTAATTATACAACAGAAAAGATAAGAACCGGCGTACTGCTCTGCATCAATGGTACCGGCATTTTAAACCGCTGGGTAAAAAACAGTTTTTCGCCGGCGGCTGATTACAAAGCCATGAATGAAGCGGCTTCAAAAATACCTGCGGGTGCAGAAGGGCTAAGCATTTTACCCTTTGGCAATGGCGCAGAAAGAATGCTGGGCAATAAAATGATTGGCGCACAAATGCAGGGCATCGACCTGAACCTGCATACACAGGCACATATTATAAGGGCGGCGCAGGAGGGTATTGCGTTTTCTTTCCGTTACGGACTGGATATTATGCGTGAGAACGGCATGCACCCAAAAGTGATCCGCGCGGGCAAAGCCAATCTTTTTTTGAGCAATGTTTTTGCGCAGGCTTTTGTAGACGTTACCAATACGCCGGTAGAATTGTACGAATGCGATGGCAGTGTGGGTGCATCCGTGGGGGCGGGCATGGGAGCCGGCGTTTATACATCCGCGAAAGAGGCTTTCAGCAATACAAAGCCATTGCAATTGATAGAACCATCAGCCGCAGCAAGTGCATACGATGGTTTTTACAAACAATGGAACGAGATATTAATAAAACAGTTAAGTGGTTCGTGAAACACGAACACTGCATGGCGGTGATGGTTTGTGAGACACACACCGTAATTACAATACGAAGTTTTTATTTTTAAACCCACAAATATTAATGCTATGTCAGTAGTTACAGGCGACAAAGAATTTTTTAAAGGCGTAGGCCAGGTAAAATATGAAGGCCCGCAATCAGACAATCCCTTTGCCTTCAGGTGGTACGATGAAAATAAAGTGGTGGCGGGTAAAACGATGAAAGAATACCTGCGTTTTGCCGGTGCCTACTGGCATTCATTTGTTGGCAATGGTGGCGATCCCTTTGGCGAACCCACCCATATTTATCCCTGGAATGAAAAAGCAGATGCAGTTGGCCGTGCAAAAGATAAAATGGATGCGGCGTTTGAATTTTTTACCAAAATGAACCTTCCATACTACTGCTTTCACGATGTGGATGTGGTGGATTATACCAATGATGTGGCCGATAACGAAAAACGTTTGCAGGCACTGACAGATTATGCAAAAGAAAAGCAAAAAGCGAGCGGTGTGAAATTGCTTTGGGGCACGGCCAACCTGTTTTCCAACCGCCGTTATATGAACGGCGCCGGCACCAATCCCGATTTTCATGTGCTGGCCCATGGCGCTGCACAAGTAAAAGCAGCGCTGGATGCTACCATTTCGCTGAATGGCGAAAACTATGTGTTTTGGGGGGGACGTGAGGGTTATATGACCCTGCTGAATACCGATATGAAAAGGGAACAGGAACATTTTGCAACCTTCCTGCACAAAGCGGTTGATTATGCCAGAAAGAATGGTTTTAAAGGGACTTTTTTTATAGAACCCAAGCCCTGCGAGCCCAGCAAACACCAGTACGATTATGACTGTGCTACTGTAATCGGCTTCCTGCGCCAGTTTGGTTTATTGAATGATTTTAAAATCAATATTGAAGTAAACCACGCTACACTGGCGGGTCATACTTTTCAACACGAACTGCAGGTTGCGGCCGACGCCGGTATGCTGGGTTCGATGGATGCCAACCGCGGCGATTACCAGAATGGTTGGGACACGGATCAGTTTCCCAATAACCTGAATGAATTAACAGAAGCCATGCTGGTAATTCTTGAAGCAGGCGGTTTTCAGGGCGGTGGCATTAATTTTGATGCCAAGCGCAGGAGAAATTCTACCGATATGGAAGACCTGTTCTATGCACACATCGGCGGTATCGATTGTTTTGCACGTGCACTGATCATTGCAGACAACATCCTGCAAAAATCCGATTATAAAAAAATCCGCAAAGACCGCTATGCTTCATTCGATACGGGCAAGGGTGCAGCTTTTGAAGCCGGTCAGTTGTCACTGGAAGATTTGCGTGCATTTGCCATTGCCAATGGAGAACCAGCAGTGAAGAGCGGCAGACAGGAATACCTGGAAAATATCATTAACAGGTATATTTAACACATACCATCCGTGCAGGCAACGGTTCAGCATTGATGCCATGTACAAACAAAAGAACCGCCTTTGCAGACGGTTCTTTTGTTATGAAAAAATCCCAATAAAATAAATCGATTATTTACCCCCGAAAAAGTAGAATACAGCAATCTGGATAACACCGTTTTTGGCGGTTGAGGTAGAGATAGAGCTTTTGTCGAGGTTGCTAAGACCAAGATTGTAACGGGCATCTACACCAATGTTTAATGGCGACATATAGCCCAGTCCGAATACACCGGCAATTTCTGTAGATTTAAATGAATCTTTGATGTCGGTAGTAACACCAGCGCTTTTAGCTTTTGCACTCAGCAAAAAACCAGCCTGTGGTCCGGCTTCTACAAAAAAGCCCATGGCAGTTTTATACTTCAGCAATACCGGCACGTTTACATAGCCAAGATTAATGTTGCCATTACCATCGGGGCTGGTCATTTTTGTACCCTGGCCAGAATACACTACTTCTGGCTGCAGGCTGAATTTGCCGGGCAGAGAAATGTTTGCGAGAAATCCTGCATTAAAACCGGGTGCAATTTTGTACGATACACCCGCCTCAGCAGGAGAAACGCTTACGTTAGAGAGATTGAGACCAGCTTTGACACCGAACTTAACCTGTGCACTTGCAATACCTGTTGTGGCGGCCATGATGGCGAAAAGGAGAACTTTCTTCATTTGTTTTATAAGATTTGGATTAATAATGGGGCGAAAATAATAGGAAATTTCAGAAATCAAAATAGGGTATACATTAATTTTTATTGTGTGTACGTATTGAAAAAAAGTCATTTTTACGTACAATTTGTGCGGGTGGGAAAGAAGTAAAGTGTGATGGCCTGTTGCAACAGGCAGCAAATATCTTCTGTACGTAAATACACCAGGTAATTTTACGAAGGCCCGGGCATTTGCGCAGGCTTATTGCGCTAAAAAAATACAGCGCCGGGTGGCGTTACTTTAAGGATAGAAAGATTTACGGCAGCTTTTACTCCTAAACTATTGCTGCGTACATGCCATAATGGACAGGTAGCAACTATTGAAAAAGCACTAACCTTTTTATAAGGCAAGCGCTTAATTGCTGAAGTCTTTATACTGAATACCAGATACTAATTCCTAACCATGTTTCTTCGCCTGCTGTCTTGCCAGGTATCGTTCATGAATAATATCCTGCACCGGCACTTTCCGGATCTTGCTCTCCAGCCAGGAAATAATATCCAGGTACGCAAATGCGCGGGTTTCAAAACGGTTGCGCTCATATTTCTTTACAATATCAAGTAGTTTTTGAAAGGCGCCCGGCAATTGTTTGGGGCTTAACCGGAATGAATTGCGCAGAAATTTAAACATCTCTTCTTCCACAACGCTCAGGTTTTCCATTTTGGCCATAAAGCGGTAAACCGATTTGGTAAGGTATTCCAGCAGATCATAATTGCCCAGTTCATAATGGGCAATCAAATGCAACAGGCGGGCATAGCATTGCAGATCAGTACGCAGATCCATTTTCCAGTTGATGATCTTATTAAGGTAATCGATGGCTTTTTCATTGTTGCCACTGCCAAAATACAAACAGGCAATTTTGTAATAGAATACCAGGATGCGGTGCCTGTCGAGGTAAATTTCATATTCCTTGAGCTTCTGCGCAATACCCGGTACAATTTTCACCCCTTCACTGAAAGAACCTTCAATGAAATGTTTATTGATAAGCGCCGTGCTGAAATACACAAAACATTGTATCTGGTTGTTTTCATTTTGTATTACAATAGCAGTCTGCGAAAACTGCTCGAATTGTTTCAACACCTCGTTGAACTTGTCGTAGTTCTGCAAATCAAAATGCGCCCCCAGCAAATTGTGCAAGCCTTTGATGTAATGCGATGTTTCTATTTCCACCATAAACGGATAATCAGAAAAAAGATCCACCCATTTTTGGGTATAGCGGTAGTACATCAGAAAATCCTGCCGTATAAAACCGTACCAGGAATAACTCTGGAACAAATACAATTTCTCATAAAAGCCATGAGGCGATTTTGCATGGGTAGGGTAGTGGTCATCAAAAAATTTTTGTACGGCTGCTTCATCGTTTTTATTACGGGCATGGCCGTTTTTGATGTACCAGCTGTACAGCAACAGGGAGAGGTTGGAAAGCTTACTGATCTGCATCAGCCTGTCAGTTACTTCGTCGGCTTCTGCAGCCAGCCTTTCGGCCCTGTCTTGCATACTGCGGGTTATGTGCAGGGCCTCAATTTTTTTTTCTAAAAAAACCACTTGCTGCAGGTAGGTAAACTGGTGGTTTTCGCGGGCCAGGTCTTTCATTTTATCCAGCACTTTTAAACTTTGCAGGTACAGGCCCTTGTTGTAAAGGATGCGGGCATAATCCATCTGCTCGTGCAGCTGGATATCAATATTGTCTTCGTGCTTTATCAGGCGCAGGCTGGCCAGTATCTGGCGGTACAAATGGGCCTTACTATTGGAAAGCTGCTGTTTTTTAATGGCGGGGGTCTTTTTGAGCACCTGCTCCTCATCGTACAGCTCTAATTTGTCAAGCGCATCAAACAATTGCACCACTTTCAGGTCCTCAGCACCGGTATTCCGGCCCACATAAAGCTTAAAATTCCGTTTTTCGCTCTTTTCCAGCGATTTAACAAGTTGAAATAAGGCGTCTGTTGATCTGTTGGGCATCGTAATAAATAATAGCAAAAGCCTTGACTGGCTTGCGTTTCATGAAAAATGAACCCTCTTACACAGTGTAAAATGGTACCAATTTAGGTTTTAAGGGCCAACCAGCCTGTACTACTTTTATATGGCAGGTTGATTAGTTAAGTAAATATAGCAAGCAACACGAAATTAAACAGCCTGCACTTTTTTACCTCATCCAACAATTTTTTATGGCGGAAAATAAAGTTTTCATTTTTGATACCACGCTTCGCGACGGCGAGCAGGTACCAGGCTGCAAGCTGAATACCAAAGAGAAAATTGAACTGGCCCTGCAACTGGAAGAACTGGGAGTGGACATAATTGAAGCGGGTTTCCCCATTTCAAGCCCCGGCGATTTTGAATCCGTGTCGCAAATTTCCAAAATCATTAAGAATGCTACTGTTTGCGGCCTCAGCCGTGCGGTGCAGAAAGATATTGAATCTGCCGCGGCGGCGTTAAAGGGTGCTAAAAGACCCCGCATTCACACCGGAATTGGTACTTCAGATTTTCACATAAAATCAAAATTCAATGCCACCCGCGAAGAAATCCTCGCAAGAGCAGTTCAGGCGGTAAAATGGGCAAAGAATTTTGTAGACGATGTAGAGTTTTACGCGGAAGATGCCGGCAGAACTGACAACGATTACCTGGCGATGGTAATTGAAGCCGTGATTGCTGCTGGTGCTACCACTGTAAACATTCCGGATACAACCGGCTATTGCCTGCCTAACCAATATGGAGATAAGATCGCCTGGCTTGTCAACAATGTCAAAAACATTGACAAGGCAGTTATCTCCTGCCACTGCCACAACGATTTGGGGTTGGCCACGGCCAACTCCATTGCAGGGGTTATGAACGGAGCGAGACAAATTGAGTGTACCATAAATGGGCTGGGCGAAAGAGCCGGCAACACCTCGCTTGAAGAAGTGGTAATGGTGCTGAAACAACACAAACACCTGGGCTTATATACAGATATTAAAACAAAAAACCTGAACCCCATCAGCAGGCTGGTATCAGAAACCATGCGCACACCGGTTCAGGTAAACAAGGCCATTGTGGGTGCCAACGCTTTTTCGCACTCTTCCGGTATTCACCAGGACGGGTTCCTGAAAGATTCGCTTACCTACGAAATTATCAACCCCGAAGAAGTGGGAGCCGATGGCAGCAAGATTGTACTAACTGCCAGGAGTGGCCGTAGTGCACTGGCACACCGCTTTCATAAACTGGGGTACGAATACACAAGAAACGATATCGATGAATTATACCAACGCTTCCTGCAAGTAGCGGATACGAAGAAAGAGATTGATGAGGAGGACTTGCACCAACTGGCAAAAGCATATGTGATGCAGCCGGTAACAGCTTAGTGATTTTCTCATGACTTATAGTTTTGGTAGGCGTGGCGCTTCTGCGCCATGCATTTTTTACTTCCTAACCCCCTGATGGGGAATCGTAAAATGCAGTAAACGAAACCTTGTTTTGAAATGGTCAAGGTGAAGTCCGGAATTTCGATGAAACAACTGATCGAAAAATGAGTACAAAAGATATAAATAGCAGCGATATCAACGCTCCTTCCGGAGTAGGGGCTACCCTTTTTGAAAAAATATGGGACAAGCATGTTGTCAAAACAATAGAAGGAGGCCCTTCTGTTTTTTACATCGACAAGCACCTTATCCACGAAGTGACCAGCCCGCAGGCATTTGCCGGATTGAACAAAAGGGGCATCAAAGTTTTACGCCCCCAACAAATTGTAGCAACGGCCGATCACAATGTGCCCACCGTTAACCAGCACCTGCCCATCAAAGAAGAATTATCCAGATTGCAGGTGGAAGCGCTAAAAAAGAATTGTGAAGAACACGGTATCGAATTATATGGCCTTGGACACCCATTCCAGGGCATTGTGCATGTAATAGGCCCCGAACTGGGCATCACCCAGCCGGGTATGACCATTGTGTGCGGCGACAGCCATACGTCTACCCACGGCGCATTCGGCAGCATTGCATTTGGTATTGGCACCAGTGAAGTGGAAATGGTAATGGCTACCCAATGCCTGATGCAGAGCAAGCCAAAACTCATGCGCATTAGCGTAGACGGTATCTTAAACAAGGGTGTGGTAAGCAAAGACATCGTATTGTACATTCTGGCGCAGATTTCTGCCAGCGGCGCCACCGGCTATGCTGTAGAGTTTGCAGGTTCGGCCATTCGTTCGCTTTCTATGGAAGCCCGTATGACCATCTGCAATATGAGTATTGAAATGGGCGCCCGATGTGGAATGATTGCCCCCGACGAAACCACTTTTAATTATATAAAAGGAAGAAAATTTGCGCCACAAGGTGCAGACTGGGATAAAAAACTGGCCTTCTGGAAAACGCTGAAGAGTGATGAAGGGGCTGTATTTGAC
>Ga0075026_100001014_pt1 | contig 11794 bp, 9 predicted proteins | sample Str012_2_FD_71392 | JGI IMG/M metagenome (GOLD analysis project Ga0075026, IMG submission 71392) | Freshwater sediment microbial communities in response to fracking from Pennsylvania, USA - Straight Creek_MetaG_SC_2012 | ecosystem: Environmental > Aquatic > Freshwater > Creek > Sediment...
TTGGTCATCATGCCGGCGATGGTGCCGAGCACGGCGCGGCCCTCATGGAAGCGCGAATTGTACGTCGAGACATTTTTGTCGCGCTTGTAGCCGGTGGCATGCTCGAACATCACGTCGGGAAATTCTTTGGCGACCTGCAGCGTCTGGTCCATGTAGCCGAATGAGGTCGTGAAGATCAGCTTGTTGCCCTGCTTGGCAAGGTCGCGCAAGATCGGCACGGCGCTGGCGTCTTCGGCCACGTTTTCGACATAGCTGGATACGACCTTGCCGCCGAGCGCCTTCTCCATCTCGACGCGGCCCTTGTTGTGGGCCCAGGTCCAGCCGGCATCGCCGATCGGTCCGAGATAGATGAAACCGACCTTAACGGGATCGGCGGCAAAGGCGCGCGCCCCCAATACTGGCACGGTCGCCGCAGCGGCGGCCGCAGCTTTGACAAAACTGCGGCGAGTAATCTTCGACATCGTCTTTCTCCTTGCTAACAAACCCTGACCTAACCGTTGGGCACAAACGGCCTGCCCAGACACGCGGGCGCATAGCTGCCACCGCGATCGCGCGCCGAGATGACAGCCAGCACAACCACCGCCATCAGATAGGGCATGGACGCCCAGAACTGAGACGGCATGACATGGTATCCCGAGGCCTTGGCATAGAGTTCCAAGGTCATCAGGAACCCGAACAGATAGGCTCCGAAGATCAGGCGGCTCGCGCGCCACCCAGCGAACACCACCAATGCGAGCGCGATCCAGCCTCGCCCGGCAGTCAACTGCTGGGCCCAGATCGGAGTGATCACCATCGAGAAATAGGCCCCCGCGAGCCCGGCGAGCGCGCCCCCGAAGGCGATCGCCGCAAAGCGCACGCCGACCACTGAATAGCCTATCGAATGGGCCGACAGGTCATTCTCGCCCACGGCCCGCAACACCAATCCGGCGCGTGTGCGATTGAGGAACCAGCTGGTAGCGAACACCATGACGAAGGCGAAATAGACCAGCGGGCTGTGGCCGAACAGGACCTTTCCATAGGGATGATGCGCCAGCTCGTAGGGAAAGATCGAGCCAAAAGGCGGGTTCATTGTGCCCTCGTAAGCCTGGCCGATGAGCGAGGATAGGCCAATGCCAAAGATCGAGAGCGCCAAGCCGGTGGCGACCTGATTGGAGCCGAGCGTGAGCACCAGCACACCGAACATCGAGGCTGCGAGCACTCCGGCGGCGGCCGCGCAGATCAAGCCGGCCCAAGGGTTGAAAGTGGCGTTGGTAACGGCGAAACCAGCGATAGCGCCGATCAGCATCATGCCTTCGACACCCAGATTGAGCACGCCGCTTTTTTCCACCACAAGCTCTCCAGTGGCTGCAAGCAGGATCGGAGTCGACACGCCGATGATGGTAACCAATGCCGAGATCAGGAAATCGATGCTCATGCGGACGCTCCCGCGGTGATCGGCTTTGCCGGTGCACGCACAAGCCTCAGCCGGTAACGCACGAGTTTGTCGCTGGCCAGCAACAGGAACAACATGGTGGCCTGAAAGATGCCGGCGGTCGCGTTGGGGACGTGCACGGCCGATTGCGCCACCTGGCCGCCAACATAGGAAACCGCCATCAGGAGACCGGCGATCACGACGCCTACGGGATGCAGCCGTCCGAGAAAGGAAACGATGATAGCCGTGAACCCATAGCCAGACGGAAAGCCAAGGTTAATCTGACCGGATTGACTGGAGGCTTCGATGATGCCAGCCAGGCCCGCCGTGCCGCCGCCGATCAGCATCGCAAGGAAAACCGTTTGCGCCGCATCGAAGCCGCCGTAGCGCGCAGCTTGCGGCGCCGCTCCAACGACCCGGATCTGGTAGCCGAAGGTCGTCTTGGCGATCACCAGCCAGAACACCAGCGCGAGCCCGAACGCAACCACCAGTCCGGGCGGAATGAAGGTGCCAAACAGCGTGTGAGGCATGAGTTGCGCATCGGTGAAGGGTGCCGTTTGGGGGAAGTTATGCCCATTCGGGTCCTTCCATGGACCGGTGATGAGATAACTCAGAACCTGCAGCGCCACATAGGTGAGCATCAGGCTGGAGAGAATTTCGTTCACCTGAAACCGGACTTTCAACAGCGCGGGGATCGCGGCCCAGGCCATGCCGCCGACAATGCCGGCCAGGATCATCAGCGGGATGATCCAGAGGCCTTGCGCGGACTGTGTCCCATAGGCGACGCCTGCGCCCGACAAGGCGCCAATGATATACTGCCCCTCGGCTCCAATATTCCAGACCTTGGCGCGGTTGCCGACCGAGAGGCCGAGGCCGATCAGGATCAGCGGCGCGGCCCTGGTCGCCACGTCCTGCCATTTGTAGGATTCGATAATCGGAGTAAGGAATATTTCCTTGACGGCACGGGGACCATCATAGCCAAGGGCCTCGAACAGGATCGCTCCGATCACCATGGTGAGGAGAACCGAGGCCACCGGGGTCGCTACCTGCATGAACTGGCTGGGTGCGACGCGTTTTTCAAACCGCAGTCGCATGGAGGACCTCCGTCATGTGTACGGTTGCGGCTGGGTCGCCATGGACACCCCCCATGAGGAGGCCGATGTCCTCGATCGAGACCGCGCCCACGGTGAGTTCCCTGGACAGACGGCCAAGATTGATCACCACCATGGTGTCGCAAAGGGAAAGCAGTTCGTCCAAATCCTGAGATATGACAACGACGGCCGATCCTGCGGCGGCCAAATCGACGATCTCCTGGTGGATGGCGGCGGCCGCGCCCGCATCCACGCCCCAGGTGGGCTGGCTCAGCACCAGAACCCCGGGCTTTTGCAGGATTTCCCGACCCATGATGAACTTCTGCAGGTTGCCACCCGACAGCGAGCCGCCCAGGGTCCCGGACCCTTGGGCCTTGACGCCGAATGTCTTGATGATGTCCTCAGTATAGCGGCGCGCCTTAGCCGCGTTTATGAACCCGCGTCGCACCAGTCCCAGGCGGCCGCGCGCCGTCAGGATCGCATTGTCGGCGAGGGAGAATTCGCCCACCGCAGCATGGCCATTGCGCTCCTCCGGCACCGCGCATAGCCCCGCCTTGCGGCGCGCTTCCGGGCCGAGTTGGCCCAACGCCGCGGCATCCAGCATGATGGTCCCCGCCATCGGACTGAGGATCTCCCCGCTGAGAGCTTCCAGCAGTTCGTTCTGGCCGTTGCCCGCTACGCCCGCAATGCCGAATATTTCCCCGGCGCGCACGCGAAAGCTGATGTCCTGCAACGCGACGCCGAAGTCGCCCCGCCTAGGCAAGGAGAGATCTTGAACGGCCAATTTGGGCGCACCAAGAGTACGGCCGGGGGCCTTCGTGATGCTCATCAGTTTGGTGCCGATCATCAGCTCGGCCATGCTCTTGGAGGTTTCGCGTCGCGGGTCGCATTCGGCCACCACCTTGCCCGCGCGCAGGATTGTTGCGGCCTCGCACAAAGCCACGATCTCGTGCAACTTATGAGAAATATACAAGATTGAGCAGCCACCCGCCGCCAGTTTGCGCAAGGTCTCAAACAACTGCTCGACCTCCTGCGGTGTCAGCACGGACGTCGGCTCGTCCATGATCAGCAGTTGAGGGTCCAAAAGCAGCGCCCGCACGATCTCGATCCGCTGGCGCTCGCCAACGCTGAGAGTCGCAACGATGCGAAACGGGTCGAGCTTGAGGCCATAAGAGTCGAGCACCTTGCGGATTTCCACCTCGAGGTCCCGTTGCGAGATTCTGGTATCGAGACCTAGGGCAATGTTTTCCAGCACGCTCAGCGCTTCGAACAGCGAGAAATGCTGAAACACCATGCCGATGCCAAGCTTGCGAGCCGCGCGCGGGCTGGCTACGGTGACCTGTGCGCCGTTCCAGGACATGCTTCCGGCATCGGGCGGCATGACACCGTAGATCATCTTCACGAGTGTCGATTTGCCCGCGCCGTTCTCGCCCAGCAGCGCATGGATCTTGCCCGGCGCGACCGAGAAGCTGACATTGTCGTTGGCCAGAACACCAGGGAATCGCTTCGCTATGCCGTTCAGCATCAAGCGCGCAGGCACACCAGCTGCCATTCTCAAAAGTCCCCGACCGCCTTCAAGAGCTGCAATTGGACAGCTACCGCCCCACTTGCCCCGCAAGCCCAGACCGGTCATCCAAATGAACTTAAGCAAATAAATGATCGGCAGGCTAGTACTGCAATCATATCCGCCTGCCGAGAGGGCGCCGCCCAAATTTAGTGCACTGGATTGGCGCGCTTAAAGCCTTGGAGCCCAAACCATGAGCGCATTTGACGAGACGCGAACGCGCGACGAGCGGCTGCTGCGTCTGGCCTACGATGTCGCCCGCCGTTCGCGAGAGGCGGGCGACCACCCGTTCGGCTCGATCCTGGCGGGGCCGGACGGAACCGTGCTGATGGAGCAGGGCAACGGTTACACCTCCGAAGGCGGCGACCGCACGGCCCATGCCGAGCGTCTCTTGGCGTCTCGCGCGGCTAGGGCCTATCCGCTGGCGATGCTGGCGCAGTGCACGTTGTACACCTCGGCCGAACCCTGCGCCATGTGCGCGGGGGCGATCTATTGGGCCGGCATCGGCCGGGTCGTGTTCGGCCAGACCGAGCGCGATCTCAAGGCGCAAACCGGCGCGCATGAGGAGAACCCCACATTGGACCTGCCTTGCGAGGTGGTGTTCCAAGCCGGCCAGCGCCCGACGGCGCTGGTGGGGCCGTTGCTGGCCGACGAGGCGGCTAAGCTGCAGGAGGATTTTTGGCTTGGGCGGACGTAGGTTGTCGCTCTGCCTTTCAGCCGGGCCAACACTTGTGGCAAACCGGACAGTTCGCTGCAGCGATCGAAACCACCTATCAATTCGATTGTTCGGGTGGGGACACTTGCAATGTTAAAATAAGACACCGGATAGTGAATTGCGCGTATTCTTGCCGTTGCATGATAAGTCGGACCGGCAACTTGTCGGTCCGAGCGAAATTGAGCAATGATTGAGGATTGCTGAAGTCCGCTTCTCGATCAGAAATCTTAGATCCTATTTAAGGCCGCACCACTGAATGCCGGTATGGGGACCCAGGAAGCAGCCGGTGCGTCTGCAAACTTTGTATGCCGCAACGCAGGGCGCAGGGTTAAGGCCGTCGGACTTGCAAATGGCCAGATGATTTCCGCAGCTGTCCGCATATGCCAGATTTGCGCTGCAAAAAACAAAAGTGACAACTGCGGTCGATATGATGGCGTGTCTCATTTCCCACCTCGTTGTGACAGAATTTGGAGTTTACTGTCAATCAATCCCGATGCAAGACCGTCGATGCTCAAAAATCATTATCATAGCTAATTTCAAAGGATGAGTTCTTCGCCCTGTATTATCCTGATGCGCGCCGAGCCACCATCCCCCCAATCATCCTTGCCCAGCTCCTAGTCCCCCGCACCAGCGCGTCGACATTGTACTTCTCGTCCGGCGCATGCGCCCGGTCATCGTCCTGCGAGAACCCCAGCATCAGCGTGTCGATCCCCAGCACGTCGCGGAACACGCTAACCACCGGAATGCTCCCGCCGCTCCCAACAATCGCTGGAGCGACACCCCATTCCTCCGTCAACGCCGCAACGGCCTGGCGCACATAGTCTGCCTCCGGATCGAACGCGATGCCGCGCGACCCATCCGCCGGCACAACCCGCAGACCGCAATCCTCCGGCAATCGCTCTCGCACGAACCGCTCGAACGCCGCCAGCACCTCACTCGGCTCCTGCCCCGGCACCAGGCGGAAACTCACCTTCGCCGACGCCTCGGCCGGGATCACGGTCTTCATGCCCGGCCCCTGGTAACCGCCCCAGATGCCGTTGATCTCGACCGTGGGACGGGTCCAGATCAATTCCAGCAGCGACCGGCCGCGCTCGCCCGACGGATGCCGCAAGCCGACTTCGGCAAGATACGCCTCGGGATCGAAGCCCAGCCGTTGCCAGCGCTCGCGCGTGGCCTCGGTCGGCTCGGCGATGCCGTCGTAAAACCCCGGCAGCGTCACGCGACCATCGTCGTCGTGCAACGCGGCCAACGTCTTGATCAGCGTACGGATCGGATTGACGGCTGCGCCGCCATATTTGCCCGAATGCAGGTCGTGGGTGGGGCCGGTGACGGTGATCTCGGCGCCACCGTAGCCGCGCAAGCTCACCGTGATGGCGGGGCGGGTGCGGTCCCAGGCCTCAGAGTCGCAGACCCAGACGAGGTCGGCGCGCAGCTCCTGCGCATTCGCACGGATGAAGGCGTCGAGCGGCCCCGAGTCCGCTTCCTCGTCGCCCTCGATCAGCACCGTGAGGTTCAGCGGCACGTCGCCGGTGGCTGCGATCCAGCCGCGCACCGCGTCGAGAAAGGTCATCACCTGCCCCTTGTCATCCGAGGAGCCTCGCGCGACGATCATTTTTCCGTTCTTGGCGTCTTGTTCGAAATGCGGCTCGAACGGCGGACGGGTCCACAACTCGAGCGGATCGACCGGTTGCACGTCGTAGTGGCCGTAGAACAGCACATGCGGTGCACCGAGCCTCTGGCATTTGCGATGCCCAACGACCATCTGATGGCTGTTGGACGGGCGCAGCGTCGCGTCAAAGCCGAGACCGCGCAATTCCCCGGCCACCCATTCCGCTGCGCGCAGGCAGTCGGGCGCGGCGGCAGGCACCATGGAAATCGACGGAATGCGCAGCCAGTCGAACAGCCGTGTCAGCTGCGCCGGGCGATCGCACTCGATGGCGGTTAGGACGTCAGTTAGCGGCCTCGTGTGCTGCATGCTGTCAGACCTCCTTGCCACAGCATTGCCCGTGCCGAACCCGTGCCTAGCCCGCGTTGCTCACCGCGACCAGCCTGGCGAGCGTGGCGCGCGCGCGGCCGTCGTCGAGAGCGCGGCCAGCCAGCGCGGCGCCCTCCGCCAGCGACGTGGTCTTGGCCGCGATCAGCAGCGCGGCGGCGGCATTCAGCATCACGGCGTGGCGGAAGGCGAGCAGGCCCGCCGATGCATCGCCAGCGAGCAGCAGCTGCAACTTGGCGGTATTTTCGGCAGGCTGGCCGCCCAGGATCTGCCCGAAAGGATGCTCGGGCAGGCCTGCATCCTCAGGCTTGATCTCGAACTCGCGCACGACACCGTCCTCCAGCGCAGCCACATAAGTGGGGCCGGCGATGGAAATCTCGTCGGTGCCGTCCATGCCGTGCACCAGCCAGGCGCGTTCGGAGCCGAGCGCACGCAACGTCTCGGCCATCGGGCGGATGATGGCCTGCGTGAAGGCCCCGGTCAGCTGGCGCCTGACGCCGGCGGGATTGGTCAGTGGGCCGAGGATATTGAAGACCGTCCGTGTGCCCAGTTCCACGCGGGCCGGCATGACGTAGCGCATGGCGGCGTGATGATTCGGCGCGTTCATGTAGCCAATGCCCGCTTCGGCCAGGCAGCGCTCGATCGCGGGGACGCCAGCGTTGATGTTGACACCCAGGGCCGCCAGGGTATCGGCCGCGCCCGCCTTGGACGACTGCGCGCGGTTGCCGTGCTTGGCCACCGGCACGCCCAGGCTGGCGACCACAATGGCCGTAGCCGTCGAGATGTTCAGCGTGCCGCGCCCGTCGCCGCCGGTGCCCACAATGTCCATGGCACCAGCCGGAGCGGTCACGCGCAAGGCCTTGGCTCGCATCACGGTTGCTGCGCCAGCGATCTCCTCAAGTGACTCGCCGCGCATGCGCAGCACCATCAGGAAGCCGCCGATCTGCGCCGGCGTCGCCTTGCCGGACATGATGATGTCGAAGGCGGCCTCGGCCTCATGCGCGCTCAACGCCGAACCGATGGCCCGGCTGATGTAGGGTTTCAGGGCTGCCGGATCGGCCTCGAGGCTCATGCTGGAACTTTCGATGTTGCTGGCAGCCGGTGGTTGCGGGCGATGCCGGCCAGGCCGAGGAAATTGGCGATCAGCGCATGGCCTTGCTCCGAGGCGATGCTCTCGGGATGGAACTGCACGCCGTGCACAGGATGCGTGCGGTGGCGCAGGCCCATGATGAGGCCGTCATCGGTCTCTGCGGTGATTTCAAGGTCGGGCGGCAGCGTCGCGCGATCCACGATCAGCGAATGATAGCGGGTCGCCTGGAAGGCCTGCGGCAGGCCCTCGAAAATGCCCAGCCCGCCGTGGCGCACGGTCGATAGCTTGCCGTGCATGGCTTTGGGCGCGCGCCGCACGGTGCCGCCATAGACTTGCCCGATGGTCTGATGGCCCAGGCAGACACCCAGGATCGGCACCTTGCCGCCGGCCCTGGCCACCAGCTCCAGGCAGATCCCGGCCTCATTGGGCGTGGCCGGACCAGGCGAGAGCACAATGGCCTCGGGTTTCTCAGCCAGTACCTTGGCAACGCTGATCTGGTCATTGCGGTAAACGCGGCAGCGCGCGCCAAGCTCGCCCAGATAGTGGACCAGGTTGTAGGTGAAGCTGTCGTAGTTATCGATCAGGGTCAGCATAAAATCTGTAAGTACCTGCTTTTGTTCAAATTTTCACGCGACAGAGCTGCCTCTGGCAGTTGTGCACCCTCAAATGTACCCGCTTTTCTTCGCCATACCCAACTTATGGTATTGCATACCGGCGCGTAGCCCCAAGTCAATCTATCTGGATCCAGCGGCCATTCGACAAGGCCGAGCGTCGAAGACCGGTCGCAGTGTTCACGCCGGCCTCAATAGCGGCCACCGCCAGGATGCGGCCGAGGTGTTTGCGGCGACATAGAATTGGCCCAACTGGACGCCGTCGCACGTTCGGGAATAGGTGGGCGCCGGGCAGAGGCAAGTTCACTCTGTTTGTCAAACGGCCTGCCGGTTTGCCGTGTCAAACAGATCATCCATTCCGGTCACCCTCCGCCGGTCGGCCTGGGACAGAGTGGGACGCCGCCGTTGCATTCTCAACGCTCCGTCCGGGACTGTCCGGGGGCGTCTCTTGTCTTGTCCAGTCAAGTCTCGTCTCGACCTGCGCCATGAGGCTGTGGTCCGTCCGCAGCCGGCGGGCGATGTCCTCGACCGCCTGTTCGAAGCGCAAGTTTCCGTGCGCCCGTACTGCGGCCTGCTCTTCGAGAGGCATCCGTGGGGTGACGGTGACGATGAAACGCGTCAAGGTCGCCAGCAGCTCGCCGACGATTGCGACTTCGTGCCGGAGGCGCGAAAGAGATCGGGCTTTGGCGTTGTGCTGCAGCTGTCCCAGATTGTCCGTGGGACAGTTGCTGGTGGGCGCCAGGAATTTCTGAAGCGCCAGCTCCAGGATTGCCGACTTCGAGACGCGATGTGTTTCGGCCGCCAGTTCCAGCGCCTGTGTCATGCTGTCCAATAGATAGAGGGCGTGGCGGTGGCGCAAGGGACGGGCTTTCGACTGAGCAAAGTGTTGATGGGACTGATGGGCATGATTGATCCGTTCGAGTGATAGGCGAGCGTTGTCGAGCGGCCTGCACCGGCTGATATTCGGAAACGTCCTCAAGCGTCCACGCCACCTTACGATCGTGAGCCGCGCTCGCTCTGGCCCACCAGAGGGAAGCGGGGCGGAGCACGATCTCCAGGAGATCGGCCCAAAGGATTGCGACTGACAGTCGGGCGCATTGAGTAGGGGCGTCGCCGGTATCGAGTGCTCATCTGTTATGCTCCATCTGTTTCAAGTTGGCAGTTGATCGCAAGCGGGTCTTGCCGCAGATTGTGATCGCGCTGAATTTGAAATGATGGTGGCGGCGTATTTTGTCGAGAGGTTCAGAGGGGGAATGGGCTGGTGGGTCATAGGGCAAGATAGATACGACCTGTCAGGTCGTCGAAAGAGCCCGTAGAATCGGCTTAGAAAGTGACGTCAAACATTATTTTCATGGCGTTGATCTGCGCGCGCTTAAACACACGAAATAACGCGATCAATGCCTTTAAAAACGCGCAAACGGCCGGCGGCTTGAGGCTGAACTCGACCAGGTCTATCGACCGATGATCGAAGGGACACGGATCACTGGCCGTCATACGCGCGACGTCGAACTGCCGACTGGCCGCTTGGCCGTCATCCAGGATCGCACCACGTTCACGCTCATTCCTCAGCACGCCGATCTCGCCAAGATGCGCGGCAAGGAGATCGACGTTGCCATCCACAATCAAACCCTCACGCTGGCCCTTTCCAGAGGCCGTGATCGCGGTTTGTCCTGATAGGTCCGATGCATCGCACGACAGTTTGGGGCCTCCGGCGGCCGTGCCGGCCGCCGTCCCGCCCTATCGCTCCGGCCAGCGGCCTCCGCGACCGAGCCCCAAGGGTCTCGGCCCTGGCGGTTGACGGTCGGTAGGCCGAAGGAGGGCGTCGCGTTGGCGAACACATTTCAGGGCAACTAGACTCGACGACGGCCAACGCTCAAGAAACCAGCAGTACCCGGACGTATCGGAACGTAAGGTGATCGATACTTCTTTGACGCCTTATCGCGATGACGGCGGCCTGATTGCCATTGGGCGAACAAACGCCAACGCGGTCATCGGCGGTCGACTACCAGCCAACGCCATGCAATGTTACGGTTGACCATGCAGTGGACTGTTTAGCGAGGGGTGCCATAGGGGTGGCGTTGGTTGCGTTGGCGTGGATGGTGCTGGGGCCGGTCGCCTGGGCGGCGGACACGGCGCCAGGCCTGCTTGGTGTGGCGTTGGCCGATGTCACCCAGGCGGATGCGGCGCGGCTGAAATGGGACGGGCCGGTCGGCGTGCGGGTGGTGAAGCCGCAGGCCGGATCGCCGGCCGAAAAGGCGGGGTTGCTGGCCGACGATATCATCATCAGCATCGACGGTCTGGAGATGCAGAATTTGGTCGCCTTGACCGCCGCCATCGCGGTCAAGGGCGCGGGGGCCGAGGTCAAGCTACGAATTTTGCGCGGTGGGCGCGAGCAGCGGCTGACGGTGGTGCTGGCGGCGAGGCCCGTTGAGCCGGTAGTGGCGGCGACGGGCCCGCCGGAGCTGTTGCCGCAGCTCGATACCGGTGGGCATATGGCGAGCATCAGGGGGCTCACCTTCACGCCCGATGGTACGCAGATTGTTTCGGTGGGCGACGACAAGGCGATCCGGGTGTGGGACTGGCGGACGGGCAAGACCGGGCGCACGATCCGAGGGGAGTTGGCGGCGGGCAGTTCGGGACAGATTTTCGCAATGGCGCTGTCGCCAGACAGCAGGACGTTGGCAGTCGGGGGAATCATGGCAGCCGGCCATGGCGCGCGCGACGCAGCTGTAGGCGACATCCGTCTCTACGATTTCGCCACGGGCAAGCTGACGGCGCTGCTGAAAGGGCATGATGATGTCGTTAACGCCCTTGCGTTCTCGGCCGATGGCACGCGGCTGATCTCCGGGAGCGGCGACCACACGGCGATCATTTGGGACGTGGCACAAGCCAAGCCGTTGCGCCGGCTGCGGGGCCATACCGATGACATTTACGCTGTCGGCTTCTCGCCCGACGGCACGCGGGCAGTGACCGGAAGCCAAGACAAAGGCTTGCGGCTGTGGCGGGTCGCCGATGGCAGCCTGATCACCAGGATGATAGGGCACAAGGATCGGGTTAGCGCGCTCGTCGTGTCGCAGGTGGATGGCCAGATCGCCTCGGGCAGCGACGACGGCGAAATCAGGCTTTGGGACGGCGCGACCGGGCGGTTTTTGCGCCGCCTTGCCAAGCAACCGGACCTTGTCGGTGCGCTGAAATTCAGCCCGGATGGCACGCGGTTGCTATCGACCACAGGCTACGATTGCCACGTCTTCGACGTCGCCACGGGCCGCGAATTGGTGACGTATTCAGGGCACGACAACATCGTGCTCGCCGCAGCCAT
>Ga0075026_100001015_pt1 | contig 11786 bp, 11 predicted proteins | sample Str012_2_FD_71392 | JGI IMG/M metagenome (GOLD analysis project Ga0075026, IMG submission 71392) | Freshwater sediment microbial communities in response to fracking from Pennsylvania, USA - Straight Creek_MetaG_SC_2012 | ecosystem: Environmental > Aquatic > Freshwater > Creek > Sediment...
GTCTTAGGGAATCTTCCGAAGAATCGTCACAACGGATTTTGGGGCTGTCGCGCACGGCGGCGCAGGCGATTGGCTACAAGGAGCTGCTCGCCCACTTCTCCGGCGAGATCCCCTCGCTCCGCGACGCGTTTGACCTGGCCATTCGCCGTACTCGCCAGTTCGCCCGCCGCCAGCGGGTGTGGTTCCGCCGCGACCCCCGCATCCGCTGGGTCGGCACCGCTCGAAATCCGAACGACCTCGCGCCGGTTGTCATGGCACTCTGGGAGTCAGAGGTCGCGACCGTCGCGCCGAACCGCCTATGACCCTCCTCCATCTCGCCAAGCTGCACGCCACGGGCAACGACTTCCTCGTCCGGCTCGCGCTCGACGGTGACACGCCGCCGCTCCCGCCCGCCGCCGTTGCGTACCTCTGTGACCGCCACCGGGGCATCGGCGCCGACGGTCTCATCACCATCGGGCCGGCCGCCCCGGACGGCGGCGCGCATTGCACCATGACCCTGCAAAACGCCGACGGCGGCGACGCGGAGATGAGCGGCAACGGCATTCGGTGTCTCGCCTGGGTCGCGGCCCGCGCCGGCCTCGGCACCGAGAACGAGCTCAACGTCGACACCGCGGCCGGGCGCCGCGCCGTGTCCCTCACCCGCGACGCGACCGCCAACGTCATTGCGGCGGATGTCGACATGGGCGCCGTCACCCTCGGCGACGAGGATCTCGAGATCACCATCGACGGTGTCGAGTACTGGGGCGATGTCGCCAACGTGGGCAATCCCCACCTCGTCTGTTTCGTGATCGACCCCGCCCTCGTGCCCGTCACCACGCACGGTCCGCGCATCGAGCTCGACGCCCGCTTCCCGCAGCGCACGAATGTCGAGTTCGTGCGCGTCCACCCGCCCGATCTCATCGACATGCGCGTCTGGGAGCGGGGCGTCGGCGAGACCTTGTCGTGCGGCACCGGGGCGTGCGCGGCCGCGACCGTCGCGCACAATCGCGGCGTCGTCGACGACCACGTACGCGTGCACGTCCCCGGGGGCGAGCTCGACGTCCGTCTCGGCGCAACCGTCCGCCTCGGCGGGCCCGTGGTCCACGTATTCGACGTCGACATCGACATCGACATCCCGATTTCGGATCACCCCGTGCAGAAAACCTCGTGACCGACTCGTCGCGCGCGCATCAGAGTCGCCAGCGCCGGCGCCTGACCGCGACCGAGGTCGATCTCGGGGTCGTGCGCCAGCGGGCGCTGCTCATCGGAACGACTTACGGCAGCGCGACCGTCGAAGAAGCCGAGGCGTCTCTTGTTGAACTCGCGCTGCTCGCCGACACTGCGGGCGCCGAACCGGTCCACGCCGAGCTCCAGCGCCGCCGCACTCCCGACCCGGCGACCTATATCGGCAAGGGCAAGGCCGAAGAGTTGAAGGCCGTCGCGCAGGGCCTCGACATCGACGTCGTGATCTTCGACGACGAGCTCACGCCCGCACAACAACGCAATCTCGAAAAGATGTTCGCCGTCGACGTCGTCGATCGGGTCGCGCTGATCCTCGACATCTTCGCCCAACACGCCACCAGCCAGGAAGGTGCGGTGCAGGTCGAGCTCGCGCAACTCCGCTACCGGCTCCCGCGCCTGCGCGGCCGCGGCCTGCAACTCAGCCAGCAGGGTGCGGGCATCGGCACCCGTGGACCGGGAGAAACGCAGCTCGAGGTCGACCGCCGGCGGCTGCTGCGCCGCATGCAGAAGCTCGAGCGCGACCTGCTCGGCCTGGCCGCCACCCGCGCCACGCAGCGCAAGGCGCGCAAGCGCCGTGACGTCCCGCACGTCGCGCTCGTCGGCTATACCAACGCGGGCAAGTCGACACTGCTCAACCGGCTCACGCACGCGGGCGTGCTGGTGCAGAACCAGCTGTTCTCCACGCTCGATCCCACCGTACGGCGCCTGCACCTTCCCGGCGGCGAGACCGTCCTCGTGTCCGACACCGTCGGTTTCGTGCGCCGTCTCCCGCATCAGCTCGTCGAGGCCTTCCGATCGACGCTCGAAGAAGTCGTCGACGCCGACCTGCTCGTACACATGGTCGACGCGAGCGCGGCCGACGTCGAAGCGCTCATCGTCGCGGTCGACGCCGTGCTGCGCGAGATCGAGGCCGACGACGTGCCGCGCCTCCTCGTGTGGAACAAGGCCGACCTCGCCGACGAAGACGACCTCAAGGTCTTGCTCAACGCGTACCCGGGATCGGTTGCGATCTCGGCCGCGCTCGGTACCGGTCTGCCCGACCTGCTGACCGCGATCGGCGATCGCCTTCGTGCGCTCGCCCGCATCAGCGAATTCGTCGTGCCCTACGAACGCGGCGACGTGCTGGCCGCACTGCACCGCGCCGGCGAAGTGCTCGTCGAAGTACACGGCGACGTCTCCACCCGCGTGCGCGCCCGGCTCACCGAAGCCGCGGCGGGTCGTTTCTCCGAGTACGCGAGCACGCCCGATTAGTCTCGGGGCGGATGGCGGCCACCGGCGGATTCGTCCCGCCCCCGTACCCCTACGAACGGCTCGACGCGCTCAAGCGCCTCGCCGATTCGCTCCCGGGCGGTGTCGTCGACTGCTCCATCGGCACGCCGTGTGATCCCGTCCCCGAGGTCGCGACCCGCGCCGCGATCGACGCGCTCGCCGCGTCCAACGGCTATCCGCCCTCGGCGGGCTCGGCCGCACTGCGCGACGCGGCCGCGGGTTGGATCCGCCGCCGCTTCGACGTCACGGTCGAGAGCGCGCACGTGGGCGCGTGCGTGGGCACCAAGGAACTCGTCGCGTCGTTGCCCCACCTGCTGCACCTGCGGGCTCCGGCGCGCGACACCGTGCTCTATCCCGCGATCTCGTATCCGAGCTACGACATGGGCGCCGTGCTCGCAGGCTGTCGGGCCGTCCCCGTGCCGCTCGACGCGCGGTGGCACCTCGACATCGACGCGATCAGCGATGCCGACGCGGCCCGGGCGCTCGTGCTCTGGATCAACGAACCCGGCAACCCGTCGGCGTCGACCGCCGACGACGCCTACTTCGCGCGCGTCGTCGCGTGGGCGCGCGACCGGGGGATCGTCGTCGCCAGCGACGAGTGCTACGCCGAATTCTCACCCCACCCCGCCACGATCCTTTCGTCGGGATTCGACGGCGTGCTGGCGATGCACAGCGTCTCCAAGCGGTCGAACCTCGCCGGGATGCGCGTCGGTTTCTACGCCGGCGATCCCGATCTCGTCACGTATCTCGTCGAGACGCGCAAACACGCGGGCCTCATGGCGCCGACGATGGTGCAGGCGGCCGCCGCCGCCGCCCTCGGAGACGATGCGCACGTCGACGTTCAGCGCGAGCGCTACATCGAGCGCCGCGATCTCATGCGCGACGCGCTCGCGCCGCACGGCCTCGTCCACGACGGGGGCGACGCCGCGTTCTACCTCTGGATGCGTACCGCCGACGGCGCCGACGACGGCTGGGAGATCGCGGCACGGCTCGCGCACGAGGCGGGCCTCCTGGTCTCGCCCGGCGATCTGTACGGCGCGCTCGGCGCCGATCACGTGCGGATCGCGCTCGTGCAGCCGCGCGAGCGGTTGGAACTCGCGCTCGATCGCCTCGGGCGCGCCGCCAGTGTGAAACCGGACTGAGGAGCGCAGTGGAGAACGCGAAGCAGGTCACGCAGTTGTTCGAAGCCGGTGACGACTGGCGCGAGGTCATGCCTCTGCCCGAGGCGCGCGAGCTCGTTGGTTCCGTGATCGGAATGCTCGATCGCGGCGAGATCCGCGTCGCCGAGGTGATCGACGGCAAGGTCACCGTCAACGAAGCGGCCAAGCACGCGATCCTCATGTGGTTCCGCGTGAACGAGATGCACGAAATCGAGGCGGGGCCGTTCGAGTTCGTCGACAAGCTGCCGCTGAAGCACGGCTACGAAGAAGCCGGTGTCCGCGTCGTCCCGGGGGCGTCGGCGCGCTACGGAGCATTCCTGGCGCGCGGGGTCGTGATGATGCCGAGCTACGTGAACATCGGCGCGCACGTCGACAGCGGGACGATGGTCGACACATGGGCGACGGTCGGATCCTGCGCCCAGATCGGTAAGAACGTGCACCTCTCCGGCGGTGTGGGTATCGGGGGAGTGCTCGAACCGCCCCAAGCGGTGCCCGTCGTGGTCGAAGATGATTGCTTCATCGGATCGCGATGCATGATCGTCGACGGTGCGTGGGTGAAGTCGGGCGCGAAGCTCGGCGCGGGCCTGGTCGTGACCTCGACCACGCACGTGATCGAAGCGGAAACGGGGACGGAACTGCCGCGGGGCATCATCCCCGAGCGCGCCGTCGTCATCTCCGGGACGCGTCTGAAGGAGTTCGACGGCGGCATGTTCGGCCTGCCGTGCGCGCTCGTTCTGCGCTACCTCCCCGAGGGCGCCGGCCACGACAAGCTGCAGCTCAATGCGATCCTGAGAGAGCACGGCATCGTTTCGTGACCGTCGATCTTCTCGGCTTGACCGAACAGCTCTGCGAGATTCCGTCGGTGAGCGGCGCCGAGGCCGCGCTCGCCGACCTGGTCGAGGCGCGCTTGCGTGCCAGTCCGGGGCGCCTGCGGGTCGAGCGCATCGGCCAGAACGTGGTGGCCCGCACGGAGTTCGGCCGCGCGCAGCGCATCGTGCTGGGCGGCCATCTCGACACGGTCCCCGCGAACGGCAACGAGCAGCCGCGCCGCGACGGCGACGTGCTGCACGGGCTCGGCACCACCGACATGAAGGGCGGCCTGGCGGTGTTGCTCGCCCTTGCCGACGGCCTGGGCAACGACCGGGCCCGCTTCGACGTGACCCTCGTCTTGTACGAGGGCGAAGAGGTTGCGGACGAGCACAACGGGCTCCGACGGCTGTTCGAGGAGTCGCCCGAACTCGTCCAGGGCGATCTCGCGATCCTGTTGGAACCGACCGGAGGCTGGGTCGAGGCCGGGTGTCAGGGGACGATCCATGTGCGTGCGGTCTTCAACGGCGCCCGGGCGCATTCGGCCCGGCCGTGGATGGGACGCAACGCGATTCACCTCGCCGCGCCGTTGCTCGACTTCTGTGCAGGTTTCGAAGCCGCCACCGTCGACGTCGATTCGCTCGCATACCGCGAGGCCCTGCAGGTGGTGCGCATCGAGGGCGGGATCGCGAACAACGTCGTGCCCGACCGCTGCGAAGTGATCGTCAATCGGCGCTACGCACCATCGCGAACCCTGCCGGAAGCCGTCAACGAGGTCGTGACGTACTGCACCGATGCCGGCGCCGATCACGTCGAGGTGCTCAACGCGTCGATGGCCGCACCGCCGAACCTCATGAACCCGCTCATCGCCGAGCTGACCGGGGTGTACGACCTCCCGGTGCGGCCCAAGCTGGGCTGGACCGACGTCGCGCGCTTCGCCGCGCACGGGATCGCGGCGTGCAACTTCGGCCCGGGCGATCCGGAGCTCGCGCACACCGCGGACGAGCGTGTCGACCGCGCCACCCTCGACGCGTGCCTCGCGGTCCTCGAGCTGTTCGTCGGGATCCGCGCGAAGCGTTAGAGCCGGCGCATCAAGGTGACCAACTTGCCGTAGATCTGCACGTCGGTCGGGTCGTACACCAGATCGTCCATCGTCTCGTTCGACGGCCGCAGGATGACCTTGTTGCGCTTGCGGATGAAGGTCTTCACCGTGGCTTCTTCGCCGGGGATGCCGGCCACGACGATGTCGCCGTTGTCGGCGTCGCGCTGCGATCGGGCCACCACGTAGTCGCCGTCGAAGATGCCGGCGCCGATCATCGATTCGCCGCGCACCCGCAACATGAAGAGGTCGCCTTCACCGCAGAGGTCGGTGGGGACGGGGATCACCTCTTCGACGTTCTCGGCCGCGAGCACGCCGGTGCCGGCGGCGACATCGCCGAGGAGCGGCACGTTGCGCACCGGGCGGCGATCGATGACGGTGCCCGTGGACGGCTCGAGCGCGACCTCGATGGCGCGGGGCTTGCTCGGGTCTCGCCGCAGGTAGCCCTTGTCCTGCAGGGCGGCCAGGTGGGCGTGCACGGTCGAGGGGGAGGACAGGCCGACCGCCTCGCCGATCTCCCGCACGCTCGGCGGATAGCCCTGCTCGCGCGTCTGCGCGTCGATGAATTCGAGGACCTGGCGTTGGCGCGCCGTGAGGCGGGCGGGCCCGTCGGTACCGGGTGCGGCGTTGCTCGTTCTGGCCTGGGCGTTGGACATGGAATCGACGGTAACACGATCACGCGTTCGGGGCAAACACCCGTTCGCATTTTCTCTTGACATCGAACAGGCGTTCGACCACCGTAGTTGTCTCACCCCTCTGGTTCGATCGTCTCGTCAGTTCGAACGCACTCTCTTCAGGAGCCAGACAAATGGCCGCAGTCCTCCAGCTCGAGCCCCGATTCCAACTCGAGCCCCGGTACACCGATCGAGGCGTCCCCGTCCGGCGCCTTCGGCTGATCGAGTCCGATCGTCAGCACAGCCCCCAACCGGCGCGCAGCCATCAGCGTGCCGTCTATCGACGGCGGCGCGTCCTCGCCGCGCTGGTCGGCCTGGGCCTCGTGTTGACGGTCGCACGTGCGGGGGCGGCGCTCGGCGGGTCGTCCCTCGCCACTCCCGAGCGTCTCCCGCACGTGCAGCAAGTCGTCGTCGCTCCCGGCGACACGTTGTGGTCGATCGCGCAGCGTGCTGCGCCGGGTCACGACGTCCGCCCGATCGTCGACGCGATGGAACACGCGCTCGGGACCAACACGGTGATGGCGGGTCAGACCATCTCCGTTCCGACGCCGTGACGGTCGACGAGCGCATCGCCCGGGCGAACGGATTACCGTGTTTTTGTGCGCTGTCCGTACTGCCGCGAGAACGACGACAAGGTCGTCGACTCTCGTTCGGCCGAGGAAACAGGAGCGATTCGCCGCCGGCGCGAGTGCCTCGCGTGCGGCCGTCGTTTCACCACCTACGAACGGGTCGAGGAAGTCCCCTTGCTCATCCGCAAGCGGGGCGGCGCGACTGAGCCGTTCGACGCCGCGAAGTTGCGGGCGGGGATCGAACGGTCCGCGACCGGGCGGCTCGACGATGCCGCGGTCGATCAGCTCGTGGCCGACGTGGAGGAGGAGTTGCGGGCGATCGGCGGCGAGGTGCCGAGCGACAAGGTCGGCATGGCCGTGCTCGAGCGGCTGCGGGCCCTCGATCATGTGGCCTATCTCCGGTTCGCGTCGGTCTACAAGGGCTTCGAGAACGCCTCCGACTTCGAACGCGAGGTCGGAGAGCTCCAAAAGACGACCGAGCCCAAACAGCGCTGAACCGGACCGGGCAATAGGTCCGAAAAGTGTTGACACGTGTGGAATTACAGTGGTGTAATGCACCCCCATCTCGCGGTCGGGATGGGAAGCAACCACAAGATGTAGTGGTTTCATCGAGTGGTGAACGAGGACGGATCATTCAGGGGCGAGCTGAGTCCGGATGCGGACTCGGAGGGAGATCTCAACATGGCGATGGCGCCGCAACAGCTCGGTATCGGGATCGACCGGCGCTTCACGCGCCCCGGCGTCGATCCGTACGACACCGTGGAGTGGGAGCGGCGCGATTCGCGCATCCAGAACTACAAGGACGGCGGCGACGCCTTCTTCCAGCCCGGGGTCGAGTTCCCGACCACCTGGTCGCTGAACGCCACGAACATCGTCGCCCAGAAGTACTTCCGCGGCACCCTCGGTACGCCCGTGCGCGAATGGTCGTTGCGCCAGGTGATCGACCGCGTCGTCGACACGATCGCCGACTGGGGCACGAAGGACGGCTACTTCGTCGACGAGCAGGAGGCCGAGGCCTTCCGGGACGAGCTCAAGTACGTGCTGGTCCACCAGCGCGCGTCGTTCAACTCTCCGGTGTGGTTCAACATCGGGGTGAAGGGCGTCCCGCAGCAGGCGTCCGCGTGCTTCATCCTCGCGGTCGAAGACCAGATGGACGCGATCCTCAACTGGTACCGGGAAGAGGGGACCATCTTCAAGGGTGGTTCCGGCGCCGGCATCAACTTGTCGCGCATCCGCTCGTCGCACGAGCAGTTGAAGGGCGGCGGCACTGCGTCGGGCCCGGTCAGCTTCATGCGCGGCGCCGACGCGTCCGCGGGCACGATCAAGTCGGGCGGCAAGACCCGCCGCGCCGCGAAGATGGTCATCCTCGACGTCGACCACCCCGACATCGAGGACTTCATCTGGTGCAAGGCGGTCGAGGAGCGCAAGGCGCGTGCACTGCGCGACGCGGGCTTCGACATGGACCTCGACGGCAAGGACTCGCACTCGATCCAGTACCAGAACGCGAACAACTCGGTGCGCGTCACCGACTCGTTCATGCAGGCCGTCGTCGACGACCGCGACTGGGACCTGAAGGCCGTCACCACCGGCGAGACGGTGAAGACGATCCGCGCCCGTGAGCTCATGCGCCAGATCAGCCAGTCGGCGTGGGAGTGCGCCGACCCGGGCATGCAGTTCGACACCACGATCAACGACTGGCACACGGCGTCCAACACCGGTCGCATCAACGCGAGCAACCCGTGCTCGGAGTACATGCACCTCGACAACTCCGCGTGCAACCTCGCGAGCATCAACCTGTTGCACTACCTGGGCGACGACGGGAGCTTCGACGTCGACGGGTTCAAGCACACCATCGAGGTGATGTTCACCGCGCAGGAGATCCTGGTCGGCAACGCCGATTACCCGACCGAGCGGATCGGGGAGACGAGCCGGGTCTTCCGTCAGCTCGGCCTCGGCTACGCCAACCTCGGCGCGCTCCTGATGGCCGAGGGCATGCCCTACGACTCCGACGGCGGTCGGGCGTGGGCGGCGGCGATCACGTCACTGATGACCGGACACGCGTACGCGACGAGCGCGAAGACCGCGGCGCGGATGGGCCCGTTCGCGGGCTACGCGCAGAACGAGGAGCCGATGCTCAACGTTTTGCGCAAGCACCGTGGCGAAGCGGCCAAGATCGACGAGGACCTCGTCCCGCCCGAGTTGCTGTGCGCGGCCCAGGAGGCCTGGGACGACGCGGTCGAGCTCGGTGAGCGCCACGGCGTTCGCAACGCGCAGGCGACGGTTCTCGCGCCCACCGGGACGATTGGCCTGATGATGGACTGCGACACGACGGGTATCGAGCCCGACCTCGCGCTGACCAAGGCGAAGAAGCTCGTCGGCGGCGGCACGATGTTCATCGTCAACCAGACGATCCCGCGCGCGCTGCATCACCTCGGGTACAGCGGCGAAGAGATCGACAAGATCATCGACTACATCGACGAGCACAAGACGATCATCGGTGCGCCGGTGTTCAAGTCGGAGCACATGCCGGTGTTCGCGTGCTCGATGGGCGACAACACGATCCACTACATGGGTCACGTGAAGATGATGTCGGCGGTGCAGCCGTTCATCTCGGGCGCGATCAGCAAGACCGTGAACATGCCCGAAGAGGCGAGCATCGCCGATGTCGAGGAGCTGTACATCGAGTCGTGGCGGCTCGGGTTGAAGGCGGTTGCGCTCTACCGCGACAACTGCAAGGTCGGTCAGCCGCTGTCGACGCAGAAGAAGACCTCCGACTCCGTGGTGCAAGAGGTCGAGCGGATCATCGAGACGGTGATCGTGCAGGAGCCGGTGCGGCAGAAGCTGCCGAAGATGCGTTCCGCGAAGACGTTCTCGTTCCGGGTCGCCGACTGCCACGGTTACGTGACCGTGGGCGAGTACGACGACGGTCGTCCGGGCGAGATGTTCCTCCAGGTTGCCAAGCAGGGCTCGACCCTCGCCGGCATCATGGACGCGTTTGCGATCTCGGTGAGCCACGGCCTGCAGTACGGCGTGCCGCTCGAGGCGTTCGTGGAGATGTTCACGAACATGCGCTTCGAGCCCGCAGGCATGACCGACGATCCCGATCTGCGGTTCGCGTCCAGTCTCGTCGACTACATCTTCCGCCGGCTCGCGGTGGCGTACATGCCGAAGGAGAAGCGCGAGGCCATGGGCATCATGACGGTGGGCGAGCGACTCCAGCCCACGTTGCCGGGCGTGGAGGAAGCGACGACGCCGAGCGCGACGTCGATGGATCTCCCGTTCGAGGACCGGGCTCCGTCCGACGCGCTGCGCGTGCGCAACGAGGAGCCGGCGCCGGCCGCGGTCGCGCCCGTGGAAGCGGCCGCGGGCAGCCGGGAGATGGTGCTGTGCCACGTCTGCGGCGACATGATGCAGCGCGCCGGAAGTTGCTACGCCTGCCCGAGCTGCGGCAGCACGAGCGGCTGCTCGTAGCCCGATACCCCTTCTCGCCGGCTTGACGGTGCCTTCGTCACTGAGCAATCACCTGACGACGCTTCCGAACGGCTCGTAGGTCGAAGCGCGTCACTCGTATGTGTTGATGGCGGTGGTTGCGGCACCGACGTAGCCGCCACCGAACTTGATCGCGTGCACGACGAGGGGCGCGATCTGATGGAGCGCGACGCGTTCGGGCCAGCCGGTGGCGAGTGGGAACACTTCGTCGTACGCGGCGAAACACGCTTCGGTGAAGCCGCCGAACAGGCGCATCATCGCGAGGTCGAACTCCCGATGGCCGCCGTGCGCGGCCGGGTCGATCAACCAACTGTGGCCGTCGGCGTCGACGAGGCGGTTGCCCGCCCAGAGGTCACCGTGAAGACGTGCCGGCGCCTCGTCCGCGCCGCCGAACTGCGAGAGCCGCCCGGCGACCCGCTCCAACGCGCTGATGGTCGCGTCCGCGAGCGCGCGGGCGTCGCGTGCCAACTTCGCGAGCGGGAGCAGCCGATTGGTCGCGTAGAACTCGGCCCAGGTCGTGCACGGTTCGTTCGGAAGCCCTCGACTGCCGGTGGTGCGCCGGTCTTCGCGGCCGAAGCTCGGCGCGCCGGCTTGATGCAGCGTTGCCAGCGCGACGCCGAGCTCGGGCTCGGTCGTGCGCGTCGGGCGACCCTCTCCATGGGTCGCTCGCGCGGCGCCTCCCATCCGGTCGACTCCGCTTTCGCTCCGCTCGATCCATTCCAGCACGAGGTGATTCGGCGTGTCGTCGGACACGGCGAGCACCTCCGGGATCGCGACCGCGCCGGCGGCGCGCAGCCACTCGAGACCCGTGGCCTCGGTGGTGAAGAAGTGTCGCGGCGCGGCCGGATGCGTCTTCGCGAACACGCGCCGGCCGTCATCGAGATCGACCGCGAACGCCACCGCGACGTCGCCGCCGCGAACCCGCGTCGTGCCGACGACGTCCCGGCCGAGGCCGCGTTCGATCACGCGTTGCAAGGCGGAATCCACCGGTGCGAACGCTACCGCCGCGCCGCTAACGTTTCCCCCATGGCCCTTGACGGTGAGTACGAGCCGAGCGCATGGGAATGGGTCCGGGATCAGGTCGAGACCTACGAACGGACCGGCGGACGCGAAGCCAACACGCTGCGAGACACCGGGCTGCCGATCATCATCGTGACCACGCGCGGCAACAAGAGCGGCAGGTTGCGCAAGACGCCGCTCATGCGCGTGGAGCACGACGGTGCGTACGCACTCGTCGCCTCGATGGGCGGCGCGCCCAAGAATCCGGTCTGGTACTACAACCTCAAGGCCGACGCCGACGCGGTCGTGATCCAGGACGGTCCCGAGCCGTTCGACGCCACGACCCGAGAGCTGAGTGGCGACGAGCGGGCCGAGTGGTGGAAGCGCGCGGTTGCGGCGTACCCCGACTACGCCGACTACCAGAAGAACACGGAGCGCCTCATTCCCGTGTTCGTCGCCACCCGCCGCACTTAGCCCGCGAGCGGGCTCAGGGGGTTCT
>Ga0075026_100001016_pt1 | contig 11786 bp, 12 predicted proteins | sample Str012_2_FD_71392 | JGI IMG/M metagenome (GOLD analysis project Ga0075026, IMG submission 71392) | Freshwater sediment microbial communities in response to fracking from Pennsylvania, USA - Straight Creek_MetaG_SC_2012 | ecosystem: Environmental > Aquatic > Freshwater > Creek > Sediment...
CCCCCTCTCCACGGAGTGGAGAGGGGTGGCCAAATCCGTTATGTATTTCCCCTCTCCAAGCTTGCTTGGAGAGGGGTGCCCAGACGCGAAGCGGTCTGGGCGGGGTGAGGTTCCGCACAACCTTTCCTATCTTCGAACAAATCTCTCCCATGTCCCTTCGAATTGGCTCCGGTATAGATTATCATCAGCTCGTCGAAGGTCGCGATCTCTGGATCGGTGGGGTGCTCGTACCTCATGAGAAGGGAGCGAAGGGCCACAGCGATGCGGATGTCCTGCTGCATGCGATCTGTGATGCCTTGCTGGGGGCGCTGGCACTGGGCGATATCGGCGTCCATTTCCCTGATACGAGTGCTGAGTTCAAGGGTATCGACAGCAAGATCCTGTTGGCCCGTACGATCGAACTGGTGAAGGCGAAAGGATGGCGTGTCGTCAACGTTGACAGTACGCTGATGCTGGAGAGACCGAAGATCAAGCCTTTCGTGCCTGCCATGCAGGAGGCCATCGGTCGCATCTTGGGCATTTCTCTGGATGACGTCTCCGTAAAAGCGACAACAACCGAGAAGATGGGCTTTGTTGGCCGCGAAGAGGGGTTGATGGCCCAGGCCACTGTCCTGCTGGAAAAAGCGTGATCGCCTGCCGCCCCTTGGCGCCTTTCCGTTATTTTTGCAACCATGTCCGACATCTCCATACGCGTCGTGAACCGCTCGCGGCATCCACTTCCGTCCTATGCCACGCCCGGCGCTTCGGGGATGGATGTGCGCGCACTTCTTGACTCAGACCTTTTGCTGGCTCCCCTCGAACGAACACTGGTGCCCACCGGACTCTTCTTCGAGATCCCCACCGGATATGAGATCCAGGTCCGGCCCCGCAGCGGACTGGCGGTCAAGCAGGGCATCACCTGCCTCAACACACCAGGTACCATCGACAGCGACTACAGGGGTGAATTGAAAGTCATCCTGATCAATCTTTCCGGTGAAACCCAGACCCTCCATGACGGGGACCGCATCGCACAGCTGGTGCTGCAGAAAGTGGAGACCGCTGCCTGGGAGGAAGCCGACGAACTCGGTGCCACGGTCCGGAATGAAGGCGGCTTCGGACATACCGGCAAAAGATAAAATGACCACCATGAAGAACCTGCTCATCGTGCTCTCTGTGGCCCTGCTCGCGACCAGTTGCCGCTCCACACGCAACATCTCCGACGCCCTGGCCCGCAAGGATACCGCCGTGGTGGTGGTCATCAATCCTGCTGAAAGCGATTCAGCAAAGATGGTCCACGAGACACTCGAAAAGATCCAGGCCAACCATATCGACTTCAGGACCTTCTCCGCCAAAGTGCATGTTGACTATTCCGATTCCAAGGACAAGAAATACGACTTCAACACCTTCCTCCGCATTCGTAAAGACAGTGTGATCTGGGTGTCCATCATCGCAGCCCTGGGCATCGAGGCTTTCCGGGTGACGATCACGCCCGACAGTATCCGCATTCTGGACAAGCTCAACAAGACCATTGACTTCAAATCGCTTGACTATGTCCAGGACGTCGCCAAACTGCCCATCGACTTCAAGACCCTGCAGGACCTGCTGATCGGGAACCCGGTGTACCTGGACAGCAACATCGTCGCCTATAAGAAAGACATGGATCAGATATCGATGTCCATGCTCGGAACTTTCTTCAAGAATCTGGTCACGGTGGATGCGAAGGACTTCCTGCTGACGAACAGCAAACTGGACGATGTGGACATCGTGCGGAGCAGGAGCGCGAACCTCACGTACAGTGACTACGGCCAGTCGGGGAAATGGCGTTTCTCCAACAGCCGAGGCATATCGATTACCGAGAAGAACAAGCTCGATATCGGCATGGAGTTCAAGCAAGTGGTGTTCGACGGCCCCGTGGATTTTCCATTCAACATCCCGAAGAACTACAAATTGAAATAACTTTAACAGGACAGGGGGACGAAAGGCGGTCAGAGCGCGTTTTCTTTGCCGCTCCCCCCAGATCAAACGAAAGACCATGCGGAGATTCCTGATGATACTGTTCGCCTCCCTGTCCCTCACCTTCGCGTGGAACGAAGCTTCCGCGCAGAGCCGTGAGGAACTGGAGAAGCAAAAACGCCAGATCCAGCAGGAGATCGACGAACTTCAGCAGGCCCAGAATGCGATCAAGAAGGACAAGAAGGCCAGCCTGGGCCAGCTTACCCTGATCCAAAGCAAGATCCGCAAGCGCGATGCCGTCATCGGAACCATCAATTCCCAGGTGTCCCTGATCGACAACAACATCAACTCCAACAGCCGCGAGATCGTTCGCCTCAAGAAACAGCTCGATACCCTCCGATTCCAGTACGGCAAGACCATCGAGTATGCGTACAAGAACCGGAGCAGTTACGACATGCTCAATTTCATCTTCTCGGCCTCCAGTTTCAATGATGCGATACGCCGTGTGTCTTACCTGAAATCCTATAGGGGTTATCGCGACCAGCAGGTGGCCAACATCCACAGCACCAGTGACCAGCTCTCGGGAAAGATCAAGGTGCTTTCGGAGAACAAGAAGGAGAAGAGCCAAGTGTTGCAGGAGCAGACGAAGCAGATGAAGATCCTGGAGACGGAGAAGCAGGAGCAAAGCGCATTTGTATCCAAACTAAAGGCGCGCGAAAAGGAGATCGAAAAGGAGGTGGCCGCCAAGAAACGCGTGGAGCGCAACCTGCAGAATGCCATTGCGTCGGTCATCCAGCGTGAGATAGCCGCCGCGCGTCGTAAGGCCGAGGATGATGCCAAAAAGGCCGCTGCCGCCAATGCTGCTGCCAATGCCGCCGCGAACCGGCCCGCCAACACACCGCCTCCCGCCAGCAACGCCGGTACTGCAGCCGCACCACGCAAATTCAACTCGTTGGAGAACACGCCCGAAGTGACAAAGGTGTCCGTCAGTTTCGAGAAGAACATCCATAACCTTCCCTGGCCCGTGGACAAAGCGCAGATCACCGCACCATTCGGTAAGCGCAAGGTGGAAGGTACCAGCATCATCGAGGATAATATCGGGGTGACGATCGCCACCGTGGCGGGAGCCAGCGTGAAGGCTGTTTTCGAAGGCACGGTATCCTCCATTTTCGATGTCGCCGGCAGCCAGACCGTGACCCTGAAGCACGGCAAATACTTCACGACCTATTACAACCTCACGGGCGTGACGGTGAGCAAGGGTCAGGAAGTGAAGATGGGACATGTGATCGGCAAGGCAGGCACCAATGATGATGGAGATGGCGAGATCCTGTTCGTGGTGAATGCAGACACCAGGTTCGTCGATCCCGAAAATTGGCTCAAATCCAGGTGATCTTTTTTCGGCAGGTCAATTTCAGGCCTTCACGGATTCCATGCAACGTTGATAGAGGTCCTCGTACAGAGGGATGATGCTCAGGATGTCGAAATGCTCGGCGGTCTCCCGCGCATTCTTGCGGAATACATCCAATGTGACGTCACTCTTTAGGATGGTGAGCGCATTGCGGCTCATGTCCTCCACGTCACCGACATCCGACATGAAACCGTTCTTTCCGTTCGTGATGATCTCCGGAAGGCCACCGGCATTGGTAGAGATCACGGGCGCTCCGCCTGCCATGGCCTCGAGAGCCGCAAGCCCGAAACTCTCATACTCAGAGGGAAGCAGGAAGAGGTCGGCGATGGCATAGATCTCCTCCATGTCCTGCTGTTTCCCTACGAAGCGGACATCGTCCGAAATGCCCAATTCGCGGCAAAGCTCTTCGCACATATTGCGTTCAGGGCCGTCGCCCACGAGCAGGAGTTTGGAAGGCATCTGTTTCAGAACCTTGTTGAATACATATATGACATCAGCAATGCGCTTGATCTTTCGGAAGTTCGACGCGTGCATGAGGATGCGTTCGCCATTCGGGGCGATCACCTTGCGGAAGGCGTCGATGGGCTTCTTGCCGAACCGGCGCACGTCGACGAAGTTGTGGATGACCTCGATCTCCTTTTTTATGTCGAAACTGGCGTAGGTCTCTTCGCGTAGGTTGTTCGAGACGGCTGTGATGGCATCGCTCTCATTGATGGAGAACGTGACCACCGGGGCATAGGTCTTGTCCTTCCCGACCAGGGTGATGTCGGTGCCGTGAAGGGTGGTGATGACGGGGATCTGCTTGTTTTCCTGTTCCAATATCTTCTTGGCCATATAGGCGGCTGCAGCATGCGGGATGGCATAGTGCACATGCAGCAGGTCCAGGTGGTGGTTGCGGATAACGTCCACCATGGTGCTGGCCAGGGCGGTCTCGTATGGAGGGTAGTCGAACAGGGGGTAGGTCGGCACCCGTACCTCATGGAAAAAGAGGTTGGCGCAGAAGCCTGTAAGGCGCACGGGTTGTTGATAGGTGATGAAATGGACGTTGTGTCCCTTGTCCGCGAGGGCCTTGCCCAATTCAGTTGCCAGGACGCCACTTCCTCCGAAGGTCGGGTAACAGACGATACCAATATTCATGATGGTCAAGCTTTCGATGCATAACGAAGGTAAACAATATAAAGAGCCGATTTTGGGCGTTTTCCGTTATTTTGGGGCCATAAATATCCCTGACCATGGCCAAATTCGTCTGGACCGTCATTGTAGTAATTCTTCTGGCCGCCGCTGGCTTCTTGTACTGGAAGTTCTTCTTCGTCTTTGGTGAAGGGGCCAAGTCCGGTGAACTCAACTACCTGGTCAAGAAGGGTTACGTCTTCAAGACCTATGAGGGGAAACTGATCCAGGCCGGTCTTCGGTCCAAAGGCCCCAACACCGTGCAGAGCTACGATTTCGATTTCTCCGTGACGGATGAGAAGATCGCCGCACAATTGCTCTCTGCCGAGGGCAAAGTCTTCAACCTCCATTATAAGGAGTATATGGGGGCTCTGCCTTGGCGCGGGTACAGCAATTACGTCGTAGACAGCATTATCTCGGTCACCGACATCACTCATTGATCCCATAAACAAGCACATGAAAAATTCGATCCTGATCGCTGCGATGACCATCATCGCAGGCAGCTTGCATGCCCAGACCGCCGACGACTCCATCGTGCTGCGGAAGATGGCCAACGAGATCCTCTCCCATGGAGGGGCTTACGAGAACCTGCGTGCCCTGACCAAACAGGTCGGTCCCCGACTGTCCGGTTCTGCCGGCGCCGAGAAAGCCGTAATGGTCACAGCCAAAATGCTGAAGGATGCCGGTGCAGACACTGTGATCCTCCAGGAATGCATGGTACCTCACTGGGTGCGTGGTGAGAAGGAGTCCGCCAAACTCATCCTGGCCGACGGCAAAGAGCGCATCCTGCGCATCGCTGCCCTGGGCAATGCCATCGGCACGGGCCCCAAGGGCGTGAAAGCGGAAGTAGTGGAAGTACGTGACTTCAAGGAGCTCGATCAGTTGGGCGCCACCGGTGCCATCAAGGGCAAGATCGTCTTCTACAACCACCCCATGGACCCGACCTTCGTCAAGACCTTCTTTGCCTACGGCGAGGCTGGCCCTTATCGTCATGTCGGCGCTTCCAGGGCGGCCAAGTATGGTGCCGTCGGCACCATCGTTCGTTCGCTGGCATCGAATCTGGACGATCATCCCCATACCGGCGCAATGAATTATATCGACTCGCTGCCGAAGATCCCCGCCGTCGCTATCAGCACCAACGATGCGGAATACCTGAGCGGCGCCCTGAAAAACAAGACCGCCAAACAGGTTTATTTCCGCTCCAACTGCGAGATGCTGCCCGATGCGAAGTCTTATAACGTGATCGGTGTGTTGCGCGGAAGTGAATTCCCCAACGAGGTACTCACGGTCGGCGGACACCTGGACAGCTGGGACCTTGCAGAAGGTGCGCATGATGATGGCACCGGTTGTACCCAATCCATCGAAGTGATCCGTGCCTTCAAAGCCTTGGGCATCCGCCCCAAACGTACCATTCATGCGGTCATGTTCATGAACGAAGAGAATGGCGGACGCGGTGGCGATAAATATGCCGAGGAGGCCAAGAAAGACGGAAAGAAATACCTGTTCGCGATCGAGAGTGATGCCGGCGGATTCGTTCCCCGTGCACTGGGCCTCTCCGTCAGGGGTGAGCAGAAAGCCAAACTCTGGCCCTACGAGCGACTCTTCAAATCATATGATATCGCCTTTGGAGAAGGTGGCGGTGGCTCCGACATCGGCCCCCTCGCGTCTGCAGGGACGATCATGGCCAGCATGAACCCCGACTCGCAGCGTTACTTCGACGTTCACCATGCAGAGACGGATGTCTTTGAAGCCGTGAGCCGCCGCGAGCTGCACCTGGGTGCATTTGCCATGGCGGGGATCCTTTATATCGTGAGTGAGTACGGTTTGTAAAGATGATCGCATTGTGGCGCGTGGAGACACGCGCCACGGAATTGAGTTTGTGGCGGGTGAGTCACCCGCCACGGAAATGGTTCAGTGGTTCGTGTCGTCACGAACCACTTTTTTTATTTGGGCAACAGATCGTCCACGGATGATATGATGAATTTCCATGGCGGGTGACTCACCCGCCATTTTCATGCTTGTAAAATGAACAGGACAGCTTTCTTGTGCAACTCCGGCACCTGCTTCTTCCATTCCGCCGCGGTTCTCGTGATCACTGACTCGCGCGGAGACGTAAGCTCCACCGCCACGCAGATGCGGGTGGAGGGTCGACAGGTCTTGAGCAAGGCATCCAACATGACGTTGTTGCGGTAAGGGGTTTCAATGAAAAGTTGCGCCGAGCCTTCTTTTGCAGAAAGGGATTCCAGGTCACGGATCGCTTTTTCGCGTTCGCGCGCATCCACCGGCAGGTAGCCGCGGAAGGAGAAGGATTGCCCGTTGAGACCGCTGGCCATGAGGGCGAGAAGCAATGAACTGGGACCGCTGAGGGGCCTCACGAGGGCACCCATTTCCTGTGCTGCGGCCACCAGGATCTGTCCGGGATCGGCGATCCCCGGCAGGCCCGCTTCGCTGACGATGCCCACGGTATTCCCTTCCCGCAATTCTTTCCGGAACGCATCCATGACCTCACCCTCCGCCTTGTGGATGGTGTACCAGCGATGATCGTCGATCACCATCTCCTTCCAGAGTTTCTTGAAATAGCGGCGGGCCGTGCGTTCGTTCTCGGCGAAGAAGGCGGTGCAGGAACGGATCCCATCGGCTACATAGGAGGGGATGGCGGGGTATCCTTCTTCGTCCAGAACGGAAGGGATCAGGTAGACGGTGCCGGGCTTCATGCCGGCAAATTACGAATGAAAAGGGAAGGGGCTCACTCCTTGACTTCGTGCATGCTGATGGTGGCCGCGACGATGGCATAGGCCGGCGCCAGCACCCATCCTACGATGACCAGGAAATGCATCAGGTAGAAGACGAGGCCATTACCGATCGCCAGCCCACGGTGTCTGCCGATGAAGGCGATGCTCTCCGCAGGCCCCAGCTTCCTGCGTTCACAGCTATAGTCGAGCATGGAGAAGCCGTAGTAATAGCACTCCACAAAAAGCGCCAGGATGGGCGTGGCCCAACCGATGACCGGCACCAGGGACAGCAGCAGGATGGACACGGCATAGACCGTCTGCCAGCCGGTATTCCGAAGGGCGATGCGGATGCCCCGCAACAGGTCCTTCATGACCTGCCGGGTACTCACGTGCTGTTCTTTTTCTTCCAGTATGGAGGCTGTTTTTTCACTCAGGTAAGCGAAGATGGGAGAGCCCAGGATCAGCCATACGTATTTGAAGAGGGAGAAGTAGAAGAACATCAGGATGATCCAGACGATGATCCCTGCCAATGTGAAGAAGAAACCGAGCCAGCTGTTCTGCATCTGCTGCACCCAGTTGCGCAGACCGGTGACGTCGGTGAGGTATTGGATGACACCCGTCGCGGACTTGCCGAAGAAGTACATGCTGACACAAAAGAGCATCGCATAGATGAGCCCGGGTATGATGATCCATTTCCAGAGGCGGTGGCGGCTGATGAACCGGTGTGCCTTGAAATAGGAATCAATGGCTATGATGATCTCCTTGAGCAATGGTGCTTTGTTTGCGGTAATTTAGTACCGCCTTCAAACATAAGCTTTTCCGCTGAAGGCTTAAGCCTTCAGCGGATGAATGAACCTAAGAAATAACTTTTCCAGCTGAAGGGTTAACCCTTCAGCTGGTTGACGAAACCATGCGTATAATTCCAGCTTCATTTTACCGGGGCGACGATGTGGAGTCGATCGCCAGTGCCTTGCTCGGCAAGATCCTTGTCACGCGTCATCATGATCGGATCACTTCTGGCCGGATCACCGAGACGGAAGCGTACAAGGGTGTTGACGACAAAGCCTGTCATGCATATGGAGGAAAACGAACGCCGCGCAACGAGGTCATGTATGCCGAGGGCGGCCATGCTTACGTCTACATCTGCTACGGGATACACTTTCTATTCAATGTCGTCACCAACCGGAAGGATCATCCCGATGCCGTGCTCATCCGTTCCATCCATCCCATAGCGGGTGTGCCGACCATGTTGGATCGTGCGGACAAACCTGACTTGAAACCCAATCTGGCGGCGGGTCCCGGCAACCTCACCCGAGCGCTGGGCATCACGATGGATCACAGCGGGCTGACCCTCTTCGGCCCCGGCCTTCACATTGCTGATGACGGGCAGCAGCTGAGCAACAATGACATCATCGCTACGCCGCGCATCGGAGTGGAATCAGCAGGCGTGGATGCGTTACGGCTTTACCGGTACATCATCAGAGGGAATAAATATGTAAGCGGGAGGCGTACTGACCCGCGGAAGGCTTAAGCCTTCTGCGGATGGATCATTGGTCAGAAGACTATTTCTCCAGCTGAAGGGTTAACCCTTCAGCTGGGTAGTGGATCGAACCCACAACCCATAACGCATAACCCATAACTCACCTAGAATTTCGGACAAGCAAGCCTCTTATTACCTGGATCAGAAGGCTTGCGGATGTAGATGATGGAGATCTCCGAACCGCCGCGCGTATTGGTGGCGGTGTTGAGGGAGGAATTGTTCAGATCGTACGAGAATCCGAGGCGGAAACCACTGTATTCAAGCCCCAGGTATGGGATGAAGGCATCGTTGAACCGATACCAGAGGCCCGTGTAAAGATTGATCGGGTTCGTCTCGTCACCATTGACATCGAAGGCCATGGCACCACCCAACACGGTTTCCGTGGCGCCACCCTGGCGCTGGTGGATGAAGCTGGCATGGAAGGTCTTGTTGTTCCCGACCGGAAAGTAGCCGCCGCCATGAATGGTCACGCGCGGGTTGAGCGTGAAGTTGCCACCCGTAAAGGACTCCTTGGGCCGGTTCAGATGATACAGGGAGGCGCCGAAATAGAAGCTATTGTATCCGTTCGTACTGCCCGTGTACATCAGGCCGGTATTCATGTCGAAATAATTGATCGCGACCTGCTGGTTGTTGAACACCTCCTGGGTGACGCCGGTGAAACCCAGCGCCGTCAACTCATCTTCGAAGTCAGCGCGGGAAACGTCCAGGCGCTTGTTGGCGAAGGTGCCCTGGAATCCCAGGGTCAGGGTATGGAACCCGTTCTCGTCAAGGGCCTTGTGATAGGCCGTCGATACGGAGAAGAAGTTGTTGTTGAGGATCTTGTTGCCGCTCTGGTCGTTCAGCATCAGGATGCCCACGCCCCAGGTGTCGAACTCGGGCAGGCGCTTGGCAAGGATGGGAAAGTCCAGGGAAGCCGTGGCCGTCCGGAAGGCGTTGTTGATCGTGGGCCACTGGTCGCGATAATTCGCAGCCAGACGGAACGTCCCGTCGAACTTGCCGGTGTAGGCCGGGTTCAGGGTCAGGGGCGACGCGAAGAACTGGGAAAAATGCGGATCCTGCGCACGCGTTGACGCACAGACGATTATGGCCAATATAAGGGTCAGGGTCCTTTTCATCACACTAGAATAACGGAACAAAATACGGCGCAGTACTTGAGTTTGCAAGTCTTTGTCTGACAATGGGCTGCTCATGATTGTAACTTGGCCCCAAAGGCAAGGTCGCCAGCATCCCCTAAACCGGGAACTATATAACCTTTCGCCGTCAGTTCGTCATCGATGGCCCCGCACCAGATGTGCACGGAGGGCTGTTCCCGGCGAACATATTCGATGCCCACAGTGCAGGCTATGGCTGTCACCACATGGATCTCCCGGGGTTTTCCCTCTTCCCGGAGGAAGTGGATGGTCTTCACCAGGGATGACCCGGTCGCCAGCATGGGATCGCACAGGATGAGGATACGGTCGTCCAAGGAAGGGCAGGAGATATACTCCAGGTTGATGATGAAGCTGCCGTCCCTCTGATGTTTACGATAAGCGGATATGAAAGCGTTGTCCGCCCGGTCAAAATAATTCAGCATTCCCTGGTGCATCGGCAGGCCGGCGCGAAGGATGGTGGCCAGTACGGGCTGCTGTTCCAGCACCTGGCAGGTGGAGGTGCCCATGGGGGTCGTGACCTCCTGTTCTTTCCAGGGCAAGGTCTTGCTGATCTCGTATGCCATCGCCTCGCCGATCCGTTCCAGATTCCGGCGGAAGCGCATGCGATCGGCCTGTATCTCGATATCGCGCAGCTCACTGATCCAGTTGCTGATGAGCGAATGTTTCTCAGAGAGATTCTTGACCATACAAAAGTTCTAATTTCGGCGGGGGGCCGGGAAACAAATCTAACCCCTTTGAGGGTCAATTCCTATGGGCGCAGACCTTTTTTAGCCCCCCGGAAAGCCCTTTTCATATTAAAACAAAGGCATGGTTTACAGGGCGATCGGACTCATGAGCGGGAGTTCGCTGGACGGGCTCGACATCGTTTACACGGAATTGGAAGAATCGGGTGGAAAATGGTCATGGACCATTCCCTGTTCAGCATGCCGTACATATCCAACGGAATGGGCAGAACGGCTCGCGGCCGATCCGCATTTCCTCTCCGCCCTGGAATACCAGCTCCTTCATGCCGAATACGGTCATTTCCTGGGTCAGGAAGTGAACCGCTTCATTCAGGAGAACGGTATCGAATACAAGGTCGGGTTGATCGCATCCCATGGCCATACGACCTTCCACCTTCCCGGGCGCATGACGGCCCAACTGGGCGATGGTGCCGCCATCGCAGCTGAAACGGGCCTGCCCGTGGTCAGTGACCTGCGTGCGCTGGATGTCGCGCTGGGTGGACAAGGTGCCCCGATCGTACCCATGGGCGAGAAGCTGCTGTGGCCGGATCATCGGTATTTTCTCAACATCGGCGGCATCGCCAACATATCCTGCCAGGGGTCCGACAGGTTCGTGGCTTTCGATGTATGCCCCGCCAATCGCGTGCTGAATGCACTGGCCGCAGAAGCCGGACTGCCTTACGACGATGGCGGGAACATGGCGACCCAGGGTCGTGTGGATCCGGATCTCCTGCACGGCCTCAATGCCCTGGACTATTACGGAAAGGCATACCCGAAATCATTGGACAATGCCTTCGGTACCGACGCGGTCCTTCCGATCGTCAATGCTTCCGGGCTTTCGCTCCGCGACAGGATGGCTACCTATGTGGCACATGTATCCCAGCAAGTGCGACAGGCCGTCATCCGCACCAGGAGTGCCGAGGGCGTGGCATCACCGGACGAGAAGATGCTGGTTACTGGTGGCGGTGCATTCAATACCGCACTCATGGACCTCATCCGGAGTCAGCTTGAACCGCTCGGGATCGCAGCAGAGGCTGCTGATCGCAGTACCGTCGAATTCAAAGAAGCATTGGTGATGGCCCTGCTCGGAGTGCTGCGCTGGAGGGAAGAGGAGACGGTCCTTTCCTCGGT
>Ga0075026_100001017_pt1 | contig 11783 bp, 10 predicted proteins | sample Str012_2_FD_71392 | JGI IMG/M metagenome (GOLD analysis project Ga0075026, IMG submission 71392) | Freshwater sediment microbial communities in response to fracking from Pennsylvania, USA - Straight Creek_MetaG_SC_2012 | ecosystem: Environmental > Aquatic > Freshwater > Creek > Sediment...
CCAGCGAGGCCGGTGCGAACGGCGGAGGAGCGAATCGTTAGGTCGGCGCAGCCGACCGTGTGAGCGACCCACCGTTCGTAGCGGCCGAGCGGAACTCAGACCAGGTACTGACTCAAGCCGCGACGAACGTACTGACCATGACCTTTACGACCCTTGAACGTGTCATTCTCCACCACGACGGTGCCACGGGACAGGACGGTGTCGACCTTGCCGTCGATCACCCACCCCTCCCACGCGCTGTGGTCCATGTTCATGTGGTGCTTGTCGTTGATGCCGATCTTGGTCTGCTGGTTGGGGTCCCACACCACGACGTCGGCGTCGGCGCCGGGGGCGATGACACCCTTCTTCGGGTAGAGGCCGAACATGCGCGCCGGCGTGGTGCAGCAGGTTTCGACCCACCGCTCGAGCGTGATCTCACCGTTGACCACACCCTGGTACAGCAACTCCATGCGGTGTTCGACGCTGCCGATGCCATTGGGGATCTTGGAGAAGTCGCCGAGGCCCAGTTCCTTTTGATCCTTCATGCAGAACGGGCAGTGGTCGGTGCTGACGATGGCGAGTTCGTTCATGCGCAGGCCCTTCCAGAGGTCGCCCTGGTGGCCGTGTCCCATCTGCCCGACGTAGTGCGGGTCGTGGTCCTTGCTGCGCACCGGCGTGCTGCACACCCACTTGGCGCCTTCGAAACCGGGCTTGCCGAGGGTTTCCTCGAGCGTGAGGTAGAGGTACTGCGGGCAGGTTTCGGCGAACACATTGCGACCGTGGTGGCGAGCGGCGGCCACTTCGTTGAGTGCGTCGCCGGCGCTCATGTGCACGATGTAGAGCGGCACGTTGCCGGCGATCTGGCTGAGCACGATGGCGCGGTGGGTGGCCTCGGCCTCGAGCGGCGACGGACGCGTGTAGCTGTGAAAGCGCGGGTCGGTGTCGCCACGGGCGATGGCCTGCTGCACGAGCACGTCGATGGCGATGCCGTTCTCGGCGTGCATCATGATCATGGCGCCGCACTCGGCCGCGGTCTGCATGGCCCGCAGGATCTGGCCGTCGTCGCTGTAGAACACACCGGGGTAGGCCATGAACAGCTTGAAGCTGCTGATGCCCTCGTGGTCGACGAGGTACTTCATGTCCTTCAGCGACTGGTCGTCGACGCCGCCGATGATCTGGTGGAACGCGTAGTCGATGCTGCAGTTGCCGTCGGCCTTGCGATGCCATTCGGCGAGGCCTTCGTGCACGTTCTCGCCGTAGCGCTGCACGGCCATGTCGATGATGGTGGTGGTGCCACCCCATGCGGCCGCGTTGCTGCCGGTCTCGAACGTGTCGCTGGCGAACGTGCCACCGAACGGGAGCTCCATGTGCGTGTGCACGTCGATGCCACCGGGGATCACGTACTTGCCGCCGGCGTCGATGATGGTGTCGATGCCTTCCTCGGTGAACCAGCCGGGCGCGCCGAGCGCCGTGATGGTGCCGTCGGTGATGAGCACGTCCTGGGCGATGGTGCCCGTGGTGGACACGACCTTGCCGTTCTTGATGAGTGTGGAAGTCATGCGTTCCCCCTGATGGATGCTCAGCGAGCGGTGAGTTCGTCGTAGGCGTCGGGACGGCGGTCACGATAGAACGCCCACCGATCGCGGACGGTGCGGATCATGTCGAGGTCGAGGTCGCGCACGATGAGATCGTGCTGGAACGGGTCGCCGACGTCGCCCACCATCTTCCCCTCGGGATCGACGAAGTAGCTCTGCCCGTAGAAGTCGTTGTCGCCCAACTCCTCGATGCCCACGCGGTTGATGGCCCCGACGTAGTAGATGTTGGCGACGGCCGATGCCGGCTGCTCGAGCCGCCACAGGTACTCGCTGAGGCCGCGGCTCGTGGCCGACGGGTTGAACACGATCTCGGCGCCGTTGAGGCCCAGCGCACGCCAGCCCTCGGGGAAGTGACGGTCGTAGCAGATGTAGACGCCCACCTTGCCGACCGCGGTGTCGAACACCGGGTAGCCGCCCGTGCCGGGGGTGAAGTAGTACTTCTCCCAGAAACCCTTGGTCTGCGGGATGTGCTGCTTGCGATACTTGCCCAGGTACGTGCCGTCGGCATCGATGACCGCGGCGGTGTTGTAGTAGAGGCCAGGCTGCACGATTTCGTACATGGGCAGCACCAGCACCATGCCGGTCTCCTTGGCGATGGCCTGGAACCGCTGGGTGGTGGGACCGTCGGGGATGTATTCGGTGTACTGGTAGTACTCGGGCTCCTGCACCTGGCAGAAGTAGGGCCCGTAGAACAGTTCCTGGAAGCACATCACCTGCGCGCCCTGGGCCTTCGCGGCGTGCACGGCCTGCTCGTGCTTGTCGAGCATGACCTCCTTCGTGCCGGGCCAGTCGGTCTGGAGCAGTGCAGCTCTCACGATGTTCGCCATGGGCCGGGACTCTAATGTGACACCGTCAGGCGCACAATGCTTGTATTGTTACCGCACAATGAACCGATCGTTCCTCGACGAACTGTCGGCCGAGTCGGCCGATCGCAGTGCTCGCGGCATCGCCGCGGCGGTCGGGCGGATGATCACCGACGGCACCCTGCCGGTGGGCGAACGGCTGCCCACCGTGCGCGATCTGGCCACGGCGTTGGGCGTGTCGCCCACCACCGTCAGCGAGGCGTGGAAGAGCCTCGCCGCCGTCGGCGCCATCGACGCCCAGGGTCGCAAGGGCACGTTCGTGCGCCGCCCCACCGGGCCGAGCACGCCGCGCCGGTATCGCCGTATCACCGAGGGACCCGGCCACTTCGCGCTCGATCTCAGCACGGGCACTCCCGACCCCTCACTGCTGCCCGACCTGGGCCCGATCCTGGCTCGTGTGAGCCGTCAGTCGTTCACCAGCAGCTATCTCGACGATCCGGTGCTGCCGCAACTCGACGAGCGCCTGCGCGGCGACTGGCCGTTTGCGCCCGATGCCCTCACGGTGGTCGACGGCGCCATGGACGCACTCGACCGCGTGGCAGGCGTGGTGGTGCGGCTCGGCGACCGGGTGGTGGTGGAACATCCCGCGTTCCCGCCGCTGCTCGACCTGCTCGACCTGCTGGGCGCCGAGGTCATCGGCGTACCCCTCGACGCCCACGGCATGCGCGTCGATGCGTTCGCCGAGGCCGTCGCGAAGGGTGTCAGCGCCGTGTTCCTCCAGCCACGTGCGCACAACCCCACCGGCATCACACTCAGCGCCGCGCGCGGCAAGCAGTTGGCCACCGTGCTGGCGGGGTGCGGCGCGGTGATCGTGGAGGACGACCACTCGGGCGACATCGCCAGCGGCAAGTTGGTCAGCATGGGTCGCTTCCTGCCGCATCGCACGGTGCACATTCGCAGCTACTCCAAGAGCCACGGTCCCGACCTGCGACTGGCTGCGGTCGGCGGCGCCGGCGACGTGGTCAGCGCAGTCGCCAACCGCCGTCTGCTCGGCCCGGGTTGGAGCAGCCGCATCCTGCAGGCCGTGCTGGTCGAACTGCTCGACCACCCACCCACCATTCACGCGGTGCAGGCAGCGCGCGTCCAGTACGCGCTGCGTCGCCGCACCGTCACCGAGGTGCTCGAGGCCGACGGTGTGTCGTTCACCGGCACCGACGGCATCAACCTGTGGATGCAGGTGGCCGACGAACGCTCCGCACTCATCACGCTGGCGGCACAGGGCATCGGCGCCGCACCCGGCGAGCCGTTCATGGTGCGGCCCGACACGCCTTCGCTGCGCGTCACCGTGGGCCTGATCGACCACGACGTCGAGTCGGTGGCCCGACGCCTCGCCGATGCCGCCGGCAGCCGCCCCACGAGAGCCGGCCAGCGCTGAACCTTCATCGACGTCGCTCGAGCTAGTAACTGCCGCCGAGCTTGGTGTGGTCCCAGCTGACGATGCGCTCGATCTCGAACTCGACACCGATGCGCTTGTGGGCCTGCGCCTCGATGAACGGCAACGCTGCATCGCTGACCGCGCCCGGCCCGTTGTAGCGCTCGGCCACGGCCTTGCCGATGGCGAGGATGCGGTCGTAGTCGTCGATGAGGCGACCGGTGCCGACCAGTTCGACACCCTTGAGTTCGGTGTACGAGTCGCCGCTCTCGATGAGGCCGGTCATCTTCGGATCGCGACGCAGGTTCTGGATCTTCTGGCTCTTGGCGAACGTCCAGAACTGCACCTTGCCGTCGATGAGGGCGTACCACATCGCCACCAGGTGCGGATGCCCCGACGGCCCGATGGTGGCGACGTTGAGGATCTTCTGCGACGCGAGGTACGCCTGCACCTCGTCGTCGGTCATCGTGATCGAGTTGCGTCGGCTGGCCATGGGCGCACCCTACCCAGGTGGCTCAGCCCGGCCGCGACCGGAGCAGCTCGGGCGCGTCGGGACACTCGGGAGTGATGACGGCCTGCTCGATGTCGACCACTCCCGTGGACGTGACGAGGTGTGACGCGAGCGCCAACGGCACCGCGTCGGCCGACGCATCCCACGGCACCCGCACGTCGAGCACCCGTTGCAGCATCGACGTGAACGCCGCCTCCGGCACACAACGACCCACGCCGGCGACAGCCCACACCGGCACACCGCTCGTGTAGCCCACCGCCGCGGCAGCGCGCGAGCCGCGCTCGGCCAACAGATCGCCAGCGCCCATCGCGGTGGCCTCGACGATGACCAGGTCGCTCGCCAGCACCGCCGCCGCCGTGCCGGCGGGCTCGACCACCTCGGCCACGACGTCGGCCCGCTCGAGGCGGCGCACGAACGAGGCCCCGGCGTCGTCGGCATCGATGGCGAGCACCGACACGTCACCGCGTCGGAGCACGGCCTCGCCGGCGAGATCGGGCCAGCCGATGACGCACACGGTGGCGTCGATGGGCAGTGCGTCGATGAGCACCTCGGCCGTGAGGTCGTCGTCGATGGCGTTCGCGAGGTCGCGAGCCGTCGAGTAGGGATCGGCCGACGTGAGCATGTGTGCGCACAGCCAGTAGAGCGGCCCGGACGTGGGATGTCGTTCGACGATGCGACGGCAGCTCACCACCAGACCGGCCGGATCGATGCCCAGACCACGCAGGGCCGATGCCGTTTCCCCCACCAACACGCGCTGGTCGGCGCCGCTGGAGCGGGCCAGGTACCGCAGTCGCTCGATCGGGTGCACGCTGCGAACCTAGCCTTCATCGCGTCGTCGCGCTCCGGCGAGGTGGGGTTCACCTGGGGCCGCGCGCTACCGTTGCACCTCGTGGCCTCCAACGTTGCGCTCGACATCAACCTCACCACCATCGGCGGCGAGCAGCGTCCGCTGAGCCAGTGGGTCACCACCTTCCACCTGGCCAGCGTGGTACTCGATCCCTACACCAACGAGAGCTCGTGGGTGTTGTCCACCGCCACCCGCATCCTCGACGCCTTCCGGGGTGCCGACGTACGCGTCAACCTGGTGCTCACCTGCGGCGCCGACGATGCTCAGCAGTTCCTCGGACCCATCACCGACGAGTTCATGGTGTTCTGCGACGCCGACCGTGCGTTCGTGCGTGGCCTCGGCCTGGCCACCCTGCCCGCGTTCGTGTTCGTGAAGGCCAACGGCGAGCTGGTCGCCAGCGCCGAGGGCTGGGTGCCCGCCGAATGGCGTCAGGTCGCCAAGGCCATCGCCGACAACACGTCGTGGACCGCACCCATCATTCCGCTGCCCAGCGACCCCACCGCGTTCCACGGCACGCCCGCACAGGGCTGAACCCCATCGCGCCCTTCGCGATGATGCGATGAGATGACCACCGAGCTGCCGGACCTACCGGTGCTCGATGCGTTGCCCGCCGTCGTCGACGCCCTGCATCGCCTCGGCCGCGCCGTCCTGGTCGCGCCGCCGGGCGCCGGCAAGACCACGCTCGCACCGTTGGTACTGCGCCACGAGCCGTGGCTGGCCGACCGTCGCATCGTGATGCTCGAACCGCGGCGCCTCGCCACCCGGGCAGCTGCCCGGCGCATGGCGTCACTGTTGGGCGAGCAGGTGGGCGACACCGTCGGGTACCAGACTCGCGACGAACGCCACATCAGCAGCCGCACCCGCATCGAGGTGGTCACCGAGGGCGTGCTCACCCGTCGCCTGCAGCACGACCCGTCGCTCGATGGCTACGGGCTGGTGATCTTCGACGAGGTGCACGAGCGCAACCTGCCCACCGATCTCGGCCTCGCGCTCACGCTCGATGCCCGCTCGACGTTGCGCCCGGATCTGAAGGTGCTGGCGATGTCGGCCACACCCGACACCAAAGGACTGTTGGCCGTGCTCGGCGCCGACACCCCGGTGGCGGTGAGCGACGGGCGGATGCACCCCGTGGAGATGGTGTGGGCGCCGATGGGCAAGAACGACCGGCCCCAGGAGGCAACTGCGTCGTTGGTGCAGCGCGCCGTGCGCGAGACAGCGGGCGACGTGCTGGTGTTCCTGCCCGGCATCGGCGAGATCCGCCGGGTGCAACAGATGCTGTCGGGCACCCTGCCACCCGAGGTCGACGTGTATCCGTTGGCCGGGGCGCTGTCGTTGACCGAGCAGGACCAGGCACTCGCCCCGTCGCCCGCGGGGCGCCGCCGCGTGGTGCTGTCGACCGACATCGCCGAGTCGTCACTCACCGTCGACGGTGTGCGAGTGGTGGTCGACGCTGGGCTGGCTCGTGTGCCCCGATTCGATCAGCGCACCGGGATGACCCGGCTCACCACCGTCAGCACCAGTCGCGCGTCGGCCGACCAACGAGCGGGACGAGCAGGTCGCACCGAACCCGGCGTGGCCTACCGCCTGTGGAGCAAGCTCGAACACGGCACCCGGCGTGCGCACCTGGAGCCAGAGATCACGCAGGTCGACCTCGCCGGGTTGGCGCTCGAACTCGCCGCCTGGGGCACACCGGCCGACGAACTCCGATGGGCCGATCCGCCACCGGCGCGCACACTGCAGCAGGCCTCGGAACTGTTGCAACGCCTCGGCGCACTCGACGACGCCGGTCACCCCAACGAGCGCGGTCGCCGCATGTTGGGCCTGCCGCTGCACCCCCGCCTGGCCGGCATGGTCGACGCATGCACCGGCAACGACCGCGACACGGCGTGCGTGGTGGCGGCGCTGCTCGACGACCGCGACGTGTTCCGGGGCCGACCCGACGAACTGCCCGCCGATCTGTCGTTGCGCGTCGCCGTCGTGTGCGGCCGATCGCACCACGACCAGGCCGACCACCGCGACGTCCGACGCGTGCGCGAGCGCGCCGACGACCTCGCTCGGCGCGCGGGCATCCGTCTCGACCTCGACATGGTGCGACCCGAGCGGTGCGGCGCTGTGCTGGCGCACGCCTACCCCGACCGCATCGCAGTCCGCCGCAGCCAGCCCGGGCGCTTCCAGATGCGATCCGGCGCGAGTGCGTTCACCTCCCCCACCGACCCGCTGGCCGACGAGCGGTTCGTGGTGGCGGCCGACCTCGACGGCAAGCGCGACAACGCTCGAATTCGGATGGGCGCGGCGCTCGACACCGACGAACTCATCGACGCGCTCGCCGATCAGATCGAGCAGCGTGTCGCGATCGTGTGGGACAAGGACCGCAACGATCTCGTGCAGCGCACCGAGACACGGCTGGGCGGGATGCTGCTCGACGAACGCGTCCAGAGCGCGCCGGCCGGCGAGGCGACGGTGGACGCACTGCTCGCCCGCGTGCGCGCCACTCGGCTGAAGGTCCTTCCCTGGAGCGAGCGCAGCGACGCACTACGACAGCGGGTCGCCTTCCTTCGTCGCACGTTCGCCGATCAGGATCCGCAGTGGCCCGACTGGAGCGAAGCATCCCTGGTCGCGTCGCTCGACGACTGGCTCGCGCCGTTCCTGCAGCACGCCACCGGCGCCGACGACCTGGCGCGGCTCGATCTCGAGATGCTGCTCGGCGCACAGCTCGACTGGGACGCGTCCACACGCCTCGCGCACCTGGCGCCATCCACCCTCGTCACCGCCAACGGCCGTGCCGTCGCGATCGACTACGAGCGCGACGTCCCCACAGCATCGGTGCGCGTGCAGGACCTGTTCGGCACCACCACCCATCCCACCGTGGCCGACGGCCGCGTGGCGCTGGCACTCGAACTGCTCTCGCCCGCCGACCGGCCGGTACAGATCACCCGCGACCTGCCCGGGTTCTGGTCGGGCACCTGGGCCGACGTGCGCAAGGACATGGCCGGTCGCTACCCCAAGCACCAGTGGCCCCTCGACCCTGCCACCGCCCCGCCGCACCGCCTGAAGTGATCCACCCACCACGCCATTTCGAGGGTTTTCGGCGCCCCCGGGGCGTCCGAAAACCCTCGAGATGGGACGCGAGTGGGGCGCGGGCGTAGGCTTTTCTCATGGCTGCACCCGAATTCGAGTTCACGGAACTGCTCCCCCTCGGTCACGACGACACGCCCTACCGGCTCGTCACCACCGAGGGCGTCGAGGTGGTGCACACACCGCTCGGCGAGTTCTTGAAGGTCGACCCGGAGGCCATCACCCGGCTCACGCAGGAGGCGATGCGCGACATCGCCCACTTCCTGCGCCCCGGCCACCTGGCTCAGCTGCGCAGGGTGCTCGACGACCCCGAAGCCAGCGACAACGACCGCTTCGTGGCGCTCGACCTCCTGAAGAACGCGGCCATCTCGGCCGGCGGTGTGCTGCCGATGTGCCAGGACACCGGCACCGCCATCGTGAAGGCGAAGAAGGGCCAGAACGTGTTCACCGCCAACGAGCACCAACAGGGCGGCGACGAGGAAGCCATCGCCCGAGGCGTGTTCAACACCTACCAGACCAGCAACCTGCGCTACAGCCAGATGGCACCGCTGAACATGTACGACGAGGTCAACACCGGCAACAACCTGCCCGCCGAGATCAAGATCAGCGCCATCGACGGCGACACCTACAAGTTCCTCTTCATGGCCAAGGGCGGCGGGAGCGCCAACAAGAGCTACCTGTTCCAGGAGACCAAGGCACTGCTCAACGAGAAGACCCTGCTGCCGTGGTTGTTCGAGAAGATGAAGACCCTCGGCACCGCCGCATGCCCGCCGTATCACCTGGCGGTGGTCATCGGTGGCACGAGCGCCGAGATCGCGGTGGAGACCGCGAAGCTCGCCAGCGCGCGCTTTCTCGACACCCTGCCCACCCAAGGCAGCGCGCTCGGCCATGCGTTCCGCGACATCGAGCTCGAGGCGAAGGTGCTGAAGCTCTCGCAGGACACCGGCATCGGCGCCCAGTTCGGTGGCAAGTACTTCTGCCACGACGTGCGCGTCATCCGCCTTCCCCGTCACGGCGCCTCGTGCCCGGTGGGTATGGCCGTCAGCTGCAGCGCCGACCGGCAGGCGGTGGGCAAGATCACGCGCGACGGCGTGTTCCTCGAACAGCTCGAGACCGACCCGGCACGGTTCCTGCCCGATGTCACCCACGACGATCTCGAGGACGCGGCGGTGGTGCACATCGACCTCAACCGGCCGATGGCCGACATCCGCGCCGAGCTCAGCAAGTACCCGGTGAAGACACGCGTGATGCTCACCGGCCCGATGGTGGTCGCCCGCGACATCGCCCACGCCAAGATCAAGGCTCGCCTCGACGCGGGCGAGCCGATGCCGCAGTACCTCAAGGACTTCGCCGTCTACTACGCCGGACCGGCCAAGACACCCGAGGGCATGGCCAGCGGTTCGTTCGGACCCACCACGGCAGGCCGCATGGACAGCTACGTCGACGAGTTCCAGGCCGCGGGCGGCAGCTTCGTGATGCTGGCGAAGGGCAACCGCTCGCGTGCGGTCACCGACGCCTGCAAGACCCACGGCGGGTTCTACCTCGGCAGCATCGGTGGCCCCGCCGCCCGACTGGCGCAGGACTGCATCACCAAGGTGGACGTGCTCGAGATGCCCGAACTGGGCATGGAGGCCGTGTGGAAGATCGAGGTGCAGGACTTCCCCGCGTTCATCGTCGTCGACGACAAGGGCAACGACTTCTTCGATCTCGTCAACAAGCCCTACGGCGGCACGCCCGTCCAGATCTCGAAGTAGGCATGACGCCGGCTACGAGTCGGCCAGTTCGCCCGCCAGCTCACCCAGCCGCGACTCGCCCTCCACGGTCTGGCCGCCGCGATCCATGAACCGTTGCAGCAACGACTGCGTCGTGTCGTTGCCGAGCGTGCCGGAGAACGCGTTGCCCTCGGCCAGCAGTTGATCCACCACGCCGTGCTCGGCGCGCAGCACCGACGCCTTCGCCGCCTGCACCGCGTGCGACGGAAACGACGCGATGCGACGCGCGAGACGATCGACGAACGGCCACAGCTGGTCGGGCGGCAGCGCACGGTTCACCCAGCCCCAACGTTCGGCCAACTCGGCGTCGACATCGTCGCACCCGAGGATCGCCTCGAGCGCTCGCGAGCGACCCATCAATCGGCCGAGCCGCACGGTGCCACTGCCGCCGGGGATGATGCCCAACGCCACCTCGGGCTGGTTGAACACCGCCTGGCCCAGCGCGGCGAATCGCATGTCGCAGCTGAGCGCCAGCTCGCTGCCGCCGCCGCCCACCCTGCCCTCGATGACGGCGATCGTGGCCTTGGGCATTGTGCGGAACGCCTCGCACATCGCGTGGAAGTCGTTGAGCTCGGTGGCCGGAGGCGCATCGGTGGGCAGCCGCTGGATGAGCGTGACATCGAAGTGCGCGATGAAGAAGCCGGGCGTGGCCGACCGCAGCACCACGACGCGGACGTCGGGGTCGACGGCCAACCGCTGCGCCATCTCGGCCATGGCGATGTAGAGGCCGAGATCGAACAGGTTGATCGGTGGGTTGTCGATGGTGACCGTGGCGACACCATCGTCGACAGTGAGCGCCAGCGGAACACTCATCTCAGGACTTCTTGGTCCAGTCGCTCAACACCGACAGCGTGCGGGCGAGTTCTTCGCGATCGCTGGTGAAGATGCCGGCGTTGAAGTCGGTGACGCCGATGGCCTCGAGTTCCTTCACCTGGTCGCGCACCTCGGCCTCGGTGCCCACGATGGCGAGGCCACCGGGACCGTCGACGCCCTCACGATCCATCATCGTCTTGTAGCTGGGAAGGGTGTCGTAGACGGCGAAGATCTCGGCGGCCTTGGCTCGGGCTCGATCGACGTCGTCGGTGACCGAGATGGGCAAGGCGCAGACCACTCGGGGCTCGGGGCGCCCGGCGTCGGCCGCAGCCTGACGCAACGTGGGGATGGTGAGCTCGCCGAGCGTCTTGGGACCCACGCACCAGGTGGAGGTGCCGTCGGCCAGCTGACCGGTGACCCGCAGCATCTGCGGCCCGAGCGCCGCCACCACCACCGACGGTCGGCTGCTGCCGGCCGCGGCGAGCGCACCCTGCGTGCGGAACTCCTCGCCCTGGAACTGCACGGCCTTGCCCTCGAGCAGCGGCATCAGCACCGACAGGTACTCGCGCAGGTGGCGCACCGGCTTGGCGTACGACAGGCCCCACATCGACTCGACGACGATCTGGTGCGACAGGCCGATGCCGAGGCAGAAGCCACCATCGCCGCGGCTGTTGATGGCCGCAGTGGTGCTGAGCGTCTGCTGCGCCATCACCCACGGATGGCGCGGGTAGGTGGGCACCACGGCGGTGCCGAGCTCGATACCGGGCACTTCGCGACCCACGATCGCGAGCGCGGTGAGCGCGTCGTGACCGAAGATCTGCGACGACCAGAAGGTATGTGCCCCCATGGCCTTGGCCTGCTCGGCCTCCTGGATGATGTCGTCGATGGTGCCACCATTGATGGCATTGCTCATGGATCCGATCCGCATGAAGCGCAACGTACCAGCCCCCCGAACC
>Ga0075026_100001019_pt1 | contig 11778 bp, 12 predicted proteins | sample Str012_2_FD_71392 | JGI IMG/M metagenome (GOLD analysis project Ga0075026, IMG submission 71392) | Freshwater sediment microbial communities in response to fracking from Pennsylvania, USA - Straight Creek_MetaG_SC_2012 | ecosystem: Environmental > Aquatic > Freshwater > Creek > Sediment...
GCCGCTGTTGCAGGCGTTTGACATCGTCGCCCGTGGCAGTACCAACGCGCGCATGACCAAGTTGCTCAACGACATTCGCACCGATGTCGAGACGGGCACCAGCCTGTCGGTCGCGTTTCGCAAGCACCCGATGCAGTTCAATGCGCTTTACTGCAACCTGGTCGAAGCGGGCGAGGCCGCCGGTATCCTGGAGCAGATTCTGGAGCGGCTCGCGGTCTACGAGGAAAAGACGCTGGCGCTGAAGAGCAAGATCAAGTCGGCCTTGATGTACCCCATCGCCGTGATGGTGGTCGCCTTCATCGTGGTGACGGTGATCATGATCTTCGTCATTCCAGCGTTCAAGGAAGTGTTCACGTCCTTCGGAGCCGATCTGCCCGCGCCGACGCTGGCCGTCATGTGGCTGTCGGAACAATTCGTAAGGTACTGGTGGGTGCTGTTGATCGTGATTGTGGGCGGTGGATACTTCTTCATCCAATCGTGGCGGCGTTCCGAGAGGATGCAGATGGCAATGGACCGCTTGCTGCTGCGCGTACCGGTCTTCGGCGAGTTGGTCCGCAAGGCTGTGTTGGCACGCTGGACGCGCACCTTGTCGACCATGTTCGGTGCCGGTGTTCCATTGGTTGAGGCACTCGACTCGGTCGGCGGCGCTTCGGGCAACGCGGTCTATGCACAAGCCACCGAGCAGATTCAGAGAGAAGTGTCGACCGGCACGTCGCTGACGATGGCCATGCAGAACACCAGCGTGTTCCCGACCATGGTGCTGCAGATGACCTCGATCGGAGAGGAGTCGGGTTCGCTCGATCACATGCTCGGAAAGGCCGCAGAGTTCTACGAGGACGAGGTCGACGAGATGGTCAAGGGCCTGTCGAGCCTGATGGAGCCCTTCATCATCGTCATCCTGGGCGTGCTGATCGGTGGCATCGTGATCTCGATGTACCTGCCTATCTTCAAACTGGGTGCGGTCGTCTAACGTCGCGCCGATGACCGACCTGCTGCCGCCACTCGATCTGCTGCTATCACCCGTCACACTGGCCCTGCTGGGCCTGTGCGTCGGCAGCTTTCTCAACGTGGTCGCCCATCGGCTGCCGCTGATGCTCGAGCGACAATGGTGGGCCGACGTCGCACAGCAATTGGCCGATACCGACTCCTGGCGGCGCGTGTTTGGGGGCAATGACAAGGCTGCAACACCCGGTGGCGATCAACAGCGTACGGCATCTGCCCTCGCCCAGGGCGCGGCGGCGCTGGCGCCGCTGACGATCGCCCGCCCGCGTTCGCGTTGTCCATCGTGCGCTCACCAACTTGCGTGGCACGAGAATATCCCGCTGATCGGCTGGCTGCGCCTCAAAGGTCGCTGTTCGGCCTGCGGTACAAGGATCTCGGCGCGCTACCCCGTGCTGGAGCTTGCTACAGCTGCCACCTTTGCGGCGGTCGCGCTGCGGTTTGGCACGCATCCGGTGACGATGTTGTGGAGCGCGTTCGCCGCTGTCCTGCTGGCGCTGGCTGTGATCGACTGGGACACGACGCTATTGCCGGACGCGTTGACGCTACCGCTGCTTTGGGCGGGCCTGATTTGCGCCGCGCTTGGGTGGACGGTGACGCTGTCGGCCGCCTTGTGGGGCGCGGTGGCCGGCTACCTGTCGCTGTGGTCGGTCTACTGGCTGTTCAAGCTCACAACCGGCAAGGAAGGCATGGGCTACGGCGACTTCAAGTTGCTTGCTGCACTGGGGGCATGGCTCGGCTGGCAGATGATTGTGCCGATACTCCTGATTGCATCGGTCATCGGCGCGGCGGTCGGCATCGCGATGAAACTTGCGGCCGCGCTGCGCGAAGGCCGCTATGTGCCCTTCGGCCCATTCCTGGCCGGTGCGGGGCTGGTCGTGATGTTCGCCGGCGCGCCCAAGGTCCTTGATTTGATCGGCTGGGCCTGATCAAGCATTGCCGATGCGCATCGGGCTGACCGGCGGGATCGGTAGTGGCAAGAGCACGGTGGCTGGCCTTCTCGCCCAATTGGGGGCCGTCGTCATCGACACCGACGCCATTTCGCGTGGGCTGACTGTCGGCAACGGCGTGGCCATGCCCGCCTTGGTACGCGAATTCGGCGCTCAGATTGTCGACGAAGGCAGCGCCCTCGATCGCGCGGCCATGCGCGTATTGGCGTTCTCGGACGCGCGCGCCAAGAGACGTCTCGAAGCCATTCTTCATCCCTTGATCGGCGATGAGGCGCTGAGGCAGGCAGCAGCTGCGCGCCAACGGATCGTGGTGTTCGATGTCCCATTGCTGGCCGAGTCCGCAGATTGGCGCGAGCGTGTCGGGCGCGTGCTCGTCATCGATTGCGGCGAGGCCACGCAACTGGCACGCGTCTCGCATCGTGCGGGCTGGACGCCCGAGCTGGCCAGCCGCGCGATCACGGGTCAGGCCAGCCGCGCTGCAAGGCGCGCGATCGCCGACGCCGTTATTTTCAATGACGGAATCAGCCTTGCAGCACTTTCCGATACCGTCGCAGCATTGTGGCGCCTGTGGCAGCACCCCGAACAAATCGCTGTGGAACAATGAGAGCTGCGGCACACCGATGCGGCGCCGCGAAAGCACGATTTGGTCCGCTACGAATACCCGCTCAACGAGAGCATCCGCACGATGCTGCGGCTCGAACAGTTGTTCGACCGCCTCGGCCAGTTGATACCCCGCGACGCGCCGCTGGACCATCACTTCGCGTTGGCCACGATCTTCGAGATCATCGACGTTGCGTCACGCGCGGACCTCAAGAGCGACCTGCTGAAGGAGCTCGAGCGTCACAAGAGCCAGTTCCAGGGCTACCGCGGCAACCCTGCGATATCGGAGGCCGCGCTCGAATCGGTGCTGGCGAGAATCGAGCACGCGTTCGCCGGACTGAATGCGTTGCCAGGCAAGGCCGGGCATTCGCTGACCAACAGCGAGTTCCTGATGGGCATACGCAGCCGCATCAGCATCCCTGGCGGCACCTGTGAATTCGATCTGCCGGCCTATTACGCCTGGCAGCAGCAAGAGCCGGTCCGGCGCCGCGCCGACCTGCTGCAATGGATCGCCACGCTGACGCCCCTGGCCGAAGCATTGAACGTATCGCTTGGCCTGTTGCGTGACGGCGGTGTGCCGCAACGCGTCGTGGCGCGAGCAGGCCAGTTCCAACAGGCCCTCGCGGCGGGCAAGACCTATCATCTTCTGCGCTTGCGCCTGGACCCGTCGCTTGGCCTTGTCCCCGAGATCTCGGGTCATCGCCTGATGGTCGCAGTCCGGCTGATGCGCGCCGACACCGAGGGCCGGATGCGGCCGGCGAGCGATGATCAAGCGTTCGAACTCACTTTGTGCTCATGAGTGACGTCGTCAAGACACCGCGGTACGTGCCTTGCCCGTCGTGCGGCGACGCCAGCCTGTTTGACGCTGGCAACCGCTTCAGGCCGTTTTGCAGCGCACGCTGCGCCGGCGTCGACCTGGGCGCCTGGGCCAGCGAGGGGTATCGCGTCGCGGCGCCAACCCCGGACGCCGTGGCCGACAGCGGAGAGCACGAGCCCCGTCATTGATCCTGCCGGGGCCTTGAATGGCTGGGCGCTGGCCCTATAATTGCCTTGCTAGCACTCGTCATCGATGAGTGCTAACGGTATCTGCAAGGTCAGTACCATTCGATGTGAATGGGTGCACACTCTCTTTGTGCCCATTTGCAAAGCTCATCAATTGAGATAAGTGGAGATGCAAGCATGAAACTTCGTCCGTTGCACGATCGCGTGATCGTCAAGCGCCTCGAGCAGGAAACCAAGACCGCTTCTGGCATCGTGATTCCCGACAACGCCGCCGAAAAACCCGACCAGGGTGAAGTGCTGGCGGTCGGACCCGGCAAGCGCAATGAGAAGACCGGCGACTTCATCGCCTTGAACATCAAGGTGGGCGACCGTGTGCTGTTCGGCAAGTACAGCGGCCAGACCGTCAAGGTCGATGGCGACGAGTTGCTCGTGATGCGCGAAGAAGACCTCTTCGCCGTCGTCGAGAAGAAGTAATCCCAGACTCAATTCGGAGAAAAGAACATGGCAGCAAAAGATGTGGTTTTTGGCGGTGACGCGCGTCATCGCATGGTTGAGGGCGTCAACATCCTCGCCAACGCGGTCAAGGTGACCCTGGGCCCGAAGGGCCGCAATGTGGTGCTCGAGCGCAGCTTCGGCGCACCGACCGTGACCAAGGACGGTGTGTCCGTGGCCAAGGAAATCGAACTCAAGGACAAGCTCCAGAACATGGGCGCACAGATGGTCAAGGAAGTTGCTTCCAAGACCAGCGACAACGCCGGCGACGGCACCACGACCGCGACCGTGCTGGCCCAGGCCATCGTGCGCGAAGGCATGAAGTACGTGGCTGCCGGGATGAACCCGATGGATCTCAAGCGCGGCATCGACAAGACGGTCACCGCCCTGGTCGAGCAGTTGAAGAAGGCCTCGAAGGCGACCACGACGAGCAAGGAAATCGCGCAGGTCGGTTCGATCTCGGCCAACTCCGACGAGTCGATCGGCAAGATCATCGCAGACGCGATGGACAAGGTCGGCAAGGAAGGCGTGATCACCGTCGAAGACGGCAAGAGCCTGGACAACGAACTCGATGTCGTCGAAGGCATGCAGTTCGACCGCGGCTACCTGTCGCCCTACTTCATCAACAACCCCGAGAAGCAAGCCGCGCTGCTCGACAACCCGTACGTGCTGCTGTTCGACAAGAAGATCAGCAACATCCGCGACCTGCTGCCCACGCTCGAAGCCGTGGCCAAGGCCGGCCGTCCGCTCTTGATCGTGGCCGAGGAAGTCGAAGGCGAGGCTCTGGCGACGCTGGTGGTCAACACCATCCGCGGCATTCTCAAGGTCGTGGCCGTCAAGGCGCCGGGCTTCGGCGACCGGCGCAAGGCCATGCTTGAAGACATCGCCATCCTGACCGGCGGCAAGGTGATTGCCGAGGAAGTCGGCCTGACGCTGGAGAAGGTCACGCTGGCCGACCTGGGCCAGGCCAAGCGCGTCGAAGTGGGCAAGGAAAACACCACCATCATCGACGGCATGGGCGCCGCAGCCGACATCGAAGCCCGCGTCAAGCAAGTGCGCGTGCAGATCGAGGAAGCCACCAGCGACTACGACCGCGAGAAGCTGCAAGAGCGCGTGGCCAAGCTGGCCGGCGGCGTGGCGCTGATCAAGGTCGGTGCCGCCACCGAAGTCGAGATGAAGGAAAAGAAGGCCCGCGTCGAAGATGCGCTGCACGCCACACGTGCCGCCGTCGAGGAAGGCATCGTGGCCGGTGGTGGCGTGGCACTTCTGCGCGCCAAGCAGGCCGCTGGCAAGATCAAGGGCGACAACCCCGACCAGGAAGCCGGCATCAAGATCGTGCTGCGCGCGATCGAGGAGCCGATCCGCATCATCGTCGCCAACGCCGGCGGCGAGCCGAGTGTGGTCGTCAATGCCGTGCTGAACGGCAAGGGCAACTACGGCTTCAATGCGGCCAACGACACCTATGGCGACATGATCGAGATGGGCATCCTCGATCCGACCAAGGTCACCCGCATGGCATTGCAGAACGCCGCTTCGGTGGCCTCGTTGATGCTGACGACTGAAGCCATGGTCGCCGAGGCGCCGAAGGACGAGTCCGGCGCCGGCGGCATGCCGGGCGGCGGTATGGGTGGCATGGGCGGTATGGGCGGCATGGACATGTAATCCACGCCCACGCGTGTCAGCAAGGAGCCCGCGGCGCAAGCCGCGGGCTTTTTTCATTGCGCCGCCACGCGACAATCGTTGGATGGCGCGCACCCTGCTCCTCACCCTGCTCCTGGCCGCATCCGCGTTCGGTGCTGGCGCCCAGAGCGAGGTTCCTTTGGCGCAAACCGCCGTGCAGCCACGCCCTCGCGTCGGCTTGGTTCTGTCGGGCGGCGGCGCGCGAGGCTTGTCGCACGTGGGCGTGCTCAAGGTGCTCGAGGCAGAACACATTCCGATCGATGCCATTGCAGGCACTTCGATGGGCGCCATCGTCGGCGGCCTGTACTCCAGCGGCATGAGCGCGGCGGAACTCGAGCGCGAGTTGCTGAAGGTGCAATGGGCGGCGGTGTTCGCGCCGCGAGTCGACCGCCAGCATCTGTCGCAACGGCGCAAGGAAGAAGACTTCGAGATCTCGTCGGCGATCGAGCTCGGCGTGCGCGACGGTGAACTGCGCACGCCGACCGGCGCGGTGTCCACGCGGGGCCTTGAAACGCTGTTGCGTCGCTTCACGCTGCGGGTGCGTTCCGTGCGCGACTTCGACCGCCTGCCGATCCCGTTTCGGGCCGTCGCCACCGATCTCGAAACCGGCGCCGCCGTTGTGATCGACCATGGAGACCTGGCGCTCGCGCTGCGCTCATCGATGAGTGTGCCGGGCATATTCCCACCGATCGAAGTCGACGGCCGCGTCCTCGGTGATGGTGGCCTGGTCAACAACGTTCCGGTCGATGTGGCCCGTGCGATGGGCGTCGATGTGGTCATCGTCGTCAGCATCGGCACGCCGCTGGCGGGGCGCGAAACGCTGAAATCCGCGGTCGGCATCACCACGCAGATGATCAACATCCTGACCGAGCAGAATGTGCAGCGCAGTCTGGCAACGCTCGGCCCGAGCGATGTGCTGGTGTCGCCGAATCTGGGCAAGATCACTTCGGCCGACTTCGACAAGACCGCCGAGGCGATCGGCCTGGGCGAGCGCGGCGCGCGGGCAGCGTTGGCGCAACTGCGCAGCCTGGCGCTCGAACCCGCGGCCTACGCGCAGTGGCGTGCCGAGCATCTGGCGCTGCAGGCACCCGATGCGATGTTGGCCTTTGTCGAGTTCAACGGCACGACGCGCACGAATCCGTCGCGTTTCGCGGCGCAGCTCGAGTCGCAACCGGGCCAGGCCTTCGATGCGGCGCGCGCCGAAAGCGATGCACGCACCTTGGCCGCCAGCGGCGACTACTTGCGCGCGGACTACCGGCTCGAGTCTTCTAGCGACGGCCGCGACGGTTTGGTGTTCGACCTCGAAGACAAGCCCTGGGGCCCGAACTACCTGCGCCTGGGCCTGGACATGAGCACCGACTTCAGCGGCAACGGGAACTTCAATCTCAAGCTCAGTCACAACCGACATTGGCTCGACGCCAGCGGCACCGAGTGGCGCAACCGCGTGCAGATAGGCGCTGCCCCGTCGCTGTTCACCGAGCTCTATCACCCGCTGGATTGGACCATCGGCTTGTCCAACGACTGGTTCGTCGCCGCCTATGCAGGTATCGAGCGGCGCGTCGGGACGCTCTACAGCGAGAACGGCGACCAGGTGGCTCGCTACAACCGCACGGCCACACGCGGCGGCATCGACATCGGACAGCCCTGGGGCCGCTTCGGAGAATTGCGCGTGGGCCTGACGACGCAACGCATCGATGCGACCCCGACCTTGGTCTCGACAGCGGCCTCCTCGGTGTCGAGCCCCCTGAAGGCTATCGAGACGGGATTGCGGCTGTCAGCCGTCGTCGATCAACTCGACTATGCCAATTTCCCCACCAGCGGTTACCGGCTGCAAGGGCAGGCATCGCTGGGCCATGGCAGCGCAGCCGGCCGCTTCCAGCAGATCGAGGCCACAGCCATCGCAGTGCACACCGTCGGCGCGCAGACCTGGAGCCTGTATGGATCTGCTCGCGGTGCCGCGCAGCAGCAGGTCAATTCAATTGGCCGCTACGAGTTGGGTGGCTTTCATCAACTGTCGGGCTATCGCGACGGCCAGTTGCTCGGCAACTACGTGCTTTTCTCGCGCCTGACCTGGTACATGCGCCTGCAGGGCCAGCCCGTGGTCGCGCGGGCCTACTTCCTTGGCGCCACGCTGGAGGCCGGCAATGTCTGGCAGTCGCGTGTAGAGGTGCGTGCCCGCGCGCTGCGCTCAGGCATGAGCCTCTTCGTCGGCGCCGATACGGGCATCGGGCCGCTCTACTTTGCGCTCACCCATGCGCCGCTTGGGCAGACGGGCGTGGTTTTGTTCATCGGCCGCCCCTGATCGTCACAACGCGTCGCCGCCAGCGTGACGACTTCACGCATTGCGCTGCGCACGCATCTTGCGTGCCCTTGGGTGCCGAGGCGCCGCGTTCGAAAGCCTGTCCATGGACTGCAAGCGAACGCAACCCGCGCCGCGCCAGGAGACTCCGTTATGAATTCACAGCTTCAATCGCGATCCGACGGCGCTGTTTCATGCAGCGACGGTTGGGCCGTGCGCTTCGTTGCGCCTGACCTGCTGGAGTACAGCCAAGGCCAGGCCGCCTGCCTGGTCAACGTCGGTATCGCCGCCAGCGATCGCGAGCGGCGAATCTATGCCAGCGAGTCGTCATCCGAGCTGTTTCCGCAACTGCGCGAGCACTTGCAATCGGCAGTGCCTCTGTTCAAGGGCCAGTACGTGGTGGTTTGACCAGCAGGCTCTGAATCACACCGGCGACCAAGGCCGGCTGTTCGTGAACGATCCAGTGGCTGGCGCCCGCCACACGCCGCACCTCGAGCGGATCGACGAAGCCATCGAGCCCGTCGAGCAATGCCGCAGGCAACGCGATGTCCGCTTCGCCCCACAAGACCGTCGTCGGCACCCGCACCGTGACAAAGGCCGGCGGGAACTCGAGCGTGTGAATGGCATCGGCCGCGGACAGGGGCGGGCGCAGCGGCGAAGCGCGGTAGTAGTTCAGCGGTCCTTCCAGGCCCTGTAGCCACACCGCTCGGTACTGGGCACGGACCGCGTCGCTCAACCATGCAGCGCCGCCCATGTTGGTGAAGAAGGGCCACAGGCGCTCGAAGTCGTTTTCGGCCAGCAGCGCTGCCGCATCGGGCCGGCACAGAAAGTTCATGTAGGCACTGGCTGCCTGCTGCGCCGGGTTGTCGCGCAGCTCGCGCAGGAAAGTGGCCGGGTGCGGCGAGTTCACGATCAGCAGTTGCCGTATCAGATGTGGCCGCTGCGCCGCCAGGTTCCACGCCGCAGCACCGCCCCAATCGTGCGCCACCAGCAAGTCGATCGGCGCGCCGATCGACTCGATCATCGCGGCGATATCGGCCACGAGGTGCTTGGCGCGATAGGCCTCGACGCCGGCCGGCGCGCTCGAGCGTTCGTAGCCACGCAGGTTCGGCGCGACGCAGCGCGCCGCGGCGCCGACGAGGCCCATGACCTCGTCCCAGACGAAGGCACCCTCTGGAAAACCGTGCAGCAGCAGTATTCGCTTCGGCGAATCGCGTGCACCGCAGGCGCGGCACGACAAGGTGATCCCATGCCGCAGGGATTGATCGAACAGCTCGATCGTCATCGGTGCACCCAACCGCTCAGGGTCATGGCTGCGTCGTCGACACCGCTCTTGCTCAGCGCCGAGAACAGGGCCACGCCGATATCGGCGTCGTCGGTCGACAGCTCGGCCAGCGCCGCGGTGGCCGCGCGCAGCGCCGCGTCGGCCTCCTTGCGCGAGAGCTTGTCGGCCTTGGTCAGCAGCACCAGCAGGCGGACCTCGCCGGTGCCCACGCGTGGCGCGACCCAGGCCAGCAGCTGCCGGTCCAGATCGGTGAAACCCAGACGCGGGTCGATCATCAGGACCACGCCGGTGAGGCTGCGCCGCACCGCCAGGTAGTCGGCCATCACCTGCTGCCAGCGCAGCTTGGCCGCGCGCTCGACTGCAGCGTAGCCGTAGCCCGGCAGGTCGGCGAAGTAGGCGTCGGGCGCATCCTTGGGGCCCAGCGCAAACAGGTTGATGTGTTGGGTGCGCCCAGGCGTCTTGGACGCGAAGGCCAGCCGCCTTTGCTGCGCAAGCGTGTTGATCGCCGTCGACTTGCCGGCGTTGCTGCGGCCGACAAAGGCGATTTCCGGCAGCTCATGCACCGGCAGTTGATCGAGCTGGCTGGCGGTCGTCAGGAAACGCGCGGTATGGGTCCAGGCCAGCGCGGCCTTGGCGTCGGGGGCAGGGTTCATGCAGCATTGTAAAATTCTTGGGTTTTGCGCCTGCCGCAAGCTTTCAACACCCAGCCCGCACACCATGATGAAGGCCAAGATCCAACTCTGCGCCCTGACCCTGGCGGCCCTGCTGGCAGCACCGCTGCTGGCCCAGGCCAACGCGCCCGCCGAAGCCGCCGTCAAAGCGCCCGACCTGACCAAAGGCCAAGCCATCTCGGCCCAGGTTTGCGGCGCATGTCATACCGCCGACGGTTCGCGCGGCAGCCCGGCCAACCCGATCCTGGCTGGCCAGCATGCCGAGTACCTGCTCAAGCAGCTGCAGGAGTTCAAGTCCGGCAAGCGCAAGAATGCAATCATGAACGGCATGGGCAATACCCTGTCCGACGATGACATGAGAAACGTCGCCGCGTTCTATGCGGGCAGGAGCGCCAAGCCGGGATTCGCCAAGAACAAGGACTCGGTCAAGCTGGGCGAGAAAATCTACCGCGCCGGCATTGCCGACAAGGCGGTCCCGGCTTGCGCCGGTTGCCACAGCCCCAATGGCGCGGGCATTCCGGCCCAGTTTCCGCGCGTCGGTGGCCAGCATGCCGACTATGCCGAAGCGCAACTGGTGGCATTCCGCAGCGGCGCGCGCGCCAACAACGCCCCCATGGCCGCGATTGCCGCCAAGCTGAGCGACGCCGAGATCAAGGCCGTTGCCGACTACGTCGCCGGCCTGCACTGAGGTTCACTGCGGCCGGCACTGGTCGGGCGCGTGACCGTTGTGCAGCGGCGCTCACAGCCGTTAGTCGAGGCGAACGGCGGATCGAAGCCGGAACCTGCGTGCTCTTGCGGTTCAACGTTCGCCAGGATCGAATCTCTCAGGCGTCAACCGAGCCACGCGTGCAGCACACCGAGCGGGTGGTGCGTTACCGCGACCGTGACCATGAATGCGTAGCACGCCAGCGCAGCCGCAAACGCCAGTGCGCGAGTGCGCTGCGAATGCACTCCCCGCAGCGCCCGCGTACCCAGCGCAATGTAGAGCAGCAGCAGCGCCAACTTGACGCCGAGCCAATCCTCACGCAGCGGATGCAGCGCGAGCAATGACCAGAGCGTGACGCCGGCAGCCAACAACGCCGTATCGATCACCACGGCAGCCACACGCCACCCCGGCCGCAACGGCCAACGCCGGCCGGCCAGTGCGCCCGCACCGCGGCAGGCGAAGAGGACACCGCTTGTCGCCACCAGCGACACATGCGCCAGCTTGATCTGCGCATAGTGTTCGAGCAACAACGTGCTCACCAACGGCCGCGCAAGGCGACGCGCCAGGTGCGCGGCGGCTCGGCGCCCGTGAACAGCGGCGATTCGTCGGCGAGACGCAAGCGGGTCAGGTTGTCGACGCCGGCGCTGAACACGAGGCCCTGGCCGAGTTCGCGCGACACGTTCGCGCCCGCACGCAACAAGTCGGGGGCGGGCTTGAGCGGCTGACCTGGCGCGGTCGATGCGAGCAACTGTGCGGCGCTGTACTGCGCGTCAAACCCGGCGCGCCAGGGGCCGCTCTGCCAGCCCAGGCGCAGTCCGACGCTGTGGCGCGGCCGCTTTTCCAGCCGCGCACCGTTGCCGTCGTGGGCTTCGAGGTAGGTGTAGCTGGCGTTGACGGCAAAGCCGGCCGGCAGGCGCCGGGCCAGCGCCGCCTCCAGGCCCGAGAAGCGCGCGCTGTCGATATTGACGAACAGGTATTCGCCGCCGACGCCGACCAAGCGCTGCAACTGCGGCACGATCAGGTCCTTGACCCGGCTGGCGAAGGCCATCACCTGCACTGCGGCTGGGATGGCGCCGCAGCCGCAGTGCAGGTGA
>Ga0075026_100001020_pt1 | contig 11765 bp, 13 predicted proteins | sample Str012_2_FD_71392 | JGI IMG/M metagenome (GOLD analysis project Ga0075026, IMG submission 71392) | Freshwater sediment microbial communities in response to fracking from Pennsylvania, USA - Straight Creek_MetaG_SC_2012 | ecosystem: Environmental > Aquatic > Freshwater > Creek > Sediment...
AGCGGGACCAGCTCGGTGCTCGTGCGGGACGCCAGGTTCATGTGCGGGCCGACGGATGGAGCTTGGATCTCAGCCACCATCGAATCGTCCGATGCGGTTCGCGCCTTCGGCCAGGTATGGCTCGACGGGAAGCCCTACGGACGCTCGGAGGACGTAGCAGTCGCGGCGGCCGGGCTCGCATCGATCGGCTTCTCTCCCGACACACCGACGACGTCGTCCGGGCGCACCGCCTCCCTGAGGATCATGCGCAGCGACGCCCCCACAGAGGTGATGGCCGAAACCCCGGTGTTACTCCACCTTCCGGCAGGCACCGGCATGTGCGGTTGACCGCCCAAATCGGACGTTCTGTGTGCACGCCGCTTGGCTCCTGAGGGCAACGCAGTCAGAAGTGACCGCTCTCCAGCTCGTCGCTCTGGATGGAGAGCGAAGCTCTGGCTGCGGTGTTCGGATCACCGCTCGCCGGAGCGCACTTCTGGCAAAGCATCTCCCAGCTGTCGTCCTCCAAGCAGATCGAGTCGCCAAGGTCGGACGCGGCGAACTTGAGGAAGCAGCCGAAGCACATCCAAGCGTCGTCGTCGAGACAGCGATCGCACCATTCCTCGGAGCGTTCCCCATCGGAGTCGAGCAGCACCTCCCACAGGTCAGCGGTGACGTCGTCGACCAGGCGGCCGCAACGGTCGCACAGGCCTGCCGACGAGCTGGCGAGTTCGGTCGGTGGCTCATCGCCTGGCGCAACTTTGCTCGCATTGGCATGCTCGACGACGGCACCTTCGCTGTTGAACTCAAGGGAGTCTTGCGTGTTGATCATGCCTTCGACGGTGCCGAGTATGGACCGAAAAGCACAGCACGGCGGTTGTTCTCAATGACCCATCACGAGTGCCGCGAGTAGCCCGCCTCGAGCCGGGGCAAGTTCTAGGCCGGGCCCCGGGCCAACGACAAGTTGCACCGTCCCTCACTCAGCCACGGACCTCGACCACACAGTCCTTCTCAGCTGCTTCGGACCTGCGACGTCCAGTCCTCCCACTGCCCGTTTGATTCCACCCGCCAGAGCTTCCACACGACCGGCGGTCGACGCGACACATCGCATCCAGCGACCCATAGCACGTCGATGCCGGCTCCGAGATCGAGTGGTTCGGACGGGAGCTCATCTGCGTCGCGCATCGAGTAATGCGTCTGCATCGCCGACGGATTCACCCACACGAACAGGTGGCGCTCGTCGACGTCCATCGCGGCCGCCAACTTCGTGCGGTTGCGATCCAGCTCCGTCGTCATCGCCTCAGCAACGACTGCGGGATGTGACCACCAACCCGAGCCAGCCGAAATCTCCATCGCTGACCGTCCAGGGCCTCGGAGGCGCGTGATCGACTCGACACCCATCTCCGACAGCATCTGTGCGTACAACCTCAATGGATGGCGACGGTCCCACTGGACAGTCGCCAATTGCTGGTAGTCGATGCCGTCCGGGAAATGGTCACGGATCAGAGTCGGCACCCTCTTCCACAGCGCGGACGGCACCGCTGTCGTCGTGACGCTCACTCGGTACATCCCCGGCAACCCTTCGACGTCGCGGAAGGCCCCTCCCGCAGCAGCGGTACGCACGTCGAACAGACGCCTCGACTCATCGTTGTGCGATGTGACCTCGATGGCGTATCTCCGCCCGCGGCCGGTGAGCAGCCAATCGAACCGCCCAGGGCCCAGCGATGGGTCGTCGTTGACGGTCGCCTCAGCGACGAGCAGTTCGGCAAGGATCGCTGCTGCCATCAACTCGTCCGGGCTCATCGAGAACGGCACCGTAGTCCGCCCTGTGGAGGTCTCTGGCGAGCCCGTGCAGCGGCTGTGTATGAAGCGCAAGCTTCCGCACGGCATCGGCACCTCAACCACGCTCGCGCCACTGAGCCGCGGCTACGCGCTCGATCGTCGCGGCGGTGACGGCTGCGCCAAGCGCTCGACTCGGAAAGGCGGCGTTCGTCCGAGATGAGTCCGGTCCACGCGACGGTGACGACCTGAACTACGAGTTCGATCCGGTCATCACGCGAGCTGTTCGCGCAGTCGCATTGCGGAAAGCGCCCCCACAGTCCCGCCGACGGTCCCGAGGACCAAGTCCGAGAGCGTGTCGGGGTAGGTGAGGGACAGGTTCCCGACGCCAGCGCGCATCACGGCGTACTCGGCGACTTCCCAAGCGATGGCGGCGATGGCTCCTATCCCGGCCGCGCTGAGGACGATCGTCCAGTCGGGCGCACCTCCCGTAGATGAGCGGTGCCGCAATGACAACGCAACGCCTCCGACCAGCACGAACCAGTTGACGAAATGCAGCACGTCGTCGGTGTGGGAGAAGTGGTCGTACAGCCCGAAGGCGTTGGCGAGAGTGTCGAAGAGGAACGGAAGAGTGAGCGCCGCGTCGAGAGATACGTCGTACGCGCCACCACGTCGCATCCATCGGGCGGGGATGATCAGCGCCGGCACTGCGAACAACGGCAGTCGGTACACCATCCCTTTCCCGGCGAAACCGCCAACGTTGGGGAACAGGGCACCGACGACCAGGAGCAACAAGAGCAGCACTTTGCAGCTGACGAGCCACCGCGGGATGGCGCCAACGCGAGGCCTTCGTTGCGTTCGCACCCGCCGCTGGTCGCTCATGTTGCCCATAGTTCCTCACTAGACGGAGCTGACACGAACGCATGGTCACGTCGCGAGCCGCGGGCACTGCACACCGAGTCGGGTACCCACCGAGGGACACCCGGCGGTGAACGGGACGTTGACGTGGCGGAGGTGTGAGTGAAATCGGCCAGCCAATTTCACTGTGGTCGCACTGCTATTCACGCACAACCGTGAACAACCACAATTGACCCGAGTTTTCGCGACGGGACGAGATGCATCCGACATGACGCCTGACCTGCTGTTCTGCCTATGTCGGTTGGTGTCTGACCAGGTCAGGCGGTAGGTTCGGCAGCTGTCGCCCAGGTAGCTCAGTCGGTAGAGCAACGCACTCGTAATGCGTAGGTCAGGAGTTCGATTCTCCTCCTGGGCTCCATCAGGTCGTTGGACACCAGCCGTCGCGGCGGTGCCACCTCCTTGCAGGACAGGGACGAACGGCCCTGATCAGGGGGCCTGTCGACGCGCTACGGTCACCTCCACAACTCACGTGCGAAAGGGCTGCAGTGAAGAGCTACCCGACCGAACGCATCCGGAACGTCGCCGTCGTCGGCCATTCCGGTGCTGGCAAGACCTCGTTGGCCGAAGCACTGTTGGTGCGTGCTGGAGCCGTCCCGCGTGCCGGGAAGGTCGACGACGGCACCAGCCTGCTCGACATCGAGCCAGAGAGCCAGAAGCGCAAGATGTCGCTCTCGCTGGCACTCGCCCCGTTCGAGTGGAAGGCCACCGACGGCGAGACCTACAAGGTGAACCTCATCGACACGCCCGGCTACCTCGACTTCGAGGGTGAGGTCGACGCCGCCCTGTCGGTGGCCGACCTGGCCCTGTTCGTGGTCAGCGCTGTGGAGGGCATCGAGTCGCAGACCGAGATGATCTGGCGCAAGGTGGTGGCACTCGGCACGCCGCGCATGGTGTTCGTCAACAAAGAAGACAAGGACCGGGCCGACTTCCACGGCGTGCTCGACCAACTGCGTGCCGCGTTCGGCTCGGGCATCGCGCCACTCGAACTGCCGCTCGGCGAAGCCGGTTCGCTGCACGGCGTTGCCGACGTGCTGTCGGAGGAAGCCTTCGACTACGAGCCCGGGGGCACCCACCACACCGAACCGATGCCGGCCGAGGTGGCCGCCGAGGAGCACGCGCTGCACGACGCGCTGGTGGAGGAGATCGTGAGCGGCGACGACGAGCAACTCGAGCGCTATCTCTCGGGCGACGCGCCCAGCGTGGCCGAACTCGAACGCACGCTGGCCCACGAGGTGCTCGACGGTGTCGAGGTGCCCGTGCTGCTCGGGTCGGCCGCCACCGGCGTGGGCATCGATCGCCTCGCCGACTTCCTGTGCGAGATCGGTCCGTCGCCCGCGGATCGGGCATCGTCGGTCATCGCCGGCGACACCACCGTCGCGGTCACCGCCGATGCCACCGCACCACCGCTGGCCTACGTGTTCAAGACGGTCGCCGACCCCTATCTGGGCCAGCTGTCGCTGTTCAAGGTGCTGTCGGGCACCCTCAGGTCCGACGACAAGTTGGTCAACAGCACCAGCGGCGCCGAGGAACGCCTGCACGGGCTGTTCGTGCTGCGTGGCAAGGAACAGGATCCGGTCACCGAGGTCGCTGCCGGCGACATCGCTGCGGTCGCCAAGCTGTCCAACACGCACACGAGCGACACGCTCACGCCCAAGGGCTCACCGGTGAAGGTGCTGCCGCCCGAGTCGCCGATGCCGCAGTACGCAGTGGCCGTCGTACCCCGCACACAGGCCGACGACGACAAGATGGGCAACGCCCTCACCCGGCTGCAGTCGGAAGACCCGTCGCTGTTCGTCGATCGGGTGGAGGAGACCAATCAGACGGTCATCCGCGGCCACGGCGACATGCACGTCGCCGTCGCCATCGAGCGCATGTCGCGCAAGTTCGGCGTCACCGTCGACACCGTCGACGTGCGCATCGCGTACCGCGAAACCGTGGCCGGCAAGGCCGACGCCGAAGGCAAGCTGAAGAAGCAGAGCGGCGGTCACGGTCAGTTCGCGGTGGTCAACCTGCGCATCGCCCCGCTGCCTCGTGGCGAGGGCTTCGTGTTCAAGGACGCCATCGTCGGCGGCACCATCCCGCGCAACTACGTGCCCGCAGTGCAGGCGGGTGTCGAAGACACGATGGCCAAGGGCGGCGTGCACGGCTTCACGGTCGTCGACGTGCAGGTCGAGGTGTACGACGGCAAGTACCACTCGGTCGATTCCAGCGACATGGCGTTCAAGACGGCTGCATCGCTCGGCTTCCGCGACGCGATGGCCGCTGCCGGTGTCGTGGTGCTCGAGCCGATCTCGCTGCTGTCGGTCACCGTGCCGGCCGCCTATCAGGGCGACGTCATGGGCGACATCACGTCGCGTCGCGGTCGGGTGCAGGGCACCGAGGCCGCCGAGTTCGGCGAGCACGTCATCTCGGCGCTCGTACCCGCCAGCGAGCTACAGCGCTACGCCGTCGACCTGCGCTCGATGACGGGCGGCCGCGGCCGATTCGCCATGCAGCACAGCCACTACGACGCCTTGCCGCCCAACCTGGTCGACAAGGCCAAGCAGTCGCTCCCGTCCCCAGCCCACTGACCGACGGGGTCGCGCGGCATCCCGAGCCGAGCGTTCACGTGCAGTCGGCTCGCCGGGGGATGGCGGACCACGGTGTTCACCGCCGCAGGACGAGTGGAGGGAGGAAGGTGGCGAGACGCTCGCGGATCGCCTCGTCGCTCTTGGCCAGGAGATGGCCATCGCCGGGGAGCCGGACCAACTCGCCCGAACCGGCGATCATCTGCACCATCTCGCTGGCGTGAATGGGCAGGATCTCGTCGCGATCGCCGTGGAACAACAGCAGCGGCGTGCCCTGCAGGCCGGCAGCCAGTTCGCAGCCGGCCGACTGCGTGGCGAACGTGACCACGCCCGCCACCATCTCGTGCAGGCCCACGCCCACACGCACCGCCACCGCACCTCCGAAGCTGTGCCCCATCAGCACCACTTGGTCGGCGCCGGCGCCACCGATGGCCAATTGCACAGCGGCCGCCACATCGACACAGCACTGATCGAGATCGTTGGGCGTGCGATAGCTCACGCGCAGCACCGGCACCCCTCGGGCCGACCACTCGACGCCCAGGTGGTGGTACAGCGCATCGCCCGGGCCGAGCAGCCCGCCCATCGCCCCACCGCACAGCACGAGCGCACCCGGTTGCGGCTCGACGTCGTCGGGCGGTTCGTGCCACAGCAGCGTGAGCAGCCCGCGCATCGTGTACATCTCGATGTGCCGCAGGCCCGGACCCACCATCACATCGCTCGACGCCATCACCTGCAATGCATCGAGCGGCGTCGTGGCGCGCGCAGAGTTCCCGTCGGCGTCGGTCATCGTGGCTACCCTAACGCCACCCATGTCGACCGTACCCACCGATCCTCGCCACCGAGCGCGCTACGAACTCGCCCTCCGCATCGGTCTGGCGTGGCGCACGCTGCGTCGTGGGGCCAGCTGGTCGGCGCTGCGCGAATACCTCTACGGCACGGGCGAGGAAGCCATCGAGCAGGGGATGATGGACACCCTCGACGTCCTCGCCCTCCAGCCGTCGTGGCGGATGAGCGAGCTGGCCGACGTGCTCCGGGTGGACCCGTCCACCGTCACTCGTGCCGTGCAGCGGCTCGAGAAGGCCGGCCTCGCCGAACGTCGCCCCAGCACCGAGGACGGCCGCGTGGTGGAGGTGCGTGTCACCGATGCCGGCAGGGTGCAGCACGAGGCCGTCGCCGAGCGCCGTGCGGTGCTGATGACCCACGTGATGGCGGCCTACAGCCGCGAGGAGCTCCCCGTGCTCGCCGAGATGCTCGAACGATTCGTGCTGTCGATCGACGAATTCGTGGCGTCACGCGACACGCTCGACTGATTCCGATCGAGCGGCCGATCCGGGTAGGGTGCCCGCCGATGGCCGAACGGGCGGAGTTCCAGCAGCAGGCGATGCAGTACGCACCGCAGCTCTACAGCGCAGCCATGCGCATGACCCGCAACAACGCCGACGCGGAAGACCTCGTGCAGGAGACCTACCTGCGGGCCTACCGCAGCTTCCACACGTTCGAGGACGGCACCAACCTGCGGGCGTGGCTGTTCCGCATCCTCACCAACACCTACATCAACTCCTACCGCTCGAAGCAACGACGCGTGCAGGAGACCGACCTCGCCGACGTCGAAGACCTCTACCTGTATCGGCGGATCTCCGGGGTCGACGCCGCCAGCCGCAGCGCCGAAGACACGATGTTCGAGTTGTTCACCGACGACGAGGTGAAGGCCGCCCTGGAAGCACTCCCCGAGACCTTCCGCATGCCCGTGCTGTTGGCCGATGTCGAGGAGTTCTCCTACAAGGAGATCGCCGAGATGCTCGACATTCCGATCGGTACGGTGATGTCTCGCCTCCATCGGGGAAGAAAAGCGATGCAGAAGGCGTTGGTCGACTTTGCAACGGAGCGCGGACTGCTGTCCCGCTCACCCGAACCCTCACCGGAAGACCCTGCCGATGGCTGACTGCAACGACACCTTGCGCGAACTCGAGACGTATCTCGATCACGAGATCACACCCGAACTGCAGCACGAGATCGACCACCACCTGGGTGGTTGCGTCGACTGCCAGCAGGCCTTCGAGTTCCACTTCGAGCTCAAGCAGGTCATTCGCGACAAGTGCAGTCGCGACGAGATCCCCGCCTCACTGCTGTCGAGGATCGAGCAGTGTTTCGGCGAAGACTTCGACGGCGACGGCCGTATCGGTTGACCTCCGGGGGTCGCAACTCGCTACGCTGGCGCCCATGATCGCTGAAGTCTTTCACTACTGGCTCGGGCTCATCCTCGCGATCGTCGGCGTCCTGGCCACGCTCGGTGTCGTTGCCGGCTACCTGAAGAAGGTCGTGGCACCGCAGTACCCGGGCAAGCGCGCCCGACGCGACGACTGATCGCCACCGCATGAGTCAGGCGCCGAGCCCGATCGATTGGGACCGCGCCGAGAAAGTTGCGCTGTCGGTGGCCGCCCGACGTGCCCCGTCCGGCACCCGCAACAGTTCCCCCGGCCACCGCGACGTCGACGACTGGGGCCCTGCCGATCGCGACGTCGCCCCGGCCGCGGTCATCGAGGACGCCATCGCGACGGTCACAGGGCTGCGTCCGGCCAATGGCACCGCCCAGGTCGAGTTCGTCGACCGCCCCACGTGGATCCGCGCCAACATCGAATCGTTCCAGACCCTGCTCGGACCCATCATGGAGCAGTGGAGCGACAAGCTGCCCGGCCCGGGGAGCAGCGCCGGCTCCGTCACCCGCCAGATCGCCGGCGCCGAGGTCGGCGCGCTGCTCGGATGGATGAGCACGCGGGTGCTGGGCCAATACGACATCCTCGTGGGTCGGGGCGGTCGCGACGACACGGTGTTCCTGGTGGCGCCCAACCTGGCGAGCATCGAGCAGCGATACGGCTTCGACCAGGGCGAGTTCCGCACGTGGGTGCTGCTGCACGAACTCACCCACCGCGCCCAGTTCAACGGCGTGCCGTGGATGCGCGACCACTTCAGCGGGCTCGTGCAGCAGAGCATGGCGTTCGCCGAGCCCGACCTCAACGCGTTCACCGAGGCCGTGAAGTCGGCCCTGCGCAACCGACGTGAGGCCAGCCAGCACGTGCGCGACGGCGGTGTGCTCGGCCTGATGGCCCCACCCGAGCAGCGCGCGGTGATGGCGAAGATCGGCGGCCTGATGTCGCTGCTCGAAGGTCACGGCGACATCACCATGACCCGTGCCGCAGGCTCGCTGGTGCCCAACGCCGGCCGCTTCGAGCGCATCCTGCGCGAACGACGCCGCAACACCAACCCGCTCAGCCGCACCATCATGCGACTCGCGGGCATCGAGGCCAAGCTCAACCAGTACGCGGCCGGCGTGCGGTTCATCGACGCCGTCGAAGCCATCGACGGACCTCGCGCCATCGACCGCTGCTGGCTGCACCCCGAGCACGTGCCCACGATGGAAGAGATCCGGGCGCCGCGTCTGTGGCTCGACCGCATGGGCGCCACGGTTGACTGACCCGTCCGACCGGCTGTCGCATCCGCTGGTGCGCCAACTGCTCGAACGCTGCACGTTCCCGCCGAGCGGCGCGGCCGTCACGTGCGCCGTGTCGGGTGGCGCCGACTCACTGGCCCTGCTGGCGCTCGCAGTGGCCGCCGGCTGCGGGGTCGACGCGATGCACGTCGACCACCAACTGCGTCCTGGCTCCGCCGCCGAGGCCGACATCGTGCGCGCCGCCGCCGCACGGTTCGGCGCCGAGTTCCGCGCCGTCACGGTGCACGTGGGCGAGGGGTCGAACCTCGAAGCCCGCGCCCGCGCCGCCCGCTACGCCGCACTACCGGTCGACACACTCACCGGCCACACCGCCGACGACCAGGCCGAGACCGTGCTCATCAACCTGTTGCGCGGCGCCGGCACCAGCGGCATCGCCGGCATGCGGGCCGATCGTCGGCGACCGCTGCTCGCACTGCGCCGCGACGACACCGGCGCGCTGTGCGCCGCGCTCGATCTCCGGCCGGTGCACGACCCGAGCAACGACGATCCGCGCCACCTGCGCAATCGCGTCCGTCACGAACTGCTCCCCCAGCTCGCCCACCTGGCTCAGCGCGACCTGGTGCCGGTGCTCGCCCGTCAGGCAGAACTGGCACGCGACGAGGCCGACCTGCTCGACGAACTCGCCCGCGCCCTCGATCCCACCGACGCGAAAGCCCTGGCCGCGGCGCCCGTGGCGCTGGCCCGCCGAGCCGTTCGCCGGTGGCTCACCGTCGAACATCCTCCCGACGCGGCCACGGTCGAGCGGGTGCTGCAGGTGGCGCGCGGCCTCACGCTCGCCACCGAAGTGGGCGGTGGAGCGCGCGTCGAGCGACATCAGCAGAGATTGCGCGCCGTCGGTCTTCGGGATTCCACGCCGAGCGAGTAACCTGACCGAGCAATCGGATTGCACGACCGTGGAGGAGGGCGCATGCCCCCGAGGCTGCGCGGGAAGTGGGCGCTCGGCATTACGCCTCGCAACTTCACGTGGTTCATGAAAGACAAGTTGGCGGTGTGCGAACGCCCCGGTGGGTATGGCGACAACCATCGGCGCGTCCGGCGTCAAGAAGAGATCATCTGGTTGCGCGAGAACGGCTTCGGCTGCGTCATCAGCATCATTCCCGCGCCCAGCAACCTGCACAACTACGACGAGCTGGGCCTGCCGTACCTGCACCGACCGTTCACCGGCACCGACGACCTCGGCCTGTGGCTGAAGGCCTTCTACACCGAACTGCACGGCCTGCTCGAGGCCAGCACGAAGGTCATCGTGCACAACGAGTCCGTCGACGATCGCCTCATCGGCATCATGGGCGGCTACATCCGCTGGAGCCGCATGGTCGACGACCCGTCGATGGCCATCAACCTCACCGAGCGCATCGCCAAACGACAGCTCGACCCCTTCGCCCGTGAGGTCATCCTCATGGCGCACGAGCTGCGCTGATCCTCGCATCGGGTGCCGCGTTCGCGCTCGCGAGGCCGCGCCTACGATGCAGCCATGAGCACCACGCCCGCCAACTGGTATCCGGACCCCACCAACCGACACCAGCATCGCTACTGGGACGGCGGCAAGTGGACCGATCATGTCAGCGACAACGGCGTCGCGGGCACGGATCCGGTGGTGGCGAAGCAGAGCGTGTTCGACGCCATCGATCAGGGGCTCACGGTGGGCAACGAGGGCGACAAGGCGAAGATCCAGCAGCAGCTGTCGGGCGAGCACAAGTACCGCAGCGCGCAGGTGAACCCCGCCGCCTTCGAGGGTGGCGGCTCGCTGTTCACCGAGCCGATCCTGGTGGTGAACCAGAAGGCGAAGATCATCGAGCTCAACAACCAGTTCGGCATCTTCGACAAGGACGGCAACCAGGTCGCGGCCGTCAACGAGACCAACCAGAGTTCGCTGAAGAAGGCCGTGCGGCTGCTCAGCAGCTACGACCAGTACTTCACCCACAAGTACGACGTGGTCGACAACCAAGGCCAGGTGCTGCTGCGCCTCACCCGCCCGGCGAAGGTGATGAAGAGCAAGATCATCGTCACCGACGGCAACGATCAGGAGATCGGCCAGATCCGCCAGGACAACGTGTTCGGCAAGATCCACTTCTCGCTCGAGGCAGGCGGCTACAGCTACGGCTCCATCCGCGCCGAGAACTGGCGAGCGTGGAACTTCCGCATCGAGAACCACGAGGGCCGTGAGGTGGCACGCATCACGAAGACCTTCGAGGGCTTCGCGAAGACGATGTTCACCACCGCCGACAACTACGTGGTGCAGCTCCACGAGACGATCGAGCAGCCACTGCTGTCGATGGTGCTCGCCGCGGCGGTCACCATCGACACTGCGCTGAAACAGGACGACCGCGGCCTCAACTGACGACGCGCGGCCACCGCGCGGATCAGCCCATCGCGGCGGCGTCGACCGTGATGTGGAGCGAGCCGTTGCTCGCCACGCACAGGCCGCCGTGGGTGGCGTCGTAGGCCATCACCACCGTGGTGTACGACGAGGGCGCCACCGCCCCTACCGACGCGACCGGTTTGCCCAACGTGCACGACCACGCGAACAGCACACCGACGTCCTTGGCGCCGACCAGGGTGATCGAGAGCTGCGCGCGACGCATGCCCGCGGGCAACGCAACGGGCAGCTTCATCGATGTGGTGGTGATGGGCCCGGCAGCGCGCGAGTCGTAGAGCCGCGTGGGTCCGCCCGGGGCGACGCCACCACCAACGGTCCACACCCCATTGACGTCGACGACGACGTGCACCGTTTGCGTCGACGACATGCACACGTCGGAACCAGCGGTGCGCACGACGGCCGAGAACACCTGCAGCGACGCCTTGGGGTAGGGGACGATCCACGGCGTGCCGCCGCACGGGCCGATCCCGAAGCTGCCCGCGACCGAGGCGCCGAGCAGCGAGATGGTGACCGTGACCGCACGATCACCAGCGGTGACGCCCAGCGCGGCGCCCGTGGCCGCGATGGTGGCCCCGCCCGTGAGCGGCGCGCCGCGACGCGTGTCGAGTGCGCGGCGCGCCAGAACGGGACGCAGACCGCT
>Ga0075026_100001021_pt1 | contig 11759 bp, 9 predicted proteins | sample Str012_2_FD_71392 | JGI IMG/M metagenome (GOLD analysis project Ga0075026, IMG submission 71392) | Freshwater sediment microbial communities in response to fracking from Pennsylvania, USA - Straight Creek_MetaG_SC_2012 | ecosystem: Environmental > Aquatic > Freshwater > Creek > Sediment...
GCGTCGGCGGCGAACGCCGCCATCGACCACGTCCACTCGTGGGTCAACGGCACGCCGGACGGCGACTGGGTGTCGGCGGCGATCGTGTCCGACGGTTCGTACGGCGTACCCGAGGGCCTCATCTCGTCGTTCCCGGTGACATCGGCCGACGGGGAGTGGCACGTCGTGCCGGGCCTGGAGATCGACGACTTCTCGCGCGGGCGCATCGACGCGTCCGTGCACGAGCTCGAGGACGAGCGCGCCGCCGTGCGCGACCTCGGCCTCATCTGACCGACGTACGCCCCTCCCTTCGAGTAACTGATCAAAGGGTCGCTTCCCGGGCCCGGAAACTGCCCTTTGATCAGTTACTCGAAGGGTTCGACCACCACTGACGCGTTGCGTCGCAGCACCGAGGAGAGCACGTGGCGAAGATCAAGGTCGTCAACCCGGTCGTCGAGCTCGATGGCGACGAGATGACGCGGATCATCTGGCAGTTCATCAAGGACAAGCTGATCCTCCCGTACCTCGACGTCGACCTGAAGTACTACGACCTGTCGATCGAGAACCGCGACGCCACCGACGACCAGGTGACGGTCGACTCCGCGAACGCCATCAAGCAGCACGGCGTCGGCGTCAAGTGCGCGACCATCACGCCGGACGAGGCGCGCGTCGAGGAGTTCGGCCTCAAGAAGATGTGGAAGTCGCCCAACGGCACGATCCGCAACATCCTCGGCGGCGTCATCTTCCGCGAGCCGATCGTGATCTCGAACATCCCGCGACTCGTCCCCGGCTGGACCAAGCCGATCATCATCGGCCGCCACGCCTACGGCGACCAGTACCGCGCCACCGACTTCGTCGTGCCCGGTGCCGGGAGGTTGTCGGTGAAGTTCGTGCCCGACGACGGCGGCGAGCCCATCGAGATCGACGTCTTCGACTACCCGGGCGGCGGCGTGTCGATGACGATGTACAACCTCGACGACTCGATCCGCGACTTCGCGCGCGCCTCGATGCGCTACGGCCTCGACCGTGGGCTGCCGGTCTACCTCTCGACCAAGAACACGATCCTCAAGGCCTACGACGGCCGCTTCAAGGACCTGTTCGCCGAGGTCTTCGAGGCGGAGTTCGCCGACCAGTTCGCAGCCGCGGGCATCACCTACGAGCACCGCCTCATCGACGACATGGTCGCCGCGGCGCTCAAGTGGGAGGGCGGCTACGTCTGGGCGTGCAAGAACTACGACGGCGACGTCCAGAGCGACACGGTCGCGCAGGGGTTCGGCTCGCTCGGCCTCATGACGTCCGTCCTCATGACACCGGACGGCAAGACCGTCGAGGCCGAGGCCGCGCACGGCACGGTCACGCGCCACTACCGCCAGCACCAGCAGGGCAAGCCGACGTCGACCAACCCGATCGCGTCGATCTTCGCGTGGACCCAGGGCCTGTCCTACCGCGGCAAGATGGACGGCACCCCCGAGGTCACGGCGTTCGCCGAGACCCTCGAGCGGGTGTGCATCCAGACCGTGGAGGAGGGCCGGATGACCAAGGACCTCGCCCTGCTCGTCGGCCCCGCTGCCCCGTGGCTCACCACCGAGCAGTTCCTCGACGCCATCGACGACAACCTCCAGAAGGCCATGGCCTGACCGCTCTCCGAGCCGCGGGCACGCAGCCACGACGCGATGCCTCTGGTTGTCCCTTAGGGACAACCAGAGGCACATGTGTGCCATCTCGCGTCCATAACTCGCGAGCGTGTCGGTAGCGGCGAGACCTCTCCCGCTGCCCGCCTCGCTGCGCCCGTCATGCACTCCACCGTGGTGATCTGTTGCCAACCGAGCCTGCGCGGAGCGGCGCCGCGCATCCGGCGCGCCGCTGCGCCACCCTGGTGCCTCGGGAGGAGGTGCCATGAGGCTGCTGGCCCCGCTGCCGCCGGTACCCCCGGCACCGCGGCCCGATGAGGCTCGCGACCTGGCCCTCGACGTCGTGCGCTCCTGGTCGCTGTTCGTCGTCGTACTGGGTCACTTCCTCATGCTCATCGTGCTGTGGAGTCCGGACGGCGTGCCCGCGACGGGCAACACCCTCACGTCCGGTACGCCGTGGCCGTTCGTCACCTGGCTGCTCCAGGTCATGCCGCTCTTCTTCATCGCCGGAGGCTGCGTCAACTACCGGAGCAACGAGCGCTTCCCGGGCAGCTACTCGCAGTGGCTCTGGCAGCGCACGGCGCGGCTCATGCGACCGACCGTCGTCTACCTCGCCGCTCTCGCCGTCCTCTTCACCGTGGTCACCCTGGTCGTACGTCGCGAGGTCACCGACCCGTACGTGCAGGGCGTGACCGGACCGCTGTGGTTCCTCGCCGTGTACATCCCGGTGACGGCGCTCACGCCGGCGACCTCCGCGTGGTGGCGGCGGCGCGGAGTGGCGACGATCGCCGTGCTGCTCGTCGTCGTCGTGACCATCGATGTCCTCCGGCTCAACGTGTCGGAGACGATCGGTGCGGTCAACATGATCGCCGCCTGGACCCTCGTCCACCAGCTCGGCTACTGGTACCGGCGCGGTGTCCCGCGCAACGTCGCGATCGCCTGCATCGCAGTGGGTCTCGGCGTCAACGTGCTGCTCACGCAGGTGCTCGACTGGTACCCCACGTCGCTCGTCGGTATCCCGACGGAGAAGTTCTCGAACATGGCGCCGCCGTCGGTGATCCTGGTGTGCCACTCGTTCGTGCTCTTCGGCGCTTTCGTCCTGCTCGCGCCGTGGCTGCGTCGTCGGTTCGCGACCCCGCGGGCGTTCCACGCGACCGCGCGCGCGGGGCTGTTCGCGATGACGGTCTACCTCTGGCACATGCTCGTCCTCGTCGGCTGGCTCGCGTTGCTTCACCTGCTCGGCTTCGACCTGCCGGTGCGCATCGAGAGCGGTCAGATCGTGCCTGATGGTCTGGCCTACTGGGCGTACGTCGTCCCCGTGGCGATCGTGTTCGTGCTGCTGGTCTACGTCGTGGCGCGTGTGCTGTGGCCGGTCGAGTTCGTCCACCTGCCGTGGTTCGACGACCCGCCGCGCCGCGCGCCGTCGTCGGAGTGGGTCGCTGCCGCGGGGACCGTGCTGGTCGGCGTCGGGCTGCTGTCGATCGCGGGCGCAGGCTTCTCCGGCTTCCCGTCCGCGGTGCACGCGGCGTACGGGATCCCCGTGTCGGCAGCGGGTGCCCTCCTGTCGATCGCTGTCGGGATCGCCCTGCTGCGCCAACCCCTGCCGTCGCGGACGCCGGTGCACTGAGGGGCGCGCCGAGGCGGGCCTTGGCGACTGGTTGGATGGCCGCCGTGCTCACCGTCGTCACCGCCAACGTGAACGGGATCCGCGCGGCAGCACGGCGCGGGGGCCTGGAGTGGCTGGCGGCGTCGCGGGCAGACGTGCTGTGCCTGCAGGAGGTGCGCGCCACGGACGAGCAGGTCGCCGAGGTCCTCGACGTCGCCGGGCTCGGTCACCTGCACGTCGCCCACACCGAGGCGAGCGCCAAGGGCCGGGCCGGCGTCGCGATCCTCACGACGGCACCGCACCGGGCCGTGCGCCTCGGGTTCGCCGGCGGCGAGTTCGTCGACTCCGGACGTTGGCTCGAGGTCGACGTCGACTCGGCTCTCGGCCCGCTCACCGTCGCGAGCACCTACGTCTACACGGGCGAGGCCGAGGACGTGGAGCGGCAGGCGGAGAAGTACCGGTTCCTCGACGCGATCGAGAGCCGGCTCACCGAGCTGAGCCGGCCGCGAGCCCGGCGGCACGCGATCGTGTGCGGCGACCTCAACGTGGCGCACACCGAGAACGACATCAAGAACTGGCGGGGCAACCGGGGCAAGGCCGGGTTCCTCGAGGGTGAGCGCGACTACCTCACGAGGTGGTTCGACGAGCTCGGCTACGTCGACCTCGGCCGCCGCTTCGGCGGGGAGGGCGCCGGGCCCTACACCTGGTGGTCGTGGCGGGGTCGCGGCTTCGACACCGATGGCGGTTGGCGCATCGACTACGTGATCGCGTCGGCGCGGCTCGCCGCACGGGCGTCCGGCGCCGTGGTCGGGAAGGCCCCGTCGTACGCCGAGCGCTGGAGCGACCACGCCCCCCTCACCGTGACGTTCACCTGACGAGCAGCACGCCCAGCACGGATGCACCAGGATCGACCCTTAGGGTCATTCGATGGCACGAATCTGCCACCGAGCGACCCTGATTCCGCGATCGCGGGCCGCTGCATGGCGGGCCGACCCGGTCGTCCCCGTCCGACAGATCACCCGACGACCCTGGAGTGCCACATGACCGCCACCACCCGCGTTCCTTTCGGCCGCACCGGCATGGAGATCTCCCGCGTCGGTTTCGGCGCGTGGGCTGCGGGCGGTACCAGCTGGGGTCCGCAGGACGACGTGGAGTCCGTCGCCGCGATCCACCGCGCCCTCGAGCTCGGCGTCAACTGGATCGACACCGCTCCGGTCTACGGCTGGGGGCACTCCGAGGAGGTCGTCGCCCGCGCCCTGCGTGACATCCCCGAGGCGGATCGTCCGTTCGTCTTCACCAAGACCGAGCCGGTCAAGCGTGATGACGACGCGTACCTGTCCGGCGATGCCGCCACGCTGCGTGCCGGCGTCGAGAACTCGTTGCGGCGGCTGGGAGTTGAGCGCCTCGACCTGCTGCAGTTCCACTGGCCGGCCGACGACGACGTCCCGCTCGTCGACTACTGGGCGACGCTGCTCGCCCTCAAGGACGAGGGCAAGGCGGCGCACGTCGGCCTGTCGAACTTCGACGTCGCGCAGCTCACGCAGGCGGAGGCGCTCGGTCACGTCGAGACGCTGCAGCCGCCGTTCTCCGCCATCCAGCGCGAGGCAGGCGGTGACGTGATCCCGTGGTGCGCCGACAGCGGCACCGGCGTCATCGTCTACTCGCCGATGCAGGCGGGGCTGCTGACGGGCGCGTTCACCCGGGCGCGGCTGGAGTCGCTGGCGCCGGGCGACTGGAGGCGCGACGACGAGGACTTCACCGAGCGGCTCGATGCCAACCTCGCGCTGTCGGACGCGCTCGAGCCGATCGCGGCCAAGCACTCGACATCGCGCGGCGCCGTAGCCATCGCCTGGGTGCTCGCCTGGCGCGGAGTGACGGGCGCCATCGTCGGTGCCCGGTCGGCGCAGCAGGTCGAGGGCTGGATCGACGCGGCCGAGCTGCACCTGGACGCCGACGACCTCGATGCCGTGGCCGCGGCCGTGGAGGCGACCGGCGCGGGCCAGGGACCCGTCCGCCCCTGACCGGCCGCGCAACCTGACGCAGGACGGCGCGAGCCATGGCGACCGTCACGGCGTCCACGGGTCGAATCCGGGTCGTGAGGTGGCACGAATGTGCCACTCCGCGACCCTCAGGGACAGAAAGCACGGGATACTTGACAATTCAAGTAGTGAGGCGCAGGGTGGAGGAAGTTGAACTGTCAACTTATCTCTGAGGAGCGTTCATGACCCGCATCGCCATCGTCGTCGGCAGCACCCGCCCGGGCCGCAAGGCCGAGAGCATCGCCTCGTGGGTGCACGGCATCGCCAACCGCCGGGACGACGCCACGTTCGACGTCGTCGACATCGCGGACTTCGACCTGCCGGTCTACGACGAGCCGATGCCGCCCTCGATGGGCGCGCCGTACGCGCACGCGCACACCCAGCGCTGGTCGGAGACCATCGCGCAGTACGACGGCTACATCTTCGTGACGCCTGAGTACAACCACTCGATGTCGGGTGCGCTCAAGAACGCGATCGACTTCCTCTACCCCGAGTGGAACAACAAGGCTGCCGGCTTCGTGTCGTACGGGACCTCGAACGGTGCGCGCGCCGTGGAGCACCTGCGCGGCGTGATGGGCGAGCTCCAGATCGCCGATGTGCGTGCGCACGTGGGACTCTCGCTGCTCACCGACTTCGAGAACTGGTCGGTGTTCAAGCCCACCGACTACCACGTCGCGTCGGTCACCACACTGCTCGACCAGCTCGTCGCGTGGTCTGGTGCTCTCGCGACCGTTCGCCGTCAGACCTCCGAGCAGGCCGCTGCCTGAGCCCAGGACGCCCAGCGACCCACGGTCCGCCGGTCAGCCGGAGGACCGTGGGTCCTGCACACGCTCGCGGATGGCGGACGCCGCGTCGTCGTCGGGTGCCGACTGCGCCTCGAGCTCGGCCGCGACCCGGCGCTGGTAGCGCGACACCTCGGCCGAGCGGGTGGCGTCGTCCCAGCCGAGCACACCGCCCATGAGCCGCGCGACGTGGCGTGCGGCGACCAGTCCGCGGTCGCCGGCCTCGAGGTAGAGGCGCGTACGCCGGGTGAGGACGTCGTCGACGTGCAGGGCGCCCTCGTGGCTGGCGGCATGCACCACCTCGACGGCGAGCGTCCCGGCACCGCCGGGTACCTCCTCGGCGAGGACGGGCTCGGCCGCGACCACCTCGAGCAGCTCGGTGAGCAGCCGGCCGTAGCGGTGGGCGAGCCGGTCGAGGTGCTCGGCGTCGACGTACGCCGCCCCCGGGTGCTGCGCCACGTCCCGCAGCACGTCGACGGGCTCGGCCGCTCCGAGCAGCGGCACCGACGACGACGTCGACTCGGGCATCAGGTCGGGCCGGCCGGGGAACAGGTCCTCGCTGCACGCGTCGACGGCGTCCTGCGCCATGACCCGGTAGGTCGTGTACTTGCCGCCGGCGATGGTGACGAGTCCCGGAAGCGGGCGGCGCACCGTGTGCTCGCGCGAGATCTCCGACTCGCTGAGGCCCTCGGTGTCGACCAGCGGTCGAAGCCCGGCGTACAGGCCGATCACGTCGTCCTCGGTGAGGCGTGACGTGAGCACCGCGTTGGCCTGGTCGAGCAGGTAGGTGAGGTCGGCGTGCGTCGCCGACGGGTGGGCGAGGCCGTGGTGCCACGTCGTGTCGGTCGTGCCGAGGACCCACGACCGGCCCCACGGCAGCACGAAGAGCACCGAGGTCCTCGTCTTCGTGATGAGCGCGACGGACGCGTCGATGCGGTTGCCCGGGACGACGATGTGCACGCCCTTGCTGGGCCGCATCCGGATCGGCGTCGCGACGCCGGCGAGCTGCTCGGTGAGCCCGGCCCACACGCCGGTCGCGTTGACGACGACCTGCGCGGGGACGTCGTGGTCGGTGTCGGCCATGGCGTCGTGCACGCGCGCACCGACGACGCGGTCACCGTCCCGTGCGATGCCGACCACGCGAGCCGCCGACACCAACGACGCACCGTGTGCCGCAGCGGTGCGGGCGAGCTCCAGGGTGTGCCTCGCGTCGTCGACCTGGGCGTCGTGATAGCGGATGGCTCCCGCGAGCGATTCCTCGCGGAGCGACGGGAACGCCTTGAGCGCAGCGGTCTTCGACAGGTGGCTGTGACGGGGCACCGACGGTGTGAGCCCGCCCAGGGTGTCGTAGAGGGTCAGACCGGCGCCGACGTAGGGGCGCTCCCAGATCCGGTGCGCGAGGGGGTAGAGGAACGGTAGCGGCGTGACGAGGTGCGGTGCGAGGTGGTCGAGCAGCAGGGCCCGCTCCCGCAGCGCTTCGCGCACCAACGAGACGTTGAACTGCTCGAGGTAGCGCAGCCCGCCGTGCACGAGCTTGCTCGATCGGCTCGACGTCCCGGCAGCGAAGTCGCGCTGCTCGACCAGTCCGACGCTGAAGCCGCGCAGCGCCGCGTCGAGCGCGATGCCGCAGCCGGTGACACCCCCGCCCACCACCAGGACGTCGACGCCGTCGCGCAGCCGACGCCAGGCGGACTCGCGGTGCTCGACGTCGAGGCGCCCCGACCCGCTCATGACACCCGACCGTAGCCGTCGCCGGGTACGGCGTCGACGAAGGCGGGGGTCGCGAACTCGGCCGACGCGAACGCATCGAGGATCGCGGCACGCACGCGATCGGACGCCGCTGACTCGACCAGGGCGAGAGCCGATCCGCCGAACCCGCCGCCCGTCATCCGCGCGCCGAGCGCTCCCGCGGCGAGTGCTGTGTCGACCACCAGATCGAGCTCGGGGCAGGAGACCTCGAAGTCGTCGCGCAGCGAGAGGTGGCTGGCCGTCAGGTGCGGGCCGATGCCGCGCACGTCGCCGGACTCGAGCAGCGCGGCCACGGCAAGCACCCGCGCGTTCTCCGTGACCACGTGGCGCACCCGACGGCGCAGGACATCCTCGTCGAGCTGGTCGAGCTCGCCGAGCGCGGAGTCGAGGTCGTCGACGTCGCGCAGTGCCGGGACACCGAGGAGGGCCGCTGCCTTCTCGCACGCGGTACGCCGTGCCGCGTACTCCCCGTCGACGAGGCGATGGGGCGCGCGAGTGTCGACCACGAGCAGTGTCAGTCCCTCGTCGCCGAGGTCGAAAGGGATGTGACGGACCTCGAGGGACCTCGTGTCAAGCAGCAGCAGATGCCCCGACCGAGCATGGGTCACCGCGAACTGGTCCATCACGCCGCAGGGCACACCGACGAAGTCGTTCTCGGCCCGCTTGGCCAGCAGTGCCACCTCGCCGTCCGGCAACGTCGTCCCGGCCAGGGCGAGCAGCGCGCCGGCGGTGGCGCACTCGAGCGACGCCGACGACGAGAGGCCGGCACCGCGCGGCAGGTCGCCGTCGACGAGGAGGTCAGCCCCCGGTGCGTCGACACCGGCACCACCCAGCGCCCACGCGGTTCCCACGACGTACGCCGTCCAGCCCGGGACGGCACCGGGAGCCAGCGAGTCGAGGTCGACCGTGACGACGTCGCCCGGCTCCTGCATCGACGCCATCACCAGGTGCCGGTCCTCGCGTGCCGCCGCGGCGACCGTCGTGTGCCGGCTCAGAGCGAGCGGGAGGACGAAGCCGTCGTTGTAGTCGGTGTGCTCGCCGACGAGGTTCACGCGTCCGGGCGCGCGCCAGCGCACCGTCTCGGCACGGCCGAACCGCTGCTCGAACGGCGACGGCGCGAGGTCGTCGCTCACGGCGACCCGACCTCGCGCAACCGGGCTGCGATCTCCTCGGGCTCACGGTCGTTGACGAAGGCGCCCATGGCGGACTCCGAGCCGGCCAGGAACTTCAGCTTGTCGACGCTGCGCTGCACCGAGAACAGCTCGAGGTGCAGGGCACCGAGCTCACGACGGTCGTGCACCGGTGCCTGGTGCCACGCCGCGATGTAGGGGAGCGGGATCCCGAAGAACGCATCACCTCGACGGAGCAGGTCGAGGTAGACGACGGCGAGGTCGTCGCGCTCGGCGTCGCTCAGGGCCGCGAGGTCCGGGACACGACGTCGGGGATAGAGGTGCACCTCGACCGGCCATCGTGCCGCGAACGGCACGAAGGCCACCCAGTGATCCGTCGCGAGGACGACGCGAGTGCCTTGAGTGAGCTCCGCCGCGACGACGTCGTCATACAGGTTGCGCCCCGTCGCGCGGAGGTGGCGGGACACCGAATCGAGCTGCGCGCGTGTGGTCGGTGTGACGTAGGGATAGGCGTAGATCTGACCGTGCGGATGCGGCAGCGTCACGCCGATCGCCTCGCCGCGGTTCTCGAACACGAAGACCTGCTCGACGCCGGGTGTCCGGGACAGCTCGTGCGTGCGGTCTGCCCAGGCCTCGACCACGAGGCGGGCTCGACGCGCATCCAGCCCGGCGAAGGACGCGTCGTGGTCGGGCGTGAAGCAGACCACCTCGCAGCGCCCCCAGGCGGCGTGCCGGGCGAAGAGACCCTCGTCGGCAACGCCGGTCACCGGACCGACGAAGGAGGGGAAGCGGTTCTCGAACACCACGACGTCGTAGTCGTCGGACGGGATCTCGGTCAGCCGCCCCGCGCGCGACGGGCACAGCGGGCAGTCGTCGGCCGACGGCAGGAACGTGCGTCCCATGCGGTGCGCGGCCACGGAGACCCACTCGTCGAGGAGCGGGTCGTGACGCATGACCGGCGCGTCGCCGCGCGGGTCGAGGTCACGTGAGTCCTCGAGCGTGCGCTCCGGGGCGTCGTCGCCGTCGAAGTGGATCAGCTCGCGGCCGTCGGCCAGCATGATGGACGTGCGCCTCACGTCGGCTCGGCGTCCTCCCTGCATCAGGTCGAGGTCTGGTCAGCAGCGCGGATGCTCGCACCGGACTCGTCCCGACCGACGATACCGATCCTGCCCGGCCGGTCAGCGGCCACGGCCCGCCCGCCGGGCTGCCGCCGACCGCCTAGGATCGCCCGCATGGAGCATGAGGGCCGGGGCCCGCGGTGAGCGAGTTCCTGCTCAACCTCGGCGTGGTCATCGTGTTCACGCTGATCGGTGGATTCTTCGCCGCCGCGGAGATCGCCCTCGTCTCCCTGCGCGAGAGCCAGGTGCAGCGGATCGTCGCCGAGCGCGGCAAGAAGGGCGAGCGGCTGGCGACCCTCGTGCACGACCCCAACCGGTTCCTCGCCGCGGTCCAGCTGGCGGTCACCACCGCCGCGTTCATGTCGGCCGGCTTCGGTGCCTCGCAGATGTCCCCGCAGGTCGCGCCGCTCCTCGTCGACCTCGGTCTGTCCCAGAGCGTGGCCGACGCGCTGGCGTTCGTGCTCGTCACCCTCCTGCTCGTCTTCATCTCCCTCGTGCTGGGCGAGCTGACCCCCAAGCGCATCGGCCTGCAGCGCGCGGAGCGCATCTCGGTGGCCGTCGCCGGACTCGTCGACTGGCTGGCGCGCGTCACCCGACCGTTCATCTGGCTGCTGTCCGTGTCGACGGACTTCGCCGTACGGCTGCTGGGCGGGGATCCCAACGCCAACAAGGAGCTCATCACCGACGACGAGCTGCGCGGCATGCTCGCCTCGCAGCAGACCCTGACGGCCCAGGAGCGCGAGCTCATCGACGACGTGTTCGACGCCGGCGAACGGGAGGTGCGCGAGGTGATGGTGCCGCGCACCGAGGTCGAGTTCCTCGAGGCGTCGATGCCCGTCTACAAGGCGGCTCGCGTGGTCACCGACCTCCCCTACTCGCGCTATCCCGTGGCGCGGGACTCCCAGGACGACGTCATCGGCTTCGTGCACATCCGCGACATCCTCGCGCCGGAGCTGTCCGACCGAGGCATCCGGGTGGAGGAGCTGGCCCGCGAGGTGCTCTTCTTCCCGGACAGCAAGCGCGTGCTGCCGGCGATGTTCGAGATGCGTTCGGCGGGGGTGCACCTCGCCATCGTCGTCGACGAGTACGGCGGCACCGACGGCATCGTCACGCTCGAGGACCTCGTCGAGGAGCTCGTCGGCGACATCCGCGACGAGTACGACGTCGAGGAGCGCACCGATCGCCCGGCGCACGGCGACCTCGAGGTCGACGGCCTGCTCAACATCGAGGACTTCGCCGACGAGGTCGGGTTCGCCCTGCCCGAAGGTCCCTACGACACCGTCGCGGGCTACGTCGTGTCGACGCTCGGTCGGCTCCCGGTGGTGGGGGAGTCGGTGACCGTCGGCGTGCACGTGCTCACCGTCACCGAGCTCGACGGCCGTCGCGCGTCACGCATCCGGGTGTCGCAGGTAACCGCCTCGCCGGACGAGGGTGCTCCGGTGGGAGAATCGCCCGCATGACCGACCCCCGCACCGCGCAGCCGCGCGTCCTCTCCGGCATCCAGCCGACCGCCGGATCCTTCCAGCTCGGCAACTACCTGGGGGCCGTGCGGCACTGGGTGTCGCTGCAGGAGGACCACGACGCGTTCTACATGGTCGTCGACCTCCATGCGATCACCGTCGAGCAGGATCCCGCGGAGCTCCGTCACAACACGCTGCTCGCCTACGCCCAGGTCGTCGCTGCCGGCGTCGATCCCGAGCGCTCCACCATGTTCGTGCAGAGCCA
>Ga0075026_100001022_pt1 | contig 11759 bp, 11 predicted proteins | sample Str012_2_FD_71392 | JGI IMG/M metagenome (GOLD analysis project Ga0075026, IMG submission 71392) | Freshwater sediment microbial communities in response to fracking from Pennsylvania, USA - Straight Creek_MetaG_SC_2012 | ecosystem: Environmental > Aquatic > Freshwater > Creek > Sediment...
GTCGCGCATCAGGGTCTGCATCCACACCCCGGCGCGGAAGTCCTTCATGCGCCGGTGCATGTTCTTCTTGGTGGTGCGGCGGTCGTCGGGTGCGCCGCGCTCGTAGTTGCGCACGCGCTGGCTCACGAGCCACGCGCACACCACCAACATGGTGGCGGCGGTGAAGTAGAAGCCCCAGTAGAGCGGGGTGGGGATGTCGATGAAGGTCTCCCGCGCGACGTGGGACCCGTCGGCCCACTCCGTGACCTTCGGCATGATCCCCGACACCGCGGTGCCCAGCGCGACGAGCACGCCGACGATGAGCACGAGCTGGTGCGGCTTGGGCAGCTTCAGACGACGCACGTGCGCCCTTTCGACGACAGAGCCGAGAACCCGCGAAAACTACCGCGGACCTACGGGGGAACGACGTACGGGGCGTGTGGTCAGCGCGTCTTCGCGTCTTCCTGACGAAGACGACGCGCGAGACCGGCGAGGAGTTTCTTCGAGAAGCCGGGGATGTCGAGCAGCTCGTCGAACGCCTTCTGCCCGACCTTGGCCAGCTCCATCGGCGACTCGGCGATCACGCTCGCGTTGCGCGGCGCGCGGTCGAGGAGCGCGAGGTCGCCGAAGAACGCGCCCGGCCCGAGGCTGTTGACCTTGCGCCCCGAACGCTCGACGCGGGCCGCGCCGGAGATGATCACGAAGAACTCGGCCCCGGCGGATCCCTCGGTGACGATCACCTTGCCGGCGTCGACGGTGAGGCGCTCCGCGCCCCGTGCCACCAGCTGGAGCTCCTTCTTGGAGCAGGCGGAGAACAGCGGGACCGTGGCGAGGGTCTCGACGAAGGGGTCGGAGCGGGCCATCGACGGGGAATGTACAGGAATTCCCCGGCCGGGGGAATGAGCAACCCCTCGCCAAAGTTGATAGCGGAGCACTCAAGGTTCTAGCGTGTGGACACTCAAGGTCTGCACACCGCGGGCCGAGACCCGATTTCTCCCCTCACACAGTAGGAAAGCAGGAGGCATCCCATGCCCAAGGCCGTCGGCATCGACCTCGGCACCACCAACTCCGTCGTCGCCGTCCTCGAGGCCGGTGAACCGGTCGTCATCCCCAATTCCGAGGGCGCCCGCACCACCCCGTCGGTGGTCGCGTTCTCGAAGACCGGTGAGGTCCTCGTGGGCGAGGTGGCCAAGCGTCAGGCCATCACCAACCCCGATCGCACGATCCGCTCGGTGAAGCGCCACATGGGCACCAACTGGACGATCGACATCGACGGCAAGGCGTACAACTCGCAGGAGATCAGCGCCCGCACCCTGCAGAAGCTCAAGCGCGACGCCGAGGCCTACCTGGGTGACAGCGTCACGCAGGCGGTCATCACCGTCCCCGCGTACTTCGGCGACGCCGAGCGCCAGGCCACCAAGGAGGCCGGCGAGATCGCGGGCCTCGAGGTGCTGCGCATCATCAACGAGCCCACCGCGGCGGCGCTCGCCTACGGCCTCGACAAGGACCACGACCAGACCGTCCTCGTCTTCGACCTCGGCGGCGGCACCTTCGACGTGTCGATCCTCGACCTCGGCGAGGGCGTGTTCGAGGTCAAGTCGACCGCCGGCAACACCCACCTCGGTGGTGACGACTGGGACCAGCGCGTCATCGACTGGCTCGCGTCCGAGTTCAAGAACGCGCACGGCGTCGACCTCGCGGCCGACAAGATGGCCGTGCAGCGCCTCAAGGAGGCGGCGGAGAAGGCGAAGATCGAGCTGTCGTCGCTGCAGGAGACCAACGTCAACCTGCCCTTCATCACCGCGACCGCCGACGGTCCGCTCCACCTCGACCTCACCCTGTCGCGCGCCAAGTTCCAGGAGCTCACTGCCGATCTCCTCGAGTCGTGCCGCGGGCCGTTCGAGCAGGCCATCCGCGATGCCGGGCTCACCAAGGACGAGATCGACCGCGTGATCCTCGTGGGTGGTTCCACCCGCATGCCCGCGGTGAGCGACCTCGTGCGCGAGCTCACGGGCAAGGACCCCGACAAGGGCGTCAACCCCGACGAGGCCGTGGCCGTCGGCGCGGCCGCGCAGGCCGGTGTGCTCAAGGGCGAGGTCAAGGACATCCTCCTCCTCGACGTCACGCCGCTGTCCCTCGGCATCGAGACCAAGGGCCAGATCATGACGAAGCTCATCGAACGCAACACCACGATCCCCACGAAGCGCTCCGAGACCTTCACCACCGCGGATGACAACCAGCCGTCCGTGGAGATCAAGGTGCTCCAGGGCGAGAGCGACATGGCCTACCGCAACAAGTTGCTGGGCACGTTCCAGCTCGTCGGCATCCCGCCGGCACCGCGTGGCGTGCCGCAGATCGAGGTCACCTTCGACATCGATGCGAACGGCATCGTGCACGTGAGCGCGAAGGACCTCGGCACCGGCGCCGAGCAGCAGATGACCATCACCGGCGGCACCGCCCTCAACCGCGACGAGATCGAGCGGATGATGAAGGAGGCCGAGGCGCACGCCGAAGAGGACAAGCAGCGCCGCGAGGAGGCCGAGGTCCGCAACAACGCCGACTCGCTCGTCTTCCAGACCGAGAAGCTCCTCCGCGACCAGGCCGACAAGGTCCAGCCGGAGGACCGCGAGAAGATGGAAGGCGCGCTCAAGGAGCTCAAGGACGCGCTGGCCGGCCCCGACATCGAGGCGGTCAAGCGCGGTCACGAGAGCCTCGTGGCCGTCAGCCAGGACTTCGCCCAGCGGCTGTACCAGCAGGCCCAGGCCAACCAGCAGACGCCGGGTGGCGCGGGTGGTGCCGGCGCGGGTGCCGACGCTCCCAACGACGACGAGGTCGCTGACGCGGAGATCGTCGACGAGCCCGGCGAAGCGCAGTCGTGAGCCCAGCGGAGCCGATGGACGAGCAGGTGCCCGATCCCTCGGACGACGTCGAGGAGGAACTCGACGAGGCGGCGGCGGCCGAGCGCGTCGAGTCCGACCTCGCCCAGATCGAGGGCGAGCGCGCCGAGCTGATGGACACGCTCCGGCGTATCCAGGCCGACTTCGAGAACTACCGCAAGCGGGTGCAGCGTGAGCAGGTCACCCTCGTGGAACGCGCCAACGAGCGCCTGCTCGAGGACCTCCTCCCGGTGCTCGACTCCTTCGACGGCGCGCTCGCGAGTCTGGCCAATTCCCCGGGTTCCGACGCCGACATCGAGAAGGTGCGCAACGGCGTGCTGGGCATCCATGCGCAGCTCGTCGCGGTGGTGCAGAAGAACGGCCTCGAGCGCATCGCGGCGGAGGGCGCGCCCTTCGACCCGAACGAACACGAAGCGGTGATGCAGGACGACGGCGACGGCGAACCGCACGTCGCACAGATCATGCGCACCGGCTATCGCCTCAAGGGACGTGTGCTGCGCCCCGCGATGGTGAGCGTCACTCGGAACCAGTAGCACCACCACCAGGAACGACCCCAGGAGAGAAGAGCGAAGTTGGCCCCCCAGCGCGAGTGGTTCGACAAGGACTACTACGAAGTTCTCGGCGTGTCGCACGACGCGACCGCCAAGGACATCACGCGCGCGTACCGGAAGCTCGCCAAGCAGTTCCACCCCGACGCGAACCCAGGTGACCAGTCGGCCGAGGAGAAGTTCAAGGAGATCTCCGCGGCCAACGACGTCCTCTCCGACGCCGAGAAGCGCAAGGAGTACGACGAGGTCCGGCAGATGGTCGCGTCGGGCATGGGGCCCGGCGGTCCGGGCGGCTTCGGTGGCGGCGGCTTCCCCGGCGGTTTCCCGGGTGGTGGGAACGTCCGCATGGAGGACCTCGGCGACCTCGGTGGCATCTTCGGCAACCTCTTCGGTGGTGGCGGTGGTGGCGGCCGACGCGGTCGTCGCGGCGGTGGGCCGGTCGGCCCGCAGCGCGGCCACGACATCGAGACCGAACTGCACCTTGACTTCCTCGAGGCGGTGCACGGCGTCACCACCGCGGTGAACATCACGTCCGAGGCCACGTGCTCTGTGTGCAACGGAAGCGGCGCGAAGCCGGGCACCGTCCCCGACACCTGCGGCACGTGCGGCGGCGCGGGTTCAGTGGCGGTCGACCAGGGTCCGTTCTCGTTCTCGCAGGTGTGCCCCACGTGTGGTGGCCGCGGCGCGATCGTGAAGGACCGTTGCAAGCACTGCAAGGGGCGGGGCATCGAGGTGCGGCCGCGCACCGTGAAGGTGCGCATCCCCGCGGGTGTCGACGACGGTCAGCGCATCCGCGTGAAGGGCCGCGGCACCCCCGGCACCAACGGCGGGCCCACCGGTGACCTCTATGTGATCGTGCACGTCGCCCCGCACTCGGTGTTCGCGCGCAGCGGCAAGTGGGATCTCACCGTGAAGGTGCCGATCACCTTCCCCGAGGCCGCGCTCGGCGCGCAGGTGAAGGTGCCCACACTCGACGCGCCCGTCACCGTGAAGGTGCCGGCCGGGACGCAGAGCGGCAAGACCGTGCGCGTGCGCGGCAAGGGCATCCCGCGCGCCTCGGGCGATCCGGGCGCGTTGCTCGTGACCTTCGACGTCGTGGTGCCCATGCACCTCGACGACGACGAACGCGCACTCGTGGAGCAATTGGGTGAGAAACTGTCACCCGACCTGCGCGAGCACCTGGGGGTGTAGACGATGGCCGACCGAACCGACGAGCAGGCGAGCCCCGACCGCGCGCTCTACATCATCTCGGTGGCCGCCGAGCTCGCGGGCGTGCACCCGCAGACGCTGCGCATCTACGAGCGCAAGGGGCTGATCGAGCCCAGCCGCACGCAGGGCCGCAGCCGCCGCTACTCCGATCGTGACATCTCCCAACTGCGCCGCATCCAGGACCTCACCAACGACGGTGTGAGCCTGGCCGGCGTGCGCAAGGTGCTCGAGCTCGAGGCCGAGCTCGAGCGGGCCCACGCCGAGATCGCGGCGCTGCGCGCCCAGCTCTCCCAGGCCCAGCTCGACCTCCAGGCCGCGGTCAACGACGTCCACCGCAGCTACCGGCGCGACCTCGTGCCCGTGAGCCGCGCCGTGGTCCACGTCCGCCGCCGCTGAGGGGCACTCGGCGACGGCGTCAGGGGTACGTCAGGAGTTCATCAGGTGCGATGAACCGGCGGCGCGCGGGCGGTGTTCGCTACTCTGCCCGGGAACACATCGCGTCGAGGTCAGGAAAGATCCCGTGAAGCATGAGCTGTGGCGCCGCTCCAACCGCTTGTTCGCCCTCGTTGGTCTGGTTGCACTGTCCGTGGGCTCAATGGCCGTCGCCGCCGGGGCGGACAATGGTGTCCAGCCGGATCCGAGCCCGAGTAGCGGTGTCCACGCGGCGAACGATGTCGCCAGTTTCACGACCGTGTACAACACCGACGTGGCCTACGCAGGTCTGGGCGGTCTCCGGGGTGGAACCGGGAGCGGATCGATCGCGCTGAGCGGTGTGACCGGCACCGTCACCAAGGCGTATCTCTACTGGCACGGACCCACGAACAGCAGCGATCCCGCCGTCAACGCGGGCGTGACGTTCGCGGGCAGCCCGATCACCGGGACGAACATCGGCGTGTCGTCCTCGAACTGCTGGTCCTTCGACAACAGCCAGGCGTGGCGTGCCGACGTCACCTCGTTGGTGCCGGGTGACGGGAACTACACGATCGCGAATCTCATCAAGGCGAACGCCGAGATCAACGGCGTCGAACTGGTGGTCTTCTACCAGGACGCCGACCCGTCGAACAACAAGGACGTTGTGATCTTCGACGGGAACGACTCGAACGTCTCCAACTCCTTCGACGCCCTGGGGTGGAACGTGACGCTGTCCGGCATCAACTACACCGCGGGGAACGCGTCGATCGAGATGATCGTCAGCGACGGCCAGTTGTTCCCGGAGGACGGACTCACGCTCAACGCGAGCACCCTCGTCGCACCGGGTGACATCTTCGACGGCTTGACCGTCCCCGACGGCGGCACTGCCGGCGCCACCTCGGGCTCGCTCTGGGACCAGAAGAACTTCGACATCACGTCGTTCCTGACCCCTGGCCCGAACACCCTGAACCTCGTGATGGGTGCGAACAGCGATGACTGCCTCTCGCTCATCTCGGCTCAGGTGGAGCTCCCCGCGGGCTCCGCGCCGGACCAGCCTCCGGCACCGGAACCGGAACCGATCGTCATCGCGCCCCGATTCACCGGCTGACGGACTCACAGCGACCGGAACGACGACGACCCGGGGCTTGCGGCCCCGGGTTCGTCAATTGCGGTCTACGAGGTCGCGGTGCTCGCAGGTCAGCGGTGGCCCGAGATCGTGGAGCCAGGTGCCGAGATCCTCGACACCGCCGACGTGCTGCCCGACGCCGCGCTCGCCGAGGCTCCGGGCGCGATCCGCACCTGATCGGGTATCCCGACCGGGCCGAACTGCTGGTCAGCCGGCCGGGTGCGGATAGGTCACGAACTCCTGAGCGAGCGGGCCGTCGGGCTTCTCGATGGTCACTTCGTGCGCACCCCGAACGGGCACGATGTCGGCGATCGAACGAGCCGTGCCCTCGAGCCGGAGGGAGTGGACGACCACGCCGCTCGTGACGTCGATGACGAACACGCCGCTCAGGGGACGCGCTCCGTCGAGACGATCGGCTACCGGTAGACCCTCGACGATCTCGTCCCAGCGCGAACCTGACGCGCCGACCAGCGCGAATCCGTCGACGAATGCCAACGCCTCGAGGAAACCGTCGAGGCGTGCAACGGTCACGAACGAAGCGCCGTCGAGGTAGCCGACCTCGCCGCGGCCGGCCTGGGTGCACCAGAGTCGTCCGTCGTGCCACCTCGGCGAGCTCGGGAGCGAGAGCCCGGTCGCGACGATCTCACTGGAGGCGACATCGACGACCACACCGTCGTCGGCGCGGTGGGCGCGCCAGTCGTCGGCGTCGTCCGTGGCCCCGGCGCAGGTGACGGCGCTCACCGCGCCGTCGCGGTAGGCCACGCCGGACAGGGCGCAGCGCACGTCGGGAGTCAGCCGGGTCACGAACTTCGGCGCCCAGATCGGAACGACTCCGTCCACGGGATCCGGGCGGGCGAGACAGCTCAACGCGACCGACCCGAACACCGGTCCACCGTCGACGACGCCGACGTCGACCGGGAGCGCCCGCCCGAGGTAGTGCCCGACCCGCGGCATGTAGAGGCGATCGCCGCCGTCGGGCAGCCGCGTGCCGTCGGGCACTGGCTCGTAGCGCCACAGCTGGGAGGTGCTGCCGAGCCAGAGCTCGCCGGTGTCACCCGGCGACAGGGTGGTGACGCTGTCCACGCGCACGGAGCGAACGAACAGCTCGCGGTCGCGCGCGCCGAATGTGATCACCTTGTCGGCATGGGTCACGCAGAGCGAGAGGTCGTGGGCCACCAGCCACTCGGTGAACCCTTCGGAGGGTATCGGCTCGAACTCGCGCAGTTCGGCGGAGACCAGCCGAGCTGAGCCCTTCGGAAGGGATGGGCTCATGCAGGCTGCCAGCCGTGCTCGTCGCGCACCAGTGCGTCCTCGCGGAACCACGCGCGGCGGTAGAGGTCACCCGCGACGATGCCGAGCGCGGCCGGGCGGCGTACCCCGGGCAGCACGGTCACGTCGAACAGCTCACGGGGCTCGCCCTCGATGAACAACCACTCGCACACGCGGCCCGTCGAGAGTTCGATCACGAAGATGCCGAGCCGCGGGCGCATCCCCCGCTCGGCCAGCGCGTCGTCGAGCGGCAGCCCGGAGTAGAGGTCGCCCTCGCGGGGCTTCGACGACCCAACGACCGCGTAGTCGCCGACGAAGGTCAGGCCGCGAAGGAATCCCGGTGCGAACGCGACCGCCTCCCAGGTGCCGGCCTCGGGGTCGATCCGGCAGAGCTCGCCCGACCCCGAATTGGTGAGCCACAACTCGCCGCGGTGCAGTCGAGGTGAGTGCGGCATGGAGAACCCGTCGGCGACGATCTCGCCGCTCGGCACGTTGACCACGACGCCCCCGCCGGCGCGGTGCCAACGCCATCGCTCGAGCGCGTCCGTGGTCGCCACCGCGGTGACGAACTCGGGACCGTCGGGCCCGATCGCCAGTCCGTTCAGGTGACAGCGGTCACCGGCGCCGAAGCCGTGCAGGAAGGGCGGTTGCCAGATCGGCTCGAAGCTCACGGTGTCGCTGGGCCGGGCGAGGCACCCGAAGCGGGTGGCGACGAACACCACGCCGCCCGCCGGGCCGCCCCGCGGGTCGACGGCGACGTCGTGCGTGTTGACATTGCCGGTGATTCTGACTTCGCGGGGGACGAAGCAGCGGTCGTAGCCCGCCTCGGCGTCGAGGAACTCCACGTCGGCGTGCTCGAAGCGCCAGATGCCCGTGCGGGTCGCGAGGTGCAGGCGGTGCGTGCCATCGCGCGCCAGGCCCATCGTCTTGTCGAACGACCGCTCGAAGACAGCGATCTCCCCAGAGAGGTCCCTCCCGACGAACACCAGCTTCTGCGGCGGGACCGCAAAGGCAAGGCTCACGTCCGTGTCCGCCAGCCACGCCGCGAAACCCGGCGACACGGTCATCTCGAACGGGGCTCGGTAGTCGGTGGCTTCAGTCATTCGTCGGTCCGTCGGGGCGCTCGATCACTGCACCCGGCCGTGGGGTCGCCTAATGTACGCCGACTTGCGTCGCCTCCACCGTCTGGACGGCAGTACGCCAGGTTCGTGACATCCGAGGGCAACCAGAACAGCAGAGGGCAGACATGACGCGAGAGGTGTTCGTCGCAAGCGTGGGCGGTCGTTCGCTCGACTTCGAGATCGAGCGCGCCGACGCGCCGAAGTTCGTCGCCCTCGTCCTGGGCACTCAGGGCGAAGCACGGGCGGATGCCCTCGCCGGCGGGTTCGCGGCACGCCGCGGCACCGTCGTCCGCGCCGATCTGCCCGCCGACATCCGTGACGCCGCCGAGGTACAGCGCCTCACGGAGTCCATCGTCCTCTTCACCCGCACCCAGGAGGGGATGGGACTCCCGGTGTGCCTCGCCGCGGTCGGCGGCGCGGCACCGCTGGTGTTCCGCATGGTGACCGAAGGCGAGCCCGGGGCTTCCGTGGTCACGGCCGATGCCCACCTCCGCGGCGTGCGCAGCCTCCTCGCCGGGGTCGAGGCGCCCACGCTCCTGCTGTTCGAGGGCGGCCCGTTGCGCGGACTGCGCCAGCACGTCGCTGCTCGCCGCATCGCCGGCCCGTCGACCGCCATGACGGCCGAGGTCGGTGAGTTCGACGCGATCCTCGGTCGTTGGGTCGTCAACCCGCGTACATTGATCGCGGCGGCGCAGCCGAGCACGTTGCGCCGGGTCGCGCCGGTCGCGGCCGCGGCCGCGTTCGTCGTCGGCACCGCAGGCGGCGTGTTGGCCGATCCGTTCACCGGAGGTGTTGGCATCGCGCACGCGCAGGTCACGCGCGGTGACACCTCGTCGCCGTCCGCCAGCAGCGACGCCGGCAAGACCGACAAGACCGACAAGTGGGCCCAGCGGGGCGTGTCCACGATGTCGGGTGACGGCAAGGTCAAGGCCAAGGCCACGGGCTCGCAGACGGCGATCGACGCCCAGGGCCTCAAGTACTTCATCAACACCAACATCACCTTCAGCACCACGTCGTCGGCGAGTGCTGCGATGTCGGAGGCGAGCTTCCAGAACGCCGTGCCCGCCAGCACCCTCAACGGCGGCACGACCCAGTCGACCCTGAACGACGCGTTCGACGGTTACCAGGGTCTCTGGACCGACATCTCGGGGCAGCCGCTCACCACCGCCCCCACGACGGGCTCGACGGCTGGCAGCTTCTACAACAAGCTGGGACCCGCCACGGTCGATGCCGCGTGCACCGGCGGCAAGCAGGTCGTCTTCCCGGTCCAGACCGTCACGAAGGACGGCAGCAACCCGATCAACGTGCAGCGCAGCGTGTTCGTGCCGAGCAACGATCAGTTCGCCCGCTGGGTGCAGACCTTCCACAACACCAACGCGACCGACCAGAAGATCACGATGGCCGTCACCACCAACCTGGGTTCCGACTCCAACACCAAGATCGTGACGACATCTGGCGGCACCACCACTGTCGGCACCGCCGACACTTGGGCGACAACGTTCCAGAACTGGTCGGGCACGACCTCGAGCGATCCGCGACTCGGCCACGTGTTCGCCGGCACGGGTGCGACCCAGCAGCTGTCTGCCGTGCACTTCGCCGACGGTGATGACAACCCGTTCTGGGGCTACACCTTCACCGTCCCCGCAGGAGGCACGGTGGCGATCGTCAACTACGTCACCGCGCAGCCGACCAAGGCCGCCGCGGCGTCGAAGTCGGCGGAGCTCGCGTCCAACCAGAATGCCAACCAGTTCGCCTGCATGACCGACACGACCAAGACCGAGGTGGCGAACTTCGTGGCGGTCAAGCCGGCACCCGCGCCAGAGCCGATCTTCATCGCCCCGCGCTTCACCGGCTGAACGTCCACGGCGCCAAACTCGTCGACGGACCCGGCCCCTGGCCGGGTCCGTTCGCGTCCGGCCTCGCCGACTGCGCCTGCCTTATGCTGCGCCGATCTCCGGGGTCGGCGATCCTGGGCGGAGCAAGGATGTCACGGTGAAAGCGGTGGTGGGGCAAGGACGTCTCGGACGGGTGCTCGGCACCCTGGTGGTGGTCGCGATGGCCGCGGTGCCGATCGCGGTCGGCGTGCTCTCGGTGACTGCGGCGTTTCCGGCGGGGGCCTCCTCGCCATCGGCTCCGACTCGGTCGACGTCACCGCGTCGACGTTCTCGGGAAACACGGCGGGCTTCGGCGGTGCGATGGCGGTGTACCAGGAGGGCACGGTGCCCGTGACCATCAAGAACTCCACGGTTACCGGCAACTCCGCCTGGTACTTCGGCGCACTCGATCTGATCGACGCCGACACGACCCTCGCGTACGACACGATCGTCGACAACATCGTGAGCGACGCGCCGGTCGCACTGCCCACGAGTGCCGGCGCAGGTGGGTGGAACGCGGCCCACGGGGCTGCCGTGCACGCGCAGGGATCCGTTGTTCCGGTCGCGAACTTGGCCACGAACACGCTCACCAGCTTCGGCACGATCGTGGCGCTGCCCCACGGCGCGACGAACTGCCTGCTCCCGAGCGACACGCCGGGTTCGACCACTTCGCAGGCGTACAATTGGTCCGATGACACGTCGTGTGGGTTCACGAACGCGACCGACAAGGTGGCCACGCCGAACGACCCGGAGCTCAACGCGCTGGGTGACTGGGGCGGCCCCACACCGACGATGTTGCCGTTCACGTTGAAGTCGGGTGGCACGCTGAGCCCGGTGATCGACGCGATCCCGGCGGCGGCCTGCCGGACCGGGGCTGCGGCGGGGATCACCACCGATCAGCGGGGCGTGGTCCGCCCGCAGTTGAACGGCTGTGACATCGGTGCGGTGGAGGTCACGTTGGCCGACATCCTGGTGGAGTCGCTGGCGGTCCAGCCCAAGTTCACCGGGTAGCGCTGTCACCTTCGCGGGAATAAAGTTGACAACGAGGTTGTCAACTTTGGGGAACGTCCCGACCCCGGCGGGCCGACGAGGCCGTCCGGATCCCACGAAGGTGACTGCATGGCGCTCGACCCGAACAAGCTGACCCGCAAGACCGGAGAGGCCCTCAACGCGGCCCAGGCCCTCGCGCGCGAGGCGAACCACTCCCAGGTCACCCCCGAGCACCTCCTCGCCGCGCTGGTGAGCCAGCCCGAGAGCGTGGTGCTGCCGGTCCTCGAGCGGATCGGCGTCGGGGCGAAGACCGTCCGCGACCGCGTCGACGAGGC
>Ga0075026_100001023_pt1 | contig 11757 bp, 10 predicted proteins | sample Str012_2_FD_71392 | JGI IMG/M metagenome (GOLD analysis project Ga0075026, IMG submission 71392) | Freshwater sediment microbial communities in response to fracking from Pennsylvania, USA - Straight Creek_MetaG_SC_2012 | ecosystem: Environmental > Aquatic > Freshwater > Creek > Sediment...
ATACGGACCTCACGACCGAACCGTTGGGCTTCGACGACGCCGGCGACCCGGTGTTCCTGGCCGACATCTGGCCGTCACCGGATGAGATCCGGTCCGTCATCGGAACCGCCATCGATCCGGAGCTGTTCCGGCGGACGTACGCGACCGTCTTCGAAGGCGACGAACGCTGGCGCGCCCTGCCCATCCCGTCCGGCGACCGATACGCCTGGGCGGACGACTCCACCTACATCGCCAAGCCGCCGTTCTTCGACGGCCTGTCGTTCGAGGCGGACGCGATCTCGGATATCGTCGGCGCTCGCGCCCTCGCGGTCCTGGGCGACTCGGTGACGACGGACCATATCTCGCCCGCCGGTTCCATCTCGCCGACCTCGCCGGCCGGGCTCTGGCTGCAGGCTCACGGCGTCGGCCCGCTGGACTTCAACTCGTACGGGGCCCGGCGCGGCCAGCACGAGGTGATGATCCGGGGCACCTTCGCCAATATCCGGCTGCGGAACGCCCTCGCCGACGGTCGCGAGGGCCCATACACGGTCCACCTGCCGGACGGCGAACCGGGCTTCATCTACGACGTCGCGATGCGCTACGTCGCCGAAGGGACGCCGCTCGTGCTCCTCGCCGGGCGCGAGTACGGTTCCGGCTCGTCGCGCGACTGGGCGGCGAAAGGGACGACGCTCCTGGGCGTCAAGGCGGTCATCGCCGAGTCGTACGAGCGGATCCATCGGTCCAACCTGGTCGGGATGGGCGTGCTGCCGCTCCAGTACCAGCCCGGCGAGAACGCTGCGTCGCTGGGCCTGACCGGACGGGAGTCCTTCGCCATCCTGGGACTGGCGGACGGGCTCGCCCCTCGCCAGGCGGTCACGGTCGCCGCAACGCGCGACGCCGCCGCTTTCGCCGCTTCAGCCGGTGCCGGCCAGGCGGGCGAGATCCGCTTCAGCGCCGTCGCCCGGCTGGACGGGCCCATCGACGTCGAGTACTACCGGGCAGGCGGGATCCTGCCTGCCGTCCTGCGCCGACTGGCGTCGATCCACTGAGCGCGTCACCCGCTCCCCTGGGATCTCCGGAACCGCTCGAGGCCGCCCCCGATGACGGTCGGGCGCTGTGGGAGGACCTCCGCTTCGCGGTCGGTCGCGCTGTGGTCGGCGGCGACGAGACCCTTCGGCTCATCGCGATCGCCCTGCTGGCCGACGGCCACGTCCTGCTCGAGGACGTGCCGGGCACGGGCAAGACGCTGCTCGCCCGCGCGATCGCGCGGGCGCTGGGGCTGTCCACGGCCCGGGTCCAGGGCACGCCAGACCTGCTGCCCGTGGACGTGACCGGCTCCAGCCTGTTCGAGGGCGGGACGTTGCGGTTCGTGCCCGGGCCGGTCTTCACCCACATCCTGCTCGTCGACGAGATCAACCGGGCGACGCCGCGCACGCAGGCCGCCCTGCTCGAGGCGATGCAGGAGCGCCAGGTCTCCATGGAGGGCGTCACCCGACCACTGCCGGACCCGTTCATCGTGCTGGCGACCCAGAACCCGGTCGAATTCGAGGGCACATTCGCGCTCCCGCAGGCGCAGCTTGACCGCTTCCTGCTGCGAGCGGGGCTCGGCTATCCGACGGAGCTGGACGAACGGCTCATCGCTCGCCGCTACCAGGCGACCGGTGAACCACTCGATTCGATCGAACCGATCATCGACGGCCCGCGCCTGCTCACGCTGCGCGGCGCCGTCCGACGGATCCGGGTGGCAGACGACGTGGAGGCGTACGTGGTCGCGCTGGTGCGCGCGACCCGCGGACACCCGGACCTGGAGCTGGGTGCGAGCCCGCGGGCCACGGTCGCGCTCTATCGAGCGTCCCAGGCGGCCGCAGTCCTGGCGGGTCGCTCGTTCGTGCTGCCGGACGACGTCAAGGCGCTGGTCGCACCGGTCCTTGCCCATCGCCTGGTCGTGGACCTGGACCGCAGCCTGCGCGGCGTCTCGGCGGCGTCCGCCCTGGCCGCGATCCTCCAGACGGTGCCGGCCCCGCCCCACACCGGCGCCTGACCCGACCCGATGTCGATCGAGGGCGCGGTCGGCGTCGGTCTCCTGCTGGCGGGCTCGTTCCTGGGTGTCCCGGTGGCGGTCGTGCTGGGGATCGTGCTGGTCCTGTTCGAACTCGTGCGGCGGGTCTGGGCGCGACGCGGCCTGGCTGACATCCACTACTCCCGGCACCTCGGCCGCGACCGGCTCGAATGGGGCGACGAGACGACGCTGACGGTGTCCATCTGGAACCGCCGACGACTGCCGCTCGCATGGCTGCGAGCGGACGATGCCGCGAGCCCGGGCGTCGTGGTCTCCGAGCGCTCACTGGTCCTCTCCGGCCGCGGCGAACCGGTCCTGCGCAACGTCTGGACGCTGGCGCCCTTCGAGCGGGTCGTGCGCGAGTTCCACGTGCGCGCAGATCGTCGAGGCGTGTTCGAGCTCGGGCCGGTCTCCCTCGGTGTCGGCGACCTGTTCGCCCACGAAGCCGCCTCGGAGGATCGCCCGCTCATCGACCGCTTCCTGGTCAGGCCGCGCACCGTCGCGGCCCCGATCATCCTCGAGGAAGACCGTTGGGGCGGCGAGGACCGGGCCAAGGCCGGCCTGTCCGAGGATCCGTCGCGCTTCGCCGGGGTCCGCGAGTACGCGCCGGGCGATCCGATCCGACGGATCCATCCACGGGCGAGCGCTCGCCTCGGCCGGCCGGTCACGAAGCGGTTCGAGCCGTCACGCGATCGCGAGGTCCTGATCGCCCTGGACATCCAGACGACGCCTGGGCCATCGTGGGGCGTGGACTACGATGCGGAAGCGGTCGAGATGCTATATGTCACCGCGGCGTCGATCGCGCGCTCGCTGCTGGGAGCACGGGCCGCGGTGGGACTCGCGGCCGCCGGCTACACCGGGGTCGCCTCGCGGTTCGCGCGACTGCCAGTCTCGTCGGCGCCTGGCCAGGCGGAGCGCCTGCTGGACCTCCTGGCTCGATTGTCGTCTCATCCGTCCGCTCCCTTCGAGCGTCTCCTCGGGCTCGTGGCGCGGACCGTGAGGCCCGGGACCACCGTGGTCGTCCTTACGACCCGCGACCCGGGCCCGTTCCTCGCCCATCTGCGTGGCGTCCAGCGCGGCGGCGCGACGGTCCTGCTCGTGACCTGCGGGCCGGATGGACCAGCCGGGGTCGCACGGGCACGCCAGGCGGGTCTGACCGCCCGATGCGTCCAGCTGGATGGGCCGTGGCGGACCGCAGAGCGACTCGCGGTGGTGGCGTGACCACGGGCGTGGCGGTCTCGTCAATCCCGGCACGGCGCCAGGCGATGACGTTCCTCGAGATCGCGCCCGTGGCCCTCGTCGTGGTCGCCGAAGCGGCCTGGGTGTCGGTCATCGGGGGGTTCATCCAGGAGGTCCGCCTGCAGGCGCCGGTGCTTGGCATCCCGGCGCTCACGCTGTTCGTGGTCGCCGGCCTCGTCGCCGCGCGGACGATCGGACCCCGCCTGGGCCACCGCTGGGCGTTCGTGGGGCTCGTCCTTAGCCTGACGGCCGGGGCGATCGGCTGGCTCGCCTCGCCTGAGGCACGGGCAAGTCTCCTCGCCGGGGACTTGCCCACGGCGATCGGCGAGAACCCGGGCGGCTGGGTGGCCGGGCTCGCGGTCCTGCGCGGCTTTGCCACGGCCCGATTCCCGCTCAGCGCCGACACCTGCACACGGATGCTCCAGCTGGGGATCCCGGGCCTGGCCTTGATCGCCGTGGTCGGTGGCGCGGTCGTGGAGCCGTGGCGATCGATCTTCCTGGCGGACACGTTGGTCGCGGCGGTCGTCTTCGTTGCGTGCGGCACATTGGCCCTCGCATTCGCCCGACAGCGGACCGTCGCTGGCGACAGCCATCTCGACTGGCGCAGGAATCGGTCGTGGCTGGCCATGCTGGTCGGTGCGGTGGTGATGGCCAGTACGATCGCCCTCGTCTCGGCGGGCTCGATCGGGACGGCGATCCCCATCCTGATCGGCATCGCGATCGGCCCTCTGGTCATCCTCGGACTCGTCTTTGGCACCAACCGGCGGACGGTGCGGGTCGTCGGCATCTGCGCCGCGGTCGCCGTGTTGATCTACGTCGTCCTGACGTCGGTCGTGACCATAGCCCCACCATCACCCACAGATGGCACCGGCGGCAACGGCCTGCCCCCATCGCCGCAGACAGATCCGTCGGTCATCGTAGGATTGGGTGGGATCGGGATCGTCCTGGCCCTGGTCGCGGTCCTCATCCTGATCCGCCTGTGGATGAGCCAGATGGGACCGGTCGAAGGCGAACCCGATGAGATCCGGACGATCGATCGGGGCGAGGCACCGACCGGCCCGGGCTCGGCCCGACGCCGCCGCCGGCACGGGAACCCGGTGGACGCGATGACGGCCTACCTCGCGCTGATGGACGATCTCGAACGCCGACCGGCGATCCGTCGAGATCCATCCGAGACGCCGGCCGAACATGCCCGGCGGCTCCGCCATGATGGCACCGGCGACCTGGGTCTCGATCTCCTCGCGGCCGACTACGCCCTGGTGTCGTTCGGTGGGATCGGGCTGCCGGCCCGCGAGGACCGTCGCGCCGTGGGCCGCTGGCGGCGACTGCGCGCAAGCCTGGGTCGCGCCTGACACGAGGAAGCCCCCGGGGGAGGAACCGAGGGCTTCGTCGCGGAGGAGGAGTACGTCCGTTGTGACGCGTCGCCTCCGCGCTACGTGACGCTGCTACGGGTTGGCCGGCGCCTGCCATTCCAGGCAAGGTCTGGGTGGCGGCCAGTTCCCGGCGTAGACCGCCATACCAAGGTCAGGAAGGGTGGCCGTTCGAGTCGGCGACGTCAGGTCGGACACAGGGACGAGGTCGACCGTCGCACCGCCAAAGGCCGTTGGTGCCGCGATCGCCAGGGTCGTGCCATCTGGCGACCAGGCGAACGCCCCATTTCGAAGGGGCACCGTCTGTCGGTCCCTGCCGTCGGATCGCATGACCACGAGTCCGTCGGCGGCCATGTAGGCGAAGTGGCTGCCGTCAGGTGACCAGGAGGGGGAACCGGCCACGGTCGGTCCGAGCACCGCGATCGTCGAGCCGTCCGTCGCGTCCACCAGCCAGCCGGCCACGGTGTCCCACACGAAGCGTCGAGTCCCATCCGGCGAGGACTCCGACCGTTGCTTCGTCGTGACGAGTGTCGAGATGCCGCCGCTCGCCACGTCCAGCGTCGCAACCCCATTCCCTGGCAGGCCATTGACCTGGACCGAGATCGTCGCCTCGCCGGCGCCCCAGACCGGCTCCGCGTACGAGTCTCCGGACGTGAAGGCGTGACCGGCCCCACCCGACACGCGGCCGACCGTGCGCCAGACCCCGCTCTCAGTGTCCAGAGTCCGGATCTCGCGGTCCGTCCCGACGTCGACCGCCACGGCCAGGCGACGTCCGTCCGCAGCCCAGCCCACCCCGACGACGCCCGGCACGGGATACCAGGCCTCGGTCGCCTGATGCGAATCCTGGATGCTCACGACGTCGATCCCGTCCCCATACGCCACCTGGAGGATCCGTCGGTAGTCCGGCGACCAGCGCTCCGAATAGCCACCGCCTGCCACTGAGCCGTGATGCGCGATGCTCGCCGTGAATGCGCTCCAAGTCTGGCCCTCGAACGGCACGATCCGATATACGTACGTGAAACGAGGGTGGTCGAGGATCACCGCGTCCATCCCCGCGACCAAGTGGGGACAGCCGCTCATGACCCCGACATCCGGCAGTAGCCGCCCTCCGTCCGAGAGGATGACCTGGAGCGTGCCGGAGCCGGGCGCGTAGACGAGCAGTCGCCCACCACCACCGGACAACGCGGTCGACGACGGCAAGGGCGATGGAACGACCACGAGGGATGGGTCTCGCCTGGTCGACAGCGATCCGATGGCCAGGGCAGCTGCCGTCGCCAGGAGCGTGACCAGGCCGAGGACGAGCGCCAGGCGAAGTCCGATCCTCGGCGACCCCGACGACCACCGCGCCGGCGCCCATGCAGATCGCCTGCCCCGTCCACCGGAGGCGGCGGCACCGATCAGGTCGCGGATGGCGAGCTGGTCCTCGGTCATCGCGCCGACGATCTCGGGCAGGCGCCGCTGGTATGTCGGCTACATGCTGTAGGCGGGTCGGATGGTCACGTCGCTCATGCCATATCGTGAAGAAGTGGTGGGCGATACTGGATTCGAACCAGTGACCTCACGGATGTGAACCGTGCGCTCTAACCGACTGAGCCAATCGCCCCGGGGATCGCGACGTCGCACAGGGCGTCGGATGCGGCGCTGATCATACCCGCAGGCCGGGCCAGTGGGCAACGATCGAGTCGGCGTCGACCCCGTCCACGGCGACGACCTTCTGGCGCGCCGACGCCCCGCTCACGAGCCGGACGTCACGCCTTGGGATCCCGAGAGTGTCGGCCAGGAGGCGCAACAGGGTCTCATTCGCGGCACCATCGACCGGCGGCGCGCTGACTCGCACTCGGAGCGCACCCTCCGCCACGCCATCGATATCGTTCGTGGCGGTACGGGGTATGAGCCGGACACCGAAGCGGACCTCAGCCACCGGGCGAGATCCGCTGGCGCTCCCCGAACAGGGCTCGCCCGACCCGCACGATGGTGGCACCCTCTTCGACGGCGATCGCGTAGTCGTCGCTCATCCCCATGGACAGCTCGGGACCAAGGGCGTGTCCGTCCGCTCGGAGCCGTTCCGACACGTCGCGCAGCCGCCGGAACGTCCCACGTGCCAAGTCCGGGTCCGCCACGAGCCGCCCGATCGTCATGAGGCCCTGCAGGGCCAGGGACTCGCAGACGGCCAGGGCCTCCAGGGCCGCAGCCAGCTCCCCCACCTCGAATCCGGCCTTCGCCGGGTCGTCGTCCACGTTGAGCTGGAGGAGGACGGGCATCGGTCGGCCGGGTCGGACCTCGCCGACCAGCCGGTCCAGGCGTTGTCCCAGCTCGACGGAGTCGACGGATTGGATGACATCGAAGAGCTCGATGGCCCGGCGGGCCTTGTTCGACTGGAGCGGCCCGACCAGGTGCCACGTGACGCCGGTGAGGGCAGGGACCTTCTCGGCAGCCTCCTGGACTCGGTTCTCACCGAGCGTCGTGAGGCCGGCGGCGACGGCGGCCTGCAATCGGTCCGCCGGGACGGTCTTCGAGATCGCGATGAGCGTCACGTCGGACGGGTCGCGCCCAACGACCGCGCAGGCATCGGCGATCCGGGCGAGGACCGTCTGGCGGGCGTCGACGAACGCGGCGACGTCTGACGGATTCACGGCGAGTGATCCGGTGGGGTCACCACCGGACGGGCTACTTTCGACGGAGGAAGCTGGGGATCTCCAGGTCGTCGGCGTCGTAGGTCGTGGCGGCGCGCTTGACCGGCACGGGCTCCCCGACCGAACGTGGCGGCGTGCTCACCAGCGCGGCGATCTCGTCGTCCCCGCGGGTGCTGGCGCCATAGGACGGGCTTTCGACGGCCTCGTCGCGCTGGCGCTGGAGCTCATCGAGGAAGTCGCGCTCGCGCGGCTGGCGCAGCGAACCGGACTGATCCATGACCCCGGTCACCGCGCGATCCGCGTTCTGGCGCTTGCGGCCGCCATCGAAGCCGGTCGCGATCACGGTGATCATGACCTCGTCGCCAAGGCGTTCGTTGAAGCTGGTCCCGAAGATGATGTTGGCTTCCGGGTCCGCGGCGGCACGGATCTCCTCGGCGGCCTCGGTCACCTCGTACAGGCTGAGGTTGGACGAGCCGGTGATGTTGAACAGGATGCCCTGCGCGCCCGCGATGTCGACTTCGAGCAGCGGGCTGGCGATCGCCTGACGCGCAGCTTCGACGGCTCGGTTCTCGCCGGTCGCCCGGCCGATGCCCATGAGCGCCGAACCGGCGTCCTTCATGATCGCGCGGACATCCGCGAAGTCCAGGTTGATCAGGCCCGGCATCGTGATGATGTCGCTGATGCCCTGGACGCCCTGGCGGAGTACATCGTCAACGACGCGGAAGGCGTCGATGATGCTGGTGTTCTTCTGGACGACGTCCTTGAGACGGTCGTTCGGGATCGTGATCAGCGTGTCGACCTGGGCCTTGAGCTCCTCGGCCGCCTTCTCCGCGATCAGCTTGCGCTTGTTGCCTTCGAAGGCGAACGGCTTGGTGACGACCGCGATCGTGAGGGCGCCGCCCTCCTTGGCGATCTGGGCCACGACCGGGGCCGCACCCGAGCCGGTGCCGCCGCCGAGGCCTGCCGTGATGAAGACCATGTCGGAGCCTTCGAGCGCCTGCGCGATCTTCTCCGAGTCCTCCTCCGCCGACCGCTGGCCGATGCCGGAATCGCCGCCGGCGCCAAGGCCGCGGGTGACCTTGTCACCGATCCGGATCTTGTGGGGGGCGTCCGCCTGGAGGAGTGCCTGCGAGTCCGTGTTGCAGGCGATGAACTCCACGCCCATCATCTCCGCCCGGATCATCCGGTTGACGGCATTGCTGCCACCACCACCCACTCCGATGACGCGGATCAGCGCGAAGTTCTCGGAATCGGATCGCAGCGGCATCGGCCTCTCCTCCGGTGACCCAGGGGTCATGTGGGAACCTGTCTCGGTCGGTTGGGAACGGACTCACGTGATGGGGTGCGCGCGCTGGCCCGCTCGGTTCGGCCGAGTATAGCGCCGAGCCGTCGAGTCGGGTATCGGCCCGTCGCCAGCCGTTCGGGCGCGGGCCCGCGACCGCCGCAGTTCCCTGCCAGATTCCCATCCGGCGGTCGTTAGGCTCGCATCGCGGGTCCGGCGGGCCGCAGTCCATCTCGAGGCACGCTCAGCCTCCGCATATCCGCGACGCGCCGCGACCGGATCGGGCCCAGATCCCCGCCTCGCGACCGTGGGGAGGGAATCTGGCAGACCGGGATCGCCACCCAGGACCTACGGGAAGACGTTCCGCAGGGCGTCGCGCAGGCGACCCAGGCCACCCATCGCGGGGGCGGACTCGTAGCGCATCTGGTCACCCGTCGTGAGGCTGATCGCGCCCCACTGCAACAGGCCCACCGCCGTGCTGTAGCTGGGGTTGAGCAACGTGTCCACGAGCCCGGCGATGCCCACAGGCGCCGCCACCCGGACCGGCATGTCCAGCACGGCCCGGCCGAGTTCGGCGACACCGGCCAGCTGCGAGGCCCCACCGGTCAGGACGATCCCGGCCGGCAACATGCCGACGCCCGCGGCGCGCATCTCGTTGCGGATCAGTTCGAAGGTCTCGCGCATGCGCGCCTCGATGATCTGGCAGACCTCGAGCCGGCTGACGGTCCGCCCGGCGTCGTCGCCGAGCACCGCCACGGAGATCTCCTCGTCGTCGAGGACCTGGCGCAGGTCGCACGTCCCGTGGCTGACCTTCAGCTCCTCGGCGACCTGCAGGCTCGTCTTGAGCCCGATCGCCACGTCGTTGGTGACGTTGCTGCCACCGACCGGCAGGACCCGGGTGTGGAACGGCGAGCCGTCCTGGAACAGGGCGAGGTCGATGGTGCCGGCACCGATGTCCGCGACCGCGACGCCGACCTCCTTCTCCGTGTCGGACAGGACGGCCTCGGCGGATGCCAGCGAGTCGGCGACCAGCTCGTCGATCTTGACGCCGGCCGCACCCACGCACTTGGTCAGGTTCTGGACCGCGGTCGCGGACGCCGTGACGATGTGGGTCTCGACTTCCAGGCGCAGGGCGCTCATCCCGAGCGGATCCTTGACCCCCTCCTGGCCGTCCACGGTGAACCCGCGTCGCTCGACGTGGAGGACTTCGCGGTTGGACGGGATGGACACGGCCCGCGCGACGTCGATCGCCCGGTTGATGTCCTCTCGGGTGACCTCGCGGTGGTGGGCAGTCACGGCGACCTGCCCGGACGAGTTGAGGCTCTCGACATGCTGGCCGCCTACGCCGACGAAGGCGCGGTCGATCTTCCAGCCGGACAGCCGCTCGGCGCGCTCGACCGCGTCGGCGATGGAGCGGACGGTCTGGTCGATGTTGATGACCACACCCTTCTTGAGTCCGGAGGCCGGCACCGTGCCGTGGCCCATGATCGTCAGGCGCCCGTCGCGGCTGACCTCGCCCATGAGGGCGCAGACCTTGCTCGTGCCGACGTCGATGCCGACGAGGACCGCTTCTCGTTCCACCGGCTGTCTTGCTCCGTTCCGTGCTGGTTCTTAGAGGAAGTGACGCCGGATGAGCGCCACGTTGTTGAAGATGCGAAGTCCGAAGGTGATCAGAGCGACGAGATACAGGTCCAGTCCGAGTCGATCCCCGATGAACGTGAGCAGGACCGCGGTGATGGCGTTGACCAGGAACCCGCTGATGAAGATGCGATTGTCGTAGACCCCGTCCAACTCGGCACGGACCGCCCCCAGGACGGAGTCGAGCGCCGCCAGGATGGCGACGGCCGAGTATCGACTGAGCTCGAAGCTGACGTTGACATCGAGGACGAAGCCCGCCAGGACCCCGACGAGGAGCCCGAGCAGGGGAAGCAGCACGCCGACGTCACCCTCGCTCCAACAGGTTTTGGCAAGGCTACCCGACCGCGCGCAGGCGCGGCAACCCGAGCCGCAGCCGTCACGGCGAGGCGCTCGGCTTCGGGGTCGCCTTCGGCACATAGGTGCCGTCCGTATCTGACGCCAGGATGACCCGATCGATGGTGTCCTCCCGCCCGTAGAGCAGGCTCTTCAGCAGGACCACCTGACCCGGGATGAGGGCCGGCGTGCGCAGGCTGGCCGTGTAGTAGCCGAACACCGCGGTCCAGCTCCCCGGCTGGGTCCGCACGACGAATCCATTGTCGTCCGTGACCCACACCACCAGGTGCTCGGCGCCGCTGCCGACGTCGGCCGGGACCAGGGATGCCAGCCGCGTGGCGGCATCGAGGTCGACGGGATCGAGGTGGACACCCACGTACAACCCGGCGGAGGAGGCCCGGCGATCCTCGATGACCGGCAGCCCGACCCCGGCATCCGTACTGGTATCGGTCAGGCGCGCGAACAGCGCGCCGTCGGCCGCGGCGAGATACCGCCGGGCGCCCACCTTCCAGACCATGACCGCAGCGCGCTCCTTCACCGCCACGGCGAGCGTGTTCGGGAGCCGGACGGTGACCTGCGCCGAATCCACCGTCGGCAGATCACGCAGCGTCACCTCGAGCGGGCCGGTCCGGAGGGTGAACAGGTTGGTCCCCTGGACCCCGTCGATCGCGGCCTGGAGATCCGTCGCGTCCGTGAACGTCGCGCCGGTCATCTCCACCGTGGTGACCGCGAACGCCGACGAAGAGCTGACGCCGTAGATCGCCCCCGCCGCTACCAACATGGCCAGGGCCGCACCGGCCCTAACCCGCGACAGCCCGGCCGACGCGCGTCGCGTGGAACGGGATCGCCTGGTCGGCACGGAGGTTCGACGGACGGACGGTCTCGAACTCATCGCGGCAGGTCCGCCGGCCGAAGTCGCCGGCGCACGCGCGACGCATGTCGCTCGAGGGCGAGGTCGACGATCCGGACACAGACGTCGCTGAACGTGTGGCCGCCCTCGGCGGGGAGCGTCGGGAACAGGCTGATCGGGGTGAAGCCCGGGATCGTGTTGATCTCGGACAGGTACATCGCCTCGCCCGACACCAGGAAGTCGATCCGCGCGAAGCCCTCGGCGCCGATCCCGCGATAGGCGTCCCGGGCGATCTTGTGCAGGGCGGCCCGCTGCGCGGGCGTGACCTCGGCACGCGCCATCGTCTCGGAGACGCCAGCGGTGTACTTGGCCGC
>Ga0075026_100001024_pt1 | contig 11749 bp, 10 predicted proteins | sample Str012_2_FD_71392 | JGI IMG/M metagenome (GOLD analysis project Ga0075026, IMG submission 71392) | Freshwater sediment microbial communities in response to fracking from Pennsylvania, USA - Straight Creek_MetaG_SC_2012 | ecosystem: Environmental > Aquatic > Freshwater > Creek > Sediment...
CCTCCTTCATGATAGCATCCTCTTCTGTGTTGCGTCCCAGTGCGTGAAGCACCTGCGCCTTCGTGCTCATGGCCGAAAATGTCGGTTGGCCGGCCATCCGCGGGTTCATGGAATTGTCCGCCCAGGTCAGTGCCTCTTCCAGGTTCACTTTGTTACGGATGCAGAACTGCGCGGCCTGGTCCCAGGCTTCCGGTCGGAAGCCCAATTCCCCTGCCAGTTCATTACGGAAAGTCGCCAACTGTGTATTGATGTAGTCGACCTCAATGCGGACAGGCACTTCCAGTTTCTCCCAATCCATGGCGAGGACCGCGGCGGAATCATGGATCGCCCTGAATTCATAACGCAACCACTCCACGGACTGCGACAGTTCCTGCGTTTTCACAGGCACACGCAACACATCCTCCTTGGGATCATAGAAAAAATTCCCCCAGGCCTTGGGGTTCTTGTTGAATATCACCGTCGCGGTACCCGGGTTGATCTCCAGGAAAAAGGCATAGGTGCCGGCAGCCAGTGGCTTCCCTTCAATACGTACATCGGATGAGAACTGAATGGTGGTGATCTCGTTGGCTCCCGCCCTCCACGGCGCAGAATGACTGCTTCCGAAGCCCGGGTCCGTAAGGCCATAGGGTACGAGTTGTCCCCAGATCTTTCCCTCCCTTCCCTTTACACCGGGACGGTTGTAATGGACGGTGACATGGGTGAGGCCCACCTGTTCGGATACTGTTGCTTTTTTATTGCCCCCCGTAGGCAGTTCTGTGAGTTGTGCCTGTGTGGCCATGCACATCAGCAGACCCAGGCCGGAAAATGATATCTTCTTCATGTTCGTGGATTTGATCCAGTCAAGGTCGTCCTTCCAGTCATCCCGTATGAAAAGGATGGGATGAATGGACGGACGGAAGTAATAAAGGTCGTTCACCGGTCGGGCCGCGGCATCGAGGGCACGAAAAAGGCCCGCACGGGGCGGGCCTTGTGAATATCTTGCGACAGGATCACTGGTACTGGATGTAGATCGGCGAGGGACGCAGCTTGACCACTTCTTCAGGCGTCAGCATCTGGTGCGGGGCGATCTTGAGGTCGTTCTTGTAGAAAAGTTTGAAGCCGGTGAACTGCACGGGCTCGGACTGCACGAAGTATTTGTAAGTACCCTTCTTCTTCGGGGGTTCGCCCCATCCATCCATATCGACCACGATCTGAGTCTCGGGACGGGTCTTGATGTTCTTGTAGTTGGTCATCATGGCCTGCGTGAAGCGGTGTACCACCAGGATCTTCGGGGGAAGGTTATTCGCCTTCACCAGTTTGGCCAGGTATTCGGAAGTCCAGTTGATGTCAGCCGCATCGAGTGTCCCAATGACGGAACCGGGCTTCTTGCCCGACTTGCGCATGGCGAATTCAGGATCGATGCCCAGGTGCACGTTCGGCATCTTGAGGTATTGCTCCAACTGAGGGATCTCTTCCTGCAAGCTGCTCATGCCGATCTGCACGTCGATGAACACGAGTGCATTGATCTCCCGCGCCATACTGAGCACGGAGTCGATCTGGTGGAACGGCATGCGCATGCGATATGTGTTGTTCTTGCCCGGAGCACCTTGCGCCGTGACCGCGATATAATGCAGGGCGGGTACCACGGGTGTGTTCGGATCCGCCTTTGCCCAATGCGCACACTCCTGCTTGAGTTTGGCCAACATCTCCTTGCGGGGGAGTTCGCCCAGTATGCCCATGTTCTTGGAATAGAGGTTGCCATAGAACGCGACGATGCGTTTGAAAGGCAGGATCGCCCCGTCCAGCGGGTACGGCGCCTTCACCGGCCACTTGCCTGTCGAGTCACCATTGGCGATATAGGCGATCTTCTTGTTATAGGCCGCAGTGTCGATCGGCGAACGGTCGATCAGCGGGGCCACCACCGTGTCGGCATTCTTGGCGGCTGCAGGTTTGGTGTCGGCCTTCTTGTCGTCCTGCCGGGGTGTGCAGGCGGCTGAAGTCACGAGCAAGGTGGCAATGGCCAGGATCAGGGTCTTTCCAGGAAAATGGGTCGATCGGAGGGTTCCGGTCATGGGATACCAGGTTTTTAAAAGTGATGAAGGTGGAACGTCCGGGCGTTCCGTATGTTTCGCAGCAACGCAAAAATAAACCGGCTCAGGTGAAACACCAAAGCCGGTCATGCTCCGAAAGGAAAAGAAACGACTTATTTCTTCTCTTCGTCGCCGTTGAGGCTATCCTTGAGCTTGTCCCAAAGTTTGCCAGCACCTTCCTTGAGGTCCTCAAGCTTGGCCTTGGCTTCCTCGGTCAACTCGCCGGACTTGGCCTTGTCCCACAGTTCGCCTGCCTTGTCCTCCACTTTATCCCATGCCTGGCCGGCATCTGCCTTCATCTCATTGAGCTTGGCCTTGGCCTCATCGGTCAATTCACCCGATTTGGCCTTGTCCCACAGTTCGCTTGCCTGTTCTTTGGCGGAATTCAACGCTGCTTCAGCCTTCGCCTTGAGGTCCTGTTCATTGCCGGTGGTCGTTTTCTCGTCTGCCATGGTGATTCGATTGTAATAGTGAATAAGGTCCTGCCGCCCCACACCCATCGGATGTCGAAAGAACGGACGATAAAATTAGTTCAAACTGACACGTATCCCGCCGGTTTTTTGCACCAAAATAATCAGCGGGCCGTGGCATTCAGCCCACGGACCAACTGTAGCAACCCAGCCTTGTCCAGGTTCCCGGGATGCTGCGACAGCCAGTCCCTGACCTCGTTCTGGCTGGAAGGCAGGGCGCCCTGGACTTCCCTGGCGGTGGGTTTCACCCGGGTCAGGTTGCCCGCGATGGGATCGAACAGGTAAAGATCCTGCTTCACCTGATAGATCTGCTTTTCCGGCCCTCCATACCGGTAGTTGTCCACCAGCCCTGCAAAAGTGTGGTAGAGCAGGTGTACCCTGGGGCCTTCCTCAAGCACCTGGTAGTATGCATCACCCTTCTTGCCGGCCCGCGGATCGTAGCCTTTCCGGAATTTCCAGTTCCTGACCGTGCTGTCCGTACCCGGCACCCTCATTTGAAAGGCCGCCACATCGTCCACGAACTCATAGAACTTTCCATCCTGCTTGAAGAACAGCTTGTTCTTTTCAAGATCGAAGCGCAGTGGAAGATTGGCGGTCTTCCCATTGGAGAAAAGCACCGAACCGGTACACCAGTCGGGACAGAGGAAAGGGCTCCCTTCGATACGACCGTTCTCCTTCAGGCCAAGCGGCTTGCCGGTAGAGTCATAAGCCTCGATGGTGCCTCCTTGTCCGTTCGAGCCGTTCACGGAGAACTGGGCCATGGCGACGGTGGAGAATAGGAAAACGGTGATCAGGGTCGTGATGTGCTTATACATATACGGATGTGTTATTGGTCTTTCTTGTCCCTCAGGGCATGCAACATCTCGGCATAGGTCATACCCTTGGACATGGCGTCCACGGTGGCCGCTATGCGCTTGACCCGCGTGGGTTCCGTTTTGGCTGAATCTATCCATTTGACATAATAGTTCCTGTGCGATTTTGGCAGGGCCATGAAGGCCTTGATGGCCCGGGGCTCGTCCTCCAGGCATTGCTGAAGATCCTCCTGCATGGGCACCGGGTCCGGGTTGGGGTCATGCTCGACCTGCATCGTGAGCTTGTCACCCTTGCCCTTACCGAGGGACTTTCGCATCTCCGTGTTAAGCGGCAGGACGAAATCCCCTCCCCCCATGGGTATGATGGCCAGTGCCTGGACCGCCATCTTATTCAGCTTTCCCTTGATGCGAAAGGACCGCTTCTCGCCGGGAAGTATTTTTTCGGCGATGGCTGCGGGTATCAGGACATAAGTCCATCCCGTCTTCTCCCCCATGTGTCCGAACTTGCGGATATCGGTCGTGAACCGGATCATACCTGCAAAGGTCGGCAAAAAACGGGTCTGCCGGAAGGTTCCTCAAATAAGGCGTATCTTCATGTCGGATCCGACACATAATAAACAACCCCGACCGTTTTGAAATTTACCGACTTCAACTTCCACGAAAGCCTTCTAGAAGGCATCGCCGCCAGCAACTACGAGAACGCCACCCCTGTCCAGGAACAGGTCATTCCCCTGGTCATGGAAGGCAAGGATCTTATCGCGTCCGCCCAGACCGGCACCGGAAAGACCGCGGCTTTCCTCCTGCCGCTGATCCAGCGCATCCTCACCATGCCGAGCATGGACCATCACATCAATGCACTGATCATCGTGCCTACGCGGGAACTCGCGGTACAGATCAGCGACCATATCGACGGCCTGTCGTACTTCACCAATATCAGCTCGATCCCCGTGTATGGGGGAGGCGATGGTTCTTCCTTCGTACAAGAGAAACAGGCACTCTCAAAGGGGGCCGACATCATCGTGGCCACCCCGGGCAAACTGATCGCCCATATCAACATGGGCTACGTGAAACTCAAGGAACTTCAATACCTGGTGCTGGACGAGGCGGACCGCATGCTGGACATGGGATTCCATGACGACATCATGCGCATCATCGCACAGTTGCCGGAAAAACGCCAGACCTTGCTCTTCTCGGCCACCATGCCTCCAAAGATCAGGACCCTCGCACAGAAGATCCTCAAGAACCCGGAAGAGATCAACATCGCCATTTCGCGTCCTCCGGAGAAGATCGACCAGCAGGCATATGTCATATACGAAACACAAAAAATGCCGCTCGTGCGGCATATCCTGAAGAGTGTGGACTACAAGTCCATTCTCATTTTCTGTTCCAAGAAGCAAAACGTGAAGAACCTTGCGCGCGACCTCAAGCGGGCGGGCTTCCCTGCTGAACAGATTCACTCCGACCTGGAACAGTCCGAGCGGGAAGATGTACTGAGGGGCTTCGCCAGTCGCCGCATTCCCATTCTTGTCGCGACGGACGTCCTGAGCCGCGGCATCGACATCGACCAGATCGAACTCGTCATCAACTATGACGTTCCGCATGACGGAGAGGACTATGTGCACCGCATCGGCCGTACGGCCCGTGCGGCGACATCCGGAACGGCCGTGACCTTCGTGACCGAAAAAGAGCAACGCAAATTCTCCCAGATAGAACAACTTCTCGGCAAACCCGTTCCCAAGAAAGAGGTTCCCGAGAGTCTTGGTCCCGTCCCGGAATACGAGCCCTTCCGCAAAGGCGGGCATCGTCCGCCTGAAGGTCCTTCAGGGCATGGTCGCAGCCAGGGTCGTCCACAGGGTGGGGGTCGCACGCATGGCGAACGTCCCAAGGGCGAACAACGCACAGGAAGCCATCGCCCGAGTGATCGCAAACCAAGCGAAAGGCCCAAGATCGAAAAATCCCGGGGCGGCGACAAGCCAGCCAACGCCTGATCAGGCGCGCTGCTTGCCGACGGGTTTACGCTTCCTTTTCCTCAACTGGGAATCGATCGCCTTGCTCAGGCCGGCATAGTCAGAACGCCCTTCATAGAGTTCCCCATTGATGAAGAAAACGGGCACGTCACGAACGCCTTTATCGAGGCCCTCGAGCAGGTCCGTACGCACCGTCCACCCGAACACGGAGTCCGAGAGTTTGGGCAGGAAATTCTTGTCCTTGATACCGATGTCAAGCGCATAGGTCTTGAGGCTGATGCTGCCCAGGTTCCGACGATGGCGGAACAGCATGTCATGCATCTCCCAGAACTTACCCTCCTGCGATGCCGCCACGGAAGCTTCCGCTGCTTTATGGGCATGCTGGTGGATGCGTGTCAGGGGGAAGTGGCGGAAGTTGAACTTCAGTTTTCCTTCATAGTCCGTGACCAGCCGCTTGACCACTTCATGAACTTTTGCGCAGGCTTCGGACTGGTAGTCTCCGTACTCAACGAGTTCCACAGAAGCTTCGGGGTCACCGACCCAGATCTCCTTCGGTGGAATGATCTCCAACATTTCTTTCTTTTGTGCCATAATCCAAGTTTTGATCTAAACCCGTGAAGCCACCCGGTATACGAGTAGCTTCAACAGGATATCATTAGCGGGACAAGGTCCCGGTTCATTTCACTATCTCGGCCGCTTCATTGCGGAACACGACCACGCCGTCGAACACATCCACCACCACGGGTCGGGTCTTGTCGATGTCCCCGGCCAGGATCCTCTTCGACAAGGTGTTGACGATCTCTTTCTGGATCTGCCGCTTCAGCGGCCTCGCCCCGAATTGGACGTCAAAACCCTGCTCTGCCAAGTGGTCCAGGGCATAATCGGTGAACCTCAGGTCGATGCCGTTAGCGGCAACGAGCTTCTTCAGGTTGACCAATTGGATGTCGATGATCTTCCGGACCTCCTTCTTCAGGAGCGGCTGGAACATGATCACTTCGTCCACGCGGTTCAGAAATTCCGGACGAATGGTCTGCCTCAACAGGTTCATCACTTCGGTCCTGGCTTTCCCGGTGGCCTCTTCCACAGTGGACTCATCCACGTTCTCGAAGGCCTCCTGGATCAAGTGGCTGCCGAGGTTGCTGGTCATGATGATGATCGTGTTCTTGAAGTTCACCGTACGGCCCTTGTTATCCGTCAGTCGACCATCATCCAGCACCTGCAGGAGCACATTCCAAACATCAGGGTGTGCTTTCTCGATCTCGTCCAGCAGCACCACACTGTAAGGCTTGCGCCTCACCGCCTCGGTCAGCTGGCCGCCTTCGTCATATCCGACGTAACCGGGAGGTGCGCCTACGAGCCTTGACACCGTATGCTTCTCCTGGTATTCGCTCATGTCGATGCGGGTCATCATGCCTTCATCGTCGAACAGGTATTCTGCGAGGGCCTTGGCCAGTTCGGTCTTGCCGACACCGGTCGTACCCAGGAAGATGAAAGAACCGATCGGCTTCTTCGGATCGTGCAGCCCGGCGCGGCTCCTGCGGATGGCATCGGCCACCGCGGTGATGGCCTCTTCCTGTCCGACCACCCGTTCGTGAAGGTGATCCTCCAGATGCAACAACTTTTCGCGGTCGCTTTGCATCATTCGAGTGACGGGAATGCCGGTGGACTTCGCCACGTTCGCGGCGATGTCTTCTGCATCCACCTCTTCCTTCAGCAAGCGTTTCTCGCCGCTCTCAGCAAGTTTGGTCGTCAGATCAGTGATCAGCGTCTCCTGCTCCTTCACCTTGCCGTACCGGATCTCGGCCACCTTGCCATAATCGCCTTCGCGCTCGGCGCGTTCAGCCTGTCCCTTCAGGTTCTCGATGGAAGCCTTCGCGGTCTGTATCTTCTCTACCAGTTCCTTCTCCCCTTTCCATTTCGCCTTCAGCGTGTCGCGGAGCACGGAGAGGTTGGCCAGTTCCGTATTGAGTTCCCGGAGCTTTGGCTCGTCGTTCTCCCGCTTGATGGCTTCGCGCTCGATCTCCAACTGGCGTATCTGGCGTTCCAGCTTGTCCAGCTCTTCGGGCATCGAGTTCATCTCCAGGCGCAGCTTCGCGGCGCTCTCATCGATCAGGTCGATGGCCTTGTCCGGAAGGAAGCGGTCCGTGATGTATCGATTGGACAACTCGACGGCGGCGATGATGGCCTCGTCCTTGATGCGTACATGGTGGTGCGTTTCATAGCGGTCCTTCAGTCCGCGCAGGATGGAGATGGCATCCTCCACGTTCGGCTCTTCGATCATGACCTTCTGGAATCGACGTTCAAGAGCCTTGTCCTTTTCGAAATATTTCTGGTATTCGTTGAGCGTTGTTGCGCCGATGGCCCGCAGTTCACCGCGGGAGAGGGCAGGCTTCAGGATGTTCGCGGCATCCATGGCACCTTCTCCGCCGCCGGCACCGACCAGCGTGTGGATCTCATCGATGAAAAGGATGATCTCTCCTTCCGAGGTGGCGACTTCCTTCACGACCCCTTTCAATCGTTCCTCGAACTCGCCTTTGTACTTGGCGCCGGCGATGAGCTGGCCCATATCGAGTGCATAGATGATCTTCGATTTCAGGTTTTCGGGAACGTCGCCGTTGACGATGCGCATGGCCAGGCCTTCGACGATGGCCGTCTTACCCACGCCGGGCTCACCGACCAGGATGGGATTATTCTTGGTACGACGCGAAAGGATGTGCAGTGTCCTGCGGATCTCCTCATCACGACCGATGACCGGATCCAGCTTTCCCTGGCGGGCCATCTCGTTGAGGTTCTTCGCGTATTTGGCGAGGGTGTTGTACTGCGTATCCTGCGTCTGGCTCTTGACCGTATCACCCTTGCGCAGTTCCTTGATGGCCGTCATCAGTCCCTTCTCGGTCAGTCCGGCATCCTTTAGAAGTTTCGCCGTGGCATCATTGCCCTGCACGACGGCCAGCAGGATGTGTTCCGGAGTGACGAATTCATCCCCGAAGCCTTTCAGCACGGCGCCTGAACGAAGCACAACATTGTTGGCCTCCCGACCGATCTGCTGGGCCGCCTCACCCGAGGACTTCGGGAGCTTGCCGATAAGTTCGTCCAGTTTGGAGGACAACAGGTTGATGGTCACATTATTTTTCTTCAGCAGGTACTCCACCGGGGACTCCTGCTGCTCCAGCAGGGCCTTGAGCAAATGCTCGGTCTCAATGGTCGGGTTACCGGCATTGAAGGCCAATTGCTGGGCCTGCTGAACCGCTTCCGCGGCTTTTATGGTAAAGTTGCCTAAATTCATATTCACAGTGGTTTGCTACTCATCCAACAAACCACAATCCAAAGCACAGAACCGGTAATTATGACAGTTCATTTTATACAAAACTGCCTGAAATGCAGTCTTTTAAGTATCAGTCTGCTATTCTTGCAGACCGTTCAGGGACAGAAAGATTTCAGTGGGGTGGAACAGGTCATAGGCCAGTACGCCAAGACGATCGGGCCCGAGGTGGTAGTGCTGGTCCACAAGGACGGAAAAACGGTATTCCAGCATGAGGGTCAGAACCTCAAGATCAAGACCGAGGCGCCCATTGCCAGTTGCAGCAAGTGGCTCACGGCCGCCCTCGTGATGATCATGGTGGATGAGGGTAGGTTGTCGCTGGACGACAAGGTTAGCAAATACATCCCACTCCTTGAAAATTACTCGAAGGGATTTATCACCATCCGACAGTGTCTTACCCACACAACCGGCATCGCCGCCGAAGTACCAGGACTGGCGGGCATTCTGGATCGGCGCAAATTTGGGACGCTGGAGGAAGAGGTTAACTTTTTCATAACAAAAAAGGCCATTGAGACAAATTCGGGTACCGCTTTCCGGTATAGTGGGGTCGGCCTGAACATGGCTGGTCGGGTGCTGGAGATCATCACCAAGAAAAGCTTTGACCGCCTCATCTCCGAGAAGCTCCTGCGTCCCTTGAACATGAAGAACACCAGCTTCACGCCGGAATCGGGGGCCATCAACCCAAGCGGCGGGGCCAGATCATCCGCCGCGGACTACATGAACTTCCTGGACATGATCCTGAATAAAGGCATGTTCAATGGTCGCCGCATCCTTAGCGAAGCATCGGTGGCCGAGATGCAGAAGGCCCAGTTCCCGGGATTGCCCGTCACCTGGACACCTGCGATCGCCCAGGGATACACCTACGGCCTGGGCGAATGGATCCAGGAAAAGGATGCTTCTGGCAAGTCCACGGTGATCAGTTCGCCTGGCCTCTTCGGTACCTGGCCCTGGGTGGATAATGGCCGCATCTACACCGCCATCGTCTTTGAAAAAGGTCTTTTGAAGGAGCAGAATCGGGCGTACTACCTCAAGATCAAAGAGTCCATCGACGCCGTGATCCAGTGAGCACTGTTGCTGAGCATACCCGTCTGATACGCACACTCGCCGATGAACAGGGCTTCGACCATTGCGGCATCGCCAGGGCTGCGCGGCTGGATGACGATGCGCGAAGGCTCGAGCGCTGGCTGTCAAAAGGCATGCAGGGGACGATGTCGTATATGGAGCGCAACTTCGACCTGCGCGTGGACCCCACCAAACTGGTGCCTGGGGCGCGGTCCGTTGTCACACTGCTGATGAACCACTTCCCCCAAGTCCACTTCCCGAAAGTCCCCCTGGCAAGTCCGACCTCTCCAAGGGACTTCCCGGAAGTCCACTTCCCGGAAGGGAGGGTAGCTCGTTATGCGTGGGGCGAGGATTACCACGAAGTCATCCGCCCGAAACTCAATGAAATGCTCCGTCGACTGACAGAGCTGACAGGACCCTTGCAAGCCCGCGGCTTCGTCGACTCCGCACCGGTACTGGAACGGTCCTGGGCCCTGCGCAGCGGACTGGGTTGGATCGGCAAGAATGGCAGCCTCATCAACAAGGGCGCCGGCTCGTATTTTTTCATCGCCACCCTGATCCTGGACATCGATCTCGAATACGATGACCCCTTCCCCACAGATCATTGCGGCACCTGCACGCGCTGTCTGGATGCCTGTCCCACCGAAGCCATCCTGCCCAACAAAGTGATCGACGGTTCAAAGTGTATTTCTCACTTCACCATCGAACTGAAGGATCAGTTGATCCCTGAGGAGATGAAAGGGAAATTCGGGGACTGGATCTTCGGTTGCGATGTCTGCCAGGAAGTGTGCCCATGGAATCGTTTCTCAACGCCAACCAGAGAACCAGCATTCACCCCGCTGCCAGAGGTGATAGGATATGAATGGAGGGATTGGGAAGCACTGACAGAAGAAAACTTCAAGAAAATCTTCCGGAAGAGTCCTTTGAAGAGGGCCGGGTGGAAGGGGATCATTCGGAATCTGAAGTTCATCCAGAATACAAATCAACTGTGAACACGGGAGTAGGCCGTTTGCAGTAGGCCGTGGGCAGAAGCGGTAGAGGTCAGCAGTAGTACAGACAGCGAGCGTGCAATTCCTCATCGACCGGCTGTTCAATTCGCTAATTCGTTAATTCGCTAATTCGCTAATTTCCTGTATGGAAAAGCCGCTCGTGAACAAGAAGGTGATCCTGGAAAAGTATCCAGGTAAAGGCGGCTGGACCTATGCCCGCGTTCCGGAGATACCACCCGACAAGCAAGCCTGGTTCAACTGGGTGCGCGTGAAGGGAAGCATCGATGGACATGTCATCCATGCCTACCATCTCATGTCCATGGGCAACGGCGAGCTCTTCCTGCCCGTCAAAGCGGAGATCCGAAAGAAGATCAAAAAAGAAGCGGGTGACATGGTCCACGTCATACTCTACAGGGACAACGAACCGGTAGCCATTCCTGCCGAATTACTCGACTGCCTGCGCGACGAACCGAAGGCACACAAGCTATTCATCGCCCTGCCGGACAACGAGCGAAAGCGTTGGATCGATTGGATCTATTCCGCCAAACAAGAAGAAACGCGCGTGGCGCGCATTATGGAAACCATGGGGAAGATCTCTGCGGGAGAGAAGATGAGGGAAGAAAAGTGAGCTCAGTGCGCAGTTGGCAGCCTGCCTGCCAGCAGTTGTTCAGTAGTGACCCGGCATTTCACCAGAGTGATCGCACCGCGAAATTCGCCAATTCGTTAATGCGTGAATGCGCGAATTCTTCTCTGCCCGACATTCAACATCAACAAGCCGATGAAGATCGTGCAAGCCGCGGCGAAGAGATAGTAGTTCCCGTTCTGCAGCACGTCTCCCCCGATCGAGAACAGCCCTTGCAGCATCAGGATGAATTCATTGAGGATCACCCCTGTGACGAATGTCCACAAGCCTGTTCGGGCAAGCTTGTTCTTGATGGTCACGAGATCCTCCTGAAGGAACAATCCCACCACGAAGAAACTCACCATACCCAGCATGACCAGGTGCAGGAAACCGATGACCACCGGACGATAGCCGAAGGCATAGGTTGTCAGGCCGG
>Ga0075026_100001025_pt1 | contig 11748 bp, 11 predicted proteins | sample Str012_2_FD_71392 | JGI IMG/M metagenome (GOLD analysis project Ga0075026, IMG submission 71392) | Freshwater sediment microbial communities in response to fracking from Pennsylvania, USA - Straight Creek_MetaG_SC_2012 | ecosystem: Environmental > Aquatic > Freshwater > Creek > Sediment...
GGTCGTGGCACTGGGGAAGTTCGGCTTCGACGCGATCTGTGCCCATCTCGGTCTGCGGCCCCGGCCCGCGTTCGCCCACGGGGTGGAGGTGCCGGCAGGGCCCCTGACGGTGCTCGGCTGCTTCCACGTGAGCCAGCAGAACACCTTCACCGGTCGGCTCACCGAGCCCATGCTCGACGACGTCTTCGCCCGGGCCCGTTCCCTCGCGGGGCTGATGCCGGGGCGGTAGGCCGGTCCGACTACGGTGTCCGACGGCCCGTCGCGCGTATCGCGGCGTGGGTGGATGTCGACGAGGACGGTTCAGACGGATGACGCGTAGCAGTGTGAACAGGCGACGTGCGAGTGCCGGGGTGTTCGCCCTGGCCATGGTGCTCGGGCTCGGCCTCGGCGCCTGCGCGCAGAAGAACACGCCGGATCAGTACAACACGCTGACCCAGCAGAACTTCTGGGAGACCTGCACGAACTACTACTACGACAACACCGACGACTCGCTCTCCAAGACCAACAACACGGTGAAGGCCGACGTCACGGCCCCGAACGAGTCGCAGTGCCAGTGCGCGTACACGGTGTTCGCCGGCCCGAACAACGACGGCACCGGCGCCATGCCGATCAACGCCACGGTGGCCAAGGAATCCCAGTGGGCCAACTACCAGGGCCCCAACTTCACCGACCTCAACGCCCAGCTGAAGACCGACCCCTCGAAGGCCTGGGACAGCGTGCCCCAGGACATCAAGGACAAGGTCAACGCCTGCATCAGCGGCAGCGGTGCCAGTGGCTCGACCACTCCGACCACCGCCGGCGGCGACACCACGACCACCACGGCGGCCGACGCCGCCACCTCCACCACCGGCGCCTGATCACCCGAGTGGGCCGTGGTATGGCCCACTCCGCGAGCACCTGTCGTTAGTGTGACCTCCGGGCGGGACCCGACTTCGGAGGTTCGTGTGGACGTCTGCGTGTTCTGTGGGGAGGCCGTCGACCCGGCTGCGGCCGGGGTCGACCTCGTGTGGATCGATGCGGCCGGCTCCGGCAGCTGTACCGCCGATGGCGGCACGGGCCCGCACTACCCGGGTCGCGAAGCCGATCTCTTCTGGCGCGGGTCGGCGATCGTCGACCTGACGGCCGCCGAGCCGGTGCTCGACCTCACCGAGGCGCCGGTACCGGTGAGCGCCGGTCGCCGATCCCTCTGAGCGGCCGCTAGGCCTTCGCGGCCGCCGGCTTCTTCTTCTCGGGCAGGCCGAGGCGCACGACCGGATCGGCCCACTCGGGCCAACGCGCCCGGCTCTTCTCGGCCAGCTTCCGCATCAGCGCGATCGCTCCGGGGTCCTCGTCGCCGGGCCGGGCGATGATCGACCCGTCGGCGATCATCCGGTTCATGATCTCCCGGCCGAGGTCGGTGCGCACGATGGTGAGGGTCCAGTCGTTGTCCTTGCCGATGCCGCCGGTGGAGATGTCGGCGTGCTCGGCCGCGAAGTCCGGGCAGTGGGTGCAGCCCTCGCGGGTCCAGGCGTGGCACTCCTTGAGGTTGACCTCGTGGTAGCTGCCGTCGCGCATCCAGATCTGGAAGACGCCCTTGATGTTCATCTTCACGATCTCGGACTTGGGGAGGCGGTACTTGGCCTCGAACAGCTCCTCGAAGATGGCGTCGTCGAAGGTCTTCGAGCACAGCAGGCCGATGTTGAACACGATCGGCTTCGAGACCTTGCCGATCTTGCGTGACCACATCACCGGCGGCACCGACGACTGGCAGCTCATGCCGACCAGCGCCAGCTTCGAGAGGCCCTTCTCCTTGGCCTCGTCGATGGCCAGGGTGTTGGCCGAGTACGTGTAGCGGCTGCCGGCCCCGGCCAGGACCTCGTCCCGGTTGGTGGCCACGCCCGGGATCGCCTTCCAGCTCCCCGAGTCGGCGCCACCCTCGAGGTAGGAGGTCAGGGCGCCGTCGATGTAGCCCTGGTCCATCGCCCAGATGAGGATCGCCGACACCAGGCCGCCGTCCTGGCCCATCTGGTGGACCATGTCGTCGCTGGCCCGGGTCAGCAGGATGTCGGTGTAGATGCCCGCCACCTCGTCGTCGGCCCGGTCCCGGTCGAAGAGGTGCTCGTTGGCCTGGGGCTCCCACACCCGGAAGCGGGGGCAGGCCCGGGTGCAGCTCGTGCAGCCCTTCTGGCCGTGCCCGCAGTCGGTCGGGCCGAGCTCGTCCTCGATGTGGAACGGCGTGTAGCCGCCCGCCTCGTGGTCGTAGCCGATGACGTCGTGGGGGCACGAGATCACACAGCCGGCGCACCCGGTGCACAGCCCCGAGGTGATGACCTCCTCGTAGAGCTCCTTCCACTGGAAGCTCCACCGCTCGGCCTTGGCCTTCGCCGGAGGGGTGGCGGTGTCGGTGGTGACGCCCTCGGTGCTCATGGCAGGCGAATCTACCGGGATCTGACGACACGTCAGGGAGTGGACGGCTACCGGGCGGTAAGGGAACGATGTCGGGATGGACCTGACCTACCCGCCCGAGGCCGAAGAGTTCCGCGTCGAGATCCGCGAGTGGCTCGAGAGCAACCTTCCCGCCGGTTGGTTCGACGTCGACTTCTCGATGACCGACGACGAGCGCGGCGCCTGGCTCGAGCAGTGGACCGCCAAGCTCTTCGAGGGCGGTTGGATCTGCGCCACCTGGCCCACGGAGTACGGCGGCAAGGGCCTCACCACCATGCAGGGCGTGGTGCTCTCCGAGGAGTTCGCCCGCGCCGGCGCCCCGATGCGCGGTGACTTCTTCGGTGACACCCTCGTGGGGCCCACCATCCTCCAGTGGGGCTCCGAGGAGCAGAAGAAGGAGTTCATCCCCGGCATCCTCTCGGGCACCATCGCCTGGTGCCAGGGCTTCTCCGAGCCCGACGCCGGCTCCGACCTCGCCAGCCTCGCGACCACCGCCGTGCTCGACGGCGACGAATGGGTCATCAACGGCCAGAAGATCTGGACCACCCAGGGCTTCGCCGCCGACTACGGCTTCGTGCTGTGCCGCACCGACAAGGACGCCCCCAAGCACAAGGGCATCTCCTACCTCCTCGTGCCCATGCACCAGGAGGGCGTCGAGGTGCGGGCCATCAAGCAGATCGACGGCTCCGCCGAGTTCGCGGAGGTCTTCTTCACCAACGCCCGCTGCCCGAAGGACAACGTCGTGGGCGGCCTCAACAACGGCTGGGCCGTGGCCATGACCACCCTCGGCTTCGAGCGCGGCACCTCGGCCACCACCGGCTACCGCCGCTTCGAGACCGAGCTCAACCACATCATCGAGGCGGCCAGGGCCAACGGCGCCATAGCCGACCCGCTGATCCGCCAGCGCATCGCCAAGGCCCATTCGGTGGTCCAGATCATGAAGATCAACGGCCTGCGCTCGCTGGCCGTCGCCCTCACCGGGAAGAAGGACCGCGGCGTCGCCGCCCTCGGCGCCACGAACAAGATCTTCTGGAGCGAGTACCACCAGGAGGTCATGAAGCTGGCCATGGACGTGCTCGGCATGGACGGCCAGACGCTGCTCGGCAACGCCGGCGAGGAGGAATCGGTCCCCGGCTACGGCCGTCGTCCGGTGAACCCGGAGTACCCGGCGAACGCCCTCCAGTCCTCGTTCTTCTTCAGCCGTTCCGAGACCATCTGGGGCGGCACCGCCGAGATCCAGCGCAACATCGTCGGCGAGCGCGTGCTCGGCCTCCCCAAGGAGCCCAAGGCCGCAGGGTGACCGGGTCGGGGCCTACCCCCGGAGTACCCTGACCGAGCCATGTCCGATGTACCCCCCACGTCGGAGGGGAGCGCCGAGGCGGCCCCTCCCGGGCGGCCCGAGTTCCGCCACGCGAAGCCTCCTCCACGCCGCCGTTGGGCCCTGAAGGGCGTCGGCGTCGTCGTCGTCCTGGCGATCCTCGCGGTGGTCGCGGTCGTCGGCTACGGCTGGTACCGGTACAACCAGATCGGCCGCGAGAACCTCGCCCTGGCCGACTCGGTCGGCGGGGTGCAGAACTTCCTGATCGTCGGGTCGGACACGCGCGCCGTCGTCGACAAGTCCGACCCCAACTACAAGGCCTTCGGCTCCGACCAGTCGCCACCGCGGTCCGACACGATCATGATCGCCAGGGTCGACCCCAAGGCCAAGACCGTCGACCTCATGTCGTTCCCGCGGGACCTCTGGGTTCCGATCATGCCCTCGGGTGAGTCCGAGCGGATCAACACCGCCTACAACACGACCGACGGGAGTGACGGCGCCCAGCGCCTGGTCGACACGATCAAGGCCGACTTCGGGATCGACATCAACCACTACGTCGAGATCGACTTCGCCAGCTTCAAGGGTGTCATCGACGCCGTCGGCGGGCTCCCGCTCTACTTCGGCACCGGCGTGCGCGACCGCACCACCGGCTTCTACCAGTACGAGCTCGGGTGCCAGACCCTGAACGGGGAGGCCGCCCTGGCCCTCTCCCGGTCGCGGCACCTCGAGTACAACACCAAGAAGGGCTGGGTCGACGACTACAGCTCCGACCTCGGCCGCATCGCCCGCCAGCAGCTCGTGATGCGCAAGATGGTCGACCGGGCCAGCGCCAAGTTCGGCAGCTTCGACCTGAAGGCGATGAACGACATCGTCTCGTCGACCTCGGACAAGCTCAAGCTCGACAGCGGGCTCAGCCTCGGCGATCTGGCCAGTCTCGGCCGCGCGTTCAAGGGCTTCAGCGGCAGCCAGATCGTGAGCCACACGCTGCCGGTGTACTCGTACACGACCAATGGTGGCGCCGAGGTGCTCAAGATGGACGAGTCGGCCGCCCAGCCCGTGCTCGACATCTTCCGTGCCGGCACCGCCGGCACCGACACGACGACCCCGCAGATGAAGGTCGCCCTCACCGTCAGCAACGGCAGCAGGACCAAGAACCAGGCCACCGACGTCAGCTCCCGGTTGAGCTCCCTCGGCTACACGACCTCCATCGCCGCCGACACGTCGAAGCTCCAGACGAAGACCGTCGTGCGCTACGCGCCCGGGATGCGCGCCCAGGCCGACCAGGTCGCCCGCCAGCTCTCGGCCGGGGCCGAGCTGCAGGAGGACGCCTCGCTCAAGAGCGCGAAGGTCAAGGTCGCGCTCGTCACCGGCTCGGACTTCACCGGCGTGCTCGACCAGGCCGCGCCCGCCACCACGACCACCACCGCCGCGGGCTCGACCTCGACCAGCGACCCGGTCACCACCGTCGACCCGTCCGAGGTCACCGCCGCGGTCGGCTACGTGAACTTCGAGCCCCCCGCCGGCACCACCTGTGGGTGACGCCGCCGGCCTGCTGCACGATGTCGTGCAGCGAGCGGCTGACCAGCACCCTGATGCCGTGGCCCTCGTCCACGGCGACCGCCGGGTGACGTTCGCCGAACTGGCCGACCGCGCCGCTCGGGTCGCCCGGGTCGTGGCCGAGACGGTTCCGCCCCAGGGCAGGATCGCCGCGATCGGTCCGAACCACACCGGTTGGGTCGACCTGTACTACGGCGTGCCCGCCGCCGGGAGGCAGCTCGTCTTCCTGAACCATCGCCTGTCGGGCCCGGAGCTCGCGGCGCTGGTCGATCGGAGCCGAGCATCGGTCGTGGTGGGCGACCCTCGTCATCTGGCGCGGCTGGGCGATGCGGGTGTCGACCTCCCGATGCTCGACTGGGCGGCGTTGGACGACGCCCGATCGGCCGCGACCGGCGGCCCGTTCCCGGTCGCCGACCGCCTCGACCCCGACGACCCGGTCTGGCTGTTGTTCACGAGTGGCACGACCGCTGCACCCAAGGGGGCGACACTCACCCACGCCTCTCTGCTGGCCGGCGTTCAGGCCAGCGTGGCCGCCCGCCTCGTGCTCCCCGACGACGTGTACCTGTTCCCCTTCCCGCTCTGCCACATCGCCGGGTACAGCGTCATCCACCGACACACCGCGGCCCGACCGGTCGTGCTGGTCGACGGCTTCGAGCCCCGGGGGTACTGCGCCGCGGCCGAGGCGGAACGGGCCACCTCCACGTCGGTTGCCGCGACGATGCTCGCCTCACTCCTCGACCACGTCGACGCCGAGCCCCCGGCCCTGGCCCAGCTCTCCACGCTGCGGTCGGTGGCCTACGGCGCCGCCCCGATGGCCCCGTCGCTCATGCGGCGGGCCGTCGACACCCTCGGCGTCGAGCTGACCCAGGGCTACGGCATGACCGAGCTCTCGGGAAACGCCGTCTTCCTCGACCCTGAGACCCATCGGCGGGGCCTGGCGGGGGAGGAGCACCTCCTGCGGGCTGCCGGCCGGCCCGCGCCGGGGGTCGAGGTGCAGGTCGCCGATGCCGACGACCGGGCCCTCGCGATCGGTGAGGTCGGCGAGATCCTCGTCCGTGCCCCGCAGGTGATGGCGGGCTACCTCGACGACGCCGACGCGACGGCCGTGGCACTGCGGGGCGGATGGCTGCACACCGGCGATGTCGGCCGGTTCGACGACGAGGGGCTGCTCTACGTCGTCGATCGCAGCAAGGACATCATCATCACCGGCGGCGAGAACGTGTCCTCCCGCGAGGTCGAGGATGTGCTGCTCACGGCCCCCGGCGTCTCGCGCGTGGCGGTCGTGGGGGTGCCCGACCCCACCTGGGGCGAGAACGTCTGCGCCGTCGTGGTGCCCACGCCCGACGGCTCGTTCGACCCGGCCGCCCTCGTCGCCACGGCCCGGGCTCAGCTGGCTGGCTTCAAGGTGCCTCGGCACGTGGTCGTGACCGAGGCCCTCCCGGTGAACGCCGCCGGCAAGGTCGTGAAGGCCGAGCTCCGAGGCTGGCTGGCCGACGACCCCGCCCGCCTCGGCCCCCGCCGCTGACCCCGGGCGGTTCACAGGGGCTTCACGTGTCTGACATGGCCCCGATCGGGGCGCTCCGTACCGTCGTCGACATGCCCGAGGCCACCGCCGACCGAGCGCGTCTCGATCCCCGCACCGAGCGCTTCCTGGCCGACCCCCATGCCGTCTACGACGAGTTGCGCCCGACCGGAGGCCTCGTCCCCGACCACATCGGCTGGTCGACGATCTCCTACGCGGCCAGCGACGCCGCGTTCCGTGACCCTGCGCTGATCCCGGGGATCGACCCCCTGCTCGAGCAGCTCGGCATCGGGGCCCTCTGGGGCGAGCGTGACCACACCCTCACCAACGCCGAGGACGCCGACCACCAACGCCTTCGCCGCGCCGTGAGCCCCTGGTTCACCGTGCGCCGCATCGAGGCGCTGCGGGCGCGCACCCGGGGCCTGGTGGCCGAGTGCCTCGGCCGCCGTCCCGACGGCCTCGACGTCATGGCCGACCTCGCCGACGTGGTCCCGGGGCGGCTCTTCTGCTGGATGATCGGCGCACCCGAGGCCGATGCCGACCTCCTCGCCGGCTGGTCGAAGCACCTCATCAGCGTCTTCACCGCCGAGCCGTCGATGGCCGATCCCGTGCGTCGGGTGAAGGCGGAGATGGCCGACTACTCGGCCGCTCTGCTCGCCGAGAAGCGCCGGCACCCGGGCGACGACCTCGCCACGGTGCTGGCCCGGGCGGAGGACGTCGGCGACCTGCTCACCGCCGACGTCGGGCCGCTGCTCGAGGAGCTGCTGAGCGCGTCGGTCGACAACACCGCGAACACCACCGCCCTCTCGATCTGGACCCTCGCCCGGCGGCCCGAGGCGTGGTCGGCGCTCGTCGCCGCGCCCGATCTGCTGGTCGACGCACTGGAGGAGACGGGCCGCTTCGAGCCCTCGATCCGCCACACCATCAAGTACGCCCGGCGTGACACCGAGCTGCTCGGCCATCCGATCCCCGGGGGCACGTTCGTCACCATACGCATCGCCGCCGCCCAGCGCGATCCAGAGGTCTACGAGCGCCCTCACGAGCTCGACCTGCACCGCCGGCAACCCTCGCCCCTGCTCTCGTTCGGGGCCGGGCGGCACTACTGCCTCGGTGCCGCGCTCGGCCGCATGGAGATCCAGGAGATGGTGGCCGGGCTGCTCGGGCGGTGGTCGGCCGTCCGCGTGGGCGACGATGTGGACATGAACCTGAACGGGGCGGGCATCGTGTTCCGCCTGCCTCTCGAACCGATGGAGGTCGGACGTTGAGCGAGCCCACCGAGGCGGCCCCCGAGTGGGACCGTCCGATCCCGCACTGGTCCACCGACCCGTTCGCCACCCGGACCACGATCCACGGCATCCCGAGCGACGAGGTGCGCTCGGCCCTCCACAAGCACATCCGCCTCGGCCGGGTGGAGGAGGCGATCAACACCGCGCTGGAGCTGGCCCGCACCGACGTCGCGCACGAGGAGATGATGTGGTCGCGGCTGCAGATCCTCGCCGCCGAGGACGTCGGCATGGGCGACCCGATGGCCCCGGCGATCGTGCGGTCGCTGCGCGAGGGCGTGCTCGACGCCGACGAGGGCTCCTACGACCGGCTGGTCTTCGCCGCCCAGGCCGCGGGCTACCTGGCCCGCGCCCTGAAGGACCCGGTGAACGTGGAGATCATGCAGACCCAGCTGCTGGCGGAGCACGCGCCGGAGATCCCGCCCGAGGCGATCTGCGTGCACACCCGCCGGGGCCAGGAGGCGGGGGAGACCATGTACACGTGGTTCCTCGGCACCCTGCAGACCGCTCCCGAGGCGCCGGGGCGCGACCACACCTGGCGTGACCGGCTGGTGGAGGAGTACCGACGGGTCGACCCTCCCCGGGAGACCTCGGGGGGATGATCGGCAGGTCCGCTCGATAGCGTTCCGGCCATGCCCGACGCCATCGCCGCCCTCCAGTCCTCCGTCGAGCGCCTCGCCGCGCTGGTCGCCCCGCTCGACGACGACGCCATCGTCGCCCAGGCCCATCCGACCGAGTGGTCCGTCGCCGAGGTTCTGTCCCATCTCGGGTCGGGTGCGGTGATCTTCGCCCGACGCATCGCCGACGGCCTCGCCGGCGTCGAGACACCTGAGGAGTTCAACCCGTCGGTGTGGGCCGAGTGGGACGCCAAGTCGCCGCGGGCCCAGGTCGACGACGCCCTCGTGGCCGACGCCGCCTTCGCCGCGCAGCTGGCGGCCGTCCCCCAGGCCGACCGCGACCGCTTCAGCACCACGTTCGGGCCCATGACCATCGGGTTCGACCAGGCGGTCGGCATGCGCCTCAGCGAGCACCTGCTGCACGAGTGGGACGTGCGGGTCACCCTCGACCCGTCGGCGGCGCTGGCCTCCGACGGTGCCGGCCACGTGATCGGCAACCTCGGCCCGATCGTGGCGTTCTCGGGCAAGCCCACCGGTGGCTCCGACACCGTCGTGATCGCCACCACCGACCCGGAGGGGCAGTGGGCCGTCACCACCACTCCCGACGGGCTGACCTTCGACCGCATCGACACGGGGGACGAGGTGCACGTCACGATGCCCACCGAGGCCCTCGTGCGCCTGATCTACGGCCGCCTCTCCCCTGAGCACACGCCGGACTCGGTCGAGGCCGACGCCGACACCCTGCACCGGCTGCGGGCGATGTTCCCCGGCTTCTGACCAAGGACCCTGGCGCCGGTCGCCGGCGATGACCGAGAGTGGAACCTCGTTCTATTCAGCCGCGCGCCGGCTCGACCGAGGAGTCCACACGATGGCCGCCGACCGCTACACGATCATCTCCGCCGACACCCACGCCGGCGGCAGCCACGAGCAGTACCGGGAGTACCTCGACCCCGCGTTCCGCGACGACTTCGACGCGTGGCGGGGCCAGTACAAGAACCCGTGGAAGGACCTCCGCGACACCGACCTCCGCATCCGCAACTGGGACGACGACCGCCGCGACGCCGACCAGCTGAGCGACGGTGTCGTGGCCGAGGTCGTCTACCCCAACACGGTGCCGCCCTTCTATCCCGGCTTCGTGCTGTTCGCAGGCCCGCCGAAGGAGGAGGACTACGCCCACCGCCGCGCCGGGATCCACGCCCACAACCGGTGGATGAAGGACTTCTGCGCCCGCCAGCCCGAGCGGCGGGCCGGCATCGGCCAGTTCTTCCTGAACGACATCGACGACGCCATCGAGGACATCACCTGGATCGCCGAGAACGGCCTGCGCGGTGGCGTGCTGTGCCCCACCGTGGCACCCGACGTGAAGTGGGTGAAGCCGCTGTACGACCCGGTCTACGACCCGATCTGGGCCCACATCCAGGACCTCGACATCCCGCTGAACCTCCACTCCGGAACCGGCTCGCCCGACTACGGGAAGTACGCCGCCACCCCGATGCTGCTCATCAGCGAGGTCGGCTTCTACGGCTACCGCGCCCTCAGCCACTTCATCCTCTCGGGCGTGTTCGAGCGCTTCCCGCGCCTCAAGGTGGTGCTCACCGAGGGCTCCGCCGCCGGCCTGCCGCCCACCCTCCAGGAGCTCGACCGGGTCATCAGGAACGTCCAGGCGGGCGCCATCGGCGAGCTGAAGTACCGCTCGGAGGACGCCATCCCGAAGCTGGCGAGCGAGTACTTCGCCCAGAACTGCTGGATCGGCTCGAGCTTCCCGAAGCCCAGCGACGTCGAGGTGGCGAAGATGGTCGGTCCCGACCGATGGATGTGGGGCAGCGACTACCCGCACGACGAGGGCACCCCGCCGTTCACCCGTGAGCACCTCCGCCAGGTGTTCCCCGGCTGGGGCGTGTCCGAGCTGCGCCGGGTGCTCGGCGAGAACGCGGCGAAGCTCTACGGCTTCGACCTCGACGCCCTCGCTCCCTACGCGGCCCAGTGGGGCCCGACGGTCGAGGAGATCGCCGAGCCGCTCACGGCGTTGCCCGAGGGCGCCAACGCCGCCCTGCGCAACTCGGCCGAGCAGCTCGCCGCCGTCTGAGACACCGCCCGGCGGCCCCGCCCCGGGAACGAGAGAGGGCCTGTCGGCGACATCGCCGGCAGGCCCTTCGTCGTGTTGCGCCCTCGGGGCGATTCGAACGCCCGCACACGGCTCCGGAGGCCGATGCTCTATCCCCTGAGCTACGAGGGCAGGGCGCACCAACTGCTGGTGCGGGGGTGAACCCTACTGCAGGCCTCCGACCTTCCCCCAACCACGGTGGGCCCGGTCGCGGGCCCTCAGGCCGTGAACGGACGGCCCTCGAAGCGGTCGACCGTGGTGAACTCCTCGACCGGCTGGCGGCGCAGCTTCGTGATCTGCCGGGCCGGGTGGCCAAGGGCCACGAGCGACGCAAGGGCCCAGCCATCGGGGATGTCGAGCAGCTCCTTCACCGCCGGCTCCTGGCGGCAGAGGGCAGTGGTGATCACACCGCCGAGGCCGGCGTCGCGGGCGGCCAGCAGCACGTTGTGGCAGAACGGGTAGACCGAGGCACCGCCGACGATGCTCTGGCGGTCGAGACCGTTGTCGATCACCGCCAACTGCGAGAGCTCGACCACGACGGCCAGCAGCACGGGGACCTCGTCGAGGTGGTCGGAGAAGGGCATCGGGGCCTCGGTGGCGCGGGCCTCCTCGAGGTCGATGGCCGGGCCGCTCCACCGTCCCTCGTCGAGCGGGGCGAAGGGCACCATGCCGGCCCGGAGGTAGGCCGTGTACTCGCGCCAGGCGAGCACGTAGAGGTCGCGGATCGAGGCGCGCACCGCAGGGTCCTGCAACACGATGACCTGCCACCCCTGCCGGTTGCCGCCGCTGGGGGCGAACCGAGCGGTGTCGAGGATGGCGTGCAGCACGTCGTCGCTCACCGGCTCGTCGGTGAACTCCCGGGTGGCCGGGGTCGAGCGCATGACGTCACGGAGCTCCATGGCGACGAGCATGGCACGCCTCGC
>Ga0075026_100001026_pt1 | contig 11747 bp, 10 predicted proteins | sample Str012_2_FD_71392 | JGI IMG/M metagenome (GOLD analysis project Ga0075026, IMG submission 71392) | Freshwater sediment microbial communities in response to fracking from Pennsylvania, USA - Straight Creek_MetaG_SC_2012 | ecosystem: Environmental > Aquatic > Freshwater > Creek > Sediment...
GTATGCCTCGAGGTGCGAAAGGGAGCAGCCGAGGATTCCGGGGCGAAGGCGCTCCCCGTAGCGAAAGAGCGCGCGCAGCTCCGAGCATTGGGCAAGCTGCCGGTCGTCGAGGGCGTACCCGTCCACCGCGTCAACGATCTCGTAGGGGATGCGGAGCGGCTCGAAGACCTCGCGTACGAACGCACGGCGATCCGTGGCTCGCTCGAGACTGACTACCCAGACCGGTGGAATCTGATTCACCGTTGATCGAGCTCGGGCATCGTGGATCAACTCGACTGCTCAGCGCATGCCGGAGAGGGCGAGCGCCTCTTGGTAGAAGGGGTTCGATGCTTCGAGCTTCGTCGGTTCGTCGAAACCTTCCAGGACACCGCTCAGGATCACCATGATTCGATCGCAGATCGCTAGCGTGGACAGGCGATGGGCGATGATGAAGACGGTGGTGCGGGGTGCTAGCGCCGCGATCGTTTCGCGGATCAGCGACTCCGACTTCACGTCGAGGGAGCTCGTCGGCTCGTCGAGCACGATGAGGTCCGGATTTCCCACTAGCGCGCGCGCGATGCACAGGCGTTGGCGCTGTCCACCGGACAGCTGTCCGCCGCGCTCGCCGACCAAGGTGTCGTAGCCGAGCGGCCAAGCGGTGATTTCGTCGTGCAGGTTGGCGAGTCGTGCCGCTCGCTCGATCGTTCCCGCATCGACCGCCGGCCGGAAGAAGCGAATGTTATCTGTGACAGTCCCGGCGAACAATCGGGGTTCCTGAGGCACGAAGCTGACGTGCCGGTACCAGTCGTCGAGCGACAACCTCCGGGCGTCGTCACCGTCGACGAGCATCGATCCTAAGACCGGTTCTCGTAGGCGCAGTAACAGCTGCACGAGCGTCGACTTCCCGGAACCCGACGGCCCGACGATTCCGACGATCTCGCCGTGAGAAACTTGGAACGACACGTCGCGAAGTACGGGAACGCGGGGCTCGTACTCGAACGACACGTGGTCGAACGCGACCGCACCGATTCGCTCTACTGGTTCGCCACCGTGCTTCGTGGCTGATGTCGCATAGCGCTCGCGCTCCTCGTTGAGAGTCTCGATGTAGGGCGCGCTCTGGAACAGACTCTGAATGTTCGACTGCACTCCCTGTGCATAGCTCAGCGAGCGCAGCATGATCAGCACAATTGCGCCGAGCGACGACAGGCGAGAGAAGCCGGCCGCATGGGCAACGCCTAGCGCACCGACCAGCAACAGGATTGCCACGCCCTGATACAGCGTTGTGATCGCGCCACCCACGTAAGCGGTTTGCAGCGACCCTCTCACCGTCCGCTGGTTCAGGACGTCGAGCCGGTCGGCGACCGGTGCTTCGACACCGAAGATCCGTACTTCCTGGAGTGTCGAAGTGAGCTCCGTGATACCCGTCGCGAATTCAAGGTTAGCTTGCGCGGCGCGAGCCGAACGGCGGCGAAGGGCAGCCCTCAACGGCCGGAGGGTCAAGCCGAGTGCCAGCGTGACGACCGCGGCCGTGACCGACGCGATCGCGTTTACAAAGAGCGCGGTCACGAGTAGTGCCGAAAGGTTGAACATTCCGACGGCGCCCTGTGAGAGGGCGCCGACAGCCGAGGCGCTCGCCTGGACGTATGTTGTCAAGAGCTCCTGGAGTCGGCCCTCCCGCTGTGAGGCTTGCAATGACCAACCCGCGGCGAGGTAACTGTGGATCAACGAGGACCGCGAACTTTCCACGACCGTGGCCGACGCGCGGGAACCCAGGACCGTGGTGACCGCCTGGAGGGCCATGCGCAGGACGACGAGCGCAATCGCAGCGCCGATGAGAACATTGATCGAGACGGTCGTCGTTCCCAGCGGGCCGAAGTGAAACGCGACGTCGGAACCGTCCGAGGTCAGCGCGAACGCGACCCGTGCGATCAAGACGAGCGAGGCCGCCTCCGCGAACCCTCCGACGATTGCCGCGACCGACATCCGGACCATGCGGCCCCGCTGAGGCTTGAGCAGCGGAGCAAGCAGCCGAAGGATTGACGGAACGTCGCTCGGCCGCCTCCAGGCCACGCTTTTCATCAGGTTATTCTACGGGTTGCGGTGCTGCAGGCTGCCCTCCGCTCGCCTACCACTGCTCACTTGTGTGCACCTTCATGGAACGGTACAGATCGAGGTGTCCTGCTGCCAGGGCAACCCCGACTTCTCGGAGATCTATCCCGACGCTGCACTTTGGAGAGCCGGTTCGGCGATTGAGTACGCCCCGCGTCGAGCGCATGCGATCCTGGTAGCCGCTGGACCGAGGAAGGACCGGCGCGAGCGCTCGCGATTGGGAGGTCGGGACGGATCTACTCCCAGCTACGAATGAACGACACGAGACGGAGAGCAACAGGCGATGGCAGGCGACGGAATATTGAGTCAGCATGCAGATCCGGAGTCGTTTGCCGAGCTCCTGGCTGCGCTGTCGGTCGACGTCCGGGACGACGACCCGCTCTACGGCGAGTTCGGACGGCACTATTACCCTGCCGTCTTCGGCGACCGCCTACGCGATCGGTCATTTGCGGTAGTCGGAAAGGACGGTTCGGCGTTCGTCGTCGAGTGTGACGTGCTCGACGGCACGCTTGGCCGTTTCGGTATGCCGCTTCGCGTCACGACACTGGGTGCCCCCACCGCCAAGGTAGAACGACGGTTGCTCAGGGAGGTCCTCGCGGAGCTCCAGCGCATTGCCGAGGCCGACGAGGCGTCGGAGATCACAATCGCAGGCGATGCACCGTCGCGAACGCTGAGCGGGCTCGGGCGGGCGTGCATGGGAGCCGAAGGCAAGCCAGGCGTCGTACTGCACGCGTGCGTGGACCTATGTGAAACCACGGCAGCGCTCAGGTCCGACCTTCGCGACTCGTATCGTTCGCTTGTAAATTGGGGCGAACGATCGCTGTCGATGGAGTACTGCAACGAGGCCCGTCCCGATCGGGAGCTTTTCCGCTCCTACGAGGTGCTCCACGAGCAGGTCGTAGGACGTCGCACACGATCCGAAGCGTCCTGGAATGTGATGTTCGACTTCGTGGCCCGCGGTCGCGGGGAGTTGGCGCTGGCATCGCTCGAGGGCGAGCTCGTCGCCGGGATGCTCGTGTTCGATGGCGCGCTGACGACGCAGTATGCATCAGCCGCGTACGTGCGTGAGCACTTCGATCATTCACTTGCTCATTGGCCGTTGTTCAATGCAATCGTGCGCGCGCGGGAGAGGGGCCTCCGCTGGTTCGACGTCGGACCGATTCGACATCGGGACGATGTCGGTGACAAGGAAGCGTCGATCGGGTTCTTCAAACGCGGGTTCACGAATCGGATCGAGACGCGGATCAAGTGGAACCTGCCGATCGACGGGCGCACGCCCTGACGTCACGATTGCGATCGGCGCGCCCGTAGGTCGGTCATGTCGGAGCGCCCGGATCGCGAGAGAATTCCGGGCAATGCTAGGGCGGGGTGACGCGTGAGATGCTGGTGCGTATGACGTCTGCGATTGCAAGGAGACTCTGGCGCTGGTCGCGTGACCAGTGCGCTCGGATTGTGATCTCCAGGCCTGGGTTGACCAGGGCGATTGTCCGGCGAGCGGGTTCGCCATCGCTTTTTGAGCTCTCGGAGAGCGCGCGTTCGTGGCATACCAGTGCCACCCATCTGCTCGCGGAGCTTCCGATCGTGAGCGGAGAGTGGGATTCCTTAACGAGAGCGGCAGAAGCCGCCGTGCAGTCGATCTGTGAGCGTTCGGAAGAGCTCTCTCTCGAGTACCCGGCCCATTTCGCTGTCGAGCGACAAACCGCGGCTCTTCTTTACGTAGCTGTCCGCATCACCTGTCCCAAGATTGTTGTCGAAACAGGCGTCGCGGATGGGTTGTCATCCGCCGTCATCCTCGAGGCTCTCGCGGCCAATGGCGAGGGCGAGCTCCACAGCATTGATATTGCGAAAAGCGTCGGTTCTCTCATACGGGACAAGGCGGCATGGCATCTTCATGTGGTTTCTGAGGACACGCTGGGTGAAGACTTGGACTGCATCGCCAAGGCCGTACCGCCGATCGATCTCTTCCTCCACGATGCGAATCACGACTATCACCATCAGATGCTTGAGTACAAGACATTTTGGCGTGTCATGCGGCCGGGGGGCTTGTTCTTGAGTGACGACATTGACTTGTCGTATGCATTCCTTGATTTTGTTCAGGAGGTAGATCGGGTTCCAGCCATGCTTTTGGATTCACGGAAGGTCATCGGTGTAATCACGCGCTAGTGGTCCGTCGCGGATTTGATCTGGTGGGTGAGTGCAGCGCGTCCTCGTCGGACTTTGGTGATGATCTTCTTCGCCGGGGTGTGCCACACGAACGGTTTGGGGTCATCGTTCCAGTGCGAGGTCCATACGTCGATCGCGTCGGTGAGCGCGGCGACGCTGTCGAAGCTGCCGTGACGGAGCCGCCGGTTCGTGAGCTGCGCGAACCAGCCCTCGACGAGGTTCAACCAGCTGCTACTCGTCGGCGTGTAATGCAGATGCCACCGAGCCCGGCGGGGATGCGCGAGCCATTCGGCGACGGGCGGCGCCTTGTGCGCCGAGAGGTTGTCCAACACGACATGCACGTCGAGATCACGCGCGACGTGCAGATCGATCCATTTGAAGAACGCCAACACGTCTTTGCCGGCGTGGGTCTTTCGAGTGTCGTGCAAGACTTCACCGGTCGCGACGTTCAACGCTGCGAACAGGTCGATCGTGCCGTTGCGTTTGTAGTCATGCGTCATCGTATTCGCGCGGCCGCGCGTCATCGGCAACGATGGTTGGGTCCGATCCAGTGCCTGACACTGGGTCTTCTCATCGAAGGAGAACACGACCGCCCGCTCGGGTGGATTCACATACAGCCCGACGACGTCGACGAGCTTGGCTTCGAAGTCAGGATCGTTCGACAGCTTGAACGTCTCGACCTTCCACGGCCGCAGGTTCCGTGCCTTCCAGATCCGTTGCACCGTGTCCTTGCCGACTCCGTGACGCTCACCCATCGTGCGACACGACCACTCGGTCGCTTCGTCGTCAGGAACCGTGTGCAACGTGTCAGCGACGATCGCGTCGATCGTCGCTTGATCGATCTCCGGTTTGCGGCCCCGACCCGGCGCAATGGTGCCGACCGCCTCCACGCCACCCGCCTCGAACTTGCGTCGCCAACTCCGCACCGTGTCCGGGTTCGTCGAACACTCACGAGCGATCCGCTCATTCGCGACACCATCAGCAGCCAGCAACAACGCGGATGCTTGCACCACCACCCGATGCGCCAACACCGACGAACACGCCATGCGCTCCAACGCACGACGCTGCGCACGCGTGACCATCAACGGGGCAGCAACAACAACCGGCATACCCACACACTAACCCACCATCTCATTTCAGCGACGGATCACTAGCTAGCTCGCGAATCGAAATCGCGGGATCGTCAGAATCGATCGGGCATCTCGATGAGCACGAGTCAACCGAGACGCCGTTCTGCGCGCAAGCTGCAGCGCGAGGTGATCGAGCGCGTGTGATCTTCAGCGACTCATGTGTTGCGATGGGCCTCGACAGCGACCGCCGGCGGGCGCGGATCGATGTGGGTGAAGGGTAGGAGCTCGCCCTGACACTCAGGATCGTGATCGGCGCGTTCGCAGATCGATCAAGATCGTCGCGCAGAGACCTGCGAGAATCCTGCGGTTCGCCCGGAACCCGCTGCCGAATCGTGACGTGCCGAGCCGCTGCCGGATCGGTATCGGAACGATCGCTAGGCGGGCTCCCGAGGCCAGCGCCGCGACCGTGAGGCCTGCTCCGATCGTGGTCCCGTCGAGCGCGCTGCGATGCACGCGCACGACGTCCGATCGGTATGCCTTCATGCCGCAGAGCGGATCCGGGAGTCCAAACCGCCGCCGCGTGTAGAACGCGAAGATGTGCTCGCTCCATCGCGCTTTGGCGGGTCTGCGACCGACCGCGACGTCGGCTCTATCGTCGGCGATCAAGTCAAGGAGCGCTCGCCCCGACTCGGGAACGTGCTGGCCGTCGGCGTCCATTGTGAGGATTGCGTCGACGTCGAGTGCGAGGGCGGCAGCGAAACCTGAAGCCAGGGCGCCGTCGTACCCTCGCTTGGTCTTGTGTCGTACCACGGTCGCCCCGGCCCTTCGCGCGACCTCGGCGGTGTCGTCGGTCGAGGCATCGTCGACCACGACGACCTGCCCGAGCTCGCGCGCCTGTTGCACGACGCCGCCGACTCCTCCTGCCTCGTTGTACGCGGGAATGACAACCGCGGCCCTCACTGCTCCGCGATACCCGCGACGTCGTCGAGGGTGACGCATGCACCACTCTCGACCGGTCGCCTGAGCGATCGGCCGACGAGCTCACCGATCCGGTACGGCGGGAGCGCATCGACAGGGCAGGGGCGCAACGGGATGAGATCGTCGGCCGTGACGACGGTACCCGCGGCCAGCCCGCGCTTGGCCCGCAGCGATCGGCGCTGCACAACCACGGTCTCCGCCTCGTTCAGCATGACGCGCTTCGCACCCGTCCCGAGCGCCAACTCCAGCTCCCGGGTACGGTCGACCATGTCGCGCCATGTGGTCGGGTTCATCGAGAACGGGTGATCGGGTCCCTCACGCCCGGGATCGTCGGTGAAATGCTTCTCCACGACCGATGCACCCAGCGCGACCGCGCCGAGGACGGTCGCGTGGCCCGGAGTGTGGTCGGACAGGCCGAGCACGACGTCGGGGAACTCCTTGGCGTAGGCCGAGAGCACCCTAAGTTCTATGTATTGGAACGCTTCCGTCGAGCCTGTGTAGTCGGTGTTGCATTGCATCAAGACGAGGTCAGTGGTGTGGCGGAGGATCAGCGTCACCGCGGCCGTCACCTCGGCCGCCGTCGACGCGCCCGTGGCCAGCAACACCGGCTTTCCGTCGCTCGCGACGACGTCGATCTCTTCAAACCAAGTGATGTCGCCAGAGCCGATCTTCCACGCGGCGACATAGGGGGAGAGCTCAGGGATCATGGAGAGGTCGTAGGGCGTCGTGAAGTAGGCGATGGCGGCGTCGTCACAGGCCCGCTCAAGCGATTCCGACCACTCGAGCGGTACCTCGGCGCTGCGGTAGACGTCGACGACCGAGCGACGCCACTTCGCTTGATGCGCCATAGTCGAGAGGTTCGAGAACCCGGGTCCCGAGACGATGGTGTCGGCACGGAAGTTCTGGAACTTCGCCGCCTCGGCACCGGCGGCCGCCGCCAGATGGATCAACTCGACCGCGCGCTCAAGGTTGCCGTCGTGATTCGCGGCGATGTCGGCCACGAAGTACGTAGGGTGTCCGCTCCCGACCACCCGCGTTCCGATGGTGAGTTCACTCACAGGCGATCGACCTCCTCGTCGAGCGTGGGCAGGAGGATGCCGGATGCGTCCATGTAGGCGGTGACGTCCATGCGCAAATCACTCGCTCGAGGGGCACGGCCCGATACTTGGGTCGAGAGCGTCGACTCGACGAGGTGCTCGTCGAGTCCCAGGTGGCGGGCAACGAGCCGGGCGAAGTCGGCTTTCGAGCACCCGGCCCGGCATCCGAGGTTGTACACGCCGGTGAGTCCGTCCGAGATACACCGCCCGATCTGCGCGGCGAGGGTGTCGGCGTGCAACGGCGAGAAGAGGGAGTCGGTGAAGCCCGGAAAGCGACGGCGCTCACTCAGTGTCCTCACGATGACGTCCGACAAGCTCGCGCGTCCCGGAGACCGGGACTCCGCGAAGAAGTTCGTTCGGAGCACTAGGGCTCGCGGATGGAGCAACGCGGCTCGCTCGCCTTCGAGCTTGGTTCGGCCGTAGACGTTGACCGGCGCGACCAGATCCTCGCGGTGAGGGCCTTCAACATCGGGGTACACCTGATCGGTCGAGACGTAGATCAGTTGTGTGTTCGTCCGGCAGGCGTCGGCCACGTGACGGGTGGCCTCGCGGTTGTCGAGTCGTGCCCGTTCTGGATCGCGTTCGCAGCCCGCGACGTCGGTGTAGGCCGCGGTATGAATCACGACGTCGGGTTGCTCTCCGCGCAACAGTTCCTGGGTGACGACGGCGTCACGCAGATCGCCGCGCGCGCGGTTCATCGGCACCACCGTTCCCAGGGTTGCGAGACCGTCGGTGAGAAACGGGCCGAGGAGCCCGTCGGCTCCGGTGACGACGATCTTCACGCGAGCCGGGAGAAGCCCGCTTGACAGACCGGGCCCTCGAGCAGGTTGGCGACCGGAGTTCCGTCCTCGCATGTCGCCATGAGCTCGAAGACCCCGACGAGTTCCTCGAGATACGCGTCGAGCACGGCGGGCTCGTGCGCGATCGACGCGTACAGACTGGTCGTGGCGAGGTACCCGCGCTTCAGCATCTGCTGGGCGATGAGCGTCTTGTACGCCAGGTGATCGGGGCTACGGAACGTCATGGTGGTCAGCGCGGGGAGCCCGCTCACGTCAATGGGAACGCCCGTGCGCGCCGCGATCTCTTGCCACCGCGCGGTCACGTCGCGACCGATGGCGTCGATGCGGGCCGGGGCGTCTTCCTCCCGCATCGCTGCGAGCGCGGCGAGCGCGGCAGCTGAGCCGATCCGTTCGGTCCAGAATGTGCTGCTGATGAAGGTGTCCTGGGCGTGCTCCATCACGGCACGGCGCCCGATGATCGCGTTCACCGCGTACCCGTTCCCGAGTGTCTTCCCGAAGACGGCCATGTCGGGCTCCACGCCGTGGTGCAGATGGATGCCTCCGAGGACCTTCCGGAAGCCCGATGTGCATTCGTCGAAGACGAGCACGATGTCGTTGGTGGACGCGATCTCGCGCACGCCTTCGAGGAAGCCGGGGGCCGGGGGCGCACTCCGTTCGACCTCCATGAAGATGACGCCGATCGCTTCGGTGTCTACGAGGTGCTGGAGCGCGGCGAGATCGTTGTAGGCAAACGGCAGCGCCGAGCGCGCGAGCGCGGGAGGAACTCCGGCGGGTTCGAGCCCGGGGAGGTGGTGACCCTCGCCGAGCGCGTCACCCTCGTCGAGGTTTGCCGCCAGGTACCAGTCGTGCCAGCCGTGGTACCCACAGAACGCGATCACCGACCGGCCTGCCGCCGCGCGGGCAATGCGGGCGGCAACCGCGCAGGCCTCGCCACCGGATCGGGTGAAGCGAGCCATATCGGCCCACGGATGGAGTGCGATCAGCGCTTCGGCGAGCTCCACCTCCTCGGGCGCGTTCAAGGTCGAGAGGTTCCCGTCGCGCACGACCCGTGCAACTGCTTCGTCGACCTTGGGATGTCCGTATCCGAGGATGTTCGTACCGACACCCATGAGCGACACGTCGATGAGCTCCGTGCCGTCGAGGTCCCAGACGCGACACCCCCGAGCCCGGCTGAAGTATGTGGGCCAGGCGTCGGGGAGGATCATCTCGGGGCGCTTGGAGAGGAGCATCGATCCACCGGGGATGATCTGCTTGGCGCGCCTCCAGAGCTTGTGTCCCGAGTTCATCGAAGCGCCTTCATCTCTCGGGATCGTTTGATTGGCGGTGAACAGCTCAGGGCGGCCCCCGTGCAGTTGGATCATTTCGGCGAAGGTGAAGTCGTTGTTCCCAAAGTGCTCGAAGACCGCCCGAAGCACCTCGAGGTCGGCGGGTTCGTCGAGAGTCCATCGCAGGTTCGAAAGATCGACGTCGTTGGTCACGTTGGTGCGGCGGATATCAGCGGACCGTCGCAAATAGGGCGTGACGTGTTCCCGGTCGTAGGGCTCCTCTGCGTGCTTCCAGGCCCTCGCGAGCGCCGACATCGAGAACACCTCGGTGTCGAGCCCGTCCGGGAACGTCGGGGGGTCGGCAACGCCGACGTAGTCGTAGCCCCCCGCGAAGAAACATTGGATGACGCGATCAACCACCCCGGGGTCGATGAGCGGGCAGTCGCCCGTCACGCGGATCACAACATCGGCGTCGGCGTGACACGCCGCCTGGTAGTAGCGATCGAGCACATCGTGCTCGCTGCCCCGGAAAACCGCGTAGCCCGACCCTTCGGCCCGTTCGGCGAGCGCGTCGTTTTCGGGAGACGCGGGGATGGCGAGCACGATCTGGTCGATGGTCTTGGCGCGGGCGAGCCGATCCAGCAGGTGCTCGATCATGGGCTGCCCGATCGCTTCTTGGAGGACCTTCTCCGGGAACCTCACGGAGCCGAGGCGAGCCTGCACGATCGCGACAATCCGAGTTCCAGGGGGAGGTAGATCCACCCGAACAGTCTGCCCGATCGACGCGTGCCCGAGGCGGTCCGATCCAGCATTGGAAGTGCCAGTGCACTGCTCCAAGTAGAGGCCGGTACAGTCAACGCCGCGATGACGGAACCGTGCCCGGAGCTCTGTTGAGGCCGACGACACAGCAACCGTTCATGAGCGCGGACCCCTCCCGAGTCACTGCGGTGGTGTGCACGCGGGACTGTGAAGCCTCGATTGAGGCGTGTCTCCGTTCGCTGCGAGACAACGGGGTGGGAGAGATAATCGTGGTCGACGCCTCGTCGAGCGATCAGACTCGCGAGATAGCGGGGCTGTTCGCTGACGAAGTCCTGACCGATCGGGGCATGGGGCTCGGTACCGCACGCAACCTCGGGATCCGCAGGGCGACACTCGACTTCATCCTGAACTGTGGACCCGACAACGTGATGCCACCCGGATCGATCCGAGGGTTGCTCGAAGCCAAAGAGACCGGAGGCTGGGCTGGCGTCTCCGCAATGACGCTGGTCGAGGGGCGTGGGTACGCGAGTTGGGCTTCGCGCAGGTACAAGATCGCGCGGTTCACTCCGGGTGAACGGAGCGTGATCGGCACTCCCACGCTCTTCGACACCGCCATGATCCAACGGCACCCGTTCGATGATCGCGCTACATACTCGGATGATGCCGAGCTGTGTGAACGCTGGACAAGCGTGTTCGGTGCCCGGTTCGCGATCGCAGATGTCGTCGCGCACGAGATCGGGCAGAACGAGATTCCCTCACTTATCACCCGATTTGTGTCCTACGGCCGCTCCGACCACGAGACATTCCGGCGATCGCGCGACTCGTGGTCGCGACGGCGTCGAATGAGAAGTGTTCTCCACCCGCTCCGCGTCGACTTCCTCGAACCATTCGCTCGGATGCCCTTCCCTGCAGACTTCGTTGCCGTGCCGTTTCTCGCGTTCATCACCTTCACGCGGTACGCGAGTTGGTTGCGAGAAGCGTGGACCGACCGCGCCCGATGATTTCGCAAACTCATCCCCAACTGCGAGGATCGCAAGCCTCGGACGAAGGAACCGTCAGTGCCGCACATCTTCTGAGGGCGTCTTCGTCAAGCGGGGGAGCGGCCCAGGCCTCGGCAAGCGATTCGAGTTCCCGGCCGGTATTCGCGCCCACAACAACTCCCGCAACTCCCGGCCTGCTTCTCACCCAGCCGAGAGCCAGCTGCGTGACCGAGATGCCGACATGCCGGGCAAGGGTCCAAACGGAATCGACGTATGGCACGAGTGCTGACAGGCGTTCAGGGATCCGCTCAGGAGGAGTGAGGAGCACGCCCTGTAGGAACACGCTGCGGACGAACACCTGCAGCCCGCGTTCGCACGCATGCGAGATAGTGGCGTCGTCGATGTGACGGTCGAGCAGGTTCATCGGAACCTGGACCGAACCGAAGCGCGCATCGTCGATCACGGCGACCAACTCGTGCGCGCTGTACACGGATGCTCCGAGGCTGCCGACTCGATCGCCCACGAGCATGCGCGCGCGGTCGATGAG
>Ga0075026_100001027_pt1 | contig 11739 bp, 10 predicted proteins | sample Str012_2_FD_71392 | JGI IMG/M metagenome (GOLD analysis project Ga0075026, IMG submission 71392) | Freshwater sediment microbial communities in response to fracking from Pennsylvania, USA - Straight Creek_MetaG_SC_2012 | ecosystem: Environmental > Aquatic > Freshwater > Creek > Sediment...
CGGGCGTCGGGCACGCCGACCACGGCGACCTGGTTCACGGCGGGGTGGCGCATGATCACGTTCTCGATCTCGGCCGGGTAGGCGTTGAACCCGCCGACGATGAACATGTCCTTGATGCGGTCGGTGATGCGCAGGTTCCCGGCGTCGTCCATCACGCCGATGTCGCCGGTGTGCAGCCAGCCGTCGGCGTCGATCGCCTCGGCCGTGGCCTCGGGGTTCTCGAAGTAGCCGGGCATCACCACGTAGCCACGGATGACGATCTCGCCGGACTCGCCGCGGGGCACCTCGGTGCCGTCGTCGTCGACGACCAGCACCTCGATGTCGGGGATGGCCCGGCCCGAGGTCTGCGAGATGATCTCGGGGTCGTCGTCGTGGCGGCACATGGTGGCCATGCCGTGGGCCTCGGTGAGCCCGTAGCCCGTCACGATGGTCTTGAACGTGAGCTCCTCGCGCATGCGGCGGATCATCTCCACCGGCACGGCGGCGGCACCCGTGACCGACAGGCGCAGGGTCGAGGTGTCGTAGGTGTCGCGCTCGGGGTGGTCGAGCATCGTCTGGTAGATCGCGGGCGGTCCGGGGAGCATCGTGACCTTCTCCTCCTGGACCCGCTTCATCACCTGGGGCACGTCGAACACGGCGTGGGGGATGATCGTGGCCCCCTTCAGGTAGCAGGCGAGGATGCCCGAGTTGAGCCCGAAGGAGTGGAAGAACGGGTTGACGATCAGGTACCGGTCACCCTCCTGGAGCCCGACCACGCTGGCCCAGGCCCAGTAGGCCCGCACGAGCGGCGAGTTGAGGAGGATGGCCCCCTTCGGCTTCCCCGTGGTGCCGGAGGTGAAGAGGATGTTGGCGAGGTCGTCGGGGCCGATGGCGGCGGCGCGCTCGGCGGCGGCCTCGGCGGGCACGGTGGCGGCGGTGGCGAGGAAGTCGGACCAGGTGGTGGTGCCCTCGGCGCCGCCGCGCATCACCACGACCTGCTCGAGGTGGGGGAGCTCCGAGCGGTCGCCGAGCAGCTCGACGTAGTCGGTGTCGAGGAAGTCGGTGACGGTGAACAGGAGACGGGCCCTCGAGGTGTTGAGGATGTAGGCGGCTTCGCTGCCCTTGAAGCGCGTGTTGAGCGGCACGAGCACGGCGCCGACCCGGTGGATGCCCGAGCAGGCGATGACCCACTCGGCGCAGTTCGGCGCCCACATGGCGACCCGGTCGCCCGGCTCGATGCCGGCGGCGATCAGGGCCCGGCCGGCCTCGTCGGCGGCGGCCAGCAGCTCCGGGAACGACAGGCGGAGGTCGCCCTCGACCAGGGCCTCCATGTCGGGGAAGAGCCGAGCAGCGCGCTCCAGCGCTCCGGCGACGGTCGTGGGCAGGTCAGCGGGGACGGCGATCTCGTCGGTCACGGGCGTCAGGATTGCATATCGCGGCGAGGTCCTTCCCCTGTGGCGACCCTGGCGCCCCCTCGGCCGTGCGAAACCTCCGCATATATGATCCAACTTCCGTGTCGAGGCCCTTCGAGGGCGGCACGCCGATCGACGGCCGACCCGCTCGGCCACATCCGGGGAGAACGAACCTGTGGCAGCAGATGTGTGGGTCAGCAACGGTGGGAACACGACGGTGCTCGCCGCGCTCCGGGGCCGTCTCGAGAGCGACCCGACCGGCGAGTACCTCGACGTCAACGGCGAGAAGGTCTCCGCCGCCGAGGTGTACGACACCGCCTGCCGGGTGGCCAACGCGCTGATCGCGGCGGGCGTGCGCCCGGGCGACCGGGTGGCGTCGCTGATCGAGAACTCGATCGAGTGCACCCTCTCGTGGTGGGGCATCGTCTGGGCCGGCGCCATCGCCGTGCCGATCAACACCGCCTACAAGGGCCAGTACCTGCGCCATCAGCTCCACGACTCGGGCGCCAGGGTGCTCATCGTCCAGGAAGACCTCGCCGACCGCCTCGACGGCATCAGCGGCGAGCTCCCCGACCTCACGACCGTGGTCACGATCGGGGCCGCCACCTCGATCGCGGGCAAGACCAACGCCACCTGGGACGAGCTGCTCACGAGCGACAACGCCGACCCTGGCGTGAACGTGCGCCCGGTCGACCTGGGCACCTTCGTCTACACCGGCGGCACCACGGGCCCGTCCAAGGGCTGCATGCTCAGCCACAACTACCACGTGGCGCTCACCACCCAGATCGGGATCTGTTGGGGTCGTACGGCCGACGACGTCGTCTGGACGCCGCTGCCGTTGTTCCACTTCAACGCCATCACCACCGCGGTGCTCGGCCCGCTGGTGTTCGGCGGCCGCTCGGCCATCTACCGGAAGTTCTCTGTCTCCAACTTCTGGCCGGAGATGAACCGGGTCGGGGCGACGGTCACCTCCACGCTCGGCACCATGGCCTACCTGCTGGCCCACGACGTCGACCGTCCGGAGATGCCGAGGTCCGGCGCCCCCGAGGCCAACACGAGCCTCCGGCTCCTGGGCGCGGCCCCCATGCCGACCGAGGTCGACGACATCTTCCGCGACCGCTTCGGCCTCCAGACCTTCTCGGGCGCCTACGGCGTCACCGAGGCCAGCCTCATCTCGTGGCAGCCGCCGGGCATCCGCAACAAGCCCAACGCCGCCGGCGTGATCAACGACGAGTACTTCGACGTCCGGATCTTCGACGACGACGACAACGAGCTGCCTCGCGGCACCGACGGCGAGATCGTCATCCGCCCGAAGCGCCCCGAGGTGATGTTCGAGGGCTACTGGGGACGCCCGGAGGCGACGGTCGAGACCAGCCGCAACTGGTGGTACCACACCGGCGACATCGGCCGGATCGACGACGAGGACTTCCTCTACTTCGTCGACCGCAAGGCCGACTACCTGCGTCGCCGGGGCGAGAACATCTCGAGCTTCGAGGTGGAGAGCATCATCATGGGCCACGGCGCGTTCTCCGACGTGGCCGTGCACGCCGTGTTCAGCGAGATGTCCGAGGACGACCTGAAGATCACGGCCATCCTCGCCGAGGGCTCCTCGATCACCGAGGAGGAGCTGTTCCGGTGGTGCATCGACCAGCTCCCGTACTTCGCCCTCCCGCGCTACATCGAGTTCCGCGAGGAGCTGCCCCGATCGCCCGTCGGTCGGGTCCTGAAGCGCGAGCTGCGCGACGAGGGGGTCACGGCCACCACGTGGGACCTCGACGCCTCCGACGTCACCTACGAGAAGCGGTGAACCGGTCCACCCCCGGGTCCGTGTGGCGGGTGGGGGCCGGCCCGGTCCGTAAGCTGGCCCGATGATCCGTCGCAGCAGTGGTGAGCTCGTCGCCGCCCACCTGCGCCGCATGGTGTTCGACGGCGAGTACAAGCCCGGCGACCGCGTGCGTCAGGACGAGATCGCGGCGGAGCTCGGGGTCAGCCGCATCCCGGTCCGCGAGGCCATCATCGCCCTCGACCGCGAGGGCTGGGTCACCGTCGAGCCCCATCGGGGGGCGTTCGTGCGCGGCATCGACGCCGACTACGTGCGCGACCACTACGAGCTCTACGGCCTCGTGTTCGGGCTGCTGGCGGCGCGGGTGGCCGAGCGGGCCGACGACGCCGGGCTCGAGCTCCTCCTCGTCGACGCCGCGGCCGTGGTGGCCGTGGGCGACGACCCGAAGGCCTTCAACGACCGCAACCGGGCGTTCCTCGTCACCCTCGAGGAGGTCGCCCGGGCGCCGCGGCTCACCTCGATGGCACGGGTCATGACGAGCCTCGTCCCCGGGAACTTCTTCCGGGAGATCCCCGGGGCCATCGACGCACAGCGCCGAGGTGTGGCGGCCGTGACCGAGGCCATCGAGGCCCGTGATCCGGCGCGGGCATCGCTCGAGTTCCGCACCCTCCTGCGGGGCCAGGGCGAGGCGGTCGTGGCGTTGCTCGAGTCCCGCGGGATCTTCACCCAGGCCCAGGCCCAGGCCCAGGCCAAGGCGGCCGGCGTCGCGGCGGGGTCCTGAGGCCGGGATGGACCGACCGAGCAGCGGGGAGATGGTGGCCACCCACATCCGGCGGGCGGTCACGACGGGCGAGTACCGCCCGGGTGAGCGCATACGCCAGGACGAGATCGCCACCGACCTCGGCGTCAGCCGCATCCCGGTCCGCGAGGCCCTGGTGGCCCTCGAGCGCGAGGGCTGGGTCACCGTCGAGCCCCACCGGGGGGCCTACGTCATCGGCCTCGACGTGGACTTCGTGCGCGACCACTTCGAGGTCCACGGCGCCATCGTGGGGCTGATGGCCACGCGGGTGATCGAGCGGGCCGACGCCGATGCGCGCCAGCGCCTCCTCGACGCCGCGGCAGCGGTCGTCGACGCCCCCGACGACCCGGCCGTGTTCAACCGCCTCACCTACGCCTACGTCGACGCCCTGGAGCGGGCGGCGGCGGCGCCGCGCCTGACCTCGATGACGAGGGTGACGGCGAACCTCTATCCGGGCAACTTCTTCGCCGAGGTCCCCGGGGCCATGGCGCGCGAGCGCGAAGGCGTGGCGGCCATCGCCGATGCCATCGCCGCCGGCGACGCCGCTCGTGCCGCGGACGAGTGCGACCACATGACCCGCGATCTCGGTGAGGTGCTCATCAGCGTGCTGCAGGCCCGAGGCGTGTTCGACGCGCCGGACGACGCCGCGGCGGTCACCACCGGCTGAGCCGCGTCAGTCGAAGACCTCGAACGAGGGGTCGGTGCGGTCGCGTCGGCCGGTGGCGGTGCTGCCGTCGGTGAGGCTCGAGGCCCGGCTTTCCTGCATCCGCTGGAGGTCGTCGACGTAGCGGCGGTGGTCGATGGCCCAGACGCCGTCGCGGCGAGACCAGCGGTCGACGTAGCGGCCCCGCCCGAACAGGTCGAGCACGACGTCGTCGTGGGGCGGTGTGCGGAGCCACACCGAGATGTAGGTCTCGCTCACCGCGGTGCCGGCGGCCACGTCGACCTCGATGAGGGCGTTGCTCACCATGTGCGAGTGCCTCGCCATCCCCGCGTGGGCACCCCACACCCAGTCGAGGAAGCCGGTGCCCGTTCCGTTGAACATGGGGCCGTAGTCGGCGGTGCCGCCGGGGTGCCAGACCGACTCGGCCATCTCGCGGTCCATGCGGTCGAGGCCGCGGCAGTAGCGGTGCAGCACCTCGGTGATGGCCTGCTTGGCGAGCAGCTCCTGCAGCGCGTCGTCGTCGCTCACGTGTGGTCCCCCTGATCTCGTCCGGCCGACGCGGCCGGGCCCGCCCACCGTAGAGGTCGCCGCCCGGGTGCGCCCTCGGCGCTGTCGTCGTTCAGCCGAGAGAGGCGGGGTCGGGGAGGTGGAGCGTGGCGGCCAGCATCGCGGTCACGGGGTTGATGCGCTCGAAGGTGCCGTCGTCGTCGGGGGCCGCGGCCCGCATGAGCGCGGCGGCCCTGATGAAGATGATCCCGAAGCGGAACCCGGCGAGCACCTCGTAGAAGCGCATGTCGCGCAGTGGGCGACCGAGGGCCGCTTCGTAGTGGGCCCGGGCGTCGGCCTCCGAGGGGAATCCGGCCAGTGGCGGCACCCCCGTGCCCTCGGTGTAGTAGCGGTTCATGAACCACCACCACCCCATGTCGACCTCGGCCGGGCCGATCGCCGCCATCTCCCAGTCGAGCACGCAGACCGGCTCGAAGCCCTCGTAGAGCACGTTCCCGAACCGGGCGTCGCCCCAGTTCAGGCCCTCGGTGGGAAGGTCGGTGGGCACGTTGGCCCGCAGCCAGTCCAGCACTGCGGCCATGGTGGGCTGGGGCCGGTCTCCGGCGGCCCACCGGTACCACCGCTCGGTGTCGTCGAGCTGGGCGTCGAGCCCGCGGCCGCCGCCGGGCGCCAGGACACCCAGGTCGAGGCGGGTGACGTCGAGGCGGTGGATGCAGGCCATCACGTCGAGGGTGCGGTCATGGGCGCGGCGTTGCTCGGCGGGGTCGGCCTCGAGCAGCCAGCCGGTCGTGGTGTAGGGCGGGAGGTCGGGCGGAGCCTCTCCGGACGCGGCCTCCATCACGTAGAACTCCTCGCCGAGCACCCCGGCGTCGCCGAAGCCCACGAGCCTGGGAACGGGGACGTCGGTGTCGGCCAGCGCCGCCATCGTGAGGTACTGCTTGCGCAGGTCGTAGGTGAGGAAGAGCCCCTCGGCCCGCGGTGCCGTGCGGGCCACGAACCCGCGCTCGGCCGGCCGGCCGTCGGCATCGGTCCACCCGCACCGCAGCATCGCCGTCTCGTTCGACGACCCGTTGGAGGCGGGCCGGGGCTCCTCGACCAGCCGGAGGTCGACGGCCCCGAGCTGCCCGGCGAGCCAGTCGAGCAGGAGGGCCAGGCGCTCAGGGGTGGTGAGGCTGGTCTCGGCCACGACTCAGACCAGGCCCCGCAGCGGGAGCTCACCGGTGGGCAGGATGGCGGCGTGGCCCGCTCCCGTGGAGACGGTGCCATCCGGGGCGGTGACCTCCACGAGCACTGCGCAGTCGCGGTGGTAGGGCCGGTCGACGGTGCCGTCGGGCAGCACGACGTCCTCGTCGTGGGACACGTCGAAGATGTCGTGCTCGACGTGCTCCTCGCCGCGCCACACGCCGAAGCCCCGGCCGTCGGCGTAGCCCATCGAGTACCCGAGGCCGAGCATCGACAGCGATCGGCTGATGGGTCGCACCCGCAGCTTCCAGTCGCCGGCGCCGGGGCCCGACGCCCGGTGGAGCGTCCAGGTGGCGTCGGCGAAGCGGCGGGTGCCGGGCAGGACCTCGAAGTCGAGGCTGACCTCGTTCGACGTGATCCGTGCGCCGTCGGCCCAGCGGATCATCCCCTCGGAGTGGATGGCGCTCCCGTCGGGGAGCTCCTGGAGCTGGACGTAGCCGCCGGCGTCCTCGGTGCCGAAGATGAGCCAGGTCCAGAGGAAGCCGGTGCGCCCGTTGCGGGCCTCCTCGGGGCCGGTGACGGGCTCGCCGCCGGCGACGTCGGTGCGAACGCCCCAGGAGTGGTCGCGGCCGCCCCACCAGTCGCGCACCTCGGTGCGCTCGCCGCCGAGCTCGATCCAGCCGTCGACGCGCCCCGACTGGTTGTAGCGGCGGTAGTCCTGGTTGACCCGACCCCGGACGCGGCTGAAGTGCTGGTCCTCCTCGTGCGGGTCGAGCGTCGCGGTCCACTCGAGGTCGAAGGCCATGCCGTCGTCGCGTCCACCCTCGAGCGACAGCCGGAGGCGCCGGAACGGCTCGATGACCTCGGCGCGCAGCGGGCCCACCGACGTGACCTCGGCGGGCGCCTCGAACAGCTGGGGCCGCAGGGCCCCGGCGACCCGCACGTTGTGCTGGCGGCCCTCGGTGATGACGGCGGCGTAGCCGTCGATCACGTTCATGTTCAGGTACGAGCACATGCCGGTGTTGATGGCGAGGTCGGTGCCCGCCGGGTCGTAGATGGCGAACCAGTAGCGGTCGAAGAACCGCGGATCGCTGGTGCCGGCGTGGTCGAACGTCGTCGCCAGGACATGGCGCAGCGTGTCGTCGAGCGGTGTGAGCACGAGGGACCCCCCAGTCGTCGTGAGAGGTCGAGGCTGCCACAGCGGGCGGCCCGTCGCGCCCGAGGTCGAGCTGCCTAAGGTCTGCGGGCGGGGCGCAGGGCGCCGCGGGACCGAGGGGGACAGGGTGAGCGACGGCGTGCGCAGGGTCGTGGTGTGGGGCACGGGCTGGATCGGCTCCATCTCGGTGAGGTCGGTGCACGCCCGCCCCGACCTCGACCTGGTCGGGGTGTGGGTGCACAGCCCCGAGAAGGTCGGCCAGGACGCCGGCACCCTCGCCGGCATCGGCGAGATCGGCGTGGCCGCCACCGATGACGTCGACGCCCTTGTGGCCCTCGGTCCCGACTGCGTGATCTACGCGGCGAGCGGGCCCGACCTCGACGCCGCCACGGTTCCCGACTACCTCCGGCTGCTCGCCGCGGGCGTCAACGTGGTGACCGTCTCGTCGGCCGGGCTGGTGTACCCGGCGGGCTACGGCGACCAGGGCGTGGTGGCCCAGCTCACCCGTGCCGCGCACGAGGGTGGTGCCACCCTCTACGCCTCGGGTGTCGAGCCCGGCTTCGCCGCCGACGCGCTCCCGCTCACCCTGCTCACGCTCAACGACACCGTGACGTCGGTGCGCACCCAGGAGCTCTTCCTCTACGACGAGTACCCGGTGGCGTTCATGATGCACGAGGTGTTCGGGTTCGGGAAGCCGCTCGACCACCAGCCGATCATGGCCATGCCGGGCGTGCAGTCGGGCACCTGGGCGGGTCCGGTGATGATGGTGGCCGACGCCCTCGGGGTCACCCTCGACCGCATCCGGGAGACCTACGAGGTCCTCCCCACGCCCCGCCGCCTCGAGGTCGCCAGCGGGGTGATCGAGGCCGGCACCGTGGGGGCAGTGCGCTTCGAGACAATCGGCGTGGTCGACGGCCAGGACGCCATCGTCATCGAGCACGTCAACCGGATGGCCGCCGACCTCGCCCCCGAGTGGCCCACCGCCGAGCGCGACGGAACCTACCGGATCGTCGTCGAGGGCGCGCCCTCCTACCAGTGCGAGCTGGTCTTCGGTGAGCCCGGCACCAGCTCGGCCGAGGGCATGGTCGCCACCGCCATGCGCATCGTGAACGCGGTGCCCGCCGTGTGCGACGCCGAGCCGGGCCTGGTGTCCTCGGTCGACCTGCCCCTCACCCTTCCTGTCGACCCGTTCCGCCCGTCGCCCCACCCCGCCTGAGCCCGCTCAGGGCGTCGTGCCGGTGAGGCAGCCGAGCGTGTACGGGAACGCGCTCGTCGCCGAGTAGTGGTAGGTCGTGACGACCTGCCCGTCGAGGATGATCGGCGACGTGCGGCCGTGGCACTGGTCGAGGTCGGCGTCGGTCGGGAGGTTCCCGGCGGCGTCGCGCTCGACCACGATCGGGTAGCCGTCCTGAGCGAAGCCGACGACGGTCGAGGACCCGGTCGCGGCGCTCAGGATGCAGCTCGGGATGTCGTGGTAGTGGTAGAGGCTCGCTTGCTGGGGGTGGCCGTCGCACTGGTCCTGGGTCTCGTAGGCGACGGCGTCACGGTTGAGCTCGTCGAGCGGGGCGAAGAGCGCGACCCCGTTCAGGAGGATGCCCACGATGCCCTTGCCGAGGCACCCCGGGGAGGCCGCCGCGGTGGGTGTGAGCGGGAGGGTGAGCGAGATGTCGCCCGCCGCGATCTTGTTGGGGTTGCGGTCGTACGCGTAGGCCGGGTCGGTGGCGGCGATGGGGAAGGTGCCCGTGACGTCGCCCACGGGCAGGCCGTTGCTGCTGATGGTCCGGGTGGTGGTGCCGAGGGTCTGGTCGATCTTCGCCATCGGCCACGACACCTCGCCCTCGACCGAGACCTTGGCCGTGGCGTCCCAGGTTCCGGCGGCCTCGTCGATCCACGGTCCGGCGCGGAAGGCGCCACCACCGCGAGAGTTCCCTGCACCACAGGCGTAGAGGCCCCCGACCGAGGGCCCGGTCGTCGACACGAGCGACGTGCCGATCGGCAGCTTCGTGAGGTCGGCCGGCGGCCCGACCCACGTGTTCACGATGGTGCCCGAGGCGGCAGTGGTGGAGGTCGTCTCGAGATCGGTTCCCGTGCTCGAGGCGGTGGCTGCCGTGGAGCCAACGGTGCTCCCGCACCCGGCCAGCGCGGTGACGAGCCCCACGGCGAGGACGAGGGCGGCGAGGCGGCGGGGGCGGAGCATGGCGGGCAGTCTCCCTTGGAACGAGCACGGCCCGCCGATCGTGAGATCGAGCGGGCCGGTCCTTCCGGCGGACGAGCCGCCAGGTGGTGCGCGAGGAGGGACTTGAACCCTCACACCCTTTCGGGCACAGGAACCTGAATCCTGCGCGTCTGCCAATTCCGCCACTCGCGCGTGTGGAACCCCGAGATCGTACAGCGTGGTCGATGGCCCCACGAATCGCGATCACGGTGTGCCCGCTGCCCCCAGGGGGGAGCCCTCTGGGTGACCCACGGGCTGGGTAACGTTGGCCGTCGTGGGACTCAAGGGCTTCGAACGACGTCTGGAACACGCGGTCGAGGGCGTCTTCTCGCGGGTGTTCAAGAGCGGCGTGCGGCCCATCGAGATCGGCCGGCGCCTCACCCGGGAGATGGACGACCAGCGCACCGTCGACGTCCGGGGCCGCACGGTGGCGCCGAACTCGTTCACCATCTCCATCTCCACCGACGACCACGAGGCCTTCGTCGACATCGCCGACACCCTGGCCCGTGAGCTGTGCGACGCCGCCCGCGAGCACGCCCGCGACGAGGGCTACGGGTTCCTCGGCCCGGTCGAGACCGAGCTGGTCATCGAGCCCGCCCAGCGCACCGGCACCTTCTCCATCGAGGCCCGCTTCCGCGAGGGCCCCGGCGGCAGCGGCGCCGGCTCGCTCATCCTTCCCACCGGCGACCGCTACGTCCTGCGGGAGACCGCCGTCTCGATCGGTCGCCTCCCCGAGTGCGACATCACCCTCGTCGACGCCAACGTGAGCCGTCACCACGCCGAGATCCAGCCGCGGGGCGATGGCTTCGTGCTCGTCGACCTCGGCTCCACCAACGGCAGTCGGGTCAACGGTGTGCGGGTCACGGAGCGAGAGCTGCGCGACGGCGACGAGCTCGGCTTCGGGAACATCCGGCTCACGTTCCAGGCCTCCTAGGGCGCCGTGTCCGACCAGCTCCTCTTCGTCCTCAAGCTGTGCCTGCTCGCCCTGCTCTACCTGTTCTTCTTCCGGGTGGTGCGGGCCGTGTGGGCCGAGCTGCGCACGCCCAGCCCGGCAGCGGGCGCGCCCGCCGCCGCCGGTGCGGTGGCCGCCGCCGGCCCCGGTCGGCGGGAGCGAAAGGCCCAGGCCAAGGCGGCCAAGTCCCGCCCTCAGCTGGTGATGATCGAGCCCCCCGACCAGGCCGGGCGCTCGTACCTCCTCGACAACGAGGCCTCCATCGGCCGCGCCGCCGGGTGCCAGATCACCCTCGACGACACCTACGCCTCCCAGATCCACGCCCGCGTGTTCCTGCGCGACGGCCAGTGGCTGGTCGAGGACCTCGGCTCCACCAACGGCACCTGGCTGAACCGCCAGAAGGTGTCGGGCCCGATGGTGCTCCAGCGCGGTGACCGGCTCCAGATCGGCAACACCGTGATGGAGCTGCGGTGACCCGCTTCGCCTGGGGCTCGGCCACCGACACCGGCCGGGTCCGCCAGGCCAACGAGGACTCCATGCTGGCGGTCGACGGCCTCTTCGCCGTCGCCGACGGCATGGGCGGCCACAAGGCGGGCGAGGTCGCCAGCCACCTCGCCATCGAGACCCTCCAGGGCGGGTTCGGCGCGGCCGGCACCGACGTGCTCGTCACCGCCGTGCAGGAGGCCAACCGGGCCCTGGTCGAGCGGTCGGCCGGCGATCCCGAGCTCACCGGCATGGGCACCACCCTCTGCGCCATGGCCCTGGTCGACGCCGAGGGCCGTGACGCCATCGCCGTGGTGAACGTCGGCGACTCCCGGCTCTACCTCATGTCCGACGGCGAGCTCACCCAGGTCACCGAGGACCACAGCCTGGTGGCCACCCTCGAGCGTCAGGGCCGCCTGAGCCGCGCCGAGGCCGCGGTGCACCCGCAGCGCAACATCCTCACCCGGGCGCTCGGCATCGACGCCAACGTGATGGTCGACTCCTGGGAGATCCTCCCGGTGATCGGCGACCGCTACCTGATCTGCAGCGACGGCCTCTTCAACGAGGTCGACGACAACCGCCTGGCCGCCACCCTGCGCCGCCTGGC
>Ga0075026_100001028_pt1 | contig 11723 bp, 12 predicted proteins | sample Str012_2_FD_71392 | JGI IMG/M metagenome (GOLD analysis project Ga0075026, IMG submission 71392) | Freshwater sediment microbial communities in response to fracking from Pennsylvania, USA - Straight Creek_MetaG_SC_2012 | ecosystem: Environmental > Aquatic > Freshwater > Creek > Sediment...
GGATAGAGGCGTATCGGATTCCGACGCGCGGAGCCGTCGTGGTCGCCGCCGGGCGGAAGAACATTGCGCTGGCGGGCGGCGGGCGGCGGATCAGCTTCGAGTGCTTCGACGGCCGCGGCGCCGCTGCGAGACCTTACTGGGCCCCGGGCGCCGACCGTTCCGGGTGAATGCGCCGGTCGGCAACCGGGCCTCGGCTACGCTCGTTTGCGGAGGTACTTGCGGTCGCTCGATCGTCCCCCGTCGGGAGCAGAGCGCTCTCAGATCGCGGCAGCGAATGCGACCAGCACGCCGCCGTCATCATCCAGTGCAGGGAAGACGTCCGCGACCACCGTCTTCTCGATCCCCGAGCGTGTGCGCATGCCGATGCGCTCGTCGAGGCGGCGCACGCCGTACTCGAGTGAGAGTTCGATCGGATTGTTATCGTCCCGGAAGCCGCTGAGTCCGAACACCTCCACGACGGGCTGGCCGATGAGATCGTCCTCGCGGAAGCCGGTCAGTTCGAAGACGCCGCGGCCGGCCGCCAGGATGCGTCCGTTCTGGTCGCACGCGACGAGGCCGGCCGTGGGCGCCGGGTAGTAGTCGTGCTCCAGTTCGAACAGGAAGCCGAAGCTGCAACTCCGACAGGCCGGCGCCTGGCGTGAGAACCCTTCGCGCCCGTCGTTGTCGACCGAGCGCTCCTTGCAGTTCGGGCAGATGTAGAAGGGCACGTCCGGAGCGTAGATGGCCATCCGGGCCCGCCCGCGGAAGTTGCGCGAAACCCGGGACGCTCTCGACCGCTCGACTGTCCCGTGACTGTCACCAGGGGTCATCGACGTCCCACCAGACATGAGCGTTGATGCGGGCCTCGTAATGCCGCCGAGAAGTGGGGCGAGAGAGGAGAGTCTCTTGTGTGCGTGCCTGTCACGTGACAGTCGTCGGGGCTCTCGTTCGAGGCTCTCGTTCGCCGGGGTTGTGAGTTCGGCTGCCACCCCGAGTTGGTTCTCTAGACCCACTTCTTCCAGCGGAAGAACGCCAGCTGCACGACCGTGGAGACCACGATCAGACCCCACGACCATGCGTAGCCGAAGCCCCAGCGAAGCTCGGGCACGTCACGGAAGTTCTGCCCGTACAGGCCCACGATGAAGGTAGGTACGAGCAAGACGGCCGCGATCACCGTCAGCCGTTTCATCACCTCGTTCTGGTCGTTGGCGACCTTGGACTGGTGGTAGTCGCGCACACCTGCCACGAGGTCGCGGGCGAGCTCGAGCCCGTCGGTCGCGCGCAACAGCTTGTCGTACGCGGCCCCGAAGTTGAGCTCGACTTCACGGGGGAACACCTCCTGCGTCGAGAGCTCCACGCGGTCGTCGATGATCTGACGGATCGCGTCCCGCGTCGGGGCGAGGGTGCGGCGGATGTGGAGCATGTCGTGTCGCAGGTCGGACACCCGTCGTCGGATGCGATTCGGCTCCCAGCTGTCGACGCCGTCTTCGAGTTCGTCGATCTCGTCGCCGAGCGTGTCGACCAGATCGAGAAAGTGCTCCGCGACGTCGTCGACGAGGTGATAGAAGATCATTCCGGAGGCCTCGTCGACGCGGCAGGCTCTGCGAGCCGCAGCCGGCTCGTATGCCGGCCCGCCGTGCTCCGGCGTCTTGCGGACGGTGACGACCACCTGGTCGGTGAGGACGAGGTCGAGCTCCTGGTAGTAGACGCGGTCCTCGTCCGGAACAGCGACTGCGATCAGGAAGACGCCGAAGACATAGTCGCCGTGTGACTCCAGCTTCGGCCGCGGCTCGTCGTCGTGGCGGGTGGGTGCGAGCAGCTGCTCGAGCGCCTGCACGTGGATGCTGCGCGGCAGGTGGGCGTCGAGTTCCGCCGCCGTCGGATCGAGGAGGTCCACCCAGTTGGCAGGCCCGGTCATTCCGCGGCGAGGCTACCGTCCCCGCCGGTCGGAGCGAACGCGTGCGCGCCTACGCGGTCGCCGCGGCCCTGCGCTGGTGCTCGGCAGCCAGGAAGCGCTCTGCATCGAGCGCCGCGGCGCAACCTGATCCTGCCGCGGTGACCGCCTGCCGATAAACGTGGTCCTGAACGTCGCCCGCGGCAAAGACGCCGTGGATGTTGGTCGCCGTGCTCTTGCCCTGGGTGACGAGGTAGCCGGTGTCCGTCTCGTGGCCGAGCTGGTCGAGGAACAGCGCCGTGTTCGGATCGTGGCCGATCGCGACGAAGAAGCCGTCCGTTTCGAGCTCGCTCTCCTCGCCTGTGACCGTGTCGCGCAGCCGGATGCCCGTCACCTTCGCGTCGCCTAGCACCTCGATCGGCGTCTTGTTGAGGACGAACTCGATCTTCTCGTCGTTGCGGGCGCGGTCGACCATGATCGGCGAGGCTCGGAACTCCTCGCGCCGGTGCACAAGGTAGACCTTGCTCGCGAAGCGGGAGATGAACGTCGCCTCCTCCATCGCCGAGTCCCCGCCACCGACGACTGTGACCACCTTGTCTCGGAAGAAGGACGCATCGCAAGTGGCGCAATAGGAGACGCCGCGTCCCTGCAGCCGCGTCTCCGACTCGAGTCCGAGTTGCCGGGCGCTTGCGCCTGTGGCGACGATCACCGAGTCGGCGAGGTAGTCGTCCTTGCCGACCGAGACCCTGAACGGGCGGGCGGAGAAGTCCACGCTGGTGACGTCGTCGGTGAGGAACTCCGCGCCGAAGCGCTCGGCCTGGCGGCGGAAGTCCTGCATCATCACGGGCCCCATGACGCCGTCCGCGTAGCCGGGGTAGTTCTCGACGTCAGTCGTGATCATCAGCTGTCCGCCCCAGTTGAACCCTTCGACGACGAGGGGCTTGAGGTTGGCACGCGCGGTGTACAGCGCCGCCGTGTAGCCGGCCGGCCCGCCGCCGATCACGATAACGTCTCTCACGTCGCTCATGTCGCTCCTTCGGTGGCCGGAAGGGGCCGGCCTGTTTCACTCGACTCGTCGATTGCAGGCGTACGTTAGAGGCAACGGCCGGCGGCAGGCTCGTGTTCCCTCAGGCGGCGTGGGCGCCGCTCGGGAGCATTTCGAGAGCCGTCTGGTCGTTCTCGTCGACGAGCTCGGCAGCCGTGAGCACGCGCGTCTGCCGCTCCACGGGCGCAAGCTCGGGAGTCTCGATCCCTGTGATGCCGTGCTGCTCGAACTTGCGTGCTTGCGGGAGCACCTGCCGCTCCAGAGAGCCGACCGTCTCGTTGTACGCCTTGACGGCGCCGTCGAGGGACTTGCCGACCCTGGCCATGTGCGCGCCCATCGTGGAGAGCCGCTTGTAGAGATCGCGCCCGAGGTCGCTGATCTCGCGTGCGCTCTCGGCGATCGTCTCCTGCTGCCAGCCGTAGTGGACGGCGCGCAGCAGGCCGATCAGGTTCGTGGGCGTCGCCGGGATGACGTTGTTCGCGAACGCGAGCTCCTGCAGGCCTGGGTCGCGGTCGAGCGCAGCCGTCCACGAGGTCTCGTTGTGCAGGAACATGACGACGAAGTCGGGCGTGTCCGGCAGCTCCCGCCAGTACGCCTTCTGCGACAGCTGCTGGACATGCCGCTTCACCTGCTCGGCGTGGGCGTCGAGTCGGACGAGGCGCTCGGCGTCGGTCAGATCCTCGCGGTGCGCGTCGAGGTACGCGACGAGCGAGACCTTCGCGTCGATCACGATGCTCTTGCCGCCGGGGAGCCGGACGATGACGTCCGGGCGCAGCCGCCCGCCGTCGGCGTCGGTCAGGGAGCTCTGCTCGGTGAAATCGCAGTAGCGGAGCATCCCGGCCATCTCGATCACGCGCCGGAGCTGGATCTCGCCCCACTGGCCGCGCACCTGCGGGTTGCCGCGTAGCGCCACCGTGAGGTTGCCGGCCTGAGCGCGGAGCCCGTCGCTGGACTGTCGCAGGAGGTCGAGCTCCTTGTGCAGTTCCCCGTAGGCCCGCTCGCGGCGCTGCTCGAGCGTCTGCACGCTCGTGTCGACCTTGGCCAGCGACTCCTTCAACGGCTTCACGTACTGGTCGAGCCGACCCATCGCCTGCTCCGTGAACGCGGCCGAGTTGTCGCGCAGCGCCTGTGCCGAGATCTCCTTGATCGCGCTCGTCATCCGCTCGTCCAGGCCCGACTCGATCGTTTCCAGCCGGGTCGTAAGCTCGACGATGCGAACGTCTCGCGTGCCGACGGCCGCCGCCAGGCGGCGGCGGTCTGCAAGATCCTGCCGGAGCAGGAGCCAGGCGCCGCCGCCGCCGACGACGATTCCAGCGAGCAACGTGAGTGCGATCGACATGGGGCGTACAAGGGTAGGACGGGCACCGGACGGAACGCGGCCCCGGCCTGCGGCGTACGATTCCCCGGCGCCGGGGTGGCGGAATCGGTCAGACGCGGCCGCCTTAAAAGCGGCTGTCCCTCGGGACATCTGGGTTCGAATCCCAGCCCCGGCACTGCGACGTGCGCACGGCCGCCGCACGTCACGGGCTACGCCCGGCGGGCGGCCTCTGGGGATCCGTCACCGGGACGCTCTCGAACTCGACGAGGTCGCTCCACGTGGCGGTCCAACGGTCGAGAAGACCATGGAGCGCACGTGCGCTCCACGGTCGACTCGTTGGGTAGGCGGACTCTAGGGGACGGCCCGGAAATGCCCGGCGGAGCCGCTACCGTCGGGTTGACGAGGTCAGTGGTCGGGTGACACCATCTCCCGGCCATGAGCGTCGCGAAGCCTGGCCCGTGACCGAGCACCAGCAGGCGGCCCGCACGGCCCGTGCGGCGACGCTGTCGCCGAGCGCGCGCCGCCGGCTCGCGACCGCCACCGTGCTCGGCGCGCTCGCGGTCGCCGCCTGGCTCGCGAGCGTCCGCCGGATGGGCGGCATGGCGATGGACGACCGGTTCTCGGTCGGCTCGTTCGGCTTCTTCGTAGGCCTCTGGGTCGTGATGATGGCCGCGATGATGTTCCCCTCGGTCTGGCCGACGCTCTCGCTCTACGGGGCGATCGTGCGCAGTCGCTCCGGGGCTCGGGCGCGGGCCGGCGTCTCGTCGGCCGTCTTCGTCGGCGGGTATCTCGTCTCGTGGACGGTGTACGGGCTGCTCGCGTTCGGCGCGCTCGAGATCGCGTCGCGCAGCGGTCTCGGCGGGCTCTCCGACGAGGCGGTCGCGCGCTACGTCGTCGCTCCCGTGGCACTTGTCGCGGCGAGCTACCAGCTCGCGCCGTTGAAGCAGGCCTGCCTACGCCACTGCCGCGGGCCGTTCTCGTTCCTGCTCGCGCACTGGCGCGACGGGCTCCGGGGCGCCGCCCGCATGGGTGCGATCCACGGCGGCTACTGCGTCGGCTGCTGCTGGATGCTGATGCTCGTCCTGCTCGCGGTCGGGGTGATGAGTGTCACGTGGATGGCGATCGTCTCGGTCGCGATCGCCGTCGAGAAGCTCACGCCGACTCGCGCAACCTGGCTGCCGAGCGCCTTGCTCGGGCTGGGACTCGCTGCCCTGGCCCTCGTCGCGCTGATCCGGCCGGCCCTGCTGCCCGGTGTCGGCGGCATGGGCGGCATGGACGATCAGGCTCCGGTGCCGGACACCATGAAGTAGCGTCGGACTTCGACGAGCGACCGGCGACGGTTCGAAGCCGCAAACGGCGACGGTCGGCCGCCTGGGCTAGCCGAGGAGCGCGCGCAGCAGCCGATCCAGCGCGGGGTGGAGGATTTCGCGCTCGAAGCCGGGCCGCGGGCCCGCGAGCTCGTTGAACACCATGCCGTCGAGCATCGAGACGACGATCCAGGCGTCGCGTTCCGGGTCGGTCGAACCCAACCGGCCGAGGGGCACGGCGAGCGTCGCGACGTACCGTTCGTTCCACGCCCGGTCGATCTCCGCCAGTTCCGGACGGCGGGCGCCTTCGAGCGAGATCTCGTAGTGCGAGACGACGACCGCGCGGCCGGGCCCGAGCCAGTCGGCGACATGGTCGGCGAGCGTCCGGGCGAACGCCTCTGCGCTTCGCACCTCGGCGAGCGCGGCGCTCAGCTTGTCGGTCGTTTCGCGGTCGGTCTCGGCCGCGAACACGAGCGCCTCGCGCAGGAGGTCGCTCTTGGAGGCGAAGTAGTACGTCGTCGCCGCCAGCGGAACGCCGGCTTCCTCGGCGACCGCGCGGTGGGTTACGGCGCCGGCTCCCTTGCGGCCGACAAGCGCGAGCGTCGCTTCGAGGATCGCCCGCTGCCGGCGCGCGCCCCGCGCGCGCCGCGACTCGCTCAATGCCCTCCGGCCGCGCTCAGCCCGACGACGCCGCCGACTATCAGCACGAGGCTTGCGAGCTTCAGCGTCGAGATCGGTTCCCCGAGCGCGATCATGCCGATCACGGCGATCGCTGCCGTCCCGGCTCCAGCCCAGACGGCGTACGTGACACCGAGCGACAGGCCGCGCAGCGACAGCGAGAAGAAGTAGAACGAGAGCGCGTACCCGGCGACGACCAGGGCGCTGGGCAGCGGCCGGGTGAATCCGTGCACGTAGCGGAACGCGACGGTTCCCACGACCTCGGTCGTGATGGCTGCGATCAGATAGAGCCAGGCCATAGTAGTACAATTGTACCAATAACGTGCCCGTGGCCGCGCCGGATACACTCCGCCGGCCGATGGCAAGCGTCGAGGAAGCCAGCCTGCACGACCATCTCGAGTGGGACACGTCGCTCTACCGAACGGCGATCGCACAGTTCGACCAGGCCGTTCCGTACGCGAACGTGCCCGACGACATCGCCGAACGGCTGCGCTACCCGGAGCGGGCTTTCATCGTCAGCTGCCCCGTCCGTCTCGACGACGGCCGCCGGGTCGTCTTCCCGGGCTACCGCGTCCAGCACTCGAGCGTGCTCGGCCCCACCAAGGGCGGCATTCGCTTCGACGCGGAGGTCACTCTGGGAGAGTGCGCGGCGCTGGCCGTCTGGATGACGTGGAAGTGCGCGCTCCTGCGGCTCCCCTACGGTGGAGCGAAGGGCGGCGTCCGCTGCAGCCCGCGCTCGATGTCTCTCGGCGAGCTGGAGCGCCTCACGCGCCGCTTCACCTCCGAGCTGCTGCCGATCATCGGGCCGCAGGAGGACATCCCTGCGCCGGACATGGCGACGAACGAGCAGACGATGGCCTGGATGATGGATACCTACTCGATGCAGCGCGGCTTCGCGGTGCCCGAGATCGTAACCGGCAAGCCGATCTCGATCGGCGGCTCGGTCTTTCGTCACGAGGCGACCGGCGCCGGCGTGGTGATGGTGGTCACGCGTGCGTGCGAGCGTCTCGAGTGGAAGCTGGCGGAGCAGCGCTGCGTCGTCCAGGGCTTCGGCAACGTCGGCGGCATCGCCGCGCAGGAGCTCGTCGATCGGGGGGCGACGGTGATCGCCGTCTCGGACGTGTCCGGCGGCATCCACGACCCGGCTGGTCTCGATATCCCGACCATGAGCGCCTACGCCAAGGAGCACGGGTCGCTCGACGGCTGGGAAACGGGCCTGCGCGTGTCGAACGAGGAGCTGCTCGAGCTGGAGTGCGATGTGCTCGTGCTCGCCGCGCGCGAGGATCAGATCAACGGCGAGAACGCACCGCGGCTGCGCTGTCGGATGATCGCGGAGGGCGCGAACGGGCCGACGTCGCTCGAGGCGGACGCCATCCTGCGCGAGCGCGGCATCCCGATCCTGCCGGACATCCTCACCAACGCGGGCGGCGTCACCGTCTCGTACTTCGAGTGGGTGCAGGATCTCGGCCGGCTGTTCTGGAACCGGGACGAGATCCGCGCGAAGCTCGCCGAGAAGCTGAACGACGCCTTCGACCGGGTCTGGGAGATCTCGCACGAGCGCGACGTCTCGCTGCGCACAGCGGCTCTCGTAGCCGGCATCGGCGACGTCTCGGAGGCGCTCACGGCCCGGGGGCTGTACCCCTAACGGCCGTGGACCGCGTTCGCGACGCGATGGTCTCGGAGCCGCGCGCGCTGGCGGGCAGCGCGACCGCGCGCGAGGCCGGCGAGCTGCTGACCCGGCCCGAGGTGCGCGCCGTGTTCGTCGTCGACGGGGATCGCCTCTCCGGTGTCGTCACGCGCAAGACGCTCGTCACGCGCGTCGTCGCGGAGGGCCGCGACCCCGGCGCGGTCCGGCTCGCCGGTATCGCGGAGCCGCCGCTCTACACCATTGGCCCGGACGTCTCCCTCGAGGACGCGTTCCGGTTTCTCGAGGAGCACGACGCCGAGCGCGTCCCGGTCGTCGAGGACGGCCGCCTGATCGGGGTGCTCTCGCGCAGCGTGCTGCAGCGGCGGCTCGCCGAGGACGAGGAGCCGCCCGACCCCGACGTCCTCTAGGCACCGGCGGTGGCCAGCGCCGCGCCGTGCAGGATGTCGCGCTCGCTCACTTCGATCCCGTCGAGCCCGTACGCGGCCAGGATGTCGCGCAGGATGACGACCCCTGCCACGATCACGGGAGCTCGAGCCGGCTCGAGCCCGGGGACCGCGCGCCGCTCGTCGAGGTCGAGCGCGGCGAGATGCACCAGCTCCCGCTCCACCGCCGAGCGGGCCAGCAGGTGGCCGTGCGTGCGTGCCGGGTCGTACTCACCGAGGTCGATCGCGGCGAGCGTCGTGATCGTTCCGGCGACGCCGATCGCGGCCGGGACGTCGAGCGGTGGGAGCAGCACGCGGACGCGCTCCGTGCACGCGGCGATCTCGGCGGCCGTGGGCGGGTCGGAGCGCAGGAACCGCTCGGTCAGGCGCACGCAGCCGAGCTGCAGACTGACGGCGGAGACCACACCGGCGCCGTCGCCGACGACGAGCTCGGTCGAGCCGCCGCCGATGTCCACGAGCAGCGTGCGCGAGTCGAGGCGGCGGTCGGAGGTGACACCGCGAAACGTCAGTGCTGCTTCCTCCTCGCCATCGAGCACCCTCGTCTCCAGACCGAACGAGGTCGTCAGGTCGTCGAGGAACGTGCGGCCGTTCGACGCGTCGCGTACGGCACTCGTCGCGGTCGCCAGCACGCGCCGGACGCCGAGCTGATCGAGCTCGCGCCGGTAGCCCGCGACGACCTCCCGTACGCGCGCCATCGGCACGTCGCCGAGCACGCCGGTCTCGTCGACTCCCTCGCCGAGCCCGGTGATCGCGAGCCGACGCACGACCTCGTCGACGCGGCCGCCGACCACGTCGGCGACGAGCAGGCGTGTCGAGTTCGAGCCGAGGTCGATCGCCGCGACCCTCATCGCGGCGAGACGAACGGCACCGCCCGAGCGACCGTGGTGCGCGCCTCGCGCAGCGCAGCGCGCTGCACGTCGAGCCGGGCGCGGGCCCGTGCCAGCCGCTCGAGCGCCGCCCCCAGGCGCTCCGACCCCGCCGCGGCCCGATCGAGATGCGTCTCGATCTTGCCGACGGACGCGCTCACCCGGTCGAGCTCGTCGCCGATCCTGCTGCCGGTCGCCTTGAGCGCGCGCCACGCACGAAGACCTCTGACTACGGCGAACGCGGTCCCGACGACCAGCGCGACGAGCAGGAAACCGAGCGACAGCCAGAACAGGAGCACCCTGCGATGCTAGACGAGGCGAGCCTGGGCCCGCCGGGACGGTGCTATCATGCGGCCGCGCCGCGGGGTGGAGCAGCCAGGTAGCTCGCCGGGCTCATAACCCGGAGGTCGCAGGTTCAAATCCTGCCCCCGCTATGTCTCCAAGGGGGGATCCTGCCGGTTCCCGCCTTCAGGATCCCCCCTCCGGCTGGGCCGGGCGCGGTACTGCGGCGAACTGACGGTGATCGCGGGCGAGGTGGAACGTGGAAGCCCCGGTCCATCCATAAGCTCCACGCGACTCACATGACGACTGCAGTCGGGGTCAGGTCTTCCTCGTTCCACTCCAGGGCCGAGGGCCGCCTTGATCAGGGCACCCAGCGCTCGGCTAGCGGCGTCACCAGCAGTTCGTGGGTGGCGCCTCTCGCGCCCTGGTCGGCCAGGAACAGGACTGCCGCGGCGAGCTCGCGCGGGTCTGCCAGCGCGTCGACGGCCTGGCCCGGCTGGGCTCCCGCGAGCGGCTCGATACCGGCGTCCACGATCAGGAGCGCGACGTGGATGCCCAGCTCGCGGAGCTCGAGCGCCGCGGCCTGCGTGATCGCCCGCACGCCGAAGGCGCCTGCTGCCCACAGGCCGCGGCCGGCGGCGGCGCGGCGCGACGAGCCGCCCGTCACCTGCACGAGCGTCCCGGGGCCGCCTTGCTTCTGGAGGAACCGTCCGGCTGCGGAGAGGAACGCGAACGCCGAGCGGGCCGGCGCGGCGGCCCAGGAGTCGAACGCCTCGGGCGGCGCGGCGGCTATAGGCCCGCCTCCGAACGGCCCGGTGCGGTCGCCGCCGTAGGCTGACGCGGCGTTGACGACGAGGTCGATGCGGCCGTGCGCGGCGGCGGCCTGCTCGAGCGACTCCGTCACGCTTGCCTGGTCGGTCACGTCGGCACGTATCGCGAGAGCGCCCGCGGCTGTCACACCAGCGAGCGTCGCCTCCGATCGCGCGACGCCGGCGACAACCCAGCCTTCCGCTCGCAGCAGGTCGATCACCGCCCTGCCGAGGTTGCGGGCGCCGAACACGACGGCGCTCCGGGCGCCGGGGACCGTCTTGGACACGAGCCGAGCCTACCGCTCCTGATACCCTGGCAGGGTATGCAGAGCACGATCCTCGATCCTGGGACGGCTACCGAGGTCCGGCTCGATCTCGAGGGGATGACGTGCGCGTCGTGCGCTGCCCGGATCGAGAGGCGGTTGAACGAGCTCGACGGGGTGGAGGCGACTGTCAACTTCGCCACCGAGCAAGCGGCCGTGCGCTGCGACCCCTCGGTGGCTGTGGCGGAGCTCGTCGAGGCCGTGGAGGACGCGGGCTACGGCGCCCAGGTGGCCCCGGCCGCGCACGAGCACGCGGCGCACGACCACGGCGAGCCGCTCGCGGCGCTGACCGCGCGTCTGGCGCTCGCCGTGGCGCTGAGCGTGCCGGTCGCGCTGATAGCGATGGTGTCGGGCTTGCACTTCCGCGACTGGCAGTGGGTCGCGCTCGTGCTGTCGGCGCCGGTCGTCTTCTACGCCGGGAGCGGCTTCCACCGTGTCGCCGTCAGGAACGCTCGCCATGGCAGCGCGTCGATGGACACGCTGATCTCGCTCGGCACGCTCGCAGCGTGGCTGTGGTCGGCGGTCGTGACCGTGGGGGCGCTCGACGCCGACGTGTACTTCGAGGTCGCCGCGATCGTGACCACGCTGATCCTGCTCGGGCGCTACCTCGAGGCGCGAGCCAAGGGGCGCTCGTCCGAGGCGATCCGCCGGCTCGTCGAGCTCGGCGCCAAGGAGGCGCTCGTGCTGCGCGCCGAGGAGGAGTTGCTCGTGCCGATCGGCGAGGTGCAGGTGGGTGACCTGTTCCTCGTCCGCCCGGGAGAGAAGATCGCGACCGACGGCGTCGTCGTCGAGGGCGAGTCGGCCGTCGATCGGTCGCTGCTCACCGGCGAGTCCGTGCCGGTCGAGGTGGGAGCCGGAGCCGACGTCGCGGGCGCCACCGTCAACACCTACGGCCGGCTCGTCGTCCGCGCGACGAGGATCGGGGCCGACACCGCGCTCGCGCAGATCGCGCGCCTCGTCGAGCAGGCCCAGACGGGGAAGGCGCCAGTGCAGCGGCTCGCCGACCGCGTGTCGGCGGTCTTCGTCCCGGTGGTGCTCGTGATCTCGCTGCTCACACTCGCCGGCTGGCTCGCGTTCGGCGCGAGCGCGAGCACGGCCTTCACGGCGGCCGTCTCGGTCCTGATCATCGCC
>Ga0075026_100001029_pt1 | contig 11716 bp, 11 predicted proteins | sample Str012_2_FD_71392 | JGI IMG/M metagenome (GOLD analysis project Ga0075026, IMG submission 71392) | Freshwater sediment microbial communities in response to fracking from Pennsylvania, USA - Straight Creek_MetaG_SC_2012 | ecosystem: Environmental > Aquatic > Freshwater > Creek > Sediment...
ACCCTTTCGTCAGCGCGCCATGCGACGCTCCGACGTCATCCGGTATTAGCAGTCGTTTCCAACTGTTATCCCAGAGACCGGGACAAGTTCCTCACGTGTTACGCACCCGTTCGCCACTAGGTCTTCCGTTGTATTGCTACAACTTGGACCTCGTTCGACTTGCATGTGTTAAGCACGCCGCCAGCGTTCGTCCTGAGCCAGGATCAAACTCTCCAACAAAACCGTGTACAGCCGATCATCCGAAGATGACCGGTCGCATCGATTGTTAAGAGCTGAACACTCCACCGGGGAATAGCCGGTGTGCCGAGCGTTCAGATCTGACTTGATTTGCCTCGAGGTTGGGACCCCGAGGACTTGTAATGAATTGACAGACAGCGTCCAGCCTCGCCCCGAAGGACGATTCCGTCGCTGCCCGCACTGGCGTTCAGTCTTCTCTTCCGTTTTCAAGGAGCCGATACACAGGCAAGCCTGAGCACCGCTCGGGGCACGCGGCGTCGAGCGCCGTAGGTGCCAGCTTCGGTTGCCGTGTTCGGCTCACCGGAGCGAGATGCAACGCTATCCCAGCGAACCGGGTGTATCAACCTCTTGGAAGAGTTTTTCCGACAACAAATTCTCGCTTGCCCTTCCGGAGGAGCAGGAAATGCCCACTGAGCAGGTCGGATGCGTGCAACAGGCCATCGGCGTCGAGCACACGATTTCCTGCCCGCACGGCCTTCTGACCGAGCAGACGGGTGACCTCACCGTTCGACTTGGCCACTCCGGCCTCGATGAGGAGTTCGTGCACGCGGAGCCCTTCGATGTCGGCCGGCAGCTCCACCGAGGGCGCCTCGGCGGCCACGACCTGTAGCACATCGGCCGATGCCGAGGTGGGATCCCCTCCGAACAACACCGAGGCGGCCTGCGCGGCCGCCTCCGCGGCCTGGCGACCGTGCACCAACGAGGTGAGTTCGTCCGCCAGGGCGCGCTGCGCCAGCCGACGCTCGGGCGCCTGCTCGTGGTCGTCGAGGAGCGCGTGCAACTCGTCGAGCGGGCGTAATGACAGCATGCGCGAGTAGGTGGCCACCATCTGGTCGTCGACCTGCATCCAGAACTGGCGGAACTGGTAGGGCGAGGTGCGCTGCGGATCGAGCCACACGGCCCCGCCCACCGACTTGCCGAACTTGGCGCCGTCGCTCTTCACCATGAGTGGGTGGGTGATGGCGAACGCCTGCTTGCCGAGTCGGCGCCGGACGAGTTCGACACCGGCGGTGATGTTGCCCCACTGGTCGCTGGCACCCGCCTGCGCCTCCACCCCGTGGGTTTCGTAGAGGTGCCGGAAGTCGTTCGCCTGCAACAGCATGTAGCTGAACTCGGTGTAGGAGATGCCGTGCTCGCTGTCGATGCGGCTGCGCACGGAGTCCTTCGCGATCATCTGGTTGACGGTGAAGTGCTTGCCCACGTCGCGCAGGAACTCGAGCATGCTGATGGGCGTGGTCCAGTCGGCATTGTTGACCAGCGTTGCCTGGAACGGCCCCGGCCCGAAGTCGAGCAGCTTGCTGAGCTGGCCCTTGATGCGCTCGACGTTGTGGCGCAGCGTGTCGTCGTCGAGCAGGTTGCGCTCCTCGCTGCGCCCGCCCGGGTCGCCGATCATGCCCGTAGCACCGCCCGCGAGCGGGAACGGACGATGGCCCTGCATCTGGAAGCGCCGCATGAACAGCTGACCCACCAGATGGCCGACGTGCAGAGAGTCGGCGGTGGGGTCGAACCCGATGTAGAGGCCGATGGGCCCGGCTGCCAGACGGGCACGCAGTGCGGCCGCGTCGGTGGTGTCGTGCACGAGGCCGCGCGCCTCGAGTTCGGCGATCAGATCCATAGACCGCCAATGTAACGTCGCAGCGTGGTCGCCCTACCGGACATTCAAGAGCGCTTCGCCAACTTCGCACTGTCGACGGCCAAGCGAGCGCCGCTCTACGCCACGCTGTCGTCGGCGGTGGCCGGCGACCCCGACGTCGCGCGGCTGCTGCTGGCAGCCCCCGCGCAGCAGCAGTTGCCGGTGCTGCTGTTCGCCGCGGTGCACCACTTGCTGCTGCACGGCGACGGCCCCCAGCTGGCCGCGTTCTACGCCAACCTCACCCTCACACCCGCCGTCGGCGACCCCTACCCCGCGTTCCGCGAGGTGGTGCTGCACCATGTCGACGACATCGAAGGCCTCGTGGCCACCCGCACCACGCAGACCAATGAGGTGGGCCGCTGCGCCCAGTTCGTGCCGGCGCTCGGGATGGTGGCCGGCGAGGTGGGCACGCTCGCCCATGTCGACGTCGGCACCAGCGCCGGGCTGAACCTGCTGCTCCCCCACTACGCCATCGCCTACACGCCCGGTGGTCTGGTGGGCGGGCCGTCGCCGGTGCATCTGCCCTGCGTCACCACGGGCGACGTACCCGTGCCGGCCACCATGCCGACGATCGCTCGATCGATCGGCATCGATCGATCGCCCATCGACGTGCTCGACGACGTGGAGGTGCGGTGGCTCGAGGCCTGTGTGTGGCCCGATCAGGCCGACCGGTTCGATCGCCTGGTGGCCGCCGTTGCGCTCGCCCGCGAGTACGTGCCCGACGTGCGTGCGGGTGATGCGGTGCACGATCTGGCCGCCGTGGTCCATGAGGCTGCCGAATGGGGCCATCCGGTGGTCACCAACAGCTGGGTGCTCAACTACCTGCCCGACGACACGCGACGCGAGTACGTCGCCGAACTCGACCGGTTGGGCACCGAGCTGGATCTGTCGTGGATCATCGCCGAGGCACCCAGCCAGACGCCGGGTCTGCCGGTGCCCACCACCACGCCGCCCGAGGAACTCACCGTGCTGTCGTTGGTGCGCTGGCGCGCGGGTGTGCGCACGGCACAGCGGCTTGCCACCACACATCCTCACGGCTACTGGTTGCACTGGGAGAACAACCCGGCCTGATCACGGCGCCATGTCTGCCCCGAAAGCCACGTAGGTCGCCACCCAGCCGTAGCGCAGCATCAACAGCACGCCACTGGTGAGCAGCACACCACGCCACCCCTTCGTGATGCGCCAGGTGAGGCCCGGCATCGCCAGGTCGCCGAGCGTGAGACGAATCGTCGACACTCCGCCCACCGCGAGCGTGTTGAACACGGGGGTGATCAGGCCGAGGACGCGAACGAACAACGGGAACCGACGATCGCGCCACAGGAGGATGCCGGCGACGAACATGGCGATGAACACCGCCAACGCCAGCCCGTCGCCGAGGTGCACACTCGTCTGGCCGAAGTGGTACAGCCAGTACCAGGTGTCGAGCCCGATGAATCCCCTTCGACCCCACGCCGCCTGCACATCGAGCGTTGCGCGGAGCGAGCCGAGGCTGATGGCGGTGATGGCGGGCCACACGATGACCGCCAGCGCGCTGAGCGCCAGCGTTGCTGCCGCGCGCGCCCGACTCAGCTGCGGCGATGCGTCGCGTCGCGCCGCGAACAGCGCGCAGATGGCAACCGTGACGGCGAACGGCAGCACGCTCGACTTGGTGAGACCGCCGAGCACGACCAGCACACCCGCGAGCAGGTAGCGATGTCGCAGCACTGCCCACATCGCGCCGAAGCAGAGCAGCATGAACAGCCCCTCGGCGTACCCCAGAAGGAACACGGGCGACGCCGGCATCGACGCCCACAACATCGCGACGGCCGCCGCGCCACGGGTCGACAGGGAAGGTCGGAGCGCGGCGGTCAACACCACCGCAGCTGCCGCGCCGCACACGAGGTTGATGCCGACGGCGACCACGGGCGCCGAGTGCAGGCCGAACGGGGTCGCCAGCGCCCGGATCAGCCCTGGGAACATCGGCCCCCACGCCCAGGTGCTCTGCAGCATCCCACCATGGCTGTAGCGCTGCATGTGCGACGGCCATCCGTGGAGTGCGGCCTGCACGTACCACCAGCTGTCCCACGACCGCATCATCCCCCCCACCGACACCTGACGACGACGAGCGACGATCTCCATCATCCCGAGGTCACCCAGGCGCAGCACGAGGAACACGAACACGACGACGAGGTAGGGGCGGCGCTCCACCAAGTTGCCCGCATCGTCCCAGGCTCGATCGACGGTCGCCGTTGCCGAGCGGCTCGGCTCCCGGGTGATCACGGCGGAGACCCCGACACGCGTGACACGTCGGTGGCCACCCCGCCGTCGCGCAGCCTCGACGGATCGCCGAGCACGAGGACGCCGACGACGAAGGCGGCGATGAACACGAACATGCCGTCCGCGTCGCCCATCGATAGCACGGGGGAGCATGCCCACGCGCTCGGCTGCATCAGGTGGTGTTGGTCGGGTGCGACGTGGGCCGGCCAACAGCGGAGCGCTGCCGGGTGATGCCACCCGCTGTCCCACGCCCGGTCGGCGAACGCCGTGACCGAGCGGACCAGCCTGGCTCCTGCGTGCATCGCCCGACGTTACCCCGGCACCACCCAGCGGCGAGGCCACTCCGCGGCCTCGGTGATGCCGATGCGCGGAGTGATCAACGGCTGGTCGGGCGGCGGCGTGTCGTCGTCGAACAACTCGGCCACCGCACCGGTGAGCGTGCGATCGATACCCAGCTCGCGGGTGAGCCGACCAGGGCCGCGAGTGCGACGTGGGTCGACCCCGTCGACCACGACCGAGCGGATGAGCACCGCCTGTCCATCGCCCTCGTGGCCGGTGACGAGGTTGATGCAATGGTGCATTCCGTAGATGAGATACACGTACCAGTGGCCGGCCGGTCCGAACATCGCCGCATTGCGTGCTGTGAGGCCCCTGAACGAGTGGCTGGCCGGATCGTCGACCGTGTAGGCCTCCACCTCCACGATGCGCGCCACGCGGCCGTGCAGCCGGAGGCACTTGTTGAGCAGATCGGGCGCGACGACGGTCGCGTCGCGCTCAGCGAACGTCGTCGGCAACCGCAGCACGGAGCTCGCCCAACCGCTGGCGGAAGCGTTCCAGTTGCACCGCTACCGGCACCGGGCCGGCGCCGCCGGGTGTGATGCGGCGCGTCACCGACACGCCGGGCGCCACCAGTGTCGCAGCGTCGGGTCCCAGGGCCGGGTCGGCGGTGACCAGGTCGCGCAGCGACGCCTCACCCGCCACGGAGCGGCGCACCAAGGAGCCCACGATGGCGTGCGCATCGCGGAACGGCGTGCCGCGCTGCACCAGCCACTCGGCCAGGTCGGTGGCCGAAGTGGCCTCGGCGTCGGCGGCCGCCTGCATGCGCTCGGGCACGAAGGTGGCCGTGGCGATCATGCCGGTGATGGCACCCAGGGCGAGGCGGATCTGGTCGACGGCGTCGAACAGGGGCTCCTTGTCCTCCTGGTAGTCGCGGTTGTAGCTCAGCGGCAGGCCCTTCATGGTGGCCAGAAAGCCGGTGAGGTCGCCGATGAGCCGGCCAGCCTTACCGCGAGCGAGCTCGGCAATGTCGGGGTTCTTCTTGTTGGGCAGCATCGATGAACCCGTGGCGTAGCCGTCGTCGAGCTTGGCGAAGCCGAACTCGTCGGTGGTCCACAGCACCCACTCCTCGCCCATACGCGACAGGTTGATGCCGATGAGGGTGAGCACGAACAGCGCTTCGGCGATGTGGTCGCGCGAACCGACCGCGTCGAGCGAGTTCTCGAACCGGCCGGCGAAGCCGAGCTGCGCGGCGGTGTAGTCGGGGTCGAGCGGCAGCGACGAACCGGCGAGCGCGCCCGCACCCAACGGCGACACGTCGATGCGTTCGAGCGCGTCGAGCACGCGGTCGACGTCGCGGGCCAGCGCCCATCCGTGGGCGAGCAGGTGGTGCGCCAACAGCACCGGTTGCGCTCGCTGCATGTGGGTGTAGCCGGGCAGGTACACCGCACCGGCGTCGTCGGCGCGCTGCAACAGCACCGTCTGCAACCCGATGACGCGATCGGCGATGACGAGCAGTTCGCGCTTGAGCCAGCGGCGCACATCGGTGGCCGACTGGTCGTTGCGACTACGACCCGTGTGCAGCTTGGCTCCGGCAGGACCGGCGAGCTCGGTGACGCGCCGCTCGACCGCGGTGTGGATGTCTTCGTCGGAGGCCTCGTACACGAAGGAGCCGGCGCCCATCTCCTGAGCCACCGTGGCGAGAGCTGCCAGCACCGAATCGCCCTCGATCGAGGTGAGGATGCCCACGTGCACCAACCCGCGCACGTGCGCCTCGGAGCCGGCGATGTCGTCGGGCCACAGGCGCTGATCGAACGACAGGCTCTCGGTGTAGGCCATCAGCTCGGCGGCCGGTCCACCCTCGAACCTGCCGTGCCACAGCGTGTGACTCTGCTGCGGTTCGGTGTGCTCGTCGCTCATGACAGTCCTGCCAGTTCCTTCAGTCGAGTGGCGAGACCGGCCCCGTCGGCGCCTTCGTCAGCCACGCACAGCAGTGTGTCGTCGCCGGCCACCGTGCCCAACAGGCCGGGCACTCCGCTGCGGTCGAGCGCGCTGGCCACCACGTGCGCGCAGCCCGGTGGTGTGCGCAGCACCACGAGGTTGGCGCTCACGCGCACCTCGGCGACCCACTCGCCCATCACCCGCCGCAGTTGATCCTCCGGCGCGATGCGCGCTGGTTCGTATTCGGGGATGGCGTACACGGTGTCGCCACCGGGCACGCGCACCTTCACCGCGCCGAGATCCTCCAGATCGCGCGACACCGTGGCCTGTGTGGCGGCGATGCCGTCGTCGGCCAACAGCTCGACGAGTTGCGGTTGATTGGTGACGGCGTGCTTGGCGATGAGCCGAGCGATGGCCTGTTGACGTTGCACCTTCGACGACATGTCAGCGCACCCCCTTCAAGAATGCGAGCACACCACGAGCAGCGTGCATGCGGTTGTGAGCTTGGGCGACGACATGGCTCCGCGCGCCGTCGATGACGTCGGCCGACACCTCGTAACCGCGGTACGCGGGCAGGCAGTGGTAGAAGCCGGCGCCGGGCGCAGCCGCCGCCATCATCGAGTCGTCGACCTGATAGCCCTCGAAGATCTTCACCCGCTCGGCCTTCTCGGTCTCCTGCCCCATCGACGTCCACGTGTCGGTGTGCACGGCGATGGCGCCCACCACCGCGTCGTGCGGGCGATGCGACTGGCGCACCTGGCCGGCACCGAGCAGGTTGAGGCGTTCGAGTTCGGCCTCCGATGCGTCGTAGCCGACGGGGCAGGCGAGCGACACGTCGGCACCCAGCAGCACGCACGCCTCGGCGAGCGACCGCGACACGTTGTTGTAGTCGCCGACGTAGGCGACCAGCTGTCGGGCGAGCGGGCCGTGCACCTGCTGCATGGTGAGCACGTCGGCGAGCGCCTGCAATGGGTGTGCGTGGTCGCTGAGCATGTTGACCACGGTGACCGGACTGACGGCCGCCATGCGCTGCACGACGCCGTGCGAGAACACGCGCGCCGCCAGCACCGAGTGATAGCCGGCCATCACGCGAGTGATGTCCTCCACGGGCTCGCGCACGTCGAAGCCCACTTCCTCGCCGCGCGTGTAGACGGGATGGCCGCCGAGTTGCACCACGGCCATCTCCATCGAGTGGCGGGTGCGGTTGGACGGCTTCTCGAAGATGAGCGCGGCACCTTGACCCTGCAGCACCGGCGGCAGGTCGGCGCGTTGTGCCAGGTCGAGCACGAGGGCCAGATCGTCGGCGGTGAGGTCGGTGATGTCGAGCAGGTGCCGGCTCATGCGACGAACTCCTGCAGCACCTCGGTGACGATGCCCACGGCCTCGTCGATCTCCTCGGGGCTCACGGTGAGCGGCGGCGCGAGGCGCAGCGCCGTGCCGGTGACCGCGTTGGTGACGAGCCCTTTGGCGATCAGCGCCGTGTACACGGCTTTGGCGTCGATCCCAGGCTGCAGTTCGGCGGCCAGCAGCAGGCCCTCGCCACGCACGCTCGCCACACCGGGCACCGCGCGCAGCGCTGCGCTGAGCTGTGCGCCGCGCTCGCGGGCGAGCTTGGGGGCGTCGAGGCGACGCATCTCGTCGATGACCGCATTCACCGCTGCCGTGGCGATGGCCGTACCGCTGTAGGTGCTGCCGTGGTCGCCGGGCTGGAACACGCCCGCCACCTCGCGCTTCGCCCACACCGCACCCACCGGGAAGCCATTGCCCATCGCCTTGGCCATGGTGACCACGTCGGGCACCACCCCCGCGTGCTGGAAGCCGAACCACTGGCCGGTGCGGCCATAGCCGGTCTGCACCTCGTCCATGATGAGCAGCAGGCCGCGCTCGTCGCACAGCGCACGCACGGCGCGCAGGTACTCGGGATTCGCCGGCAGCACGCCGCCCTCGCCCTGCACGGGCTCGAGCAGCACGGCCGACACGGCGGGGTCGATCGCTGCCTCGAGCGCAGCGATGTCGTTGAACTCCACATGGCGGAACCCTTCGGGCATCGGCTGGAACGGCTCGTGCTTTGCCGGTTGCCCGGTGGCGGCGAGCGAAGCGAGCGTGCGGCCGTGGAAGCTGCCATAGGCGCTGACCACCACATGGCGACCGCGCCCGCCGAACTTGCGGGCCAGCTTCAGCGCGGCCTCGTTGGCCTCGGCGCCGCTGTTGCAGAAGAACGTCTGGCCGGCGTGTCCGGTGACCTCGCGCAGCAGGGTGTTGACCTTCACGGCCGCTTCGGTGGCCACCGGGTTGGCGAACAGGTTGCTGACGTGCAGCAGCGTGCTGGCCTGACGGCACACGGCCTCGGCCACCACCGGGTTGGCGTGCCCCAGCGATGTGACGGCGAGACCGCACAGGAAGTCGAGGTATCGCTTGCCGTCGGTGTCCCACAGCTCGGTGCCGGCGCCGCGGGCGAACATCACCTGCGGGGCGCCGAACACCGGCATGAACGGGCAGTGATCGCTGCCGGCGTTGCCACCGATGCTCGTGTCGAATGCGTGTGTGCTCATCTGACCATCGTTCCGATCCCCTCGTCGGTGAAGATCTCGAGCAGCAACACATGAGGGATGCGGCCGTCGAGGATGTGCGACCTGCGGACGCCGTGGCGCACGGCGTGCACGCAGCTCTCGACCTTCGGGATCATCCCGCCGGCGATGGTGCCGTCGGCCATGAGCGCGTCGAGTTCGTCGGGCGTGGTCTGGCGGATGAGGCTGGCCGGGTCGTCGACCACACGGCGCAGCCCCTCGATGTCGGTGAGGTACACCAGCTTCTCGGCACCGAGCGCCTCGGCGATGGCGCCCGCCACCGTGTCGGCGTTGATGTTGTACGCCTGGCCGGCGCCGTCGGTGCCCACGGTGGCCACCACGGGCACGAAGCCGTCGTCGAGCAGCGCCTGGAGGATGGTGGGGTTGATGTGGTCCACGTCGCCCACGAAACCCAGCTCGGGGTCGCGCTGCACCGCGTGGATGAGGCCGCCGTCTTCGCCGCTGACGCCCACCGCAAGCGCGCCGTGCACGTTGATGGCGGCCACGAGCTGCGGGTTCACCTGACCGATGAGCACCATGCGGGCGATGTCGACCGTCTCTTTGTCGGTGACGCGCAGCCCGTTGCGGAACTCGGTGGTCTTGCCCAGCCGCTGCATCAGGTCGCTGATCTGCGGGCCGCCGCCGTGCACCACCACCGGCCGCATGCCCACCTGGCGCATCAGCACGATGTCTTCGGCGAACAGCGACAGGGCATCAGCCTCGCTGGCACCGGCGAGCGCGTTGCCGCCGTACTTCACCACCACCACCTGGCCGGCGAACCGGCGGATGTAGGGCAGCGCCTCCACCAGCACCGCCGCCTTGTCGGACGGGGTGGCGCTCACGGGTACATCCCCACGGTCGACAGGCCGAGGGTCTCGTCGAGCCCGAGCGCGACGTTGGCGGCCTGGATGGCGCCGCCGCTGGCGCCCTTCGCCAAGTTGTCGATGGCCGAGATGACCAGCACGGTTCCGGTGCGCTCGTCGTAGCGGGCCGTGATCTGCGCCATGTTGCTGCCGAGTGTGGCCTTCGTGGACGGCGACTGGTCGGTGACCACCACGAACGGCTCGTGGTCGTAGGCGGCGTGCAGGGCGTCGAGCAGCGTGCTGGTGCTCACCTCGCCGACCGGGCGGCCGTAACAGGTGGCCAGGATGCCCCGGTTCATGGGGGCGAGGTGCGGGGTGAACAACACCTGCGCGCCCACCTCCTGCTCGATCTCGGGCGTGTGCCTGTGATCCAGCAGACCGTACGCGGCGACGTCCTCGTCGACGGTACAGAACAGCGACGAGTGCTTCAGGCCGCGGCCGGCGCCGCTGACACCGGTGATGCTGTTGACCACGATGCCGGTGGTGTCGACCAGGCCGGCCTTCACCAGCGGCGCCAGCGCCAGCGTGGCAGCCGTGACGTGGCAGCCGGGCGTGGCCACCAACGACGCGCCCTGCAGTTCGGCCCGATGCGTCTCGGGCAGGCCGTACACCGCGGCGGCGAGCAGCTCGGGCTGGTCGTGGGTGAAGCCGTACCAGGTGGGATACAGCGAGGCGTCCTTCAACCGGTAGGCGGCCGACAGGTCGACCACGCAGCGGACCTTCTCGATCAGCTGCGGGGCGAGCGCCATGCTGGCCTCGTGCGGCAGGCCGAGGAACACGAGGTCGAGCCCCTCCACCCGCGCCGGGTCGAACTCCTCGAAGACGAGATGCGGGTAGCGCCCCGCCAGGCTGGGATACAGTGCTGCCGCCTTGGTGCCCGCCTGCGTGTCGCCGGTGGCGTAGGCCACCTCGAACGCCGGATGATGGGCACACAGCCGCAGCAGCTCTGCGCCGGTGTAGCCCGACGCACCGATGATGCCGACTCGAGTCATAGACGCATGATCATACGTCTTACTGCATGGTCATGCAACAACCCCGGAGAACCTCACGTCGACCTGGGGAATGCCCAGCGAGTGCAGCAGCGTGGTGAGCATCGCCCGCGTGTTGGCCTCGCCCTTGGCGACCAGGTCGGTCTGCTGTGCGGCGGCGGCCATCTTGGCGGTGGCGGCCAGTTCGAGGCTGTGCTCGCTGGTGGGATTGTCGTTGAACATGCCACCGATCCGGTTCAGCAGGCCGCGATCGCGGTTCATCACGTGGCTCTGCGTCGTGTCGAGCAGCGGCGTGCCCAGCACCGGGTGCGGCAGCGTGATGACGGCCGACTTGCCGGTGGTGTCGAGCGCGACGGCGCCCGTGCCCAGGTGGGTGAAGTCGACGACGGCGTCGACCGTGCCGACCGCCACGTACTGCACGCGCTCGCCGGCGATGGCCTGCGGCAACCACTTCACGTCCTTCTCCTGATCGATGGTGAGCTCGTACTGGCCCTGGGCGGCGTGATAGTCGGCCAGGTCGCGCAGGTTCACCAGCACTGCGGGCGGTGAATGGTCCACCGTCTTCGTGCTGAAGGGATTGCTGACCAGGTGCCAGCCCACGGCGATGGCGACCACCACCAGGCCGACCACGGTGAGACCTCCGACGAGACCACCGGCGACCGTACGGCCCGACCGGCGTGAGGATTTCTGCAACATTGCACTCTTCTCAGTGTTCTCGAGGGTCGGGGGTGACCCTCGAAGGGGTTGGACGTGCAGAATGGGTGCGTGAGTTCCCACGACGACGATCATTTCGCCGGTTCCTGTCGCGGACGCCTGCTCGTGGCCACTCCCCCGCTGGCCGATCCCAACTTCGACCGCACCGTCGTCTACATGCTCGAGCACACCCCCGACGGCGCCGTCGGGGGTGTGCTCGAGCATGTAGACGACGGTGCGGTCGAAGTTGGGATCGGCCAG
>Ga0075026_100001030_pt1 | contig 11708 bp, 10 predicted proteins | sample Str012_2_FD_71392 | JGI IMG/M metagenome (GOLD analysis project Ga0075026, IMG submission 71392) | Freshwater sediment microbial communities in response to fracking from Pennsylvania, USA - Straight Creek_MetaG_SC_2012 | ecosystem: Environmental > Aquatic > Freshwater > Creek > Sediment...
AGACGCTCCTGGATGATCTCCATGTGCAGCATCCCCAGGAAGCCGCAACGAAAACCGAATCCGAGGGCCTGAGAGGTCTCGAGTTCAAAAGTCAGGGAGGCATCGTTGAGCTGAAGTTTGTCCATGCAGTTCCTGAGCTCCTCGAATTCGTCCGTCTCCACTGGGAAAATACCGGCGAAGACCATGGGTTTTACCTCTTCGAATCCCTTGATGGCATCGGCCGGACGCAAAGCGCTGACGATGGTATCACCCACCTTCACTTCCTTGGCATTCTTGATGCCCGTGATGATATAGCCAACATCCCCACATTCCACGGAGGCCTGTGGCAAAAGGGTCAGTTTGAGGATGCCGACTTCGTCCGCCCCATATACGGTCCCCGTGGCCTGGAACTTCACGTTCTCGCCCTTGGAGATGCGTCCGTTCAGGATGCGGTAGTAGACGATGATGCCCCGGAAGGAGTTGAACACGCTATCGAAGATCAGGGCCTGCAGCGGGGCTTCAGGGTCTCCCTTGGGTGCCGGGATGCGGTCCACGATGGCCTCCAGGATCTCCGGTACACCCAAGCCTGTCCGACCGCTTGCCAGCAGGATGTCCTCCGATTTGCAGCCGATCAGTTCTATGATCTGGTCGCGGACTTCGTCGATCATCGCCCCGTCCATGTCGATCTTGTTGATGACGGGAATGATCTCCAGGTTGTTGTCGATGGCCAGATACAGGTTGGAGATGGTCTGTGCCTGGATGCCCTGGGCAGCATCCACCAGCAACAGGGCCCCTTCACAGGCGGCCAGGGCACGGCTGACCTCATAGCTGAAGTCAACGTGACCGGGCGTGTCGATGAGGTTGAGCGTGTACATCTCACCGCTGTTGCCCTTATAGTTGATCTGGATGGCGTGGCTCTTGATGGTGATCCCCTTCTCGCGCTCTAGGTCCATGTCGTCCAGCACCTGATCCATCATGTCACGGTCGCTGATGGTGCCGGTCGACTGCAACAGTCGGTCCGCGAGGGTGCTCTTGCCGTGGTCGATATGGGCGATGATGCAAAAATTACGGATATTCTTCATGTATTGTAACCGGGCTTGGGGTTCCGGTTCCGAGCCTGCAAAATTAGCTCTTTTCGGCCGTAAATCCCGGCGGGACCGCAACTCCCTGCCTTCCACTTTCAAGATTTTGCCAATCCCTCCACAAGGGGTATTTTCGCCCCAAACCCTGAAAATGGACCTCAAGGAACAGTTCGAGACCGCCGTGAAGGAAAGCAAGCACATGTCTGATCGTCCGAGCAACGAGACCCTTCTGCAACTTTATTCCCTGTACAAGCAATCCACCGAAGGCGATAACACGACCGATCCCCCGGCCAACCCCTTTGATTTCGTGGCCAAGGCCAAATATGAAGCCTGGTCGGAACTCCGCGGCAAGGACCGTTCGGCGGCCATGGAAGAGTACATCTCCCTCGTGAACAAACTCAAGAATTGATGTCTGCCGGGTGCAAGCCCGGTATCAGTTGGACGCAAGCAGATCCTTCATGGCTTCCGCCAGGCATTGCCCTTCTGTGACCCTGGGCCTCAGGCGAAGGCAATTTTTGCGCATCATTTCATACTGTTCAGCACTGATCCCTGCCAACAGGTATTCCAGGTAAGCGAGATCGGTCACCGTGAAGCCGATACCCTCCCCTGTCACGAAACCTGCGATCGCCATCTTCGGATGGCAGATCACTGGAATGCCTGCGGCGATGTACATCGACAGTTTATGCGGTGAGATGTATTTCAGGTATTCCGCGAATCCACCTTGCAACGAGGAGATCGAATCCCCCTCCCAGATCAGCCCATAGGATCCCTCCAGTCTGGAAGGAAGGGAATGTGCGTCCGAAACCCCATGATACGACAGGTTCGTACCCTGTTTCACATCAAGATCCCCGACAGGGCCATGTATATGGAATCGCATTTGGGGGCTGTTCGCCGCCAAAGTGTGCAGTTGATTGACGAAAGGGCGATAGGCCACATTCCCGGCATAAATGACATCAAAGGACCGTTCACGGACCACCGGTTCCTCGGTCGTCAGGTAATCGAACAGGATAAGCCTGGAGAAGGTCCCCTCCACCCCGTATTGCTGCAGCCACTGCTGCATGAAAGGATTGTGGACGATGAAATACCGGAACTTCTTCAGCCGTTTCAGATCCTGTTTCAATTTCTTTTCATCTGAATCCTTGATGCCATCGATGTCCGTAACGATGCAGATGATCTTTCTCCGCCGGTTGTTCAACACGTTTAGGGCCCATTCAGCCATCTTCGCATCCACCGGATATTGAAAGGCGATCACGGCATCCGACGGCAAGGTCATCACCAAATGACAGAGAAACCCGAGTCTTTTCAACTTGGCCAACGGTCCAGAGGAATTGCCTGATGGGAACCTGATGGGCCTGTACCCTTCCCTTTCGAGGATCACGTCGATGTCGTGATTCCCGATCCCCCCATGCATGGGCTTCTGGTCGCCGTGTTCGGAAAGAAAGTATTGTTCAGCCAAGGTTCCGGGGTTTGATCCGTGTACGAAGAGCGGTCGCGAATTCAAGGCCGATCCTGGGGCGGGTGATCCAGAGCGTCCAGGGGATCAGCAAGGCCAGGGACAAAGCCAGCGTGAGACCCAGTTGACCCACTGGACCCATGCCGATCCGGGCTATCGCCCATCGCAGCGGGAAAAGCAAGGCGATACCCGCGATGGTGCGCAAAACACTTCGGAAACGTACCAGTTCAACATTCGGCAGCAGATTGCGGCAATAGATGAAGTTGAAAGCGAGTATGATCGATTCGGCAGTGACCAGGGCGATGCACGCCCCGGGCCCCGAATATTTGGTGGCCATGAAAATGCATGCAGGCAGAAAGAAGAGGTTGCCGACCAGCAACGCCCGAAGCACACGGTCTTCCCGGTCATGCACCATCAACACCTGCTTGTTGAGGAATAGGGAAAAGGATACGATCGCTGGATAAGGACTGAGCCACTCGATCTGCGGTGTGACATCGGCGAAGGAGGGGCCGAGCAGGATGCGCACGATGTCCGGCGCACAGAGAAAGAGCAGGGCACTGGCCGGAAGACTGATCGCCAATAACAGGTCCGAGTAATCCGGGAGCGTCCTGTATAGATGAGCCTTGTCATCCTGCATGGCCACCCTCACCGTATGGGGATAGAGCACCAGGAAGATATCGGTCAGCACGGAACTGGAGAGTTTCACCATCCGGGCCGCCATCACATAAAGTCCTGCAGCATGTACCCCCGCAGCCAGCCTGACCACGGGCACATCGGTCAGGGTGGTGATGGAGTATGTGAGACTGATGCCGAAATTAACAAGCAGTGGCCGGATATGCCTTCGCGCCGCGAGTTCCCGGAAGGAGATGTCGTTCTGGCGCGCCATCACGATGAAGTTGCTGGCCAAAACGGCGATGGATGAACCCACCATGACACCATAGTACATCCGGTTGTCCTGCTGCTCCCGCACCAGCAGGAAGATCGCGACGATGCCGGCCAGCCGGATGGCCATGGAACGAACAGTGATGTACCGGAAACGCTCACGTCCCCAGAAATACCATTCGCAGTACAGGAAATTGGCGAGGAAGAAACAGGCGGACAGCACCACTAGGATCGGATCACCGATCTTGTCGAACCAGAACAGGATCGCCGCGCCATACAGAACCATCGCGATGGAGGAGGCGATGAATTGAATGAGCAGCAACTCTGAAACAACCTTTGATCGCTCTGCGGGATCGCCTTGCACGCGCGCCACTTCACGTATCCCATAGGTGACGATACCGAACTCGGCGATCACCGTGAAAAAATAAGTCAGGGAATCTATGAACGCCACCTTCCCCACCCCCTCGGGGTCCAGGACCCTCGTTATGTAAGGGATCGTGACCAACGGGAAAATGATCTGGCTCGCGGACAACAGGAAATTGAATGCCAGGTTCCTCCTTATGTTCATACGGGATGGTTGCTCCGCCAGCACGCTTGGCTGCGTTGCTTCAAATGTACCGATTTTCTCCCTTCAGGTCCCTGCCTTTGACCTTGCAAATCACTATATTCGGAGCTCATGCGCATCTGCATCTATGAGCTGAGCCATCACGAGACGGCATGGGCATTGCTCCAGGTGCTGGAGGTTCCTGGCAATGCCATCACTTTGTTCGTTTCACAGGGTGTAGCGAGGCATCTCCATGATGCCCAGGGCGTGGATGCGCAACGCCACCAATGGATCGTCCAGGGGCCGGAACAGAGTGAACGTTCTTTCATCGCTTCCATGCATGCGTGGTGCCTTGATCATCGTCCGGACATCCTCCTGCTCGCCACGGTCGAAAGCAATCACCTTCCCGTCGCCAGGGCCCTGCGGGGATCGAAGAACACCCGCGTCCTGCTCATGATCCATGATGTCCACAACTATTTTCAATCACGACCATCCATGTCTGTCCGCGGGTTGGTGAGGCATTTCGGGAAAAAAGCACTGCTGCATCGGGTGAGCGGATTCATGTCCATATCGGAACGGGTCCGGGATCATTTGGCAGGCTTCGTGAAAGATGGCCGGCCGGTGATCCGGTTGGCCGGAGCAGTATTCGATCCGGCCACCTATGCGCCTGCCACCCTGCAGGCCGGTGGTCCGGTGAGGATCGTGGTGCCTGGCAGTTATGATATGCGCCGTCGCGACTATGAGAGCCTGTTCCGCATCGCGGGCGAACTTGAAGAACACAAGGTGGTCGTCCGCATCGATCTGCTGGGCGGACCAGGACCGGATACCGAACGCATCCTATCCATGTGTCGTGCATGGAAGGGAGTACACGTGAAGTTTTCTTGGTATGGAGAACAGGAAGTTCCAGAGACGGAGTTCGCTCATCAGATACAATATGCGCATTTCATCTGGGTGCCCTCGGTCATCCAGACCTCGATCGCTGACGGCATCCTGGAGGTTTACGGAAAGAGTAAATCCTCCGGCAATGTCTTTGACGGCATCCGTTTTGCGCGTCCGCTGTTGACGCCGGAGGCGCTCCAGGTGGATCCCATGCAAAGACCTGCCTGTTTTCGTTATGCGACGTCCGTCGATCTCGTTTCCTTCATTGCTTCCATGGCAAGGAACCCTGAGGGCTATGTACCCTGGCGCGAAGCGGCGCTGCAAGTTTCCGACTTGTTCACGGTGGATCGGCTGCGGGCGAAATTGCCGGACCTGCTTACACTGCCTTGAGACCGGTCTTACCTATCTTCGCTGAAAACACGGATCCATGGCCAGGACAGAGAATTCCCTGAACCGGTTCAAGACTGACAAGAAGACTGGCTTTGGTACCAACAGTTCCATGTATGGCGGCCGGCTGGTTAATAAGGATGGCACGCCGAACATCGGTCGCCGGGGCATCCCCCTGATGGAGCGGTACAGTTGGTACCACACGATGCTGTCCATGCCGAGGCATAAATTCTTCCTCGTGTTGCTGGGTACCTATGTGATCATCAACCTGGTGTTCGCCGTGATCTACTATGCCATCGGAACGGAACATCTCATGGGCATGATCGGGACCAGTATGCAGGATCGTTTCCTTGAATCCTTCTTTTTCAGCACGCAGACCTTCACCACCGTCGGATATGGCCGTATCAGCCCGGTCGGATTCGTCACCAGCGCCGTGGCCACATTCGAATCATTCCTGGGGCTGCTCAATTTCGCCATCGCCACGGGCCTGTTCTACGGCAGGTTCTCGCGCCCGCGGGCCTATATTCGCTTCTCGGAAAACGCGCTCATCGCGCCGTATGAAGATGGCGTTGCCTTCATGTTTCGGTTGGCACCCTACAAGAACAACTACCTCTCGAATGTAGAGGTCCGGGTGAACCTGGCCCTTATTGTGGACGAGAATGGCAAACGTGTCAACAAATTTTTCACGCTGGACCTGGAGATGGAGCGCGTTTCATCACTCAACCTGAACTGGACCATCGTACACCCGATCACGGCTGACAGTCCTTTCCACCAGTTGCGCCATGACGACCTGCTCCGTATGAAAGCCGAGATCATCGTTTTCCTGCAGGCCTTCGACGACACATTTTCAAACACGGTCGTCTCCCGCTGTTCCTACCTGGCCGAGGAGTTCGTCTTCGGGGGAAAGTTCGTTCCCATGTATCATCGTTCGGATGATGGACGCTATACGGTCATGGATCTGGACAAGCTCAATACACACATCCCGGTGGACATCACCTACGCGTACCCGGACAAGGTGCCCGTGGAATGATATTTTTTCAAGAATGAAGGGCGTGAATGATGGCGATGAACTCGTCTGCATTCAACGATGCACCGCCCACCAACCCACCATCCACATCGGGTTGAGTGAACAGTTCCACAGCGTTTGAAGCCTTCACGCTGCCACCATATAGGATGGGGATGGAGTCAGCCACTTCCTTTCCGTATTTGGAGGCGAGCACGGCCCGGATGCCCTTGTGCATGTCCTGTGCCTGTTGGCTCGTAGCGGTTTTGCCGGTGCCGATGGCCCAGATGGGTTCGTAGGCGATGACCAGCTTCAGAAGGTCGAGAGCGTTCAGGTGAAAAAGACTTTCTTCCAATTGTTTCCGGACGAATTCATCCTGTTTGCCAGCTTCCCGGATCTCGAGGGGCTCGCCACAACAGAACAGCGGCACAAGCCCCTGTTCGAGCGCCAGGTCCACTTTCTGCGCCAGCATCTCATGGGTCTCATGGGCATACTCACGACGCTCGGAGTGGCCGATCACAACATACTCTGTTCCCATCGACTTCACCATCTCTGCTGACACTTCACCGGTATAGGCGCCTGATTTCTTATGATGGATATTCTGTGCGGCGACATGAAATTGTTCAAGTCCCTTCACCTTCTTGCCGATCATGCGGAGGTACGGGAAAGGGACGGCGAAGACGACTTTGTTCCCGGGGCCGGGGTCAGGGGCCGTCGTGAGGATGCGGTCGATCAGTTCCTTGCCTTGTTGGAAAGTCAGGTTCATTTTCCAGTTTGCCGCTGCGATCTTTGTTCTCATGCTCGTTGCTTGTTATGAATTGGTCATTGAATAGATTCGTTCGATCCTTTCCAGAAGTTCGGCTCCCGGCTCCCGGCCCTTCATCCGCATCCAGGAGGTCACGCTCTGGATCTCTTTCGCCAGTTCACTCCGCTCGCCGGAACAACCCCGGGAGAAGGAAGGTATGAATTTCGGAGTGAGTCCGTCGGCGGCGAAGATATTGGCACAAATGCCGGTCAGTGTTCCGGTATTGAAAGAGGTGTTGATGGCGGATCGGCTGAAGTCGCCCATGAGCAGGCCACATTTCGGTCCGGCCGGCAGCCACTCTTTTGTGTCCATGTCCATGACCTGTACCCTGCCCGCATTATTCTTGACATTGGAGCAGGAAGTGCCGGCCCCAAGGTTGCACCACCGTCCTACAACGCCATCGCCGAGATAACCATGGTGGCCCTTGTTCGCGTAGTCGGACAATATTGAATTCTTGATCTCTCCCCCGGCCACCGCGAATGGACCGATCGTAGTTCCGCCATACAGTTGCGCGCCCATTTTCACCGTCGCGTATTCCCCCACGGATACTGGCCCACGGAGCAACGCACCGTCCATGATGCGCGCGTCCCTGCCGATGTATATGGGTCCCTCCGTGGCGTTCAGCACAGCATACTCGAGGATGGCCCCGGGTTCAATGAAGATGTCGATGCCTGATGTCCGGACATGAGGGGGTATGGGTTCCGAGCGACGCCCGCGGGTGATGATCCTGAAATCCTGTTCGAGGGCCCAGTGGTTGAACTGGGGCATCTGCCAGGGCCTTTCAAGGAGCCTGCATTCGGCAGCGGGAGCGCCGGATGGATCTTTGATCCAGGAGCCGGCCATGTACAACCAGGCCGCTGAGGGGATGAGATTGGCCGGTACTTCGAACTCGCTGGACAGTCCTGCGTGTTCGGCGACCAAGGCCCATTTTTCCCGTATGGTGAGGATGCCGATGCGCAGGTCAGCGACAGCCCCCAATATGGTGAAGGGCTGCAGTCTGCGACGGACCAGTTCCGTCTCCCTCAGATGGATGGATGCGGTCACGGTTAAAACTACGACAATGTGAGGGCATGAAAAAAAAACGACCCTCGAGGGAGGGTCGTTCAAAATTTCGTGGAAGACTATTTCTTGGCGTATTTCTTCTTGAACTTGTCGATACGACCCGCTGTGTCCACCAGCATGTTCTGACCAGTGTAGAAGGGATGCGACATCGAGGAGATCTCCAGCTTCACCAGGGGGTATTCCTTGCCGTCTTCCCAAGTGCCGGTCTCCTTGGTGTTGGAACCGGAACGGGTCAGGAAAGAGAAACCATTGCTCATGTCCTTGAAAATAACGAACCGGTATGCTTCCGGATGGATACCTTTTTTCATTTCAGTTTGATTTTAAAGGCTGCATGGATTTGGCCATGCTGTTATAAAATTGGATGGCAAAGGTAGGGAATACTTGGGAAAAGGTCAAATCCGGGCGGAAATGGACCCTCCGGCTCCCCATTCGTTCAAATAATTGGTATTGAACTACTTGGATAAGGCCGCATCTCAGCTCCGCATGTTCTCGTACTGCAAGGGGATTCCCAGGTCGCTGGAGCGGCAGAGTTGGATGACATCCTGGAGATCGTCGATCTTTTTGCTGGTCACCCGCACGACATCGTCGTTGATCTGGGCCTGGACCTTGAGTCCGGAGTCCTTGATGAGCTTGACGATCTTCTTGGCATCTTCCTGTTTCAGGCCATTCCTGACCGACACTTCCTTTTTCCAGGTCTTGCCGCTCTGATAACCTTCCTTCGAAAAGTCAAAGGCCTCCGGGGCGATGCCCTGTTTGTGTGAGCGGCTGATGAGCACATCGATCAGCTGGCGCATCTTCATATCATCCTCGGTCTCCAGGTTGAGCATGAAATCCTTTTTGTTCAGGTCGATGGTGACGGGAGAATCCTTGAAGTCGAAACGGTTGGTGATCTCCTTCCGGGTTACGTTGACGGAGTTGTCGAGCAGTTGCGCGTCCACTTTGCTGACGATGTCGAACGAGGGCATAGTCTGGTTTTTGGGCAAAGGTAGCGTAAAGCCTGAAAAAAAGAGTCCCGCCGGGAACGGCGGGACGTATACCAACGTCATAAGAAAACTGACGATCTTGAAGGGTTTCCCCTTAGTTGTTGTTGTTGACCTTGACCCGGTTTTGCTCGTCACCTGCGCCGCCGGTATGGCGCGGCTGCTGGGCCTTGGCAGGCTTGCCGAAACGCCAGGTGAAAGTTAGGTTGGCCACGCGCGAGTCGCGGGCATTGGTGAACCGGGCATCCATGTTCTGAACGTGGAAGTTTCCACTCACAGTGCCGGTGTAGAGCACGTCACGGACGTTCAGCTTGAGGGTACCCTTGCCTTTGAGCACCTGCTTGGCCAGGCCGATCGACATTTGCCCCAAAGGATCGATGATGATCTGGCCGTCGACGCCCTTGGTGCGGTACCAACCGCTGAGTTCGGCGCTCCAGCCCTTCTCGAACTTGAACTGGTTGTTCACGTTGAACAGTACATGTGTGGCCGCAACGTCCACTGGCTCGCCGTTGACCGTGCCCTGGAACTGATTATGGCTCACATTGGCATAGAGGATGGCCGTCCACCATTTCTTCACGGGCAATTGAGCGCTCAAAGCGATGCCGTAGTTGTTCCGGTGGCCGATATTGCCCTGACGAACGATCGTTGCGTAACCGGGGGAACCATCGGGGTTGGTGGCCTGTTCAAAGGTCTCCGTCTGGTAGTCGCGTGTGTATCCGTAGTTGAGGGTCGTGGTGAGTACGCCTTTGTATGTGTGGGACAGCTCGATATTGTCCGTGTACTGGGGACGGATATAAGGATTGCCGGCCTGATAGGTGTAATTGTCCAGGAAGAACAGGAAGGGGTTCAGGTCCTGGTATGCAGGGCGGTCGATGCGTTTGCCATAGTTGAGTCCCCATTGGTGATCCTTACCGGCCTGGTAGCTTACATAGGCCGTCGGGAACAGGTTGCCATAGCCGCGCTTGAACGACGAATCTGCCTGCGTCGGGTTGCCGAACTGACTGCCGTTCATGATTGTGTATTCATAGCGCAGGCCCGCCTGTACACCGAACTTGCCGAACTGCTTGTTGATGTTCACATAGGCGGCATGGATGTCCTCTTTGTACCTGAAGCGATTCGTTTTACGATAGTCGGGGGTCTCCCCTCCTTCCGCCACATTGTAATAGAGGGCTGCGTTGTCGGTCTCCACATGGCTGGACTTGGCACCGACCTCCAGTTTGCCGTTTTTCCAGAAGGTTTGTGTGTAGTCAACCTTCGCACTGAGGATGTCGATGGCCACGGGAAGGTCGCCACGAAGTTTCTCGGTCGAGTGCAGCGATCCATCAGGAAGGAAGACCTGGTTGGAGAAATTCATCGAGCTCGCGTTGTCGTAACGGGCCCAATCCAGGTCTGCGGTGAGTTCACGCCCGGAACTGTCGAACTGGTGACGGATGTTCAGGTTGGCGGTATTGTTCTTCCAGTGGTTGCCGTTCCAGCTGTCTGCGAACACGATGGAGTCCGTGACCCCGTGCGGATCCTGCAGGAAGCTCTTGCTCTGGCTCGTAAAGGTCTCGGGATTGATGAACCCCGTCGTGACTACGCCAATGGTCGTCTTCTTGCTCAAATAGTAGTCCATGCCGGCCTTCCAGGTATAGTTGTCGCTGATATTGCGCATATGGGAAGCCTGTTCAAAGATGGCAGAGACATTTTTGGAATCGCCGTAAAAAGTGCGATGGATACCGAGGTTCTGGAAACCGTTCCACCGCGAATAGCCAGCGTTGCCGAAGAAGTTGAATTTCCCGGTGCGGTAGTTCAGGTTGAGCGAGTTGTTCGTCTTGGCATATACTCCCTGACCGTAGTTGAGGCTGAGGCTGCCGTTGAAGCCGACCTGGCGGTTCTTCTTGGTGCGGATATTGATGATGCCGGAGTTACCCGCCGCGTCGTATTTGGCGGAAGGGTTCGTCATGATCTCGATCTGCTCGGTCTGGCTGGCGGGCATGTTCTTCAGCATGGCAGCCAGTTCATTGGGACCGAGGTAGGTCGGGCGGCCATCGATCATCACCAATACTTGGGCCTTGCCCTTCAGACTGATGTTGCCGTCTTTGTCGACAGTCACACCGGGGGATTTTTCCAGCACTTCCAGCACCGTGGCCCCGCTGTTGGTGACGGCGGCATCCACGTTCACGACCGTTCGGTCAATGCGCTGTTCGATGAAGGGTTTCTTGGAGGTGACGACCACATCCTTAAGGTCCTTGGCTTGGACCGCTGGCTTCAGGTCGCCCAGATCGGCAACAGGCAGTTCGCTGCTGACCACGATGGCGGCCGAGCGATAAGATCGGTAACCGAGAGCGGAGACCTCCACCTGGTAGGATCCTGCCGCCAGTTCGTGAAAAGCAAAGGATCCATCTTTGGCCGTGATGGAAGAATGCAGTGCGGATGAATCGCCCGTCCGGAGGAGGGTCACCGCGGCTTTTTCAAGCGGCGCGAGCGTGGCGTCCTTTACCACACCTTTAATGAGGCCGTAGTGCAGGTTTTCGGAAGCCTGGCCGAATCCGGCCAGTGTGATGAAGAGAGCGAGTGTCGTGAGGATTGCATGAAATTTTCTCATAATCGTCTATTTACTATATCCAGTACTTTAACAAATCAGTTACCAGTCAAAAGTATGTACTATGT